>Ga0209595_100009_pt1 | contig 361496 bp, 316 predicted proteins | sample Porto_4metaG_FD_187427 | JGI IMG/M metagenome (GOLD analysis project Ga0209595, IMG submission 187427) | Marine algal microbial communities from Porto, Portugal - Porto_4 metaG (SPAdes) (version 2) | ecosystem: Host-associated > Algae > Red algae > Unclassified | place: Portugal: Porto... | reverse complement strand
TTGGTGACAATAGCGTTTTGGACCCACCTGATTCCATGCCGAACTCAGTAGTGAAACGAAACAGCGCCGATGATAGTGTAGCATTTGCTATGTGAAAGTAGGACATTACCAGGCTTCAAATTGTAGAAAGCCCGACTAGAAATAGTTGGGCTTTTTTGCGTCTGCAGAAAAGTAAAATGTGCGCAATTAACACACTCATATCGCGACACAAAGAGAGTGTAGCATTTCACTGTGGCTCTCCACCGCTGTGGGCACTACGACACTACCAGGCTTCAAATTGTAGAGAGCCCGACTAGAAATAGTCGGGCTTTTTTACGTCTGCAGAAAAGTAAAATGTGCGCAATTAACACACTCATATCGCGACACAAAGAGAGTGTAGCATTTGCTATGTGGCTCTCCACCGCTGTGGGCACAACGATATCCTACTGCGTAGCGCACCGACTTCAAATTGTAGAGAGCCCGACTAGAAATAGTCGGGCTTTTTTACGCCTGCAGAAAAGTGAAATGTGCGCAATTAATATACACTCATACCAACACCATCAAGTAGGGCGAAAAAATAGATCACTTAATTAAGCGAATTGGTATAAAAATAAAATTGTGAACTACCGAATTTACGTTTTCGGTTTGTGTAAGCAGTTGTTTAGGTGAAGTATCAAACAGAATTTATAAATTAGTTTGATTAGTTGATTATAACTCGTTAACTAACCACAGACTTAGCTTGTTTATGAGGGCAATGAATACTAATATGATTTCATGATCTTATAACTAAATCTATTGGCTTAGTTGTTTTAAAATTACTACCAATAATGATTGTGAGCTGTAACTTAAATGCCTTATGAAACATTTGTAGATGACTCTGCATCGCTAGTTGAATTTACCCGAGTTTACTTAGCTATTTTTTATACTTTTGTTGCCGGATTTTATACATTTAGAATTATTTATAAAAATCGAAATACACCATCAGGCGTTATTTATCCCGGTGATAAATTTTGTACTAGTTGGTGGAACCATATGGTTTTTAAATTTTTCAGGGCTGCTATTTGGTTTGTATGTGTAATTAGAGTGTTTGTACCTGAGTTAGATAGCTATCTTGGGCTATTCCCAATACTCAATGGCTGGCCAGGCGTATTATTTGGCGATGTATTATTGACAGCAGGCTTTATTTTAACGATGTTTGTACATTTTCATATGGCAGCCCTTTGGCGTTCAGGCATTGATCCTAAGGGACCACATGAGCTTAAAACATCAGGATTATATGAATACTCTAGGAATCCGATGTATTTAGGCGTTGTAGCTGCACAGGTGGGGTTCTTTTTAGCCTTACCTAGTATATTTAGTTTGACCTGTTTAGTTATTGGTTTTACAGCTATATATAGACAAACATTAGTTGAGGAGGCTCATTTAGCTCATCGTTTTTCTACACAATATAAAGAGTATAAACAACTAGTCCCTCGCTGGTTATAGCTTGGGATTGAGCTTTAAATACATGGATTTTTAAGGCAATAGTAAAGAAGTGTTCTGTGTTGGCTTGCTAAAATCTAGCACGATGGACATAAATCAGATCACTTTTTTTTGTTTTATACCAATTCGCTTAATTAAGTGATCTTTTTTGAGGATGGAAAAACGTGTTGATAGCTAGGCAAAAAAATTGCTATTTAGTTGTTCTAAATGATAATTTTTTAACACAGGTAGCGACACGTTCAGCCCCGCAAAATGATTAAGTATTATTGCGGATTGGTATTATATACTTTTCCATAAACTCTTGTTTAGTAATTGCCTTTGAAAAAATGTAGCCTTGAATATAATCACAAGCAAGCTGCTTTAATAGGTCATACTGTTTTTGTGTCTCAACTCCTTCAGCAACCACCATTACGTCTAGATTGTGAGCCATAGTGATAATAGCTTTCACGAGAGCAATACTATTATCGTTTGATTCTATATCGTTGATAAATGAGCGATCTATTTTTAAAATATCTATATCTAAGCGCTGTAAATACGCCAAAGAAGAATAACCAACACCAAAGTCGTCAATCGCAATATCTATATTAATCGTGCTTAAGCGTTTTAATTGTCGTTGTATTGACGAGTCGGGATCCATTAAAGTATTTTCAGTGACTTCAATTAAAATGGTGTTTGCGGGTAGTTGGTACTTTTTACTTGCAACAATCCATTCATCCACCCAGCAACCAGCGCGGTCAATTTCAAGAGGTGATGTATTTACACTGACTTGAATTGTCTTTTCACTTAAAACATTGAATTGGACGGTATCTTGAATTGCTTGAGATTTTACCCATTGGCCGATATCGTTTATTAATCCGTTTTTTTCAGCGACAGGTATAAATTCATTTGGCCCTATTAGGCCTCGTTCAGGGTGATTCCAACGAATTAGAGCTTCAGCTTTTGGTACTGATTTCCCGTCAATTGAAAATATAGGTTGGTAAAATAATTCAAATTGGTTTTTAACAATTGCAGTGCGTATCTCCTCAATTAGACGACGCTTTTCTGTGGCTTTTTCTTCTATAGCATAAGAGAAAAATTCATAGCGATTCCGCCCTTTATTTTTAGATAAATACATTGCTTGGTCAGCGCGTCTAACGAGCTCTTCTACTGTTAAACCATCAGCAGGGAAAAATGTTAAACCTATGCTTGCAGTAACATAGACTGTCTCTTTTTTTACTTTAATGCTCTGCATTAAACTGCTTTTTACTGCTTCGGCAATTTTTGATGCTTCATCAGGGCTATTTACACCCTCTAAAATTAATGTAAATTCGTCTCCACCTAAGCGTGCTACTGTATCTTTTGTTGTTATACAGCTTTGCAGCCTCGTTGCTACCTGGTGTAATAATAAATCACCGTAGTCATGTCCAAGGCTGTCATTTACTTCTTTAAAGCCATCCAAATCTATGAATATAAGGGCAAACTTCATTCCCTTAATACTTACTAAGCTTTGTAGTTTTTCGTAAAAATAACGCCTGTTCGGTAAGTCGGTTAATCCATCTTGGTAGGCATATTGTTGCAACTGAATATTCGCATTTTCAAGTTCATTAGTACGCAGTCTAACTTGGTTTTCTAATGAATTTTCTCTTTGCTCAATGTTGTATAACATCGCATTAAAACAAGAGGTTAATTGTCCTACTTCATCTTGTGATAGCTGTTTAGCGCGTAAGCTATAATCGTGTGATGTAGTTATTTTATTTGCTGTTTGAGCTAGATATAAAATAGGGTTTAAAAAGCGACGCCTTAATAAAAGAGATAAAATTAGGCTGATGGCAAAGGTGAATACCATCAAAATCATTATAAATTTAAAGTAAAAAGTAATTCTGTCTTGAATGTAGCTGTTGTTAGCGCGTATTTTTAATATACCGTAATCATGCATATCGAGCTGAAGGGGTGTACTTACTTCAATACTTTGCTCCATATCTTCATCTTCGGATTGCGCAATAACAAGTTGCTCACCAGTCATACTTGTTACCATTATACTAATGACATCTGATCGTATAAGTATTGGGTTTATAAGCTCTTGCACTGCATCAATATCATCAAACATAAGTGCTGTAGTTATATTCGGTGAAAGCATTTTTGACAGAGAGCCCAAGCTTTCTATTTGTTCCTCTTTAGCGCTAGTGATTTCATAAGCACTAAATACAATGGTTACTGTCGCGGTTGATACAAGTGCAACACTCATTAAGATAAATAGTAATTTTTTGCTCATCGTATTTAATGCAAATAGTTTTTTCATTGCACTACCTATCTACAACGCGGGCAAGGCGTAGCACTTTTGAGCTCATAGTAATGCCTGCATCTTTAAGCTGTTTCGGAGCAATTTCAAAGCGAATTTTGCCACTGGAAAGAAAAAACCTGATATGACCGCCATTTTCAATAAATGTGTCTGTTTCACCAATGAGCATAACGTTTTTCAGCTCTAAAGGAGTTATGTTTTGCCATTCGATAAATGTATCAGAGGTAATAAATAGCATGTTACACGCCGAGGTTGTTACTTCATCAAGAGTGATTAATTTATTGTATAGAGGTAAGTTTTTTATAGTGCGGCTTTTTAAAGCGTTGTTAGCCGCATCAATAAAGTATTTATCAGGGCTACAAATAATAAATTCATTAAGAGATTCTAAATGATAATCCCAGTGTCCAAAACGTGCAAAGTTATATAAGAAGCCTGCTTTTAGCATGTATTCTTTTTCAACAGCGCCAACGCTGGCACTAAGAAGTGTCAACGTTATTAAGCTACTGTGAATTAAACTTCTTAATTTAATCATCTAATTAACTTAGAAATTTGCTGAAATTGTAAATGTAATACATTCATCAATATAGTTTGGTAATGTATAGGTTTCGCGCGTATTATTGTACTCAATATGTGAACCTGCAAAGAGGTTTTTACCCGAAATTGCAGTAGACCACACAGGTGTTGCTTGCCAATTCCAACTAACATCTAACGTTGTGTAATTATCAGTGTTATATGCATTTGAGTTTATTGCGCGCAATGTCGCAAACACATTATGGTTGGTTAAAAAAGAATAATCGGCTTTTGCAAATAACTGCCTGTTTTTAGAGTCATAGCCGATTGCGGGCTCTACTCGAGGAGGTAAATCGTAGTTATAATCGGTGTAACTATAACCAAACTCAGTATTGAGATTATCAACTGGTTGCCATGATACAACTAGGTCGAACCCTTTAGTGGTCGTGTCTGCTACAGATGCAAAGTCTAAATCTATGCGAGTCATTGTTAGTGCTTGAAATACTTCTGGGATTCTCCCTGCTAGAAATAATTCAAGTATAGGTGTGAATTGTTCAGCATGCGTATTCATATCAATAACCGCTACGTTATTAGCATCGGTATAATAAGTAGAAAGATCCAATGACCAATCGTTAGCAGTAAAACGGTAGCCTAATTCATAAGATAGATAGTTTTCTGATTTAACTTTGTCGTTACCATTTAGGTAGGTTGCAATTCGGTAGTCGTCTATTTGTCCAAAGCCAGAGCTTAAACCGGTAAGATCTTTAATTTCTGTACCATTAACTTTAAAGTTGTCGTTAAATTCAATCAATGTTGGTGTACGTACACTTCTCGATATAGCACCCCAAGTAAGGTGGTTATCTACTGGTTTGTATATAAGCCTTGCTGACGGTTGATTTTCCCAGCCTGTTAAATCGTTATGATCAAGCTTAGTACCAATAATAAAATCGAGTGTATCAGGCGTCACATTGTATTGAGCTTGAACAAGTGCACCAAACTGTTTGAGGTTATCAAAGTTTTTATCGCTATCTAAAAATACACTTTCTGCGAAAGAGATAGAGTTATACCGGTAGTTTAATCCCCAATCTAGCTGTAGAGATTGGTATATGAAGTTCATTTGATAATCAATATCTATCGATTCAAAATCTTCTTTAATATAATCTTGAGAACCATTTTGTTTCAGCCAAGAAATTTGTAGCATTTGATTGGCATCGGGCGACACTCTGTTTTCAAGGCGCGCCATTATGCGTGAGTCTGTTCGCTTTAAATCATCTGAGAATGAAATGTTTTCGTTGGTTTCATCTATAACACCTCGGTAGTTTTGACCAAGTGTTGAGTGAGTAACGTCTCCCTGAAGTAGCGCAGACCACTCATCATTAGGGGTAAAGTCAGCCCTAAAACCTAAAGAATTTTGTTTAGTTGTATCGTTAGGTGCGAGTGAGATCCCTTTTTTTGATTCATTCGCATCTTTTTCATGACCATACACACGGTAGCTGCCTATGTTACTTATATCACCACCGTAACGAAGATTTGCATCAACATTTATTTGATTACCAGTTGTTACGTTTGCGTATCCACCGCGAGTATCAATACTGTTTTTAGTAATGATATTAATCACGCCATTATTTGCGTTACTACCCCAAAGTAATCCGCCTTGTCCGCGTATTACTTCAATGCGTTCAATGTCATACAAAGGAACGTTGAGTGTTTCCCAATAAACTGCAGCAAATTTTGGGGTATATAAGCTTTGTCCGTCAATCATAACCAATAGTTTGCTAGAAAATCGAGAGGCAATACCTCTTGATGAAATAGCCCATTGATTGTTATCGAGCTGACGTACAATTAAACCAGGCACCATTTTCAGTGCTTCAGGTACTGATGTAGCACCAGAGTTAGTAATTTGTTCTTTACTTAATACATAAATAGATGAAGCGGTATCAAATGCTGATTGCGCTCTTTTCATCGCAGAAGTTGCTTGTACATCCATGCCCATTAAAGCATCAAGATCGAGGTCTTCATCTTCAAACGGCTCGGCCGTTAAGAAAGGGCAAACAAAAAGTAATGGCCAAAACAAACGTTGTGATATTTTCACCCAAAAGTCTCCTGCGCAATCAAAAAATCAAAAACAGTCTTTGTTTTTGTAATACATGTGATATCACACAATATTAACATACATTAACAGTGTAAAAGCATAAATGAGATTAAATCAAGGTAACTAATTTTATAGTAGTTAAAAGGTCCAATTTCGCCCAATTGAACTGTAAAAATATAGTTAAATGAACTTTATAAGTATATTTATTAAAGAGTCAGTAAAATGTAAATAGCTGATAGTTATATGTTTATATACGACTTAAAATTTAGTCTATTTCAGAATAACTTCAAAGTATTTACGGTTATAAATATTTAATCTTAACTTTTTCGTGTCATGCTTCTCAAAGCAATATTAATTATATGGGCACAATTTATACCTAGCCCTGTGTTATCTGCGATTGTGGTTTAATTATCTTTGCTTTTGTTAAAGCTATATAGAATACTTAAATTTGCTTGGTTTTGCTTTGAAGGCACCAAAGTATGATAAAAAATGAATTAATTAATGTAGAAGAAGTACTCGCTTTAATGCTTGATGCCGTTTGTGTGGTAGATAAACAAGGCACATTTGTTTTTGTAAGCGCAGCATTTGAGCAAATTTTTGGTTATACGGCCGACGAAGTTGTAGGCAAAAAAATGATTAACTATGTTTACGAAGGTGATCATTACAAAACGCATAACGCCGTAACATCGCTATTGTCTGGCGAAACGGTAAACCCTCGCTTCGAAAACCGCTGGATGAGAAAAGATGGTCAAGTAGTCCATATATTATGGTCTGTGCGTTGGTCAGAGCAACATCAAGTAAGAATTGCAGTAGCGCACGATATAACTGAGCGAAAAGTAATGGAAGAGCAGCTCCATTACATGGCTCGGCACGATGTGTTAACTGGCTTACCAAATCGCTCTTTATTGATGGAGCGATTAGAAAAAGTAATTATTAGTGCAACTACAAACAACACATTTTTTTCTTTACTGTTTATAGACATAAATGGCTTTAAAGCAGTAAACGACACCCACGGACACGAAACTGGCGATAAGCTTTTATGTGCTATAGCAAAAAGGCTCTCAGCGTCGGTTAGGCATTACGACACAGTAGGGCGTTTAGGCGGAGACGAATTTTTAATTATTTTAGATAATTTAAGTTCTAGCCACGAAACCGTCAGAATAAAAAATAAAGTCCTCACTGAGTTTAAAGCTGTCTTTAAGTTAGATGACGTACTACTAAATATTTCCCCCAGTATTGGCATTGCAAACTACCCAGAGCACGGACAAACAGATCACGAACTTATAAAATATGCTGATCAAGCTATGTACAAAAATAAACAACAAGGCTTAGATAACGTAACCTATTTACGTTAAAAAATCATGCTGAACTACCACCTTAGACAACTCATCATCACAACGCCCTTAACTACAATACATTACTTAGCGCCACATTTTTAATAGCGGTTTTCCAGTGCTGCGTTAAAAATCTATAAATGCTCTTACAGCAGTTTGTTGGTAGCTCCTCGATAAATAAACTGCACAAGCTATGCCTGGGTGATAATGAAGGCAATTACCGTATCGGCAGTAATACATTTTTTACTAATGATGCAGGCGAAAGCAAAGTTTCGGTCACTGATTACGCAACAGCAATGGTTGATGAAGCGCAAAATGCAGCGCACGTAAATCAGCATATTAGTATTGCCTACTAATATGGTTACTAATCAAAAGCGTTTGATTATTTAGATATAACAATACTGGCTCACAAGGTTAAAATAATTTAATCTGAGCGTATTAATTCTTATTAAATTATTTGCCTTATGAGCCTTCTTTTTTCTCTTGCGTTAGCAAGCCTTCCCGCTTTACCAGAGCCAGTTGCAAATAATGCTGTGGCTAAAGTTATTGTAAAAAACCAGCCCTACTTTTTAAGCTTTATGGGGCTGGGGGGCGATAAACAATACTCGTCAGTGCATAACAAAGTGTGGGCGCTTAAAGTTGGCGATTCACAGTGGCAATCTAAAACTGGTGTGCCTTCAAGCTTGCCATTAAAAGGGCGCTTAGCAAGCACTGCAGTCGGTTTAGGCGAGTACGCTTATGTGTTTGGCGGCTATACGGTAGCAGAGGATCATACTGAAGTTTCAAGCCCCGACGTATATAGGTACGACGTAATAAAAGATACCTACACTCATCTTGCGAGCATGCCAGTACCCGTAGACGATAGCGTAGCGCTGAGCTACAAAGCGCGTTACATTTATCTAATTAGCGGTTGGCATAACGACGGCAACGTAAACTTAGTACAAGTATACGACATGCAAAATAATACATGGCAACAAGCCTCGCCATTTTTAGGTGAGCCTGTATTTGGCCAAGCCGCTGCTATTAGTGCTAACACCATTGTTATTTGTGATGGCGTTAAAACACAAGCTAATCCTGATTCGCGTCGCTCGTTTGCAGGTGTAGCACAGTGCTTAAAAGGCACAATAGATTCAACTAACCCACAAAAAATAGATTGGCGTACCTTGCCACATCCAACGGGCACTGCTCACTACCGAATGGCAGCCACCAGCTATAATGGCAATATTTATATGATGGCAGGCTCTAATAACCCATACAACTACAGCGCAATAGGCTACGACGGCAAACCTGCACCAGCAAGTGACCATGTTTGGCGCTTTAGTATCGAAAAAAACGAATGGCAGATTTTATCCCCAGTTGAAGTAAAGAGCATGGATCATCGTGGTTTACTTGAGCACAGTGGGGTTTTATATCGAATTGGTGGTATAGATAACAGTCAGCAAGTAAGCGCTAACGTACTCGGTTACGAGGTTAAAAAGTGAACACTCTTTACATTACAGGAGCGGGAGTCAGCGCAGCCAGTGGTATTCCCACCTTTAGAGGGGAGGATGGTTATTGGACCATTGGCAGTAAAAATTATACGCCTATGGAAATGGCAACGCGCGCAATGTACCAAAATGCCCCTAAAGAATTTTTAGCATGGTATTACCATCGCTTTGCAACGTATCGCAACCATGGCCCAAACGACGTACACCATTGGCTGAGCGACAAAAATCTAATTACTCAAAACATAGATGGGCTTGATGGCAAAGCGGGTAACAAAAATTACATAGCTATACACGGCAGGCTTGATCAAATGACCTTATTTCATGAGCAAGGGGAGCCAGTCACGCCACTTGCCACCCCGTGGGATAGCGTAGACGAAAGCCGCCTGCAAGAGTCTCTTTTTGAGCTATTTAATATTCAAAACCAAACGCCTGAGCTAAACCATTCATTTAAGCCCTTTGTTTTATTATTTGACGAATACTACACCGAGCTTTACAGAATAACACAAGCACAACAGCGTATGCTCAACGCCGATAAAATTGTATTTATGGGCACCTCGTTTAGCGTCAATATTACGCAAATGGCCATTGAAATAGCCCGAAATTACGATATTCCTGTTGAAGTGGTTGACCCTGAACCTGCGCATATTTTGCACGCTAACGTCACATATAAAAAAATGAATGCATTAGATTACATTCAATCTAATTAATAAGTGCTATATTTTAAAGGGGTTGGTAATGTTTTCTTAAATATTACAATCTCTTTATATAATATTAACGAGTCAAAAATGTTATTATTATCCTGATTATAACAATACTAAAGAGATCTGAATGAGCGACTTAACTGCAATAGCAAACTTGTCCATTTTACTTGTAGAGCCTTCAGAGGTTCAGCAAAAAATAATAATAAAATCGCTTTTAGAAAGTGGTGTAAAACAAGTTGAAACTGCATCTACACAAACACAAGCGCTTAGCTTATTAGCAAGTTATCACCCTGATCTAGTTATAAGCTCTATGTATTTATCTGACGGGACAGCCGACTCACTATTGCAAGAAATAAGATCAAACCCTATCACCGAGCATCAACCTTTTATGCTTATATCGAGCGAGCGTAATAAAAAATACCTTGAGCAATTACGCCAATCGGGTGTGCTGGCTATTTTGCCTAAGCCTTTTAGCGCAAAAGCCATTACCCGCGCATTAAAAGCAACCCTCGATATTATAAGCGAAGAAGAAGTAGAACTTGATCATTTTGACGTAACGTTGCTGCGAGTTTTAGTGGTAGACGACAGCCGCTTTGCGCGTAAACACATAATACGTGTACTTGCGGGGATGGGAATACCTGCACCAATAGAAGCTGAAAACGGTAAAGAAGCTATTGAGCACTTGAATAACCAACCGTTTGACTTAATAGTAACCGACTACAACATGCCAGAAATGGACGGGCGAGAACTAACAGAAGCCGTTAGAAGCTCAAATAGCTACTCACATATTCCTATTTTAATGGTGAGCTCAGAGGCAAACGACACTCACTTAGCTAATATTGCGCAAGCGGGAGTTGATGCCATTTGTGATAAGCCGTTTGAACCCGCAACGGTGCGAGAATTACTGTATAAAATAATGTCTTGAACAGACAGCTAAGGCAAAAGTGATTTTAGCCTTAGCAATATATCTCATAAATAAATTCTAAAGACTTCCTTGGGGATTGAGTTTCTCTTTGCTGTTAACTTGGTTCGAATTTTTATCTGAAGTTAAAACAAATGCCGATACAACTACAAAGAATGCAACTACAATACCAATAAGCTTATATGCCTCAGCAAAGCCTATCGCATCGTACAAAATACCAGTAAATACAGATAAACCGCTTGCCGCAACCTGCCCCATAAACTGAAAACCAACAATATAAATAGTGGCAGAAAGCCTTGCATCAAATGTGGCAGATATATATTTAAAAATAGCAATTAGCATAATAGGCAGCTCAACTGCATGTAATAGTTTCATTGCAGAGATTGATAATGGATCAGTTGCATAGCCAGAGCCGATTATTCTTAGTGCCATAACAACACCGCTTACAATTAAGCCGTTTTTTGCGCCAATTTTATTGACTAAAAAAGGGGCTAAAAACATTCCACCCGCTTCTAAAAATACTTGAAAAGAGTTTAAGTAACCATACATAGCATTTCCCTCTTCTCTAGTAGGAAACTGCGCTGCAAAGTAAACAGGGAACTGCTGATCGTAGACGCCATATATACACGAAACGCCAATAACAAAAGTTGTAAACGCCCAAAATTTAGCATCTTTGAATAGCGCAATTGCGTCAGTAATTTTTAATGCGCCGGCGCTTAGGTTTACTTCCTTAGACTCATCACTTGCTTTAACAAACCATAAACACACTAAAAAAACTAAAGCACTTACACTTGCTAAAACAAAATTTAAGGTGGGTGATATATTAAAAATTTGGCCAGTAAAAAAGGTTGCAATAGCCCACCCAACCGAGCCCCACATACGTGCTTTACCAAATTCAAACCCAGTATTGCGGCCAACTCGTTCTATGTAGGTTTCAACGGCCCCAACGCCTGCAAAAAATGCGACCGAGCAAAATAAACCACCAGCAAAGGCCCCAACATACAAAGAACTAATAAGTAACGGGGTATAAACATAAATAAAAAATGGACCGCTTAGTAGCAACATCACACCAACAAACCATAACAGGTTCTTTTTTAAACCTAACTTATCTTGAATAAAACCATAACAAGGCATTACAAACAGTGCTGCAATAGCATTTATACTAAATACGATACCTGTTTGAGTACCATTTAAGCCTATTGCCTGGTTAAGCCATATAGGATAAATCGAAAAGCAGAAAGACCATGTTAAAAAAAAGCTTAAAATACAGCCGCTTAATAACCAATAATTGCGTTTAGATAAGTGTTCAGTCATTTGTCAGTGCCTTAATATCTACGCGGAGCTGTGTGACCCCCTAAGAAGTAGTTCTCCGCTAATTTCATGTGTTTTAGTGTGTGATTGTAATTCTTTATTTATTGCGATTTGTGCAGCTAGTTGGCCCATACGAAAGTAAGGAAGACTCACTGTTGATAATTTAGGTAGTAGGTTTTCGGCGATTAATTTGTAGTTATCGTAACCAACAATAGAAATGGTTTGAGGGATTTTGTAACCCATTTGACGTATAAGCATAAATACGCGCATAGCCATTTTATCGTTACCACAGCATATGGCTGTAGGGCGCTCGTGCCTCGACATAATGTCGCGTAATACATCGGGTAACTGTGCAAACTCATCTTCTGGGTCTGTGCAAACACCTATTTTTATCAACTCTTCTTCAACACTTATGCCTTTTGCTTCGTGAGCGTCTTTAAACCCTAGCGTTCTAAGTGGTGTAGCGGGCATATCTTCAAAAAGTGTTAAATACGCTATTTTTGTGTGCCCTAAATTTAATAACTCTTCAGTTAATTTATAGGCCCCTTTGTAATCATCGGGCAAAATAGTTGGGTGCTTAAGCTGAGATTCAAAGCAGTTAACAAGTATTAAAGGGCACTTATTAAATGATTGTTTAATATTCACTTCTCGGTGATAAACCGTCGCGTAAATAATGGCCTCGGCGCGTTGGCGCCTAAAATCATCCACCAGCCGAGAAAAGCTTTGTTCGTTACCACCAGACTCCCCAATCATTAATAGCTTGGAATGTTTTTCACACTCATGTTGAATGCCCGCAATAATATCGAAAGAGTCAGGCGTGGTGGTCAGGTGTTCGGTAATAAGGCACACAATGCCTTTCTCTTGCCCGCGTAAAGACTGCGCCGCTGCCGAGGGATAAAACTCAAGCGCTTTCATCGCGGCTTCAACTTTGTTTTTGGTTTTATCACTCACGCCCTCAAACCCGCCTAGTACTCTAGAAACGGTTTTTACTGATACGTTAGCTTTAGCTGCTACATCTTTAATTGATGACATATTGTTCAATACTCTCTTTATTTAGAAGGTAATGGATTTTCACACATTACGAACAATAAGTTGACAATAATTTAAAATTAGCCATTATAATGACCAACGATAGACATTTTTACAAGATTTAATTTACATTTATTAAGTGGTGCCTATGCAATCTTCTACAAAACAAAACGACTTAATTGAGCAGCGAAGCTGGACACCTCAATATCACTTTTATAAACCGAACCACTGGATAAACGATCCTAATGGGTTGTTTTATCTTAATGGTACTTATCATCTGTTTTTTCAGCTAAACCCAGATGATGTTGTATGGGGAAATATGCATTGGGGGCACGCAACCTCGGACGATCTTATTAATTGGCAGCATCAACCAATCGCACTTTACGCGGAACCAGAAGGCTTAGGTTATATATTTTCGGGCGGTGCAATTGTTGATAAAAATAATACATCGGGTTTTGCTAAAAATGGTGAAACCCCTATTGTTGCTACTTTTACACAGCAATCTAAAGACGAAACGCAAGTGCAAAGTATTGCGTACTCACTCGATGAGGGTAAAAGCTTTACTGTTTATGATCAAAACCCAGTTATTCCTAACCCAGGCTTAAAAGATTTTAGAGACCCTAAAGTAACCTGGTACGAAAAAGGGCAGTTTTGGATTAAAACGGTAGTGGCAGGCCAGTGCATACACATTTACAAATCGAATGATTTAAAAACATGGCATAAACTATCTGAATTTGGACACAAAATAGGTGCCCATGGTGGGGTGTGGGAATGTCCTGATTTATTCCCTCTTATTTGCAGCGATACTGATACTGAGCGCTGGGTATTAATTATTAGTATTAACCCAGGTGGCCCAAATGGTGGCTCAGCAACGCAATATTTTATTGGTGATTTTGACGGCGAAAAATTTGTATCTCAAGATGAACAAATACGCTGGTTAGATTACGGCACCGACTGTTATGCGGGTATTACATGGGATAACACACCCAATATTAAACATTCGCGTACCTACATTGCATGGATGAGCAATTGGCAATACGCAAATAATACTCCTGATAATACCTGGCGAGGAGCCATGACTCTACCCCGCACTATGTACTTAAAAAAAGCGGAGCAAAGCTATTACTTATTAACGCCAAGCGCAGTAAAACTACCTCAAGATACAGTCCGCTTGCAATATTGCTTAAGTAAAGAGCAGCCTATTAGTGTGCCAGAAGCTTATAGCTTAGAGTGCGATATTTCACTAACTCAAGGGAATATAGCCTTAGTTTGGAAAAATGATTGTAATGAACAATTCAGACTCGAAATAGATGCCGATACACAAAGTGTAACCGCCGACAGAACGAAAGCAGGTTTTACAGATAAAGGCTTTGACTCTGTAATAAAAATGCCGCTTAGCAAACATGAGTGCACTAACTTGCAATTAGAAATATTTGTAGACGAGTGCTCAATAGAGCTGTTTTTTAACAACGGGGCACATTGTATTACCGCATTAGTTTTCCCTAAACAAGCATTCTCGCAGCTGCATATCGATCAAAGCAGCAAAAAAGAGTCGCTAGAAAATTTAAAAATAACCAAGTACACCAAATAGTTAGAATAAACTAATTAACCCCAGCAAACTTTATGTTTAATTTGTTTTTTTAAAGTAAATAAATTGTTGACATAAGGTTTGTAGTAACGATAATGTCTAACGATAGACAACTGACATCAACAGGAACACAACTATGTTTAATAAAAACGTTATAGCTATTTCCATAGCAGCTGTTTTTGCAGCACCTAGCGGTCATCTGTTTGCTCAAGAAGCTGCTCAGGAAGCACAGCAAACAGAAAAATCTGAGGTGCAAGATATAGAGCGCGTAATAGTCACCGGTGTTACGCGCAATATGCAAAAAATGGAAGCTACATTTTCTATAAATACTATTTCAGAAGAGGAAATGAAAGTTTTAGCACCTCACGGCGCAGCTGACTTACTAGGGAATATTCCTGGTTTTTTTCCTGAAGGTGGAACCGCAGGTGAAAGCCATAACAACGTACTTGTAAGAGGCTTACCACAAGCTGGTGGCTATCGTTATGTACCAAATCTAATTGATGGTTTGCCAGTATATGAAGAGCCCGAAGCGCCGTTTATGAATAACGATGTTTTTATTAAACCCGATTTGATGACCACAACTGTTGAGGCTGTTAAAGGCGGCCCTGGCGGCGTACTTTACTCTAATGCACTTGGCGCAGCTGTAAACTATATTACTCGTACTGGTACTCAAGACTTTGAAGGTGCATACAAAATAGAAGTGGGTGACTGGGGGCATGTACGTAATGATTTTTTTGTTGCAGGTCCTATAAACGATAACTTAACATATGCACTAGGTGGTTTTTATCGTGTTGCTGATGGTATTCGTGACCCGGGTTACACAGGTAATAGTGGTGGCCAATTTAGAGGTAATTTACTTTACATTAGTGACGATGGCACCACAGAGGTAAAACTACAAGCTCACGTTATTAACGATAAAACCAATTTTTATCAAAATATACCGTATTCAATTACAGCAGATCGTGCGCCAGGCACACCAGAAAACCCTTTTGAAGTTGATCCAAGTAGTGTAAACAACCTCGGTGTTGATTTTAGTGATGGAACTGTTTTATCGCATCAAACTAGTTTTTATGAGCTTTACAACGCTGATGGTAGCCAATTAAAGCTAGATATTAGCGATGGTATTGAACCCAAATTTAATATCTATACATTCGAAATATCAAAAGATTTTGCTAATCAATGGCGCTTAGACACCGCATTGCGTGCAACAAGTGGTAGTAACGGGTTTCATGCCTTATTTAACGATCCGCCTACAGAGCGCAGCCGTTTAGAGGCAGAGCAGTTTTCTCGCATTCAAAGCTTTGACGGCGTAATTGGTGACTCTTACGCAAATGCAACAGGCGTTAAAGCATTTTACTCAGATACAGTAACAGGCACCGATTTAAGCACTGCAGAACGCGCAGACTCAATTTTAGCGCATAACATTCCGGTTTACGGCATGGTTGATGCCACAAGCTATGTAGGTGATTTTCGCTTAAGCCGCTTTTTTGACTTTGAAGAACACTCTCACGAGCTAACATTTGGTTTATACACAAGCCATTACACATATGAAGTTCAATCTGTATTTGCAAGTGCCTATAGTAATATTAGTGAAAGCTCTCGATTAGTTGATTTGTATGCTGTGGACGAGAACGATCAGCAGGTTGGCCCATCTATTTCACAAGGCGGTGTTGATCAGCCCGCGTTATTTGGTTTAGGCGCAGATGCCACTATGCGCACCAATGCATTTTACTTCCTAGACCACATTTCAATGCTTGATGACAGGCTGCAAATTGATATTGGCGGGCGTTATCAAGAACTTGAAGTAGACCGTGTAACAACCAATTCATTCGACCCAGGTAATAGCTCAAACGATTTTACACCGAGTGACGTAGTTGTTGGCTCTACCAACGATACCTTAGCTGATAATTTTGTAAATGTACCCGACGGTACTGCGCAATTTGCCTCAGAAAGCTACGATGACTTTGGTTGGACTATTGGTGCCAACTATCGCTTAACAGATACCGTAACAACTTATTTAAGTTACGCTGACACTTTTAGATTACCGGGTTTTGAAGATTATATTTTTGGCGGCCCAGCAACTAACCCGTCTACCGGTGATATTGCTCGCGGAGATTTGGTCGAAAACATTAAGCAGTATGAAGGTGGCATCCGTTTTTCAGAGAAAAACTATGAATTTAACTTTAGTGGTTTTTACATTGATTTTGCAGCTAAAGAAACCTTAGCCGCAACGCTTGATGACTTAAGTGATACAGGTGCAAATGGGGTGTCTTGTAGCGCAGTACCTGCACCGGATGATTGTGCAAAAATACGCGATAGCTATCGCACCAGCTTAAAAACTCACGGAATTGAATTTGAAGGCAAATACCGCCCAGAGTGGTTAGATGGATTATCGCTACAGGGTAGTATTGTTTGGCAAGATCCCAAGCAAGGACAAGACTCAGCAATTCGCTCTGCGATTATAGAAACAGATACAGATGGTGATGGCATAAACGATACACGCCGCTACGATGTGTCATCAGGTGCAGACAGACGACCACGCCGTCAATCTCAGTGGTTGATTAACGTGCGTCCGTCATACACGTTCTCAGAATTACCGGTCACTGTATATGGCCAAGTAATGCACTACAGTGAGCGTTTTTCAGACGATGGTAATACCAACGTAACTATTTACCCAGGTTACACGCAATTAAATGCAGGTATGTTGTATTCATTCACTGAGGATATGGAGTTTCAACTTCACGTTAATAACTTAAATAATGCCGATTCGTTTACAGAAGGTAGTTCTGTAACTGAGGGACTACGTTTTTCAAATGGCGACTACACCGGTGTAGCTAGACCATTACTTGGACGAACTATTAAAGCATCATTAATGATTAACTTTTAATAGATTACTTAAAATGTGTGTTGTGCAATGTATTGTAATGTTTAATTTTACAATGTGTTGACGCTAAGGGAGCGCTTGCTCCCTTTTTTTATTATGTAACGCTATACAACTGAAAGGCCACAAAACATAAAATAACCGCAATGCAGCTATCAAATATACGCCATCGAAATGGGGAGCTTAAAACCTTTTTTAATTTTGGCGCAAATAACACCAAGCCACTAAACCAAATAACAGAGGCCACGCAAGCGCCAATAGCAAAATGCATAGGCGCAGGCTGAAGTGCGCCAATACTGCCAAGCAGTAACACGGTATCTAAATAAACATGTGGATTTAGTAAACTTATTGCAAAGGCCGCAAGGGCCGTTTTCCACCAGCTCACTTTTATTACCTGAGTTACTTTTAACCCCGATGTGCCTTTAATTGCACTGCGCGCAGAGCCAAATGCTAAGTAAAGTAACATAGCAATACCGCCCCACGTTAACCACGGTAATAACCCTGGCAGCCATAGCTTTAACTCATTAGCTGCAAATACCCCTACAATAATTAAAGTGGCGTCACAAATTATACAAACCGCGGCTAAAACAAAACGGTTAGCGCCCGCCATACATTGGCTTAAAATCCAAATATTTTGCGCCCCAATGGCAATAATTAAACTCAGCCCCAGCATCACACCCGACAAAAACGACATACTTTAAATCCAAATAAATAAAACCTGCAATTCAATGCCTTGCAGGGTAGGGAGTATTCTGTTACAAATCCAATGAATATATTTATTGTTATATGCGTAAAACTCATGATTGATTACCAGTTACTCAATGCGCTTAGTGCCGTTATAAGTGAAGGCGGATTTGAAAAAGCCTCAAAAAAATTATTTATTACCCAATCGGCGGTGAGCAGGCGTATTCATCAGCTTGAGGCCAAACTAGGCGAGCCCGTATTAATAAGAACCCAGCCGCCAACGCCCACGGCACTTGGTAAACGTTTACTTAACCATTTACAGCAAGTATTGCAGCTAGAAGTAGCCCTTAATGTAGAGGCACTTAACGAGCACACAGATTTAAACACCCCGCTTAGCGTAAAGCTTGCTGCTAATGCGGATTCGCTTGCCACCTGGCTGCCCGAAGCACTCGCCGTATTAGATACAGAGCTTGCGTGCAAATTACGCTTTGAGGTCATTAGTGAAGATCAATCCATTGCCCATAAAAGAATGAAAGACGGCGAGGTTATGGTGTGTATTAGCTCATCCCCCGAGCCCGTTAATGGCGGGCTGGTAAGCCCGCTTGGCGCCATACGCTACAAAGCCATTGCAAGCCCCGATTTTATAAAACAACATAAGCTTACTGAGCTTTCGCAATTAGCGCATTTACCGTGCTTGGTATTTAGTGAGTATGACAAGCTACAACACCAGTTTTTAGAAGATATTAATGGCTCAGCCCCACTGTTTACCCATATTTACCCTTCGTCAGAGGGATTTAAACAAGCCATGATTGCAGGCCTAGGTTATGGGCTATTACCTACCTTACAGCTAGGAGACTCGCTGATAAAAGGAGAGTTAGTCGATTTATTCCCAGAATATTATATTGATACGCCTTTGTACTGGCACTATTGGCAAACCGAAAGCCCGCAGCTTAAAACGCTACGTAAGTTTGCATTGCAAGTAGCGGGCAAGCGGTTAGAGCCTATTAAATAATCAAAGAGCTTATAGCTGCCCCAATCTGTATATAAGCAGCGCTGTTTTAGCGGTGTTTTTATTTAGGCTGGTTAAATCGGCGGTTTCGTTTTTAGTATGCGCGCCACTACCCATTAGGCCAAGGCCATCAAGTGCCATATCAACATGATTTGCCGCAAACGAAATATCAGCCGCACCTGCATTGCGTGGGTTGGCGGCTACTACTTTGTTGAAGCCTAAATCGTGGCTTGCGTCGCTGTATAATTCTAATAGCTTTTTATTGCCATCAGTTAATGCCATTGGCGGGTAACCGTCTTCAAAAATAAGCTCTGCTTTACTGCCATCTAAGTTTTTAGCCACAATTTGTAGCATTACCCTTTTAGCGCTTTCTACCTGCTTTGGCGAAAGTGCGCGTAAATCACCTGCCACATGCACTGTTTGTGCTATTACATTACTTTTACCAAATGCCGTTGCTGACGAATTTGCACTGTCGTAATCGGCATTGGTACCGCCCACAATAAGCCCTGGGTTAAATGTTAAATTAGGTTGCGTGGCAAGTTGCTCTCTAAAATCATTTAAAATGCGGGATGCTTCGTAAATAGCGCCATATCCCACGCTTTCGCTAAATATTTGTGACGAATGCGCTGCATTTGCCGTTACATTTAGCGTCCAGCCGGTATAACCACGGCGCGCCGCCATAGCTGTTTTTATATTGTTATCGCCATTTTCATAGCCAAGCGCTACGTCAGCCCAAATTGCTGCATCAACAATAGCTTGTTTAGATAAGCTAAGCGGGCGACCGCTGCTTTCTTCATCGCCAGTCAGCAATACTTTTATGCTTACATTTTCGAGTAAATTAAGGGCTTGTAAGCTTTTAAGTGCGGTAATTATTATCGTGTTACCGCCTTTCATATCGGCAACGCCTGGGCCACTGGCTGTATCGGCATCAAGTTGTTTGTAGGTAGTAAAGTTATCGTTTTTGGCAAATACCGTATCTAGATGGCCGATCATCAGTATTTTTATTGCATCGGGGTTTTTGCTCTCATGGGTTGCCAGTACATGTCCTGCGCGGTTAAACGCACTGCCATCCAGCCATTCTACTTTAAAACCAATGGCTTTAAGCTGTTCACTTGTCAGTGCGCCTACTTTTTTTACACCTTCAATATTAAGCGAACCGCTATTAATATTTACGGCTTGCTCTATTTCTTTAAGTGCTTGGGGAATGTTTTTATCGACCTGTTTTACTATTTCACGCTCATTTTTATCAAGCGCAGCATGGCTTGTAAGCGGTAAGGTACTAGCAAGTGTGAGAATAAGTGCATGGCTAAATTTAAAAAATGACATAACAGCATAATAAGTGAGAAATAAGAATATTTAATATGAAGTAAAAATACAGAGGATTCAATAGAAGTAGATTGTGATTTTTAACTAATTTTATAAGTAATAACGAGTTACAGGTTTAAGGGTTATAGAGTGTACGCGTTATTGGTTTAAACACAGGTATTTAAATATAACCACTTAACTAATAATCAACCAGTGCAACTAAACAGCAATTTGCCTGATATTACTGATCTCCACCATTTTGGATTTTTGCTACATTTAGAAAAGGTAAGGCGAAGCTAACTAACTGTTTACAGTTGTTTATTTTATAGCTAGGATAAAGTCATTGTAATTCAGGGATACTTCTCTACTTGTAAAGTACGAGTGGTGTAGGTTAAATTGTTGTGCCTCAGGAGATTTGATTGACTGATATAGTTTACCTTGTGGCTCTTGTGCTTCTGCCTCTTATTTTGCCTGTATTGGTCGTTTCGGTAGCTCTTGGAAGTGGTTCTTGGTTTTTAGAGCGGCTCAAATCTACGCTAACTTTAGATGAAGATCGAGGGCTAGCCGAGCAAGGGCTTCTGTGGGTATCAATAATTTCACCATTTTTATATTTTACCGCCTTAGGCGTAATCGCTTGGAGGGGGTATTCGATATCTTTGACAAGTGATGGTTTAAAGCAGTTTTTCTCCATTAGCACTTTCCCTCTAGGTGCCTTCTCTCTTTCTTTACCATTATCAGTTCTTGTGTCTCGACTTCATGCCACGAAACAAACGGCCAAGCAGATTAAGATTACGAATCAGAAAAATAACATCGATCTTTTTCATTCCCACAGAAAAGAACTATTTAGTTATTTTAGTCAAATAGGTGAGGTTGAGTACCTTAATTGTTTTACCGGTAAATTCAAAGTACACCCTAGAGTTCATAAAAATTTCTTTATAGGTAAGCCTGAGGATGGAGTTCCACTCATAAACCCAGATGCGTTCGAAGATATTGAGAGAGAGTTGTCGTCGGCTAGGTGGCAACTGAATTCAATCATTCGAGACGTCAAACCGCAATTGACGTACAGTTTTTATATCGCTAATTTCTGTAGCACAATTTATCGATTAAGCGAAAAGCTTGGATTGCCGGAAATATATGTTGAGCTTGCTGAGCGCAGCATTCTCGTTCCGACGAAGCTCAATGGTAAAGAGGAAATGGAGCTTTTAACCGTTGGTAAGACGACGGATGAAGCTGTTGCGGCATACAGGTATGCAAAGAATTATTATCATAACCTTTGTGACTTTGCTGGAAAAGAGCCAGTTCATGCAGAAGCTGGCGAGTTAAAGTATGTAGAAATAGGTGGTAAGTTTAGAAAAATAAATGAAGAAAAGGTCATTGAAAGGCTGCATAAGAATGAAATACAGCAGGCTATTCACGCTAAGGTATAGCTATGCCCTGCTAGAGAGAAACCTACAGTGCTTCAGTTACTCCCTGGGCGTAGTGTTATAACTAAAAAGGTGTTCACCACAATGAAAAGAAGTCAGTGGGATATTTGCTTCAATGGTTATACCAAGGACTGTACAAGGTATGCTATTTATAAAGAAAGCTTAAAGTCTATTAGTTATTGGTATTTAGCCCTAATAACCGGATCATTATTAATATTTACCATCTTTTTGTCACTTGCTTTATATGAGGCATTTGATGCTGATAGAAGCCTGTATTACCTCTATCTTGTTGCATTTCTAATTTTTGAGGCATCTAGCATACTTCTGATTACTAAAGCACAAAATATGCATCGAAAAGATGAATACTCGGATTTTGAATTGTCTCAAATGCCACCAGAAGATTATAAAGACCAGAAAGCAAGATATCTTAAATTTAGGCGCACGCTTGTTATAAATGAGATTAAGCAAGATAACGTCTCTGATATGTTAGAGATTTTAGAATCTAGAATCTTGGTTAATGCTCATCGTGGTCTAAGTGTTCAAAGAGTAATGGGATTTTCTGTTACTTTTGCTATGTCGGTATTAATCGCAACAATGAAAAGTGTAACCTTGGTTACAATTGGCCAAATAGGGGTTGTCGGGGCTCTTTTTATTACATTTATATATGTCGTTATCTCATTGAAGCCAAATAAGACAGAGCAACTATATGAGTTTAAATATTTCTTAACTATGTATGCGAAAGAAGGTTCTAATAAATTGTTATAACACAGCCTTTAAGTTCCCAAGGCCCTTATTTTAATCTGCGAACATTAGCCTATGTCTAGCACAAATTATAGTCAGGTTTAACACCATTAGCATTAAACCTGACAGCCCGAACTCAACCAATCAACGTTTAATTAGTCGGCATTAAATAGATTTCTCGTACGCTGTTGCGCTGGTTTGCTTCAATAGCAAACAATACCGCGTCGGCTACATCTTGCGGGTCGAGTTTGTCGGGCTTAGCGTCATCAAAAAATGGGGTGTTTACCATACCTGGTGCGATGGTAGTGCAGCGCCCGTTCCACTCGCTCATTTCCTCAGCTAAGTTTTGTCCAAAGCCATAAGCAAACCATTTAGTTGCACCGTAAATAGAGCCGCCAATTGGCTTACGGCCAGCGGCAGAGCTGGTTAATATAAAGTGACCTTTGTTTTGGCGTAAATGCGGCAGTGTTAATTTTGCAGTCCACAGTAGGGCTTTAATATTTATGTCAATCATGGTTGACCACTCATCGGGGTCGCCTTTTTCGGTGCCAGCGGTTGAAACACCCATGCCTGCATTAGCAAAGGCTACATCTAGTCGGCCAAACTTTTCAATGCCTTTGGTAACTACGTTTTCAAGCGCGGTAAAGTCGGTTGCATCTGCGGCTACGCTCAGTGCGTTATCTGATCCTAGTTCGGCAACAAGTTGGTTAAGTTGCTCTTCTCTACGGGCGGTTAATATAACTTTATGACCGTTGTTTACTAAGGTTTTTGCCGTTGCTTCACCAATGCCACTAGAAGCGCCGGTTATGAGTACTATTTTCTCTTTTGCCATGGTTTTTCCTTATTAACAAATGAATAAAGGCGCAGCTCAATGTGCGCCATGCAGTTATTGCGCTATGTCAAAATTGACTGATAAATCGTCAGCTTGCGTTAGGCTAATTTGTTTTAGTTGATAAATATTAAAATCAGCATCTATTTTCTCTGCATCGTCTATGTGTGCGCTACACGTATAAGCAAGTTGATAGTCGCCTGGTGTTATGAATGCGAGTTCAAATTCGTATTCATTATCGTCTGCATCAAATACAACATTGGCAGTAGCTAACGGAGCGTTATCAGGCGTTTGGTCATCTATTTCATGAATATCTGTTGGGGTTTGTGCTTGCGCAGAGTAAAGGTAAACAGCATGGCCAAATGATGAATCATCAGCGGCAAGACCAATGTTGTCAGTCTCGCAATTGTTTATAAGTGTTTGGCTTACAGTGCCTTCAATATCTTGTGATTCAGAAAGGTTTTGTAAACGCACACCGCGAGGTTTTAAAAAGACTTCGTTATTATTTTGTGGATCAACCAACGATTTTTTTAAATCAAACTCTAATACAAACTCGTTGTCGGTTTGATTGAGTGTAAAGCCATCTAGCTGTATTTCACCCACGCCATCATTACCTTTTCTTTTTACGATAAGCGGTGCAATGCTGCCGTCTTCATAAACTACGTGAGATGTTAAGCTAAGGTTGTTTGTGTCGCCGTTTATTACTTGCGCGCGGATCCACGAATAATCACCTGCAGGTACTTCTTGATCGTCAAGTAATTGAAAAATATCGTCGCCCGTATAGTCTAGTAAATTGACCATTTGCGCTAAGGTGGAATCGTTTTTAGAGCGAGTTTTAAAGCTAACTTCTTCACCTTCTTGGGCTTTAATTGTTATTGAATCAAATACAACGTTAACTTGTTTTAAACCAGTGACTGGAGCGTCGGAAATACCTAAACTAAAAGTTGCTTTATCACTTGTTTGTGGGGTTGTTTCAGCATCGTCATTTGATGAGCCGCAGCCTGCTAAGGCAAAAATAATAGCGCTACTTAATATAGTTGATTTAAAGTTCATGGTTGTTTCCTCTTATTCGATTTGTTAAGTGTATGTATTTAACCCTTAACCTAAATTGAATTAAAAATATGAGAAGTTATAACTTTTAACATGCTGTTTTAAAACGTTTTTAATTTCATCGATTTAATCGTTTTTTACTATATACTCGCGCCACTTCTTTTGAAGTCGGTTTTTATTAGATTTAACCATTATTTTGCTGAGTTTCAGCCACATTTATCGGAACAAACATGAAAGATAAACTTTTAGCGTTTTGGCAAAGCCATTCAGAAACAATCATCACTTTAGGGTACAAAGTGGTTTTAGCGTTGGTGATTTTAATTGCGAGTGCCTTAATTGCACGCTCGGTTAAAAAAGCGATTAAAAACTCTAAATCGCCATTAAAAAAAGTGGATAGTACGCTGCTTCCTCTTTTATCGAGTATTGCTGGTTATTTAGTTTATATAATTGGCGGGCTATTTATTTTAGATATTTTTGGCGTTAATACGGCAAGCTTAATTGCGCTAATGGGTGCTGCTGGTTTAGCGATTGGTTTAGCCCTTAAAAATACGCTGAGCAATATTGCTGCGGGTATTATGCTGCTAATACTCAGACCTTTTAAAATAGGCGATTTTGTTGATGCCAGTGGCACGCTTGGTACTGTGAGTGAAATAAACCTATTTACCACTATTTTTAAAACCACCGACGGTCTTTACATTGCATCGCCTAACGGCAAAGTGTGGGGTGGTAATATTAAAAACTTTACCCGTAATGGCAAAAGACGAATGGATATAGTGGTGGGAATTTCGTATGCCGACTCTATTGATGTTGGCTTAAATGTACTTAAAGAATTAGCCGCATCAGAGAGCCGATTACTCGCAGAGCCTGCACCTAAAGTAATGGTGACATCAATAGGCGAAAGCGCAGTGAACATTCAATTACGTGCGTGGGCTGTTAATGGTGATTATTGGCAAACTGTGTGGGATTTAAATAAACGTGTTAAAGAAGCTATTGAAGATGCTGGGCTGAGTATTCCGTTTCCGCAGCGTACACTGCATATATCTGAGTCTATGGCATCGGCAATAACTGTTAACAAAGATGCTTAAATATGTATTAACATAAGCACAAATAAAAATAGCGAGCCTTGGCTCGCTATTTTTGTATTAGCCTTTGTGTAGGCTGAGGTATTAACCTTCTAATTGAAAGTCGTACACTGAGCCTAAATTTAGTAGCTGCGTTAGCTCATCAAGTGCTTGGTAGCTTTCAGTTAATAGGGCTGAGTCTGCAAAGTCACTTGCGCCTAATTTGTCGCGGTAGTTACGTTTTGCCCAGTCACACAGTTGTGTGTATTTAGTATCAGTTAAAATAACCTCTGGGTTTACTGCAGCAAGTTCTTGCTCGTTAAGGGCTACACGTAAACGCAAGCAAGCTGGGCCGCCGCCATTTTGCATACTTTGGCGTAAATCAAAAAACTGCACTTGGTTTACTGGGTTATCAGCCATGATCATTTCTTCAATGTAGGCGTTAACTGCGCTGTTGCGTTTACACTCTTGTGGTGCAACTAACAGCATTGAACCATCTTCAAGGCTTACAAGCTGGCTATTAAATAAGTAACTGCTTACCGCATCGGTAATGCTTACTTTATCGGTAGGTACTTCAATAATATAAAATTCTTTATTGCCCACATACGCTTCGCGAATATCTTGCAATGCCAGTGCTTGGTTTAAAAATGCTTGCTGGTGGCACAGTAATACGTTGGCGTTACCTACTGCAATTACATCGTTATGGAACACGCCTTGGTCTATTACGTCTGGATTTTGCTGTAGTAAAATTTGGCTCGTTTCTTTTAAATTATGTAAACGGCAAATTGCTTCTGAGGCTTCGAGTGTTTGCCTTGCAGGAAATTTAGCTGGTTTTGGTAATTGGCTGTTAAACGCGCTGGCACCAAATACAAACATTTCAAGGCCTTGCTCGCCGTGGCTGTCACAAAAACGAGTATGGTTTGCTGCACCTTCGTCGCCAAAAAAGCCTTGGTCGGGTAAATGGGTATGATGCGCAAAGTATTTGTCGTTATTAAACATCGCTTTTAATAAGCGCGTAGTGGTTGCAGGCTCTAATGAACGATGAAACTTATTATTTAAATTAGCTGAAGTAAAATGTACTTTGCCGTCGGTTGTATCAGGGGATGGCGATACCGTAGCGGCATTTGCTGTCCACATTGCTGAAGCTGAATAACACGCGCGTAATAAAATAGGATCTGCTTTAAATGCTTTATGAATTACTTGTGCATCGTTACCGGTAAAGCCTAAGCGGCGCAGTACGTTTAAGTCGGGGCGCGCATGAGGTGCAAATACACCTTGAGTTAGGCCTTTGTCGTGCATGGCTTTCATTTTTTCAAGGCCTTGAAGCACTGCCTCTTGAGGATTTGAAAAGCTTGCTGCGTTATTTAACGAGGCAACATTACCATACGATAAACCAGCGTAGTTGTGAGTAGGGCCAACTAAGCCATCAAAATTAACTTCCAAAGCGTGCATACACGTTCCAACTAAAAATTTTCAATAGGATGCAACAATACAACGCATTAGGGCTGCTTGCAAAGTTATAAACGCAGTGTTTTTACTAATTTTTTCGACGTTTTTAAATGTGGAGTTTATTACAAGGGGGTTGTTTTTATATTGAACGATTAATTTGAAGTTTAATTAAAATGTACACATAAATTTCATAGTGTGCAAAAGCTTAGCCTAAAGTAGGTTTTTACATTTAAGCTTTATGCCAAGCCTTTACACAATACGATGTTACTTAACATAGACGCGCTCTTTATCAGCGGTGGTATGGGTATTTGTTGGATCATTAACTTGCCAAACGCTAATGTCTAAACGCCATAAAAGGTAAAGGGTATGGTATAAGTTGAACATGGTTTTTCCTTGGTATTTTCACTGAACACATCAGTTTATAGGAAGAAGTATGCCAACATTAACTTGAATATTTTATGAATAGAAATCAGGTGTTTAGTATTTAAGTGTAAATACATACTTAAGGGTTAGCACCAAAGCGGTGAAGTATTTTTAAAATATGCACCAGTGTGGTGTGTTTTTAACAAAAAGCCCTGCAACTATTGGGTCACTTAAATGTGCAAGGCTTTTTTAAAAATGTAGTCACTTAAACAGCAAATTAGCGGCCTACTTTTCCTTTTACTAAAGGCTCGAACGACATTACTTTAAACTTACCGTGGCTTTGATTTTTGCCATTATTAAGTACAGGCGAATTATGTAAGTCGTCAACGGTAAAGTATATTTTATGATCGGCTCCGTAGCTAAAGCCATCAGGCCAGCTTAAGCGTTCGTCTTTAAATAATACTTCGTAGTCGCCAGTGGGCTTAACTACGCCAATTGCGCCATTGGTTATGTCGGTTACATATACGTTACCGCCGCCATCAACAATAATACCGTCTGAAATTGGCTTAGTGCCGTAACGCGTAACTTTGTCTTCAAGTGCTTTACCCGAAAGGCTCTCGTTATTTATATCGCTGGTGGCAATGCGGTAAACCGACGTGCCCGACATTGAGCCAAAGTAAAGCCAGTCTTCGTTAGGGTCAAGCGTAATAGGGTTAACACCTAAACGGGCAGGTTGGCCGCCAAGGCTCATTGTGCGCCCATCAATAACCATATCGATATTTTCGGCTGTGGTGTAATGGCTATTTTGTAATACTCTGCGTGTTACACCTGTTTTAAGGTTTACCGTAATAATAGCGGCTTGGCTGCCTTGTGCTGTGTCGGCAATGTATACAACGCCATGCTTATTATCGATGACTAAATCGTTTAAAAACGAGGTGTCGGTAATGGTCGGTTTAGCCAGATAAATAATTTTGTGCAGTTGCTCTTTGTTTGTATCCCAGCCTACTAAGCGCCCAGCGTGATCGGGCCCTGAAGTGTCAAGCATCCATAAAACGCCATCGCTTGATACGTTTATGCCAAGTACGTCGTAAAAACCTTTACCGTTATTGTACGCGTATGCCCATTCTTCATTAGGGTAGGGCTTAGTTGTACCATCGCTTAAAAGCTCCATAATTTTTTGCTTTTGGCCAAAAAAGCCATGCACAGATAAAAACTTTCTACCTGATGGGGTAATAGCAATGTTGCCCGGTGGGTGCTGCGCATCAAAAGTAGCTACTGTTTTTAAATCAGCATTTTGGCCAGCGGTGTTAGCAGTTACGGCGCTGCTACCTAAAAGTGCCGTGCTACACGCCGCTGCTAATAGTAATTTTTTAATATGAGTCATTTTTAAAACCTTTTAAAACACGTTTATTGTTTAAAAATTAAGAGCCTAATCGGCTAAGTCGTTTACTACTAAATCGAGCAGCTGCATCAACTGCTTCGCTTGTGTTGCATTTACACTATCAAATTTACATAAAATATTTTTAGGAATATCGGCTGCTTTTAACTTAAGTGATTGGCCATGCTGGGTTAGCTGAACTAGGCGTTTGCGTTTGTCGTGCTCATCTTTAATAACAGCCAGTAATGATTTGTCGCTCATTTTTTTGAGTATTTGAGTCATTGCACCGCCATCTATCGCGGTTTTATCTATTAGCTCTGCAATTGTTATTTCGTCTTGCTCCCACAGCGCCATCATTACTACGTATTGCGGGTAAGTTAAATTTAGCTCGTTTAAAGGCTCGCGATACGCACGCGCAATGCTGTTAGATGCCATATATAACCGATGACATAACTGATTTTTTAACTTTAATTGCTCAAACGGCATAACGTTATCCTTTATTTCGATACATGGCATTTTAATTTGCATGCAAAGTATTTGCAATCTCTAATTACTTGTTCTATTATTTTGCACACAAACTAAATTAATTACTAAACTTTGGAGTTCATTATGAATGTATTACAAAACGTAGCTTACACAGCAAAAGCAACTGCAACTGGCGGCCGCGAAGGCGTAGCTAAATCTGATGATGGTCGTTTAGATGTAAATTTATCAACACCTAAAGGCTTAGGCGGAGACGACGGTCAAGGCACTAACCCTGAGCAATTATTTGCCGCAGGTTATGCTGCGTGTTTTATTGGCGCACTTAAATTTGTAGCAGGTAGCGAAAAAATAGATTTACCAGGCGACACACATATTAATTCTGAAGTGTCTATTGGTGCTATTGAAGGCGGTTTTGGTATTGCAGTAAAACTTGCTGTGTCACTAGGTGATATGGATAAAGCTGCAGCGCAGGAGCTTGTAGATAAAGCGCACCAAGTATGTCCATATTCAAACGCAACACGTGGCAATATTGAAGTAGAGCTTTCAGTTATTTAATTAATTGCTAAGTTAACTAATACTGTAATAGCCCAGTGGTTTTGCCACTGGGCTTTTTTGTGCGTGGAGTTTAATAAAATGAGTCGTTAAATAAATATACAAAAAATCATATATTCACTATTCCATATATTCTGTTTTTGTTTTATTGTATGTGCAATAAAACTGCGAGGACAATATGGAACAATTCAACCCACTTCAATTTTATAAATGCCTAGCGGACGATACGCGTTTAAAAGCAATGCTGCTCATTAGCCATCAAGAAGAGCTATGTGTATGCGAACTGGTTGCTGCACTTGAGCTAAGCCAACCTAAAGTGTCTCGACATTTAGCACAGTTAAGACAATGCGGATTATTGAGCGACCGTAAACAAAATCAATGGGTTTATTACAGTATTAATAAAGCCCTGCCAGAGTGGGCTAAAAATGTATTAACGCAAACGCTTACTGCTAACCCTTCATTTTATGAAAATGATTTAACGCGCTTAAACGCTATGGGTAATCGCCCTGAACGTATTACTAGCTGCTGTAACTAACTTATTAAAGGTATTTAATTATGACTATTAAAGTAGGTATTAACGGTTTTGGCCGTATGGGACGTTTAACTCTGCGTGCAGCAGTTGATTGGCCAGAAATAGAGTTTATTAAAGTAAATGATGTAGCGGGTGATGCTAAAACCCACGCACATTTAATTGAGTTTGACTCAGTACACGGGCGCTTAGCACAACAGGTTTCTAGTGATGATAATAGCTTTAGTGTGGGTAAGCACACGATTGCAGTTACCAACAACAAAACCATAAACGAAACTGATTGGTCAGATTGCGATGTAGTAATAGAAGCCAGCGGTAAAATGAAAACCACTGAGCTGTTAAATCAATATTTAGCACAAGGCGTTAAGCGTGTTGTGGTAACCGCACCTGTAAAAGAAGACGGTATTTTAAATGTAGTAATGGGTGTAAACGATGATCTTTATAACCCAAGTGAGCATAAAATTGTTACAGCCGCCTCGTGTACTACTAACTGTTTAGCGCCAATAGTAAAAGTACTGCAAGAAAAAGTGGGCATTAAGCACGGCTCAATGACCACTATTCACGACATTACTAATACTCAAACAATTATTGATGCCCCTCATAAAGATTTACGCCGTGCGCGTTCGTGCGGTACAAGTTTAATTCCTACTACAACCGGTAGTGCAACGGCTATTACGCATATTTTTCCTGAGCTTAAAGGTAAATTAAACGGCCACGCCGTGCGCGTACCTCTTACTAACGCATCAATTACTGATTGTGTTTTTGAACTCGAGCGAGGTGTTACACAAGACGAAGTAAACACGTGGTTTAAAGACGCTGCAAATAACGAGCTACAAGGTATTTTAGGCTACGAAGAAAGACCGCTTGTATCTATAGATTACAAAACAGATCCGCGCAGCTGCACTATTGATGCGCTTTCAACCATGGTCATTAACAACACTCAACTTAAACTATACGCTTGGTACGATAACGAATGGGGTTATGCAAACCGTACTGCTGAGCTAATGCTTAAAGTTGCACAAAGTGATTTGGTTTAATCTCGTTTAAAAAGGTTTAACGCTATGTTTGCGCAGTTGGCTAACTTACCGAGCTCTATAAAACAATATTTAATAATTACTAGTAACTATTGGGCATTTACTTTAACTGATGGTGCGCTACGCATGTTGGTGGTGCTGTATTTTCATCAGTTAGGTTATGGTGCATTTGCAATAGCCATGTTGTTTTTGTTTTATGAAATATTTGGGGTGATCACCAATTTAGTAGGTGGTTGGCTTGGCGCGCATTTAGGGTTGAACAAAACCATGAATGTAGGGCTTGGGCTACAACTTGTCGCTTTAGCCATGCTTTGCGTGCCAGGGGATTGGCTAACCGTTGCCTATGTTATGGCAGCGCAAGCACTGAGTGGCATAGCAAAAGACTTAAATAAAATGAGTGCAAAGAGCGCCATTAAGTATTTAGTACCGCAAGACGATGCAGGGCAAAGCCAATTATATAAATGGATTGCCATACTTACCGGCTCTAAAAATGCTTTAAAAGGGGTTGGCTTTTTTTTAGGCGGCTTATTACTAACTGTATTTGGTTTTGTGGGAGCATTAATAAGTCTAATTATTTTACTTAGTGTTGCGTGGGTTATTAGTTTAATTTTTTTAAAAGGCGATATTGGTAAAGCTAAAAACAAACCTAAGTTTAAAGAATTATTTTCTAAATCGCGGGCAATTAACTTACTTAGCGCAGCGCGTTTATGCTTGTTTGCAGCGCGCGATGTATGGTTTGTAGTTGCACTACCTGTTTACTTAGCCGCTCAGTTTAACTGGGATCATTGGTGGGTCAGCGGTTTTATGGCTTCGTGGGTAATTGCTTATGGATTGGTGCAATCGCAAGCACCGCGAATAACTGGGCAAGGTGATTCAACTTCACATTCGGTCAAAAAAGCATACTGGTGGGTTGCTTTATTAAGTGGTGTAACTGGCATTTTGGCGTTGTTGATGCAATTGGATATAGCGGTACATTTTACGCTTGTAATAGGCTTACTTATTTTTGGTGGAGTATTTGCTGTAAATTCATCGCTGCATAGTTACTTAATAGTAAGTTTTGCTAAAAACGATGGAGTGTCACTCGACGTTGGCTTTTATTATATGGCCAATGCGATAGGGCGTTTGCTTGGTACGATGCTTTCTGGTTGGGTTTTTCAAGTATATGGGCTTAGTGCGTGTTTATGGGTAAGTGTGTGTTTATTAGTTTTAGCCGCAATTACAACAGCACGGTTAGCTAAACTTTAAAAAACCCAACGTATTGTATTAAATTCAATTTGTTTAACGATATTCATAGCTTCGTTGGTTAGATCTACTAAACTGTATCAGTAGTTTTAATTTAAAGGGTGTAATGAATGCGAGAAATATCGTTAGCAAAAAAGTTACTCTGGCTTAGTGTCGGTAGTATATTTATAACTGTACTAGTGTTATCAGGCATTTTGTGGTGGCAGTTATCATCAAGTAATAAGCAGTTAGCGACTAAATCTGAAGAGTACATTACTGTAGAAGTAGAAGAAAAGCTTAATGCTCATGCAGCTGGATACGGAGAAAAAATTGCCGGCTTTATTAATGAAGCTTACCGCATTCCTTATTCATTGGCTGCTTTATTAGGTGACGCAGCAAAAAGCGAAACCCTGAGCCGCGATACGGTAGTAAGTATAAACCGCTCGATGCTAGAGCAAAATACTCTGCTTTCTTCTATATATTCGCAATTTGAGCCTAATGCTTTTGATGGGCAAGATTCGAGCTTTAAACAAGGTTACAAACATTCGGTTAATGGTAATGGCACCTTAGAGGTGTATATAACTCGCGACCAAAACGGCGTAATTGAACAGCAAAAAGTAGCTAATGCTGCCGATAAATATATTACCTCTTTAAATGAATTTGGTATTCGTGAAGCGCATTGGTATTTGTGTGCAAAAGACACGCTTAAGCCTTGTATTATGGAACCGTATTTATACGAAATCCCATCGGGCGACTCAGTAATGCTAACTTCGTTAACTGTGCCTATTTTAAAGTCAGGTCAGTTTATTGGTTTAGCTGGCGTTGATTTAACGCTCCCAACTTTTCAGGGCTTAACCGAAAAGCTGTCGAGCGAGCTTTACAACGGCCAAGCAAAAGTAACACTTTTAAGTGATATAGGTTTAATTGTAGGCAGCAGTCACTATAAATCTAAATTAGGCCGCCCATTTAAAGAAGCGGTTAGTAGCAACACTTACAGTGAGCTGGTTAAATTTAAAGGCCAACATGGTCTCTTTAAAACGCCTAGCGAGTATTTAGTTAACTACCCAATTAATATAAAACTAGCTAACACTCAGTGGTCATTAATCATAGAAGTACCTACAGATCTAGCACTTGCAGGGCCTGAAGCGCTAGAAAAAAACATGCAAGAGACAGCAACATCACTCAGATTTATTATTTTAATAACAGGCTTAGTAATTGCTGTGGTTGCTTTTGTTATTATGAAATTAGTAATAGCAGGTGTAATAGCGCCGCTACAGCAAATTCAACAGCGGGTTGATAATCTCGCAAGTTCTGAAGGTGATTTAACACATACATTGCATGTTGATAGTCACGCTGAGCTTATTGCATTAGCTGGTGGATTTAACCGATTTTTAGCAAAGCTACGTGATTTAATTTCTGAGCTTAAAACGGTGTCTGATCAAACCAAGCAGCAAGGCGAAATAGCACAACACATAGCTATTGATACAAAGCATAATGTGCAATCTCAATTTCAAGAAATTGAAAGTGTGGTAACGGCTATGAACGAAATGAGCGCAACAGCACTCGAAGTAGCCAGAGCATCAGAGCAATCAGCCCAACAAGCCGATGAAATAAATAGCTTGGTAGTGAGCAGTGAGTCGAGCTTATCATCTGCGATGACGCAAGTTAAAACGATGTCTGAAGAAATTAAAGAAGCTAACCAAGCCGTTGAAAAAGTTGCTTCGCGTAGTAAAGACATTACGCAAATATTAGATGTAATTCGTACTATTTCAGAACAAACAAATTTACTTGCACTTAACGCTGCTATTGAAGCTGCGCGCGCTGGTGAACATGGGCGCGGCTTTGCCGTTGTTGCCGATGAAGTACGTGCACTTGCTTCTAAAACGCGTTCATCAACAGATGACATAAGCCAGTTAATTGATAGTTTATTATCTGAAGTAGGTAACGCATCTACCGTTATTGAAAAAGGCGTAGTACGTGCACAAAATGCCGTTGATGAAACATCAGTAGCTTTTGATGCTCTGCACAGTGTTGTTGTTAAAGTTGATGAAATAACCAATCAAATTACACATATTGCCACCGCTGCTGAAGAGCAAAGTTTAGTAACTGAAGAAATAAACCGTAATTTAACGCTTATCTCTGATGCCGCATCGCAACTTGCTGACTTATCTACACAAGCAGGGGATAGCAGCGAAGCTCTTAATGCACTTGTTGCCCAGCAAGATAATGAACTAAATAAGCTTAAAACGTAACTTACAAATTAAGCTTTAAGCACAAAAAAATGGCCAGTTAATACTGGCCATTTTTATTTAGTAGAATAAATGTAACTTGTTGAGAATGCTCGATAACTGCTATTTATAACTTTTTAATCAACATAAACATTTGGTTGATCATTGGCTCAGCAAATTGCTCTACATTAGGACGATTAAAATAACCGCGTAAACCTGTAAATTGCACTTGAAAAAAGCGCGCATATTCAACAGCGGTCAACGTGTTACGTAACTCACCTTTGTTTATTGCTTGGGTAAATAATTGCGTTAAATAAGCTTCAAATTGAGCTGTTAAATCTAAGCTTAGCTCATACAGGTTTGAATCTTTTTCTGCAAACTCGCTGTTTGCTTTAACTAGCATACAAATAGCGCTTGGGCTGCAATCTTTTGTTTTAATTACCACGTTTTCAACAAACGCACGTAATCCACCAAGTACTGTATCGGCACTTGATAAAAACCCTTCTATTTGGGTTTTCATTTGTACGGTGTAATCTTTCAGCGATTCGCAGTATAGACCTTCTTTAGAGCCAAACGCAGAGTAAATACTACCCGGGCGCATATTAACGGCTTCTTGTAAGTCACGCGTTGAGGTTGCATGAAAACCTTTTTGCCAAAATAGCTGACTAGCAACGCGAACTACATTCTCGCGTTCAAATTTAACCTTATTAGCCATATCATTCTCAATCAATTTGAACATTTGCTCAATTTTAACTTGAACAGTCGCTCAAAATCAAATACTATGTGTCTCGAAGTTACTTAAAACTATTAATTATTAGGAGCTAACCATGGCCGAATTTACTTTATACACTCAAGAAAACGCACCAGAAGAAGCAAAACCGTTACTAGCTGATTCAGTAGCAGCATTTGGTATGCTTCCTAACTTACATGCAGTAATGGCTGAAGCACCAACATTACTTAAAGGTTACCAAGTACTGCATGAGTTGTTTCAAAAAACATCATTCAACGCAGAAGAGCTAACAGTAGTATGGCAATCAATTAACGTAGAGCACGACTGTCATTACTGTGTTCCTGCTCACAGTGGCATTGCAGCGGCAATGAAGGTTGATCAAGGTATTGTTGACGCACTTGTTAACAAAACACCACTTGAAAACCCTAAGCTAGAAACTCTTCGTGAAACTACACTCGCAATGACACGTGAACGTGGCGTGATCAGCGATGAGCAAATCGAAAAATTCTTTGCCGCAGGTTACGCTAAGCAACAGCTACTTGAAATTATTGTAGGCTTGTCTCAAAAAGTAATGAGCAACTACACTAATCACCTTGCTGATACACCAGTAGACGCGCCATTTAAAAAATACGTAAAATAAATACGGTTTTATAAATGACAAAAGGCAGCCTAGGCTGCCTTTTGTGCTTTTAAATCACAGCTATTTAAATTGAACCGTTTTTGTACTGCGTGTATAAATACGTTGTTCGGGCTTTGTCCACTCACCTTTTTTTAAATAAGAGGTCGAAACAATAAATTTATCGTCTTTTAGTTCACTCATCGATTTAACCTTTGTAATACCATCTTGGCTACCAGTTACATCTTCATAGGCTACAAATTGAGTGGGGCTGAGCACTTTCATAGTGCCTTTTGTATAAAATCCTGCGGTTGTGAAATAGTAAAATACCAAAGACTCTTTTTTACTGTCGTAAAAAATCATCGACTCGCCGCCATACTCACCTTCATTAATAGAGTGCTTGGTATGTATCGCTTTACCGTTTAAAGCACGCTCCCAACGGCCAACATCTTGTATTTTTTTAGCACCTTCAGGGACTTTAAAGTCAGCCTGCCAAGTTCCTAAATAGGGCTTAAATACGGCAAGTTCTTTATCAAGGTTGGTGAATGTATCGGATGCATAGCTATTAAATGTTGATAAGCATAAGACTAAGAATATCGCTTTAAAATATGTCATAATTTGGCTCTTGTTTTTGTAATACCAATGCCAAGTATAGGCGATAATTAATTGATAAAGAAAATATTAATCACATTCTCATTACTTTATTTAGCCGCCATTTGGCTGGCTTACCTACTGCAATACTTACCTGTTTATATACCAATATATGTACCTGGTTATATAAGTGTATTAAGTGCTATCACTTTTTTAATGTACGCGTGGGATAAGCGACAAGCTAAGCGCTCTTCACATAAAAAAGTAAATCGTACGCCAGAGCGCACACTGCAACTACTTGCATTATTTGGAGGATGGCCGGGGGCATTACTTGCTCAACAATTACTTCGCCATAAATCGCAAAAGCGGCGTTTTATAGTGGTGTTGTGGTTATGTATTTTAATTAATGTAGGGGCTGTGGGGAGTTTATTATATTATTTGGTGTAGTTTAAAATTATGCCTTTAATACATGTGAAATGTTTAAAAGGCATAATTAAAGTTTAGATACTGGACTAGTTAGCCGCTTCAGTTGCTGCTACTTCATCTAAATTTACTGTTAAAATTGTCTTTTTATCGACTACAACCCACTTGCGGTAAGTTAAGTAACCTGGCTTGCTTACTTCAACGTCGTACTTACCTTCTTTAAGTTCAATGGCATCTTGGTACACAGGCGCAATGTTCATAATGCGTACGCGTGCATCACTAGGGTTAGTGATTACAGTTAATGAAATAGGTGCTACAGCTTCGACAATTTCTTCTTGTACTTGAACTGCTTCTTCTTTTGCAAGTTGCTGCGTTTCATCTACAGACGATGTAGTTGAACAACCACTTAGTATTAGTAATGCCGCTAGTGCGCTTATCTTTTTCATAGGTACTCCATAAACTCATTTAAATAGTGATAATTACGAAAAATCTTGGAGGAGTTTATGCAAAATGATCGCTCAACCCGTCGTCCTTGACCTTCGTTTGTTAAAACAAAACGTTTGTTAGTTTAATATATTTTTAGTTATTTGGTGATGCTCTCGCAATAAATAGTTTTTTAAAGCATTACATTATCAAGAGACTGAGTAATAGCTTCGCTTCTTTCAACTAGTTGCTCTGCTGTACGGTACATCTTTCTTTTCATTAACGTATTTGCCATAGTGATATATCGTCTAGATAATTCTTGTTTTAAAGAAACGAGTAATGAAAAGTCTTTAGGTAATGTTGCAGACTCGGTATTGATTAATTCTTCAAAATCTAATAAATCTCTGTACTCTTCAATCGTCTCTAGTTTTTGTGTGTATCTATCAAATCTAGGACCGTAAAATACGACGGCATCTTCAGTAGGAAAATCAGCTGGTTCACCTAGGTTTACTTTCTTTTGGTAAAGCGTTAAAGCATCTATCGCCGACTCTCTTTTTAGAAGGTCTGCAAAGCCAAGTTCATTTTTTTGATTATTGGTGAAAATAGCTTTACCAACATTAAGTAAAGATTTTTGCGTGATAACATCATCTTCTTCAATCGCTTTATCTAAGGCAAGTTTATAGTTATCAAAATGCACTTCAGACGGGCGATAAACGTAGGTGCTATCGACTACACTTAAATCATTGATTAATTGTGGAATACTATTATTGTCCAGTTCACTATAGCGAGATTGCTCAAGTAACAAATCAATACGAGAAGTAATATCTGAGATTATTGATTGACGCTCTCTTAAAATGCTTTCGAGTTGTACCGATAGCTTTTCTGAATCTGGGTAATACTCCAAGGCTTTACTATAAACATTAATTGTTTCATCAAAGTCTTTAAACTTGTTAGCGCTTGTATTGATTTGATTCGCTCTGTAATCAAAACTTTGTAGAATATTAGCTTGATTAGATCTTAATAATCCCTGTTTTAATACCTCGTATTGAGGTGGGATTTCTGCAAGCTTGTTTAGAATCTCCGGCCCATCCCAAGACATCCATGTTTCTACTTGTTGGTTTATTGCTTTTGCATTATCTAATTTTGCTTCAAGCTGCTTTATATTATTTGTATTTGATAGATAGTACTGACCAGCCAAAAGGGCTAACACAACAGTACTGGCTGCAAGTGCTATTGCCGGTTTAAAGTTACTTTGAAGCTTATCTAAAACAGGCTTTAACGAATCAGTTCTTTTTGCTGCATCTAAAGAAATTGCTTTATTAAGTGTGCCCCATAACCATAAAGGGCAGTTACTAGGACGTTTTGCCGATGTATCTTTAGGGAGTGTGTCTGCTGCAACACGATTATATGGATGTTTGCTACTTAATAACTCTAGGGCAATACACGCATAAGAAAAAACGTCATCTTTAACGGATGCTGCAGCACCTTTTAATTGTTCAGGACTTGCATAGGTTGGCGTATAACCACCTACAGTGCCTAGGCTTGATTCACTATTAACTGCATAGGCATCTTCAATGGTTTTGTGTTTAGCAATACCAAAGTCAAGTACCTTGAGGCTACCATTTGAATCGAAGATTATATTCGATGGCTTTAAATCGTTATGAATGACGCCACGAGAATGGGCATAAATTAAAGCATCGGCAAGTTGATTAAGAATCACACTCGCTTTTTTGAAAACCATTCCAGAGGGTTTGTTGCGTTTAATTATTTGCTCTAGCGTTTCGCCTTCTACTAATTCCATGGTTACGTAATGTAAACCGTTATCAGAACCTGCAGAATATACTTTTACAATATTTGGATGGGAGAGCTGTTGTGTTTTAGTTGTTTCATCCTTAAGAAGTGAAATAGCTTCTTCAGAATGAGAAAACTCTTCTAATAATACTTTAATCGCTACGAAAACTTCAGGACGACTCGCACTTTCTAAAAATAAATCTCTGGCTCGGTAAATGTAACACATGCCACCTTGGCCAATAAGTTCTTCAACTAAGTAGCGATCCGAAACTTTTTTACCAATAAGGTTTAATTTATTTATTGCTTTTGACGTGCGAAGATTTGAGTCAAGCGAAGCTATCTGCGTTTTATCATTAGAACTGTTGACACCGCTCATTATAAATCCTTTTATTGTGTAAATTAAAATAATCGCAAAGGTGAGTTTTTTATTTTTATCAATTCTCCCTTTGATAAGCGTTGTATTTTTACAAAAATTAGCCAACTTAGCAATGTTTCTAAAGCAGAACTTTCGTACAAAACTTTAAAAAATTAAGGGCTTTTATATTAATTATTGAAATATCGTTTATTTACTGTTTATTTTTATAAACAGTGTAAGCCTACAGGCATTGTTTTATAACACTTCTAGGGGCTTAAAATGAATAAAATGTAATGCTAATTATTAAATAGCAATTTTTTTAAATGGGAACATACAAAATATCTTTTGTAAGCTTTGAAAGGGCTTTTTTATAGAGGTTTTGTTTAATTTAATTTATTTAAATTTGAGCTTTTGTATGGTTGAGTATATTTTTATATATTAATTTCAATGTTGACAATAGTTTCTCTTCTACTTTATCCTAATGAGAATGTAGATTTATGGGACTAACTTATCAAATGGAACTGATACTAAACATCACTAGTTATCATAGACTCTCTCCAGAAATTGAAGCAACTAAAACAGTAAAAGACTCTCTAATATTTGGCCGTTCAGAAGCATGTGATTGGCATTTTCCTGATCCTGAAAAAATCATTTCTAGTAAGCACGGACGCATAGTTAAAGAGGGCGACTCTTTTTATGTTTACGATACATCTACAAATGGTACTTTTGTAAATTTTGGTGTCGCTCCATTAGGTCAAGGCAATAAACAACGCTTGTCAAATAGTGATACGATCACTGTGGGTGATTTTCAGATAGAGGTAAAATTAGCTACTAATGAAAAAACACCTGACACCGATTATGGTAATTTAAGCGCTGCAGCTAGTATTAGCAAAGAGCCAGAAAGATCTTATCAGCATCCTACTGAGCATTTTTCTGAGCCAGAACAGTACTTTAATGAATCAATAATGGATGAGTCTATGCCTGCAGTTTCTATGACTCAGGCCAGTGACCTTAATTCAGCTAACCAAATACCGGAAAACTGGGATGAGCTTGCTCACTTAATGAACCCAGAAGCTGTAACTCAACAAGCACCCGTTGTAAGTAAACCACAACAAAAGCCAGCTGTTGAGCAGCAAACTTCAGTTAATACACCAGTACTAGATACGCCTGTAACTAAACCTCAAGCAGTAAAGCCTGCTCCTAAACCAGTAGTGCAAAAAAATCCAACATCGCTTAGTGAAGATACCGCTTTAACTGATGCTTTTTTAAACGGGCTGGGGGTTAAAGCTGAGTTACAAAATTCATTAAACTCACAAGAACTTTGGTTTGAAATGGGCCAAGGGTTAAATCTATTACTGACCGAGTTGATGGAGTCTCTTCGCCAAAGAGCGCTTGTAAAAAACCAATTGCGTTTAAACCAAACGATGTTTCAAACTCAACAAAATAACCCAATTAAGTTTTCGGCAGATATTGATGACGTTATTCAGAATTTATTCATCAGAAATAGTGCAAGCTTCCTGTCGTCTCAAGAATCAATCAAAGAAAGCTTTGTTGATACGCGAAGACATGAACATGCTTTATTAGCAGGAGCTGACGGCGTATTAAAAGGGATGTTAGAGCAAGTTTCTCCCCAACATATAAATCAACAAATAAATGATAATTCTAACGTATTAAAAATCATCCCTGGTCAAACAGAGGCTAAGTGCTGGAAGCTATACAAAAATTTATATGATGAGTTATCTCATGATGTAAATAGTAAGGGAGCTATGGCGTTGTCAGATGATTTCTTAAAAGCATACAACGATAGAATTAAAGAATCGTTCTAGAAAGGAAAGTAGATAATGAACAAATTTAAGCTCTTTTTAATGAGTTTCAGTTTACTGTTTTTAGCCATGGGTTGTTCAACTGTTAATAAGTTTGTGCCTCCTTCTACGGATCTAAAAATTAATGTGTCTAAAAATGTAAATCCAGACACGTCAGATAGACCTTCGCCGGTAGTAATGAAAATTTTTGAGCTTAGCTCGAGAACAATTTTTGATACTCAGGATTTCTTTAGCCTGTATGAAACACCTGAAAAACTATTAGGCCCAGACTTATTAAAAAAAGATGAATTAGAATTACAGCCAAACTCTGTTCAAGAATATAAAATGAGCTTAAACCGCAATACACGATATGTTGGTGTTGTTGTCGCGTACAGAAATATCGATCAAGCACGATGGAGAGCTGTAATCGAAGTTGACCCAACTGGCTATGACGATATAGATGTAAATGTTGAAGCAATTGCTACATACATGAGAGAGCAGTAAAAAAGGATTTGTACAATGAGTGATAACACTCGTGTTGCCTGGACCGAAGGAATGTTCTTAAGGCCGCAACACTTTCAGCAGTCAGATAAGCATTTTTCGCATTTAATTAAGCAAATTTGTAATGGGAATTTAGCAGATCCTTGGGGCATACTTGATATAAGTATCGATACTCAGCTATTAAGCTCAGGCCAATTTGCTATTGAGTCATTGTCAGCTATTACCCCTGATTTGCTACCTATCGATATGCCTCAATCTACCTCTTTGCCTGAGCCTTTAGTGGTGGGCAAAGATGTTTATGATGAAATAATTTATTTAGCGGTTCCTGCACTAAAAGCCAGTGGTATTAATATTTCATCTTTAGATGAGGATATTGTTACGCGTTATAAACTAAACGACTTATCTGTAAGTGATGACTCTTTAGGTGCACAAGCTCAAGAAATTATTCAAGTAGCTAAGGTATTTAGTAAGCTAGTATTGTCATCAGACGACCATGCAGGCTATATATTATTGCCACTTGCACGCATTGTTGAAGTTAGCAGTGAAGGTCAAATTAAGCTCGATCCAAAGTATATACCAGCATCGTTAAAAGTCGGTCAGTGTAAGCCATTACTTGGTTTAGTGAGAGAGATTAGCTCAATGATCAAGCAGCGCTCAGAGAGTATTGCTGTTAGATTGTGCCAAGGTTATGCGGGAAGTACCTCTGTAGCTGATTTTATTATGCTGCAAACATTAAACAAGTATGACGCTGTTTTTGAAAACTTATTATCAGTTAATAATCTTCATCCAAGCGTTCTTTATACACGTCTAATAGAGCTTGCTGGTGAGTTATCTACTTTTAGTACAGTAAACAAAAGAGTGCCTAAATTACCTAAGTACGATCATAAAAGCTTAGGCCCGGTATTTAGTGAAGTAGTAAACTTTTTATACCAATCTTTAAGTCATGTAATTGAGCAAACTGCTACAGAAATAAAGTTAGAGCAAAGCAAGTTTGGTATTTCTTTTGGTGCGCTCAAAGACAAATCAGTACTTAGCTCAGGTCAATTTGTATTGGCTATTAAAGCCAGTGTTCCTCACGAGGAGCTTCGTAAGATATTACCTTCTCAAATTAAAATTGGTAGTGTTGAGACAATCCGAGATTTAGTAAATAATCAAATCCCAGGTATTACAATCAGTAACTTACCAACGGCACCGCGTCAAATTCCTTACCATGCAGGTTTTCATTATTTTGAATTAAATAAACATGGCGAGCATTGGGCTAAACTTCATTCAAGTGGTGGTATTGCTATCCACTTGTCAGGAAATTACCCCGAGTTACAACTAAGCCTGTGGGCAATAAGAACTTAACTTTTAAAAGGAAGAGTTTCAATGGACGAAACCATTATAAAACCACGTCCTGGTCGATTAGGGCGTGATGCCTCAAATAATCCTCAAGTAGATAATGATCCAGACAAAACAGTCATGTCTGTTGAGCCTGTTGCAAGTAATATTCCTAGTAATGCAAAGGTTTCTATATTTAGAAACCCATTGATGGAAGCCGCAACAGACTGTTTCTCTTTGGTTATTTCAATTAGAAAATCAGTTGAGATGACTAACTTAGCTGCGTTAAAGCATCGATGTGTAGAGGCTATCAAACGTTTTGAAGTCGAACTACGTAATCAAAATTTATCAAAAGATGTAATCAAAAACTCTCGTTATTGTTTATGTGCAATTTTAGATGAATCAGTTTTAAACTCTAAATGGAGTTCTATGGAATGGGCTGACGAAAGCTTGCTTTCGACATTTCATAAAGAAACTTTTGGCGGTGAGTACTTTTATACTTTACTTGATAATGCATTGACCCAGCCTGAGCAACACAAAGCCTTTTTAGAGCTGCAATACCACTGTTTAAATTTAGGTTTTAAAGGTAAGTACAGACTAGATACTGTGGGTGACAATAAAGTAGAAGAATACCGCTCACAAATGTACCACTTATTAAATCAATTAGATGGGCCAATCAATAATAAGCTTTCTCCTAACTGGAAACAAAGAGTAGCCGCTGGCGTAGAATTAAGAAATCAGGTGCCATTGTGGGTTATTTTTTCTGTTTTAGGCTTACTTTTACTTACCGTTTATTTATTTATAAATATGAAGCTAAATGATGATGTTATGGCTGTTAGTGACAAGCTTGCAATCATTCATCCTGTAGCTGAAGACCAAGCAGTAGATAAAAAAGATCAGCAGTTACTTGTACTAGAGCAGCTATTACAAACTGAGATTCAAATGGGGATTGTGACGATAAAGAAAAATATCGATAGGATCAGAATCTCAATTAATAGTGAGAGCCTTTTTAATCAAGGTGACTCTAAATTGTTACCTTCATTTCAGCCTATTTTAGAAAAACTAGCGTTAAGCCTTGAAGGAACCAAAGGACGTATTTTAATAACCGGCCATACAGATGACACACCAATTAGAACTGATAAGTACCCTTCTAATTGGCACCTTTCTTTAGCGCGCGCAACGCAAGTTGCAAACTCTATGGCTAAAAGTACAAACCTCAGTGGGCGTTTATGGCCCGAAGGTAAGGGCGCAGCAGAGCCTATTGCCAGTAATTCAGATTCAGCTTCTCGGTCATTAAACCGACGAATTGAAATCGATTTATTATTTTAAGAGGCTGAAATGAGTTTTTCACAAAAAATAAAAAAAGTGACCTACGCACTTACATCTCGTACGGCAATGCTAATTATTGGCTTTTTAGCTTTATCATTATTAATTTGGTTTGGCGGCCCATTAATCGCGATAGCTGACTATGTACCACTACAAAGTATTGCAGCAAGACTGTTTACTATTATATTGGTTTTATTGGTTTTTTCTGTGTCTAAAATTTATCGTCTTGTGCAACAAAGCAAACGAGACGAAAAAATGGCTGATGAGTTAATTGATAGTAATAACGATACAAATAGCTCTGAAGTAAATGAAGAAATTACTACGCTTAAAACGCGAATGAACGAAGCTATCGATCTTTTAAAAGACGTAAAGCTGTTCAAAGGTAAAAATATTTACCAGTTGCCATGGTACATAATGATAGGCCCACCAGGGGCTGGTAAAACTACTGTTATTCATAACTCAGGACTTGATTACCCGCTAAAAGACAAGCTAGGTGTTGACTTGGTTCATGGTGTTGGCGGTACTCGTAATTGTGATTGGTGGTTTACCAATAAAGCAGTTTTAATTGATACAGCTGGGCGCTACACAACGCAAAGCAGCCATGCAAAGCATGATTCACGTGCATGGGAAGGCTTTTTAGGATTACTTCGTAAGTACCGTCCTCTTAGGCCTATTAATGGTGTAATGATCAGTATGGGTATTTCTGAGCTTATGAGCCAGACCAAAACTGAGAGAAACCTACATGCTCGTGCTATTAAACAGCGCTTACAAGAGCTGCAAAGCCAATTAGGCATGACCTTTCCTGTTTACGTTATTTTTTCTAAAGTTGATTTAATTGAAGGTTTTAGAGAGTTTTTTGGCGAATTAACCGAAGAAGAGTGTGAGCAGGTTTGGGGCGTAACCTTTGAACTTGATTTAGATAAAGATACGCAAGTAGATGCTTTCAACAAAGAATTTCACTCATTAATTTCTAAATTAACTGAAATGTTAAATCGTAGATTAATTAATGAAAGAAACGAAGAAATTCGCGCTAAGATATTTGAATTCCCTAGGCAGCTTCGTGTTTTACAAGGTGTAGGAGATGCTTTTTTAAAAGAAATATTCACTCCTAATGCATACGAAGAACTACCAATGTTTCGTGGTGTTTACCTCACAAGTGCAACGCAAGAAGGTACGCCATCTAGTTTTTTAAACGAAGCAAACGCAGGTGAATCTGGATACATTAACCAATCTAAAAGCTTTTTTATAAAGAACGTATTAGAAGGTGTAATTTTTCCAGAGCAAAACTTAGCAAGCACTAACAAACATCATGACAAGCAAAATAAATGGCTTCGTGTTGGTAGCATATCGCTTGCATGCATAGCTTTATTTGGTTTTTCAACATCGTGGTACTTTAGTTTTGCTTGGAATAGTAACTTAATTTCAGAGACTGAAGATGCGATTGCAACGTACCAAGAGCTTGATACAGCCTCATTTGACCGTAATAACTTACTAGTACTAAACGACAGATTAAAGGCTCTTAGAAACTTACCTGCAAGCAACCCTGAACTTGTTAATACACAAGAGTCTAAATCAATTGGGTTTGATAAACTAAATGAAATAAAAATGGCTTCTACACAAGCCTACGACCGTTCATTACAAACGTATTTAGAACCGTTTATTGCAAGTACTTTAATTAAAGAAATGGAAGCTCATCCTGAGCACTTAAGTTATTTATACGAAACACTTAAGTGTTACCTCATGTTGTTTCAGCCTGAATACTTTGAAAGTGAAGATATAACGGTTTGGTTTAACGCTTATTTAGAGCGTAACTTACCAGGCGATAAAAATATGCAAACCAGAGTAGAGCTGATGGAGCATGTTGCTACATTACTTGAAAACGGTGTTAGCCAAATTGAAATTGATAATCAAGCAGTGCGTGTTGCGCGAGCTGAGCTAACTAAGCTACCAATTGCTGAGCGAGCATATCAACGATTACAAGCCGACTTCCTAGATAGCAGTATTCCGCCATTTAGGCTTACAGACATTATTAGTTTTGAAAGTGCGCAAAAATTTACTTTTAGAAATGACGGTGAGCTTACGAGAAGTATCCCTGGCTTATATACATTTAATGGTTTTCACGGCATTTTTAATGTTGAGAAAAGTAAAATGCTTGGTAATTTAATGGCAAGTAGCTGGGTGTATGGTGAAGAGGCAACAGGCACTTACGATATTTCTAAAGATGAGATTGAGAAGAAACTAGAGCAGCGATACTTTCAAGATTATATCTATTATTGGCAATCATTTATTGATGATTTGAGCCTGAATCAATATAGCTCTCCGGCTGAGGGGGTTAATATTACTGATGCCTTAGCTGGCTCTGAAGCGCCTATTAAAAATATTATCACTGCAGTACAAAAAAATGTGCAGCTAACTAAATTGCCAGTATCTGATAACCAAAAGGCTGCAGGTAAAGTTGCAGCAAATGCTGCTGAAATAGCTATGCAAACCAAAGCTAATCGTATCAAGCGATTTTTACCTGACGAAGCTCCTAAATTTGATATTAAATTACCGGGTCACCAAGTTGAAGAAGCCTTTGAAGATGTAATAAAAATTGATGCTCAACAATTAGATAATATTCAGAAAAATCTAAGAGAGTTAAACGTTTACTTAACCAAACTTGATAGAGGCGATCAATTAAAGTCGTCAATTAAAGACCAAATTAGCGGTAAAAGTAAGCCTAGCTTTATTCGTCAGCTTGAGTTTCAAAGTCGAGATTTACCTTACCCGTTTAATAGTTGGCTGTTAGATATAAGTAGAGATACTAGTAACATAACTAAAAATAGTGCCAACAGACATTTAAACGAGATGTGGAAAAGTAAGGTGCTACGCGAATATAACGCTGCAATTGTTGGCCGTTATCCGTTTTCTCCATACGCAGATAAAGAAGTGAATATGAAAGATTTCACTCGATTTTTCGGCCCAGGTGGAACAATTGATAGCTTTTTCACCAATTATATTGCGCCAAGTGTAGATATGAGCTCAACGCCATGGAAATTTGAAAAAGATATAGGTATTAGCCGAGATACATTAGCGATGTTTGAACTGGCGAATCAAATTCAAACAGTCTTTTTTGATGGCGGAAGTGCAACACCAAGAATTGAGTTTGGCTTAAAACCATTAGAATTAGACCGTACCATCTCTAGCTTTATGCTCGAAATTGACGGTCAGTCAATGACTTACAGGCATGGTCCACTTAGAGTAACAAATTTTGTATGGCCTGGTGCAAGTGGCCAGAGTAAAACACGAGTTGTATTTACTCCTCCAAATGGTGGTCGTTCTATAAATACAACTTACCAAGGTGAATGGTCGCTATATCGCATGTTAGACGAGTTAAGTGCTAAAAGAGCAAAAACACGTGAAGACTTAGAGTTACATTTTTCACTCATGGGAAACAATGCGAAAGTCGAGTTATTGCCTAAATCAATCAGGCATCCATTTTGGAATAAAAGTGTAGAGAAGTTTTCATGTCCGACCCGATTATAAATATTGGTTATCTTGGCAAAGTACCTAGTTTAGGTGATTTTGTACAAGATAGCGTTTCGAAAGAGTTTTCAGAGCATTGGGAGCAGTGGCTGCAAGCAGCCATTGCAGTGAGTAAAGAACAGCTAGGTGAAGTATGGCAAGATAATTACTTAATTGGACCAGTATGGCACTTTGCATTATCGCCAAACATTGTTGGTGACAAAGGCGTTATGGGGACTCTATTACCGAGTATGGACGCAGTAGGTAGACACTATCCCTTCACAGTTGCTAGCACATTAGAATTTGCACCTATAGATGTTTTAAACTCAGGTGTGTTTTCTTTAGAGTATGAAGACACTGTATTAAAAGTGCTTGATAGTTCGGTTGATTTATTCTCTTGGCGTAAAGAGGTTGCTAAGTCTCTAAGCTCTATAGCAGGAGTTAAAAAGCAGGTTAGTTTTTTAAATTCTGTAGATAAAAATAAAAGTGCAGAAGCATTTGAGTTCTCAGGTGATGAGTTATCAAGTCAAGTCCTCCAAGATGCAATGCATGCTCTTTTGTTAAAAAAACACGGTGATTACAGCGTTTGGTGGACACATGGCTCTTATAATATAAAACCTATGGTACTCATAACGCCTGGCTTGCCTGCGGTAAATCAAGTTGCAGCAATGTTAGATGGAAGGTGGAAACACTGGGAATGGAACTTTACACAGGTAAAAAATAGTGATTAGCAAGTTTAGTACAAGTTATGCAATTACCCACCGAGGCGCTGTGAGGCAGCTTAACGAAGATGCGCATGTAGAGATAAATAACCATAACTTATGGGTTGTCGCAGATGGGATGGGAGGTCACGAAGCAGGTGAAGTTGCCAGTCAGCTTGTTGTAGATGTAATAAGAGCAAAAGTTGAAGAGCTACCACTTGAGAAGCTTGAAGTATCTCACATAGTTGAAGCCATTGAAGATGCGAATAGGCAATTAAACGAATATAGCGCCCAATATTTAGGTAGCAAAACCGCAGGAAGTACAGTTACTGCCTTATTTCTTAAAAATAATAAGTACTATGTTTTGTGGGTTGGTGATAGCAGAGCTTATATGCTTCGAGATGGCCAACTTAAGCAGATATCGAGAGATCACAGCCAAGTAAACGATTTAATTGATGAAGGGATTATTTCAGTAGAAGAAGCCAAGACACATCCATTATCAAATGTAATCACAAGAGCTGTGGGTGTTACTGCGGATGTAAAAGTAGACGTTATTCAAAATGAAGTAAAAACGGGCGATATATTTTTACTTTGTTCAGATGGGCTCACCGGTGAGTTGTCTGATGAGGACATATGTTTATCGCTAGAGCCTAGTAGCATTATTGATTCTGGTATGGCGCTTATGCATTCATCATTAGTTAGAGGTGCAAGAGATAATGTGACCTGTATTTTAATTAAGTACGATGAAGGATACGCTGGTCATAAATCAGAAACATTCAACATTCAAGATGAAGCTACTATCCCGCTTTTTTCTAAATAACGATTTTAAGTTAAAAAATTTGGTTTGTATTTTATATTTGAGTTTTTACTTTAATTACATCTATTAATTAATAAGTATATTAAATTTTAATTGTTTATATAAAGGCAATAATTAAGGTTTAAACTCAATTGTAACTAGGCTTGTAATTTATTATAAAGAATGTAATATGAAATCCGCTCCGCTTTATTGGAGTTTTATGGATAATTATTAGGACGACGGAATGTTTTTATTTGAAGAGTATATTTCCCCTATTTCAGACACCGAGGTTGCAGGTATTGATCCTCGCTCAGATGTCTCGCCTACGTCGACTTATTACGCCTTAAAAGATTTAAGAAACCAGCTTCGCGCAGCAGAAAGAAATGCATTAGTGGATGAAGAAGGTATTTCCTCACTAGCAAGAGATTGGCTTCCTTTATTAGAGCAATGTAGCAAAGCAATAAAAACACAAAGCAAAGATATCGAATATTTAGCTTGGTTTATTGAAGCACTTTGTCGAATTCATGGCTTCAAAGGCTTAGCTTTTGGTTTTAAAGTTGCTCATAACTTGCTCGACAATTATTTTGATGAATTATACCCGTCACTGGATGACGATGATGAAGTATCAGACAAAGTATCTGCATTGGTTGGCCTTAATGGTTCAGCAGGCGAAGGTACATTAATAATCCCGATAAAAAGTATCTATCTGACCGATAGCGCCAGTATGGAGTCATATTCTTTTTGGGAATATCAGCAAGGCTATGATATTTCTCGTTTAACAGATGAGAAAAGAGAGAAAAAGCTTAATTTAGGTGCTGTTGACTATGAGCTCATTGAAAGAAGTGCTGCAGAAACAAGTACTGAATTCTTTGTTACTTTAAAACAAGACATTGAAAACGCGATTGAGCAATTTGCTTTATTAAGCGAAGTATTGGATAGAGTAACTGGACAGCCACAGCCAACATCAAATATAAAACAAGCATTAGAAGTTAGTCTTGCTGCTGTTGAGCATGTTGCTGCAGATAAGCTTGAAGCTGCTGATAAGGCAAAAGCTGCATTAAACGAAGTGCAAGAAGTGGTTCAAAGTGAAGACGACGACGGTCAAAGTGTTACAGAGCAAGTTGTAAAAGTTAATCACGAAATTAACTCAAGAGAAAGTGCGATTAATAAACTCAAAGAAATCGCTACTTTTTTTAGAAAAACAGAGCCGCACTCACCTATGTCGTACACCATAGAACAAGTAATTCGATGGAGCGAATTGTCGCTGCCTGAATTATTAAATGAATTAATTACAGATAGTGATGCTAGGACTGGGTACTTTAAGTTGTCTGGCATTAAAATCAGCGAAACTGAAACATAAGTAAAAGGAGTTCTCTATGAGTATCCATGATAAATTAAAACGAGTTCGTAAGCCTCGCGTACACATCACTTATGATGTGGAAACTGAAGGCACTGCAGTAAAAAAAGAATTACCATTTGTTGTTGGTGTTATGGGCGACTTCTCTGGTGATAACACAGAAGCATTAAAACCACTTAAAGATAGACGATTTGTGCAAATAGATCGTGAAAACTTTAATGACGTTTTAAAGCGCATGAGCCCTTCACTAAAATTATTAGTTGATAATACGCTTAATGATGATGGTTCTGAATTTGAAGTAAAACTTAACTTTAAATCGATTGATGACTTTGAACCAGCAGCTGTTGTAAATCAGGTTGAGCCATTACGTAAATTAATGGAAACACGCAACAAGTTACGCGATTTAATGACTAAGATTGACCGCTCAGAAGAATTAGAAAACGTGCTTGAAGAAGTACTAAGCAACACAGCAAGCTTAGATACAATCGCAAAAGAGCTTAAAATAGAGGAGACTGAAAAATGAGTACAGAGCAACTAAGTACTGAATTAGAGTCTACCTCAGAAGCAACGTCTTCACTATTAGAGCAAGCTATTGGCGCAACTAAGCAAACCGATGCAAGCCGTGCAGAAGAGTTACTTAAAACACTGACAGAAGAAGCCTTAAAAGGGACTGTTCAGTGGAACAAAAACATGACAGTGACGTTTAATGAAGCAATTCAATTAATCGATCAAAAGATCTCAAAACAGCTAAGTGTAGTAATGCACAGCGAAGAGTTTCAAAAGTTAGAAGGCTCTTGGCGTGGATTGCACCATTTAGTAATGAATTCTGAGACAAGCTCTACACTTAAAATTCGTATGCTAAATATGAAGAAAAAAGAACTTCATAAAGATTTGAGCAAAGCTGTTGAGTTTGACCAAAGCCAAACATTCAAAAAAATCTATGAGTCTGAGTTTGGTACTCCAGGTGGCGAACCATACGGTACTATCGTTGGTGACTTTGAGTTTACTAACCACCCTGAAGATGTTGAAACATTAAGTCTAATGTCTAATGTTGCAGCCGCTGGTTTCTGTCCATTTATTGCAGCTTCATCGCCATCATTATTTGGTTTTGATAACTGGGAAGAGCTAACCAAACCACGTGATTTAGAAAAAGTATTCGAATCTCTAGAGTACACTAAGTGGCGTTCATTCAGAGACAGCGATGATTCGCGTTTTGTTTCATTAACTATGCCTCGTTTCTTATCTCGCCTACCTTATGGTGCGGCTTCTAAACCAGTTGAAGAATTTAACTATGAAGAGTTTGAAGTTGAACCAAAAGATGGCCGTTCAGTAAGTACTGATAACAGTGATTACTGTTGGAGTAATGCAGCCTACGCTATGGCAACAAATATGACCAAAGCATTTGCTCAATACGGTTTCTGTACTGCAATACGTGGTGCTGAAGGCGGCGGTAAAGTAGAAGGTCTTCCTACGCATATCTTCACAAGTGATGATGGCGATCCAGATCTTAAATGCCCAACTGAAATTGGCATTACAGATCGTCGTGAAGCTGAATTAAGCAAGTTAGGTTTCTTGCCTCTTTGTCATTACAAAAATACAGATTATGCAGTATTTTTTGGTGGACAAAGCTGTCAAAAACCACAAATTTATTCAACTCCAGATGCCACAGCTAATGCGGCAATATCTGCACGTCTACCTTACCTTATGGCAACGTCTCGCTTTGCTCATTACCTAAAAGTAATGGCGCGTGATAAAATTGGTAGCTTTATGGAAGCTGAAGACGTTGAGTCTTGGTTAAACCGCTGGATCCTTTCGTATGTAAATGCGACTGAGGGTGGTGGTCAAGATATCAGAGCACGTTATCCTCTAGCAGATGCAAAAGTATCAGTTAAGGAAATTCCAGGTCAACCAGGTGCATATAATGCAGTTGCATGGTTACGACCTTGGCTACAAATGGAAGAGCTTACTTCTTCTTTACGCCTTGTAGCTAAAATTCCAGAGATCGGTTAATTAACTGATCTTTAGCGTTAAGGATAATGCAGTAGAATGAATCACGAAGAGTTTTCATTTATAAATCAAGACTTCGCTTTTGTACAAAAAGCGCAGTCTAGAATAAGTGATAATGAGGCTTTACTCGATAGGTTTTTAAACGAAAAAAACCTAGATAAAGCCTTGTTGTTATGGCTTGAAGGCTCTTCAGATTCACCTATATCTTGGACTAAAGAATCACTTGGTCCTTATTTACAGCGCGTAATTGTTGAACTCGATCAGCTCATTTCAGAACAATTAAACCTCATAATTCATAATGATAGATTTCAAAAGTTAGAAGCCAGTTGGCGTAATCTTTGGTGGCTAATACTTCAAAGCGAACAATACGACAAAGAAAATAAAGTAAAAATAAAAGTATTGAACTGCGATTGGGCAACACTCTCTAAAGATGTAAACAAAGCTATTGATTTTGACCAAAGCCTATTTTTTCAACTACTTTATCAAAGTGAGTTTGATAGCGCAGGTGGCGAGCCATTTGGTGTAGTAGTAGGTGATTATGAAATTAGTAACATGTGCTCAGCAGGCACAATTTATAATGACATAGACACAATAAAAGAAATATCTAGAACCGCTGCCGCTGCTTTCTCTCCATTTATTTGCTCAGCTTCTCCTAACTTATTTGGTGCAGATAACTTTTCTGATTTAGGCTATTACGCAGACTTATTTAACCAGTTTGAACAACCCGAATACGCTAAATGGCAAAGCTTTCGAGCGATGGAAGAATCTCGTTTTATTGGGCTTACGCTTCCTCACGTATTAGTTAGACCGCCATATAGCAATGATGGAAAACGCCATCAAGATTTTTACTTTAAAGAACAAATTAAAGACCCTGAAAGCGATATGCTTTGGGGTAATGCAGCATATCAATTTGTATCTACCTTAATAAGAGCATATTGCGATAGTGGCTGGTTTGGGCACATTCGCGGTATTGAGCCAGGTAAAATTTCAAAGGGGCTGGTTACAGGGCTTGCGAGAGACAGTTTTGCAAACGACACTTATCAAAAAGAAGCAAAGCCACCACTAAACTTATTAGTAACAAGCAAATTTGAAAAGCAATTTTCTGAACTTGGCTTTATTCCAGCATCATCAGTGACTAATACAGAACACATTGTTTTTTATAGTAATGCATCGGTTCAAAAAACCAAAAACTATGAATCAAGCGCCGCGAATATTAATGCGCGCTTATCTTCAATGCTGCAATATATTTTGTGTGTATCTCGTTTTGCTCACTATTTAAAGCTATTAGCTCGAGACCGTGTCGGCTCTTATAACACGGCACAAGCTTGTGAGCGAGACCTACAAGCGTGGATAAATAATTATACAACGGCTTCAGATTCCTCCTCCGAGCATATAAGAAGTAAGTACCCATTAAGTAATGCCAGAATAAAAGTCAGTGAAAATAAAGCCAATCCAGGGCATTACTTTTCTGTTTTACAATTACAGCCACATTTTCAATTAGATCAGATGATCTCCAGTATTAAATTAATTACAGAGCTCAGTCCTCATCATAAAATAAAGGAATAGTCATGAAAAAAATACATAGCTTAATTCGCGAGGGGAAACTTACTGATGCATTATCTTGTTGTGCTACAGAGCTTCAAGATGAGCCATTAAACTTTGATATCAGAAGTATTTACGCCGAATTACTTTGCATAAATGGTGAACTTGAAAAAGCCGATAAACAGCTAGATTTCATGGTACAAAAAAATCCAGAATTTGCAGTAGGTGCAGTAAATTTAAGGCACTTAATTCGTGCTCAGCAATCTCGTGTAGATTTTTATCAAGGTAAAGGCATTCCTAAGTTATTTCATGATGCGAATGAGTTAGACACACTATTTTTGAAAATGCATGTTGCTCTGTTAGAAGGCTCAACCGACGAAGCAGCTCAGTTAGCTCAAGAGATGGAGTCTTTAAGAGTTAGCACAGACGAAGCATCAACAAGAGATCTTGATGATTGCTTAAACCCGTACCTAGAGGTTTTAGGTACTAATGGTGAGTTTTATCTAGCAAACTTTAACGAGATTGAATCGTTAAAAATGGAGCCAGTAGAATCTTTATTAGAAAGTATTTGGTTACGTGTTGAAATTACAATTAAAGATGGTCCATCAGGTACAGCTCATTTACCACTTGTTTATATTAACTCTGAATCGGAGCTTGAAAAGCTAGGTCAAGTGTCTGACTGGGTTGAGTTAAAAGATGAATTTATTATTGGTAAGGGCATGAAAATGCTGTTTGTTGATGATGAGGCTATCACCATCCCAAATTTAAAAATAAGCTCACTTGAAACAGCATAATTTAAGCTTAAGCAACCATGATAGAGCATAAACAACAGCTTCAAGCATCCATTATAGATAGGCTCATTGACGATGAGCCCGACTTCCAGGATGCGCCATCACGTACCGAAGGCATCACTATTAGTGAGCTTAGAAAAAACGTGCGCAGAGATATTGAAGCTTTGCTAAATGCTCGAATTCAATGGCATACATGGCCAACTCAATACACCGAGCTGGCTACTTCATGTTTGTCTTATGGTTTACCTGACTTTTCGAGTATGTCTGTAAGCTCTCACGAAGGGCGCGCATTACTGTGCGAAACCGTCAGAAATACAATTTTAAAGTTTGAGCCACGGTTTCTTGAAGTAGAAGTTTTTACAGATGAAGAAGTGCCTTTAAACAGAGTATTAAATTTAAGAATAAATGCGCTTTTATACGCCGACCCTGAGCCAGAGTTTATTAGTTTTGATTCAGAAGTAGAGCCCGTGAACTTGGGTATGAAGATTATTGAGGCATCATTATGAACGATGAGTTATTGAAGTATTACAATCGTGAATTAGCATTTGTGCGTCATTTAGGTAAAGACTTTGCTGAAAAATATCCAAAAGTTGCAGGGCGTTTAAAGTTAAGTGAAGATCATATTGAAGACCCTCATGTCTCAAGATTAATAGAATCTTTTGCATTTTTAACTGCCAATATAAGGCAAAAGCTCGACGATAGTTTCCCGGAGTTAACGGATGCTTTGCTAGGGCAAATGCTACCAGATTACCAAGCGCCAATTCCATCAATGTCAGTTGTTAAGCTCGAAGCTGAGAACTTATCTACGGCAGGGGTGGTTATACCAAAGGCAAGTGAAGTAGAAACTAACGTTGACTCAATGAAGCAATGTAAATTTCAAACGTGTTATGAAACCTACCTTTGGCCTGTTGAAATAACAAATGTGCAATTTGATAATAGCCCATTTGTAGCGCCTAAGCCTCGCTGGCAAGAAAAAGCAAAATCTATTTTCAAAATAGAATTAACAGGTGAGTATAAAGGGGTTTCGCTTGCAGAAACTGGCCTTGAAAAATTACGGATTTTTATCAATGGCCAATGGCATCATACACTTAAAGTTTACGAACTACTGTTCAAACATAGTATTGGTATTGCTATAGACAATGGCGATGAAGGTATTAGATATCTGTCAAAAAACCAATTAAAAGCAGTGGGCTTTGATTCTAACGAGGCTGTGGTTCCTTATTCTCAGCGCTCATCTGCCGGATATCGTTTGCTCGTCGAAAATTTTACTTTTCCTGAGAAGTTTAGGTTTTTTGAGCTTGAAGGCATTCTTTCATCACTGCCTAAGCAATCTAATAAATGTAGTATTTATATTTACCTAGATACTGAATCTGCTGAGCTTGAAAAGCAAGTAGATAAAGATATGTTCTTATTAGGCTGTACACCAATAATAAACTTATTTGAACAAGAGCTTGAGCCAATACGACCTGAGATCAGTGAATATGAATATCAGTTAACACCGCGTTATATGGACTCGGAAATATCAGAAGTAATTGGTATATCGGAAGTTATTGCATTTGATCATAAAGGCAACAAACAAATTGTTTCGCCTTTTTATGGTCAAACACATCCTAAATATCATGGACATGATGATTTGTTTTGGCATATTCGTCGTGAAACTGCCTCTTGGGCTGGCGGTTATGTAGAGTCAGGAACCGAAACATTTTTATCGTTAGTTGATGCTACTTTTGAAAATAGTGCGATGGAATATGGTGACGGAAACTCTGTACTTACTGTGCGCGCAAATTGTAGTAATCGCAACCTACCAGCAAGCATGCCATTTGGTGATGACGAACTTGGTTTATTAATGCCTGAGCGCGGCGATGTAATTAAAAAAATTAGATGTTTAACGCCATTTACTCATGCAGTGAGACCTATATTAGCTGATGCAACACGGTGGCAGTTAGTTAATCATTTAACGCTTGATACGTTTAGTGGTGAAGATGCATGTAATAAGCTTAAAGAAGTTTTGCGTTTATACGATTTTAGAGCATCACCACAAACTAAAGGCATGATAGATAATATTTATAGAGTGGTAATAGAGCCCTCAACTGCCCGTGTGATTCAAAAAGGTAAAGTAAGCTTTGCAACAGGCAGCGAAATTGAAATTACATTTGCTAACGATGATTTTTCTGGCAGCGGCATGTTCTTCTTTGCATCAATACTTGATCACTTTTTTGCTCAATTTGCAGCAATAAATAGCTACACGCGTTTAAGTTTAAAGCTTAAAGAGCAAGAACAAATTTATTATCAATGGCCAGCAAGAGTGGGTGACTGTCCGTTATTATGATAAAGCAAATAATCTCACAAGCTTCTCAAATTGACTTTTACAAAGCTGTTTTCATAATTGAAAATCAGCTAAAAAAGCGTGGCTTAGATTATCGACATGTCGGTTACGACAGTAATCCAAAGCAAGAGTTGATTAAGTTTACAGCTACCCAAAAGTTTGGTTATCCAGGTAATGCAATTACCAAATTAGAAGAAACTGGTTTTGAAGACGGTATGCATAAAGTAACTATGCAGGTTTCTTTTATGGGACTGACGGGTTGTTCAGGCGCTTTACCCCAGTTTTATAGTGAACTTGTGATGCAGCGTTTACGCTATAAAGATACAACCATGCGTGACTTTTACGACATGTTTAATCATCGTTTAGTCTCACTGTATTACCGCGCTTGGAAAAAATATAAGCCTTCGCTTAATCACGTTAATAAAGAAAAAAACAAAGACCCATACACACAAATACTCGGTTTATTAAGTGGTGGCTATAACGAGCACCAACTGCATTTTTCAGGTTTATATAGCCGTAAAATTAGAAATGCATTTGATTTAAAAAATGTACTTTCGTCATACCTAGGTTGTGATGTATCAATCAAACAAATGGTTGGCCAATGGCACGAGTTAAAAGAGCAAGAACAAACCCGTTTAGCAAGCCAGGCATTATATGAAGGCCAGCACGCCCGTTTAGGTGTTGATACCATGATTGGAAATAAAGTATGGGACGTATCTTCTAATATCGAAATTCACATAAAATCAGATGATCCAGATAAAGCAAAACAACTTTTGCCCAAAGGTCCGCTTTTCGAAATAGCGAATCAAATAACAAAAGACTATGTAGGAAATGCTATTAACTTTCGCTTAGTCATTGAGTCAAATTTTCAAAATTTAGGTGCCGCTAAACTTTCAAAAAATGAGTGTCAGTTAGGCGCTAATAGCTTCTTATCTGTACAAGATAACAAATTAAAATCTAACCCTACTAAGTTATCGTTTAAGGGATAATTAAAATTAAAAGGAAAAAAGTATGTCTTCGATGACACTGAATAAACTAGTTGAAAAACTGAGTCCTGATTGCAGAAAAAGCCTAGAAGGTGCTGTTGCTATATGCAATAGTCGCAGTCATTTCACGGTTGAACTTGAGCATTGGTTACTTGCAATGATTGAGCAGCAATTAGATGATGTTAGACTAATTTTTGGCTCGTTCGATATAGATATTGATAAAGTTCAACAGGATTTAAATCAATCATTAGAGTCGTTTAAAACGGGTAGTGAGTCATCACCTAGTTTGTCAGTGCATGTTACGAGTCTTCTTAAGCAATCTTGGTTAAGTACCAGCATTGAGTTTACAGATAATCAAATTCGTAGTGCATACGTTATTTATACCCTTACTAAAGACGATACATTATCTAGCTTAGTAACACGTTGTAGTAAGTTATTTAATAAAATAGAGCCTGGTCAATTGCTTCATGCATGGCCTGAAATAGTTGCGCAATCTCAAGAGCGCAACCATTCAGTACAAAATGCGTCAACTCAAGCAAATGTTGGTTCTAAAACTCCAAGTTTAGATCAATTTACTGTTGATTTAACTGCCCAAGCACTCGCTGGAAAAATAGACCCTATTCTTGGTCGTGATTTCGAAATTCGTCAAATGGTTGATATTTTAACCAGACGCCGCCAAAACAACCCAATTTTAACTGGTGAAGCGGGCGTAGGTAAAACAGCAGTCGTTGAAGGGCTAGCATTAAGAATTGCTCAAAAAGACGTACCTGCTGTATTACAAAATGTAAAAATTCACAGCTTAGATTTAGCACTATTACAAGCTGGTGCAGGTATGAAAGGGGAATTTGAAAATCGCCTTAAATCGCTTATCAATGAAGTAAAAAATGCGGTAAATCCGGTTATTTTGTTTATTGATGAAGCACATACCATGATTGGTAGCGGTGGTGCAGCGGGTCAAAATGATGCGGCAAATCTATTAAAGCCTGCTTTAGCGCGTGGTGAATTACGCACAATAGCTGCAACTACTTGGGCTGAATACAAAAAGTTTTTTGAGAAAGACGCCGCATTAACACGCCGTTTCCAAGTTGTAAAAGTTGAAGAGCCAACCCCTGAAAAAGCGGTGGCAATGTTACGAGGCTTAGTGCCTGTAATGGAAAAACACCACAAGGTGTTTATATCTGAGCAAGCACTTGAAGGCGCAGTGCACTTATCACACAGATATATTACTGCAAGGCAGCTCCCAGACAAAGCCGTTGCATTACTAGATACAGCTTGTGCACGTGTTGCAATGAGCCAAGCATCTACTCCAAATACTATAGAGCAGCTTGTAAATCGCTTAAGCGAAATAGAAACACAAGTAAAAATGCTTAACAGAGAGCAAAAAACGGGTTTAGATCATTCACAGCAACTAGACACATTAAAAGCAGAGCTAATTACAATTGAAGAGCGATTAGCGCCGTTAAATGAGCAATTTAGTGCTGAAAAAGAAATTGTGGCTGAGCTTAATCAAGCTTTAGAGCTTATTAACTCTCAAGATGAAGAGTCATCACAAGAAATACTCGATAAGCTAAGACTTAGTAAAGAGAAGCTAGCCTCTTTTGAACATAATATGGTTCATTGGCAGGTTAACGAAGAGCTTATAGCGCAAGTTATTTCAGATTGGACAGGCATACCTGTTGGCAAAATGCATGAAGATGAAATACATGGCATTTTAAATTTAGCACAGCAAATGAAGCAACGAGTTGTAGGGCAAGACCACTCTCTTGATTTAATAGCTAAAGTTGTTCAAACATCTCGTGCTCAGCTAGCAGATGAAAGCCGTCCTAACGGTATATTTATGTTAGCAGGGCCAAGCGGTGTGGGTAAAACAGAAACTGCACTTTCGCTAGCCCAAGAAGTGTATGGTAGTGAAGAAAACGTCACGGTAATTAACATGTCAGAGTTTAAAGAAGAACATAAAGTTTCTTTATTACTTGGCTCTCCTCCAGGGTATGTAGGTTACGGTGAGGGAGGAATATTAACCGAGGCAGTAAGAAGAAAGCCATACAGTGTTGTACTTTTGGATGAGATGGAAAAAGCACACCCAGGCGTACAAGATATTTTTTATCAAGTGTTTGATAAAGGTACAATTAAAGACGGTGAAGGCCGCGATATCGACTTTAAAAACACAATCATTATTATGACCTCAAACGTGGGCACAGATACCACAATGAGCTTATTTGAAGACGAAGAAAGTAAACCAAGCATCAAAGGTTTATTAAAGGCATTACAAGATGACTTACTTGCTTCATTTAAACCGGCATTTTTAGGTCGTATTAATGTAATACCTTACATTCCATTAAGTGACGATATTCTCACTGAAATTGCCGCTATTCAAATAAATAAAATAATTAAACGTGTTAAAAAACACTACAATGCAGAGTTAATTTATAATGACGATGTAATTGAATATATTATTGCTAATTGCCAAAATGCTGGCTCAGGTGCACGTAATATTCATACTATACTTCAAAATAGAGTACTGCCATTGTTGTCTGAGGTTTTACTTTCTAGCATGATTGACGACAAAGAAATTAATAGTATATCGCTATTAGTAAAAGATAATGAATTTGAACTAGAGCTGAATTAAAGGTTAATTAAAGTTAATTTGAAATAACTTGTTATTAAGGTTGTTTCTTTAGTTTGAGGGCATTATAATTTTGGTGCCTGATATCACTACATGGAATTTTTGAGACATTGTCTTCATCTAAGGAAAGGAATCAGAAGGCCTTTTCATTGCTGTATTAAAGATAATGGTTTCAAAGGAATTTTGGTATATACCAAAGTAAAGAATCCAGTATTAATGGATAACATTGTTTAATAAAAAGGAGCATTATCAAATGCAAGCAAATACATATTTAAAATACGGTTCAATCAAAGGCGAAACTACTGCTGAGTCTTTCAAAGATTTAATTACAGTTTTATCTCTTGATTGGAATGTAAGTCGCGAAATTAGCTCAGCTACTGGTACAGCGATGGACCGTGAGTCAAGCTCTACTCGCCTTGGTGACGTAACAATCACTAAACTTCAAGATAAAGCATCTCCGGATCTTTTCAAAGAAGCGACAATCGGTAAAGGTTTACCAGCTGTTTTCCATATCACTAAGCAAGGTGATAAGGTTGAAGAAATCATGAAAATCGAACTTACAGATGCAATGATTTCTAGCTACTCAGTTTCAGTACAAAATGATCGTCCAATCGAAACAATCACTATCAGCTACACAGAAATGATGATGACTGTTACTCCAACAGACGACAAAAATAACATTACTGCTCCTCTTGTATACGGTTACAGCGGTGTTAAAGGTCAACAAATGTAATATTTGTTACCTTATAATGGCTCTGGGCATTGCTCAGAGCTTTTTTTGATCTTTAGGACGGGAAAAGCAAGGAATGCAAAAAGCAACACAAGATAAAAACGTAATTCAAATTAGCACCCCTGTTGGTAAAGATGCCCTCTATTTAACTCGTTTTGTTGCCCAAGAGGCAATGTCTGATTTGTTTGTTATGTCTGCCAATATGTACACTATTGGAAAGCAGATCGCGCACGAAGACTTAGTGGGTAAACCTGTATCTATTAAAGTAAAAAATGCAGATGGCGGTGGTGAGCGTTACTACCACGGCATTGTTAGTCATTTGGTTTCAAATGGCAGCCGTACGGCTGATGTTGACGAGCAAAAAAATTATATAGATTATCAAGCGACGATAGTTCCATTCGCAGCTTCAATGCGCAATCGTAAAAATAGCCGCATTTTTCAAAAGAAAACAATTAAAGAAATATTTGCTGATTTATTTGGCCAACACAATGTTGCCTTTAGCGATAAAACCAGTAAAACCTACCCTAAATATGAATATTGTGTTCAGTATCAAGAGTCTGATTTTGATTTTATTCAGCGCTTATTCCAACAAGAAGGTATATTTTACTTTTTTGAACACTCAAACAGTAACCATACGCTTGTATTAGCTGATGATATTACGGCTTACGAAGTATGTAATGAAGGCAAAGTTGTATTTTCAACTGGCCATTTAAGCGAATCACACGTATCGCGCTGGCAAGGTGGCTTAAGCATTGCCCCTGGTAGTTTTAAACGTGTTGGTTACGACTTTAAACAGCCATCACGATACCCAGATGGCGAGCAAGCAAACGCTGAACTTCCTACTCAATCGGTCTCTGAAATTTTTGAATACACGGGCGAGCAAGAGTGCCATCCGCGCGCTGCTAATCTAGCGTCTGTGCAGCTAGAGTCACTGCAAAGAGATATGAAGCTTTCTAGTGGGCGCAGTGATTGCCGCTCATTTACTGTAGGTAAGTTATTTAGTTTTAAAAAGCACGAAGACCCACGTCTTGAAGGTAAAACATTTGTTATTACCTCTATGATGACTTCAATTACAGTACCCAACCAATCAGGTTCGCAGCAGTCATCGGTAGAGGAAGTTTATTCAAATCACTTTGAATGTGTACCAAAAGAAATCCCTTACAGAGCACAAATAAATAAGAAAAAGCCTGTAATAAACGGGGTCCAAACGGCAATCGTAACTGGCGACAGCGCTGATGAAATTATGATTGACCAATATGGTCGTGTAAAAGTGCAATTTGATTGGGACAGAGAAGGCAAAAAAGATTCTAAAAGTTCGTGTTGGATCCGCGTTGCCCAAAACTGGGCTGGTAAAAAGTGGGGGGCTTTTTTCTTCCCTCGCGTTGGCCAAGAAGTACTTGTGGATTTTATAAATGGCGACCCAGATCAACCTATAATAAGTGGGGCCGTGTATAACGCAGACTTAATGCCTCCGTATGCATTACCAGCAGAAAAAACGCAAAGCGGCATAAAAACGCGTTCTACAAAAGAAGGCGGAGCAGATAATTTTAACGAGCTTAGGTTTGAAGATAAAAAAGGCAGTGAGCTGGTTTATCTTCAAGCAGAAAAAGACAAGCAGCTCTATGTTAAAAACGATCAAAACGATAAAACAGATCACGACCACAACATCGAAATTGGCAACGACAGAAAAACAGATATTGCTAACAACGACACCCTTAATGTTGCTAAAAATCGTATTGCCGAAATGGGTGAAAACGATACTTTAAAAGTAGGTAAAACATTAAATATAGAAGCGGGTGATGAAATAGTTATTAAAACAGGCTCTGCACAAATTAAAATGAGCAGTAATGGTAATATAACTATTGAAGGCACTAATATAAATATTAAAGGTAGTAATGTTAAAGTTGACGGCAGTGCTATTACTTTATCAGCTGGAATGATTAAATTAAATTAGTGCAAATATGGAAATAATAAATAGCTTTCATTCAGGACTTAGAAACGGCATTAATAATAACGGATATGTTGTATATTGCCGTTATGGGCTTGCGCATTTAATATGTTTGCCAATTAATAGACCAGACGATCCATTGCTAAATCCAGCATTAAGTCACCTAAAAGCAATGAATGGTTATTACGCTGGTCAGTTTTTAAATAATTTACACCCAGTATTAAATAGTGAAGATGTTGTGTCGGGATTATACCAATATGCTATGCAAAGCCCTGTTGCACTTTCAGATTATTCTCAAAGTGAATTAATAGAGTGTTTATCTCTATTAGTGGCGCACAGCAAGTTATTAATTATCCCTTTATTTGATTAGTTTTATTTAAAAATATAAACAGACAAGGAGTCTTTATGGGCAAGCCCGCAGCTACAATTGGTCACATGCATGTGTGTCCCAAAACAACCGGCACAGTGCCGCATGTAGGCGGCCCTGTAGTTATTGGTTCAACTAATGTCCTAATTGGTGGAATGCCTGCTGCGCGCAAAGGCGACATGATGGTGTGTATTGGCCCACCAGATAGTATTAAATCGGGTTCTGGCTCGGTTAAAATTAACGGTAAGCCTGCAGCTAGAATGGGCGATGACAGCTCCCACGGCGGTAAAATTGTTGTTGGCAACCCTACAGTATTAATAGGTGGCTAACCTTGCTATCTACATACCTAAGTAATCATAAAGCGCAACTGCTAGCAATTAGTGAAGCACAATATTGCCCTTTTACATGCGTAGGTTTTATTAAAACGCTTAAAACAAAGCTATTAGAAGCATGTTGGTTAACGGCTAAGAAAAATAACGTCCCACAAAAATTTAGCCAGCCAGATTTAGTGCAATTAATCACTTTTTTACAAAGTGACCCCAATATTGATTCCACTGCACAAGCATGCGTTGAGGTAATGGCTAATTTGCCTCAAAACATTAACTTAGCGTTTATTAACGCTTTAATGAACGAGCCTACCTTACATAGCCTAACTAAATTAATTATTTATAAAGTTCTGTTACAGCAACACAGCTTGAATTTAATCGCTTATATTGACTTAAAAACTTTGTGCTTTGCATTAACCACTGACAAAGAGTCACTTGAGCATTTACAGCCCGCGTTGGAGCAAGATTTATTAATAAGTAGCCAAGCCAAAAATACCGAAGTAATAAATACGTTTAAACACTTATGCAATGCTGGGCTTATTAATTCTCCGTTAATGTCGCTTTTTTTATTATCACTCAGTTGGGAACAGGTGAATGTAGTTGGCAACCATGCAAGCAACACTTTAACGGTTGACCAAACCATGCAGGTATTACTGCAAAGTAGCTTTGCAAAATTAATTCCATTAGCTAATACTTTTTTAAATAAAGTTGAAGAACCACATACCATTATTGCTTTAATAAGGCGCTTGCTCGGCGATAAGCTTGATTTATTAGTGAGCTTTGAAACACAACTGCAAGCATGGCAAGGTGATGAGTTATCGTGTAGTGAATTTAAGCGTCAGTTACACACTAACTGGCCAAAGTTTGAGGGCGAGCTTTCATCTTCGCGCTTAATAGCTGGTAAAGCGCTAAATACTAAGTTAAATGCTATAGAAATGTCTGCTATGGATAGTTATAGCCAAGCTGTATTTAACTTATATAACTACTACCAACACGCTACTGCTAAAAAGTTAGCTGCGGAGGCCGTGCTGTGAGTGCTTTTAATATTAATATGGAGTGTTTTTTAGCGCCACTTTCACAAGACATAGATGAGCTTTTATACGGCGAAGAGTCTGCATCAAATGAGTTTAAAGAATGGCAATCGTGGAATGCATGCATTTACGATTGCATATTAAAAGCAAAAGAATTATTTGCAAAAGTTGAAGACTTACAAGCGCCTTTAGTTTGGTTGCTTCCTGCGCTTGAATACCAAGGCGAGCTTAAGCAACTTTTGGCAAATAGTTTAAAACAGTTATTTCCACAACATGTAAGTCATATTTTGTTTTATGGTGCTACAGGCGCTAATGCAATGATTGAACTTGTGCAAAAAAATCAGTGGAAAAAGGTTAACGTACTTGCAGTAGACGCTACACACAAAGCAAATATAAACGGTGAATATGCCTATCAAGGTGTTGGTGGTGCACTTGCAACTGTTACAGCGGTTAAAACTGGTTGGATGCAACAAAGCCACGAACTGGCTCCATCTGTAGATTTTATAAAGCATAACCAATTAAGTGGGATTTTTTCTAACATTGCGCTTAATAGTAAAAAACAAATAGATTTTATATGTGCGCCAGGTAATGGCGTAAACCACGAAAGCGATGTGTGGTTAACAAATTTACAATTGCTCAGTAATTTAATTAGTGAGCATACACATTATGAATTACCTAATTACAAATTAGGTAAAATTGGTGCGCTTGAAGGACTCGTCAATTTATATCAATTGACCTCAAGCCCGGCTATTGTAAATCACTTTAAACACGCGTTAGTGATTTCTCAAGAACAATCAAAATACCAGGCCGCAGCATCATACTTATGGATAAGTGAGGAAGTACACAACTAATGCAAAGTAATACAGTTGTTTTACAAGGATCAAGTTACCCCATTTGCCTCGTTGCTGGTAAAGGCCAAACGCCCTCTGGCTATGCACCTGCAGTAGCAAACACGGCACAAAGTGCTAAACAGCAAATAGCTGAAATTGGTGGTGCGCTAACTGGCGATGCTGCCAAACGCCTCGACGTAATTAACTTATTAAATAGCGCAGGCGTTAGCTGCCCACGCAGCGCCTCTGCCCGCGAAACCGCAAGTGCACTTACCCAAGCTTTAATAGCTGGCGCTGTAACGTGTTATCACCAAAAAGCAAAGTCATCTATTCAAGTTAGTGATAACACCAATAGTGGAGCAGCTGGCAAAAAGTCGAGCAAAAAATCAAGCTCAACAGCATCAGGTAAAAGCGCCGCGCAAGCACCTGCAAAAAATACGGGTGGGGCAAGTAATAACACCGCAAGCGAAGAGCCCATTACAAATCAAGAGTGCCGCTCAGATCCGGTTTCAATGCTGTCGGGCGAAGAAATTCTCCCGCTTATCGACTTTACTCTAGCAGGCAGCCGCCAATTAGTATGGCGACGTTTGTACCGCTCATCTCATGCTGATGTGTGCACAACAATGGGGAATGGTTGGCGCCACGACTTTATGGCAAGCCTTACAGAGCATTACTTGCCGCCGCCAAAAGTGGGCCCTAAGCAAAAAGGCACCTACTGGTTAGAGTACCAAGACGAGCATGGCGCTAAACATAAATTTGAAAAGGTAAAGCCTGGCCAATCAAGCTATCAGTTAAGTAGTAACCTTGCGCTACATTACCAAACAAATGGTAAGCAAGTACTTGTAACGCCAGACGACCAACACCTTACGTTTAAACCAGGCGAAAGCGCATGGTTGCTTGAAAAAATAATTAACGAAAAAGGCCAAAGCATCGCGTTTTATTACGATGCAAAAGAGCGCCTACACCGTATAGAAGTAAACAAAGTACGTGGCTGCATTATTAGCTACAACGCGCAAGGTTTATTAAGCAAAATAGCAGCGTACTGCACCGATAAAAACAACAAACAGCAATTGCTATCGCCATTACTAGCAAGCTATGAGTACGACGAAAACAAAAACCTTGTTCAGTCAACTAATCAGCAAAACGAAACTGAGCGCTACGCCTATAACGCCGCTAATTTATTAACAAAGCGTACCCGAGCCAGTGGCTTTAGCCATCATTTTGAGTGGGATAGCTATTCACCGAGTGCTAAATGTACAAAACAATGGGGCGATAACAATACTTATACTTACCAGTTTGAATATAACTTAGAGGCTGGTGAAACAACCTGTATAGACTCTCGCGGCCACAAAGAGCACTTTGTACATAACGCACAAGGTAAGCTGGTAAAACATACCGACCCTAACGGCAATGTTTGGCAATATACATACAATGCGCAAGGGCAAAAGCTCAGTGAAATTAAGCCCGATAGCAGTACAACGGGCTATAGCTACACACCTTTCGGCCAATTAGAAACAATAACGCAGCCAGATGGTAGCCAAACGCATTTTGCCTACAACCAACTAGGGCAACGTGTATTAACTACCTTACCTGATGGCCAAACCATTACGCGTAAATACAGTGTGGCTGGCTTATTACAAAGCGAAACCTTTGGCGATGGCCGCACTACATTATACAGCTACGATAAGCTTGGCCAGTTAACTCAGCATATAAATAAAAACGGCCAAATCACCAAGTTTATTTGGAACGAGCAAGGCGAGCTTTTAGCAAAGCATCATAACGATGAGCTAATACGTTACAGCTACGACAGTCTAGGCCGCGTAAATGCCACACTGAATAACGCAGGCTTACTCACTCAATATAAATACAATGAGCACGGCCAGCTTACGCAAACAATTGCCTTTGATGAAAAAGAGCCTGAAAATAAACAGCATCAAAATTTTAGCTACGACGAAGCTGGGCGATTAGTTAGCTCGCAAAACAGCAAAGGCGATACCACAGAGCAACACTTTGAAGGGCTAAGCCAACCGCATTGTGTTATTCAGCCCGATGGCAGTGCGCTGCATTTAACATACGACAAAGAGCGAAACTTAACAGCCATCGAGCGAAGCGACGGCCACGTATACCGCATAAGTTACGACGCTAACGAAAACCCAACACAAATAACCGGGTTTGATGGCACGCTACAGCAGTATAAATATGATGCCTGTAATCGCTTAGCCTCAGTAACGCAAAGTAATAAACGCCATGTAAAAATAGAGCGCGACAGCTTAGGCCGCGTAACTGCGCAGCATGCAAGCCTTGCAAGCGACTCACATATCGTTAATAACGCCAATTACTACAGCTACACAAAGCAAGGTAAAATAGCGCGTGCACATAATGCGCAATCAACACTTAAACAAACGTTTGATAAAGGCGGCAGGCTACTGTGCGCTGAGCAAGTGAATAACCAGCAACAAGCGCATACTTTAAAATACAGTTACGACGAATACGGCAGACGGCAATCACTTACGCTGCCAGACTCAACCACGCTTAAATACAGCTACAACCAGTTTGGCCAGCTAAGCGGCATTAACTTACTGCAAAACAATAGCAAAGAGGTTGAACTTGCGAAGCCGCTTGTAACATTAAGCTACGACAGCCAAGGTAATATTAAAACCCAGCAGTTTGGTAACAGCATAACCCTTACTCAACAGTTTGATGTATTTAATCGTTTAACGCAGCAACAGCTTACACACCCAGCGCAAACATTATTTGATACCTGTACGTACAACTACGACAGCGTCAACCAGCTTATTGCCCGTAAAAACGAAGGCGTAAGCAGCCAAAATATCAATTTTGAATACAACAGCCTCGGCCAGTTAATACAACAAACATTGGCAAGCTCACGTGCTGATACAACCACACACTACCAGTGGGATAGCTTTGGTAACCCACAAAGTAAGACTGTTCAATCAAACACAAACGATGCAGACCTTAGATATACAAGCACGTGTGATAAAGAAACTAGCGATACAGCTAACGGCGAGCAGGGTATAGAACATAATGCAGCCAGTAACGAGCATACAGCCAACTCTTCTATTGATTTAACACACGCCACGCACAGCGAATACAATGAGCTAGCGCTAAATAGTAGTGTAAATAGTAGTAAAAATAGTAGTAAAAATAGTAGCAACGCTGACTCAGTAGCAAACAATGAAAGTACTAACAACACCACAATAAACAGTGCCACCGACGCCGACCGTCTAACACACTTTGGCGACAGCGACTTTTACTACGATGAGTTTGGTAACCAAATACGCGAAACCGGCAAAGGCATTAAAACCCGCCGTGAATATAACGCGTTTAATCAGTTAAGCTGTTTTAATAATAATGGCACGCTCACCCAATACGACTACGACCCATTAGGTCGTCGTATTGCCAAGCACACCGAGCACGGTAAAATTGACTACATTTGGGATAACGACCAGTTAATTGGTGAATGCCAGCACGGCGAATATACGTGGTATATTAACCTGCCAAATCAATTTCACCCAGTCGCACTGATTAAACAAGGTGAGGTGTACTACTACCACCTAGACCAGCTTCACACCCCACGTTTTGTAACCAATAACAAAGCAGAAGTCGTATGGGAGAACCAAGCCGATGTGTATGGTTATGAAGAGTTAAAAGCAGAATCAAATAAAGAAGACTCTTTCACTCAACCAATCCGTTTCCAAGGGCAATACCTTGATGAAGAGAGCGGCTTACATTACAACCGCTACCGCTACTACAGCCCAAAACAACAGCGTTTTATAAACCAAGATCCGATTGGTTTAGTAGGTGGCATAAACCACTATCAATATGCGCCGAACCCGGTGAATTGGGTAGATCCAATGGGGTTGCTGTGTAAAGAAGGGCAAGCAAAAGTAAAAGCTGCACTTGATGCTAATTCAGCTATTTCGCCAGAACTAAAAGAAAAGCTTATTGCGATTTCTAAATTTGAAGATACACCGTTTACTGCTGATGAAATGGTTGAAAAAATTGAAGCGAACTTAGTCAATTCAATAATTGAGGACGTTAGAGTAATTCCGACTAGAGAAGCATCCATTACAGATATACTTCATGATGTAGATGAGTGGTCATTGTCTCCAGTAAGTGAGGAACAAAAAGGTTGTATTAAATCGAATTTAAAAATTATTCAGCAAAGAGATAAAGTTCAGAATGAAGAGGCTAGGAAAAGCGGCTTTAGTAAGAAGCAGCAAAGAGAATTAATTAAGCAGTGGGAAGTTAATAATGGCTTATCATGGCCAAATGGGGCAACACCACATCATGTTATTCCATTGAAAAATGGTGGCACCAATGAGTGGTGGAATTTGATTCCAGTAAAGCACCCTCATACAGGGACTATTCATGGTACTGGCTCAGCACTTAGATCTGAATTGCCTTACAGTATTAAACCGGGAACAATAACGGAGTTGAAATGAACGACTTTCAAGCATCTTGTAAAAAATTGAATCATTTTCTTAAACAAACAGAAAAAGTAAAATTCGAGTCAGGAGAAGAGTATGGTTTTATATTGAAAAAAAGACATACTGAAATAGAGATTGATAATTTTGAAAAAAAGCATCAGATATGTTTACCTGAAGAGTATAAGTACTTCCTAATTAATGTAGGGACATCAAAACTTTATATTGATGAATATGGGTTAGGGGTAGAACTATACAATTTAGAAGATTTAAAAGTTTTTTCTGAAAGTGTTTTTGTGAATATGAAAAGTTTATTTCCTAGTTTATTAATTATTGGTTCAATACTTGGTAGGGGGGATCTTATTGGCTTTGATTTGGAAGGTAATCGAGGTAGTAGTAACTTTTCAGTGTTTTCACATGAAGACAATCCTGAATATTGGTTAGAAACTAACTCTGATTGGTCTAAGTTCAGTCTTTGGTTGCGAAAACTCGTTGAATCTGAAGGAGAAGATGACTTAATTTAATACTAAAAATCGTAAAGAAATAACAAAGACACCCACTTTAAATAGTGGTGTTGATATAATGGTAACAATTTGTAATAAAAAAAGAAGCCAATGGGGTCAAATCTTGACTTCATACATCTATTTTCATTATGTTGAATTTAGAAAAAACAAAGAAAATAACAAAAACACCCACTTTAAATAGTGGGTGCCTATCTACCACTAACACATTGTAATTAAAAATATAACTTTATAGAAAAGGACTCTTCGATGCGAGCAATGAAATTAATCCAATCAGTAGGAATTGGCGGCGCAAATAAGCCAGACGATATAAAGGCAGTACAAACCGCTTTAAATTCACTTCTTTCCCTCATAACGCCTACTAGAAAACTTACCGTAGACGGTCGTTTAGGCTCACGCCCTGAAAACTCTAAAACCGTAGCTGCTATAAAGCTCTTTCAAAGCAAAGTGGTAAATATGGTACGCCCTGATGGAAAAATAGATCCAAATGGACGCACCCATAGAAAAATTAACGAAAAGCTTATAACCCTTGTAGTTAAAAATAACTTTAAGCTACCAGTTGCCTCTACAGACGTTAAAAAGTTATCAGAATCGGATTATCAAGATATTGCAAAGGAACTAGGATGTAAAGTTGCAGCCATTAAAGCTGTAGCCGATGTTGAATCATCTGGTGATGCATTTTTTTCCAATGGTAAGCCAAAGATCTTATATGAAGCACATATATTTTCTCGCTATACAAATCATATATATGATCAGAGTCATCCATCTATATCTAGCAGACACTGGAATCGTAGTTTATACATAGGTGGTACAAGAGAATACACAAGACTAGAAGAGGCTATGACTCTAAATTCAACAGAGGCATTAAAATCAGCTTCTTGGGGGCGTTTTCAAATTATGGGCTTTAACTATCGTGCATCAGGGTTTTCTAATGTTGAAGAGTTTGTCCGAACAATGTTTAGCTCTGAAAGAAAGCAACTTGATGCGTTTGTTAATTTTGTGAAACATAAAGGCCTAGAGAGACATCTGCTCACGCTAAATTGGGCTGCATTTGCCAAAGGCTATAATGGGTCAAAATATGCGGAGAACCAATACGATATTAAACTGCAAAAGGCATTTGAAAAATATGATAAAAAATAACTGTTTTCAGGCTTTATTTATTCTTCCGCTATTTTTTGTTGCATCATGTAATGCAACTCAAAGTGAGGCTGAGATTATATTTAAGTGTCAAGCTGATGCACCTAAGCCAGTCGAAATTGTTGTTAGTGAAGTGAATGGAACATTTAAATTGGAGGCGTTTAATGTTGATGGAAGAAACCTCATCAATTCCATTTCACTCAGTGATATAAGTAAGTCCAGTTATCACCGCTCTTTAGTTACAGAGCATAGTATGACTTTTACGCAAGCTAATGGTGACGTCGTAGTAAGTGATTACTACAGTGAAGAGTTTGATACGGTTACAGAGGAAAAATCAGTCACCATACAAAAAAATGGCAAAAAAGAATATTGGACTTGTGATGATTCAAGTTTTAGCAAGCTATCTGCTATTGATGATTTTTAAAGTGCATCGTAACTATTCAGCCCCACCTTTAGAATAAATAACATGATACCCACTTTAAATAGTGGGTGTTAATTGGCAGAATAAACTAGATGGCAGAATAAACTAGACACTCATCTTAATTTTGAAGTTTGGCTGATACAAAATATTACCACTGTATCTCGCGTTGTGTTCGGCGTGCTTTTTTGTGCGGTGAAGAGCATTTTACAGGTCAATCTTATGAACATCGACGAGGCTGGGTTGAAGATAAGCTGCTTGAGTTAGCCGAGATATTTTGTATTGATGTGTGCCCTTATGCTGTTATTAGTAACCATACTCACTTGGTTCTGTATGTAGATGACAAAAAAGCTGAATGATAAAGTGACCATTTTTCGTTGGCATAAACTGTGTAGAGGTACTGTACTTACACAGAAATATATACAGGGCGAAAGCTACTCGCATAAAACTAAATCAATTATAGTGAAATTTTAGTAATAAATCACAACTGCATCATGCAGCGATTTTTATGCGTTTAATTTAAATTTAACAGCAGTAAAATTCTATTTTATGGGTTAAATAAAGTAAATTTATTAGGAAAGATAGGTTCTTAATCTAAAAATTTTTATGGCACAGTTTAGCTTTTACTTGCAACTGAAGTATATGAGGAGTTGAGTAAGTAGTGTCTAAAAACGATGAGGTATTTCTATTATTTCCACCATGGAAGCTTTTACGAAGGTTTCTATTAGTAACAGTGCTCTTACTTTTGGGTACTGTATACTCCGGAATGACTGTATTAACGCAATACTTTGATACAGAACCTGAGTGGCTGTTAGGAATTTTATTTTCTACAGGGGTAGCATTTTGCCTTATAAATTTTAAAGTAAGCCAAGGCTCTTTTTTTTGCGCAAATATATTAAAATTCTATGCTTTATTTTTAGCTGTGATTTGCTTACCGACTTTTATAATTTTAGAAGGTAATGGGTATTATATTGCAACAGTTAGCAATATAGCCTTTATGTTGCTCTCTTTTTATTTAATTAAAGGTGAAAAATACCAAGGTCTTATTAAATATCAGTATGATTTTTTTAAAGATATAAAAGACGCTCGTGCTGCTGTCGAAAAAGAAATGGCAAAAAGTAACCGAAGGAACAAAAAGTAATAATTTTTTTTACCTTTATTCAATTTAGAACTCTAGGGAGCTATAAACGCCTAAGCTAAGGCACTATAGAAATAATATGGAACAACAAAACCAACAAACACTAACTAACCTTGTTTACGATATATATGAAGACCCAACTTTAATAGAAGAGCATCAAGTGCTTATAAACCCTTTGTTGAGCGATTTAGTTGCCACTGCGCCAGCTGGGTTTGAGGGTATGGCGACGATGATTAATACCCATATTTCTAATGGGTTTAAATTCAAAAATCCTAAAATACAAAAATTTGAACTTGAGTCAGGGCTTTTAAAACTTAAAACGTATTTTCAAAAAATAAACCTTTAATACCTACCTCTCTTTATTATTGAACACCCACATTATAATGCAGCACAAGTGCTGCATTAATTCTTTCTCATCAAGGATGATCTATGAGCCTTATCACCACGAGTATTTTAATGCTGTTTTTACAGCCTTTATTTGTATATTTAGCTCTTTTTAAAGAGTCAGATCGGAGTACTCCAAGCCGTTCATTAGATAACGAAGATGCTATGTATCTATTTATAGCACCAGGGTTAGCCGTATTTTATTCTGATAACTTTTGGCAGGCGTTACTTTATTTAGGAAGTGTATGCCTGTTAGGTTTAATGCTTGCCATTATTGTAAAAAGCAAAGCTAAAAAACGATTAACAAGGGATGACGCTATCGGGTTTACTATTGCCAGCTTTTTATTTTTTTGGATTATAAAATTAATTATTGGTGGGTTAGGATATTTTTTTAGCGAAAATGCCGCGAATGCTTCAGCGCCTGTCATAGGTGAACAAACTTATTCATCAACTACAGGTGAGCTTTTAAACTGGGGGTATTTATATTATCAGTTTTGGCCAACGCTATATTTTTTACTCTTTATGTTAGCCACATTAGTTATAAAAATAATAGAGAGCCGGTTTAATAAACATTCATTTTCAGGCTTGCTCTTAATATTGGGCGCAGTTTTGGCAGGTGTATCACCGTTATTTGGGCATGCTTTTATTTTAGGCGTTATCGCTAACTTTTTTATATTTTTTGTTGTGTGCACGGCATGTATAGAAATTGATAAAAGGAGCGATCCTTCAGCGGGTGCTATTAGTTTTATATATGGTTTTTTGCTTGTGGGCGGTATCGCGTTTAGTAGCATTGGTAAATTAATATATACGCTATTTTATAATTAAATTAGGATTGTTTTTTGATTAAAAAACATGCAGTATAATTGTACCTAATTAGTATGTTCCCCTACTTTTTTTAATATAAATATGGTTGGTGTAATTAATTGGCCATAAACATTAAGTAGCTTATAGCTAGGTCTTGGGAGAGTGTTTGCTTTGTTTTTATCGCGTTTAAAAATTTTTGTGTTGGTAATAGTCTCTATTGCCGTTGTTTTTTTTACTACATCACAGGCTTGTGCGGATATGTTTGGCTTTTTTAATAAACAAGAATTTTATTTATCGGCTCCAGTAAAGGGGCAGTTATTAGATAATGGGCAGCCAGTTGCAAACACTAAAGTAATGCGCTCACTCACCTATGGCGATGAATACGTTGACGAAACCACAACAGACGAACACGGTTATTTTACTTTTACAGAAAAAACAATAAAGACAGGTAAGCCCTCTAATATGTTTGATAACGACTCGTTGGTTCAACATATTTATTTAGAAAACGGCACGCCAGAAGGAATTGTTTTATGGTACACGCTTGTTTCAATTCATGAAAAAAGTGACACACTTAAAGAGCTTCTTGCACACTTGAAGTGTGATATTTCTAAAGAGCCGCAAACATACGATATTCCAATTAAAGAAGATACCAGCCACGCTTTTGCGATTTACACATCATGTAAACTTTAACTATTAATTTAAAGGGAACTTATATGAATACTTTGACGCCAACCCAAGCGGTACAGTTAGCTAACCTTGCTTATAAAGCAAAAAGCATTAAAACCACTAACCTACTTCATCGCTCACTTCATGCATCTTTGCGCGACAATTTTAACTTTTCAGTTAACCCTGGCGCAGTACAAGGTGTAACGGGAGGTTTTTTCTCCCATTTATTTAATTTAAGTACGGGTTTTGCTTTAGTAGGGCATGGGCTTGGCGATTATCAGGGGGATTCAGTTATAACAATTCGAGGTACTAACTCGCTAAGAGATGGCTTAACTGATGGCCATTTTGGTTTAAGTGGAGGCTCAAATGGCAGTATGGTGCATGCTGGATTTAATAAGACCTTTTACAGTATGAAGCCCGCGTTACAGGAGTTTGTTGAAGCTAATATTAAAGATAAAGTAACCGATTGTATTCATTTAGTTGGCCACAGCTTAGGTGGTGCATTAGCGACGCTTTCTGCCGATTGGATTAGAGCTGAATATTCAATACCTGTAAAGCTTTATACGTTTGGATCACCGCGCGTTGGGCTTGAAAACTTCTCTCGGGCTGCGACATCAAGAATTGATAAAATTTATCGCTGTACTCATGGTGCAGACCCTGTTGCTAAGGTACCTTTGTGGCCGTTCTCGCATGCACCTTATAGCGGTCAAGAAATACGCTTAGATAATGGGCAAGGTTTAAAAGGTGCTGCCCATACTCTCAATGGTACGCCTGGCTATATAAACACAGCCAATAGTAATAATTGGAACAACTTAACCATTCAAGCTAATCATTTTTTGAGTACCCCTGTACGTTTGAAGTTTGAAGATAGAAATCAAGCCTCTTTTACTTCCCACTGGGCTGATAAACTAGGGGCTGCGTTAGTCACACTTTTAAAAGATGCCGGCTATTACAGTGCAGTTGCTGCCCAAGCTGCTATTGGTACTGGGCTCACTTTTTACGATATGTTGGCGCGTACTTTAGATAAAATAGCTAAAGCGTCAGCCTCGTTTGCAACACAAACCTTAGGTTTATTAGGGCATATGTTAGTGTTTGCTGGCAAAGTAATTAGTAAAGCGGTGGAGCTTACATATAGCTTTATAAAATCTGTATTCGACTCAACCCTAGGCGCTCTATATCGAGCGGCGAGAGAGGGGCTAAGCGGCTTAGATTAATTCTAATCTAGCCCTCAATCTCGCTCTAACAAAATAGCACCACTTTGGTTTTCGCCTAAGTGGTCATTTTTGTTATAAATAGGGCATTTACTCATAGATAAGCACCCACAGCCAATACATCCATCAACGCGATCGCGCAAACGCTGCATATACGCTATTCGCTCGTCCAGCTGTGCTTGCCACTGCTTTGAAAGGGCTGCCCAGTCTTTTTGCGTGGGTGTGCGCTGATCAGGTAATGTGGCCAGTGTTTGTTTAATTTTATCAAGGGTTATTCCCATTGCTTGTGCGGCTTTTATTACCGCTATACGGCGCAGTACATCTTTTTTATAGCGGCGTTGATTGCCGCCATTTCGCCAGCTACGTATTAGTCCTTTTGTTTCGTAAAAATGTAGGGTTGATACTTTTACGCCGCTACGCTTTGCTACATAACCCACGGTTAGGTTGGCCTCTGTTAGTTTTTTTTGATCTATTGGCATTATTTTTAATTTCCGTTTGACCTCAATATAACTTGAGGTTTTAAGCTTCTTCCAACATTAAAAAAGGAGCTAACTAAATGCAACAAAAACTTGAGCGTAGCACTGTTATTATTTATTCAAGTGCACGCAAAAATGGTAATACACAGGCGCACGTTAATGGATTCGCAGAGCAAAATACTGTGCGTGTAATATGCTTAGATGATTATAAAATTGCGCCGTACTGCTATAACAAAAACTATAAAAATGATGACTTTTACGCTGTGTTTGAAGCACTTTTAAAATATGAACATTGGGTGTTCGCGTCGCCTGTTTATTGGTACAGCACCACGGTACAAATGAAATTATTTATCGATAGAATAACCGATTATATGGACGATGAAGCATTAAAACCTAAGCTTCGTAGTTTACGCAGTAAGCATTTTTCAGTGCTTTCTAATGCGTCATCAAGTGAAGCCCCCGCCTGTTTTGTAGAGCAGTTTAAAAATACGTTTAGTTATTTAGGTATGCAGTTTATTAACCACAGCCATAAAAGTACCCAAAAGGTTGCTTAAATTGCAGCCTTTTTTGGTTGTCTCTGGTAGTTTAGTAATAATCTTAAAAAACACAGGATTGTTTTATGAAATATTTACTATTGTTAGTGCTGCTTTTTAGCCCTTTAATATATGCAACAGAGCAACCAATTAAGGGGTATGGTAATTATTACAATGTCCCCGAGCATGATGAAATTAATGACGCTACGGTATTTAAAATAGCATTTGATGTTGCTGATGTTGCTGATGGCGCTAAAGAAGGCGCGCAAAATAATTCAATAAATTCGCTAGCGCGTTTTATTAACATGCATGTGGCGCATGGCGTAAAGCCTGAAAACATACAACTTGCATTAGTTGTGCACGGCAGCGCAAGTGTTGATGTGTTAGCTAATAGCGAATATAAAAAACGCTTTAACGCTGACAATAAAAACCGAGCGTTAATTGAGCAGCTACTAGAAAACAACACTAAAGTGTATGTTTGCGGGCAATCTGCTACTCACTTTAAAGTAACGCCAGCGCTTTTAATTGAGGGTGTAAAAATGTCGCTTTCAGCTATGACCGCTCACGCACAACTTCAACAGCAAGGCTATACGCTCAATCCATTTTAATGACTCAAATAATAAAAAATATTCTCTGCTTTGGGGATTCAAATACATGGGGCTTAAACCCTGTAACGGGTAAACGTTTTGATGAAAATACCCGTTGGACATCACTTTTAAATAAAAACTTAGGGTGTGGTTTTAACGTAATAGAGGCAGGGCAACCTAATCGCACGTTAGTGCATAATCCCCCGTTTGACGGTGTGCTTAATGGTGTTGGCTATTTAAAGCCTTATTTGGATAAGCATGATCTCGACTTTATTATTATAGCTCTTGGTATAAACGATCTTAAAAAACGTTTTAATTTAACACCTACTTTAATAGCAGATGGCTTGAATGATTTAATTAACTCAATACACATTTATTATCAGCAAGGTAGTACTTTAAAATCCCCTAAAATTATTATTGCTAGCCCACCTAAAATAAGAATTACCGAGCAGTATTCACGTATTTATGAAGAGGCTGATACAAAAGCAACAGAGCTCTCTAGTGCATTTAAAAGCGTTGCAGCTAATAATAAGTGCGCTTTTATTGATTTTAACTCGTTTATTAGCATAACAGATGGTGATGGGATTCATTTTGATGATATTCAACATTTGGCAATAGGCTTTAAAATAGCGCAATTGGTTCAAAATTCACTCAATAATTGTTAAATCTATCTGTGTGAATTTAATGCGACTTATGCAATCATCTAATAAAGTAGTGATATAAATTAACAACTTCGAGATGCTATGAAAAAGTACCAACAAAAATCTATTATAGCCGTTTTAACCGGAGTGTTAGTTTTTATAACAGGCTGTATTATTTTACTCAATTTTGCAGCGCAGCAATTAACAGCACAAACAAAGTCAGATGCTGAGTATATTCTCACTCATGTAGAAGGTGCAATTGCAGAGCGGCGTCGAATACTTACCCCATTAAATAAGCTTGCGTTTAAACAGTGTGACAACACAACTCTTCTTGAGATGCGCCGCGCTTTATTTGACGCAAAATATGTAATTGATATAGGTTTTTTTAAAGATAATCAGCTAGTTTGTACTACGGGTGCAGGCTTATTAAGTAAACCAATTAACGACAAACAGCCTGACTTTATTCGAGATGATGAACAGGTGAGGGTTCGTTTTGAGCCAGAGCTTTATCTATTATTATTTAGTGAGCGCCCTATGGAGGTGATTATAGTCAGACAAGGGGACTATAATTTAATTATGCAGAGTACTCCCTTTACCAACATTGGCATTACTGTGCCAGATTGGGAAGTTGTTTATAAAACACCAAATACTTTGCATCATTTAGCAGGTAAAGAGGATCTCTACCTTCAAGTAAAAAACAATGTTTTCTTTCCTTACGAAACTAATTTAGTTTGCAGTTCTACAAGTAGTCAATATTGTGTGGTAGTGCACTTACCTTGGAGTCTGTTTTTTTCTAATAACCACTTATTACTAATAATTTCGTTAATTTTAAACTGTTTAGCGGGAATATCGAGTGCGTTAATAGTTGATGCAAGAATTGCTGCACGTCGCTCTATTAATCAGCGTATTCGTAAAGGACTCAAAAAGGGATCATTTTATTGGACTTACCAGCCTATTATTTGTTTGCAAAGTGGCAAGCTGATTGGTTGCGAGGTACTTGCACGTTTTGAAGATAAGTACGGTGTTTTATTTCCAGATGAGTTTATTCCGGTTATTAGAAAAAACAATTTAACCTGGACTTTTACTGAGGCCATGATTGCCACCACAATCAAAGAGCTAACCTCTATAGAGGTATTGCCTGAAGGCTTTAAAGTGTCGCTTAATATATTTCCGTGTGATGTAGAGCTGGGTAACGTGTCGTTGCTGCCGCAAATTACAGAGCTTACCAATTCACGCTTTATTATTTGTTTAGAGATAACTGAAGACGAATACCTTGATACAAGCATCGCGCATGCTCATTTTAGAACCTTGGTTGAATCGGGATTTAACTTATCATTAGATGACTTTGGTACGGGTTATTCGAACTTAAGAAATTTACAAAATTTGAGCTTTCATCAACTTAAAATTGACCGTACGTTTGTTCAAGATATAGCAACTGAGGGCTTAAAAGCCTCTATGATCCCAAATATTATGGAACTCGTGCATAAGTTTAATTATACCTGTGTAGCAGAAGGTATTGAAACCACTGAGCAAGAAGCCATTTTAAAAACAGCGGGTGTGCATTACGGACAAGGCTGGAAATACGGTAAGCCCATGACTGCGTCTAAATTTAAAAATTATATAACTAATCAGCATTTTTAGATCTCAGCTGCCATACTAAACGTATCGGTATGAAATTTATAAATATTAGGTTTATTATGATCAAATTAACATTAAGTGCTTTTGCACTTTTACTACTTAGCGCATGTACAACACAGTACCCAAACCAGCAATTAACAGGTAAGCAGTTCCCAAGCATTAGTGGCGAAAGCTTAGAGCAAACTATGGTGACTATACCTAGTGATTTTAAAGCAGATAAAACACTACTGCTCATTGGGTACAAGCAAGACAGCCAGTTTGATATAGACCGTTGGTTAATTGGTTTAGATATGGCGGGCGTAACGCTCCCTACATACGAACTACCAACCATTGCCGGCATGGCACCACGTATGTTTAGCACATTTATAGACAGCGGTATGCGCAAAGGCATCCCTAAAGAATTATGGGGTGGGGTAATCACTATTTATAAAGATGGCGAGACTGTTCAAAAGTTTACAGGTAATCAAAGCCCAAATAACTCTCGTGTGGTACTTATAAATAGCAGCGGCGAAATTTTATATTTTTATGACCGAGGTTTTTCGGTTGATGCGTTAAATAAATTAAAAAAGACGATAGAATAATTAACCTAAAGCTTAGTTTACGATAATGTATATTTAAGGTTTTAAGAATTACTAAACTACTAATCCGATCTGTTATTTATCTTACAAAAGTAATTTTAAAACAAAGGCAATGTAGGTTATGTATTGATTTAATAGGTTTTTATCTGTTTTTGGATGAAAAACGATAACTTTATTTTAATACCAAAATCTCATTGTAAGTTGTATTTGATTTAGGTAATGTAGTGTAAATGTTTCAAGGACGAAATTTATGCCCCATAAAAACTCAGTATTCGTAAAAACTACATTTCAATCATCTTTTCATTCACACAACTACACAGCTATTTTAAGAACACTACAGGCCTTGTTTGGTGATATTAAAATGGACGATGTTATTCCTAAAGCTGAGCAGCGTGCAAATTATGATTTATTTTTAATAGATGGTGCTAAAAGCAAATGGCAAGATCTCATTCCCGCAGACCTTATTTGTTTAGCTAAACACCATAGTGTTGTTATCTTTAATGTTGATAAAGAAGATGTGTGCGAGCAAAACTTATTGCTTAACCATTTTAATGGTGTTTTTTATAAATCTGATGCGCCAGAAGATATTTTTAAAGGGTTAGTTCGTGTTGATACTGGCGAGCTTTGGTTTACGCGTAAAGTGATTTCAAAAGCTTTTAACGATATTTTAGCCGTGGCATCGTCATTTAATAACCTACATGACGACATTGAATTAAAGCAGGACGATTACGATCATTTAACAAAGCGAGAAAAGTCCGTTATTCATTTAATTGCACAAGGTGCGAGTAACAATACAATTGCTGATAAGCTCAATATTAGCGACCACACTGTAAAAACACATTTGTACAGTGCGTTTAAAAAAACTAACTCACGTAACAGGGTAGAGCTTGCGAATTGGGCTCAGCGCTACGTTTCTGTTTTATTACCAATGGCTAAATAAATAGCATATATAATCTCAATTTCTCCCATAAAAAAGGCTACTGTTAGTAGCCTTTTTTATTTGTGATGACGGCCTGAGTAATTAGCTCACTTTTTTAGCCCATAAGCCTTTATCAATGCCTTTTGTTATAAGGTCTGTCAGTGCTTTTTCTATTGCCTGAGTTACACAAATACTCATAGGTTCGTTGTCACTAAAGCCGGCTTCAGCTTCAGCTAGACGTTTGTAGCTTACGTATCTAAAAAAGCCTGCACGCATCTCTTGGCTTAATACTTTTTTGCTGGTGGCCACACTAAGCAACACTTGGCCTGTACGAACATCAACAGCGCGTAGATAAATTGAAATAGCATCTTCACGGTAAAGCTCAGATGCGCCTATACCAAAGTATTCCATACCTAACCCACCCGTTTTTACATTGGTGTCATAGCTTATAATACCGCCCTCTAAAATGATTTTAGCTGTGGTAAGTGGAGGTAACTCAGCCTGGTTAGGATTATCAGTTTGGCCTGCACGAATAATTTTTCGCTCAGTTAAAATGTTTTGTAAACCTTCACGCTCAACAGGTGTAAACCAATCAGATTCATGCAGTGCTTGTACGAGTATTGAATTAGCACCTTGTGTAACGGCAGTCGAAAACGAACTAACGTTAGTTTGTGGTTTGTATTGACCTGTTTGGTCTCTAAATGAGTAGACCGATACCGGAATGCTGCCAACAGGTTTTGGTAAATTTTTTAAGTCTGCAAATAATTCAGTTGGCTCTAGGCTAATTGCTTTTTGCTGTGATGGTGGAATAAGCTTACCTAAACTTGTACAGCCGCTCAAACCCAGTAATGTTATTGTTATTAGTAGTTTATACATTATCCAAACCTCGGTACTTCAATGATCACAACAGAGTCATCTAATATGTTTGTTATTTTTACTGTAATAGAATCGGTTGTGCTTGTTATAACTTCAATTTGATAATCACCACTCATAAAAATTGAGTCCTGATTAAAAATACTATCTTCAATATCCTCACCAAAAGCCATATCGGTAATTTCTCTTACCATGCGGTTTAAGTAAGTGCGCTCTAAAGAGTCTTGAAATTGTTCAGCGTAACCTTTTTCGATTACCGGAGCCTTGTGCTTATTTTGAGCCTGTGCTTTGCTCAGCAGCATATTTGCATTGAGTGGATTACCACCAAAGCTTGGATTTATTGGGGTGTAAATTATTTCAGTCGCGGAAGCTGAAAAGCTTAATATTGTTATTATTATAAGGGCTATTTTTTTCATTTTACCATCCATCTTTAGCCATATCTGGTGTCGATGCAGCCATGTTTGAGCGAGCCATTGCATCTATTACTGTATAAACAGCTTGCTCAACACGTTCATCGAGGGGTTCTAATCTGCGACCTAAATAAGTCGCGTAAACAAGTTGGTTATTCATTATTAAAGAAAGTTGTGTACCCGCTTTTGGTATTACGGTTTCTTTTATTTCAATATTAAAACCAGCTGTTGAAGGGAGATCTCGCCAGTAGTTTGAAAATTCATAATAAAATTGATGACCAAAGCGACTAATACTTCTATCAAGTAATAAGCCATCTATTTCTAGTTCATCCGCAGCATGAGTTGCCCCAGAAAAACATAGGAAAAGTGTGAGTAGGTAACGATTAAAGTTAGTATTTTTTTTCATAATTTAAAAAGGGGAGAGGGTCGCTCTCCCCACCTCAACAATTACATTTGAGTAATTGTTGCTGCGTTTCCATCACCAATTTGGGTAACAGATACAGTGCTGTCAAAGCCAATTACTGAGCCTTCAACAATATTGTCGTTACCAATTTGAGTAACACTAAACGATACGTTTTCACCACCAACTAAAAATGCTGATTGTTCAACGCCAGTAACCCAGTTACCTTCACCTGTTTGTGAAATATCAATGCTGTGGTTATTGCCTTCAACCATCATATCAATAAGGTTTAACGTGCCACTTTGTGCAATATCAATTTGGTTGTTATTACTATCTAAAATGCCAGCAAGGGTAACAATTGCTTCATTTTGAGAGCCGTCTTGAGCAATATCGATGTCATTATCGTTAGATGTAAGCGTTACATCTGGGTATGAAGATTGAACAAGTACGGCATTTTCATCGCCAGCTTGTACTAAATCAACATCATTGCCAGAGCCGTTAAAGTTAGCTAAGTGAATCGAGTTTAAATCACCTATTTGGGCTGATGTAAATTCATTGTCTGAACCAATTACACCCATGTAGGCTTCGTTTAAATCACCGTTTTGCATTGAAGTTAGTTCGTTGTTGTCACCAATTAAATCGGCTGTCATTAAGTTTTCAGCGCCAACTTGTGTTGCTGAAACCTCATTATTAGAACCTTCAAATAAGTTTGATTCAATTGTGTTAAGTGAACCTTCTTGATCTAAATCTATTTGGTTGTCGTCGCCAATTACAGTTGCAAACGTTACCGCATTAGTTAAGCCATCTTGCTCAATTTCAATTTCATTTGCATCACCAGAAATTGCACTAAATGCTACAGCATTACGATCACCTACTTGTTCAACTTCAAGCTCGTTGTCATTGCCTTGTAAACTACTTACTTTAAAGGTACTCCAATAACCGTCTTGAACTAAATCAAGAGTATTTTCGTCGCCTGTAAGCATCGTAATTTCTGCTTCATGCCATTCACCGGTTTGCAGTGAGGTAATTTCATTTGCGTTACCTTGCATATCCATGTTGTAGAACCAGTGACCACCAGTGCCTTGTTCAACATCAATGATATTATCATCACCAGTTACAATATTAATCGCTTCATTATTTACAAAAAAGCCTTGGCCAAATTGTGAAACAAATAACATATTATTATTACCAGTCACTTCAGAGATAAAACCATTAGCAACGCCATCTTGGCTGTATACTTGCAGGTTGTTGTCACCTGTGGTGGTTACTTCGGCATAATTACCAAATTGACTCTGCACAACTTCAGTTTCGTTATTATTACCGGTTGTTGTTACAAGCATGGTGTTGCTATCACCATCTTGTGTAAGTAGTGCTGTATTTTCATTAAAAGTTTGGATAAGAGTCATTGAGTTTTCAACACTTGCTACAGAAACGTTGGTAGCAAGTTCTGAGCTTGATGCTGATTTGTTGTTAGTATCTGCATAAGAAGCAAAGCTAGTACCCATTGCAATTGCAACTGCGCAGCTTAAAAGTGATTTGTTCAACTTCATTATTTTCTCCTTGAAATATTAAAACCAAACACCTTAAATTTTATAGGTTTTATAAGGTATTTGCTGTGTCAGCATGCCGTGCCGATATAATGTTTTGTGATCCGCTTGAAAAGCTCTTAAAGTAAAATTTTTCGATGTAGTTAATAATTATCACTAAACGCTTTGTCATTATTTTAACTTACGTTTAATAACTGTTAATTATTAAGTACCCAATTACTGTATTCCTCAAATGTATTTTCTGAAATCATCATTTTTTACCAATTTTTTAATTTTTATTTTTCAGTGGGTTATGGTTTGGTTGTTGAGGTTTTTTATTAATTCAATCTAAAAGCAGTAAAAATATCCGACCCTTTATTAGGTAAATGGTTTTGCGTGAATTTCATTAAAAGGTCTGTCTTTAGTGTTTTTTTTATACTTTAACTGGTCAAAATTGTTGGTTTTAACAACGTTTTTATTTTTTAACTTGTTAAATGATTAGTTTGGTTGTTTCCTTAGGGTATGCCATGTGATCCCTTGTACTCGAAATAGTGAAAGAACGTGCTTAGAGCATCTAAGCTAACCCAACAAAACTATGGATAGAACAATGAAAACAAAATTATCTATTATTACTCTTGCCTTACTTCCGTGTTTAGCAGCTGCAAAAGTTCCTGATGTGGGTGTAAAGCAATCTGTAACTGCTAGCAGTGATTCTATAATTGTTAAATATAAAAGTAATGCAACGAAAGAAATGCGTAAGCAGGCTCGTTCATTAGTTAAAGCTAAAATTACTGATCTAAATAAAGATGAACTTGATGACAGTTATACGTCTTTACTTTCAGGTCGCTTAGCTAAGTTTAAAGTGTCGGGAATGAGCACTAAAGACGCAATTGCGCTTTTAAAGTCTCATCAAGCTATTGAATATGTAGAGCCTGATTATCAAGTAAGCATTGCACGTACGCCAGATGATCCTCGTTTTGATGAGCTTTGGGGCTTAAATAATGATGGCCAAACGGGTGGTACAGCAGACGCTGATATTGATGCAGTAGAAGCATGGGATATTTCGACAGGTAGCCGCGATGTAGTGGTAGGTGTAATCGATACGGGTATTGATTACAGCCACAGTGATTTAGCTAGCAATATGTGGGTAAATAGCAGCGAAATACCAGGAGATGGTATTGATAATGATGGTAACGGTTTTATAGATGACGTGCATGGTATAAATGCCATTACTGACAGTGGCGACCCTATGGATGACGAAGGCCATGGCACCCACGTTTCAGGTACTATTGGCGCAAGTGGTGGCAATGGTATTGGTGTTGTAGGTGTTAACCATGAAGTATCACTTGTTGGTTGTAAGTTTTTAGATGCTGCGGGTAATGGTTCAACATCAGACGCTATTAAGTGTATTGATTACATGGTTAGCCTTAAAAACTCAGGCGTTAACTTACGCGTATTAAATAATAGCTGGGGTGGTGGCGGTTACAGCCAAGCACTAGCAGATGCAATTGCATCAAGCGAAGCGGCGGATTTACTCTTTGTAGCCGCAGCTGGTAACGATACTATTGATAACGATGTTAACCCGCATTACCCATCTAACTACGAAAACGCAAGTGTATTATCGGTTGCAAGTACAGATCAAACCGATGGTATTTCATGGTTTTCACATTATGGTTTAACAAGCGTTGATATGGGCGCGCCGGGTAGCGCTATTTTATCAACTACACCTGGTGAGAGCTACGCATCTTACTCTGGCACATCTATGGCAACGCCACATGTAGCAGGTGCTGCAGCGTTAGTGTTGTCAATTAATCCTGAGCTTAGCACTCAAGAGCTGAAAGATTTACTAATGAACTCTGGCGATGCAAATGCTGCGCTACAAGGTGTAACGGTTGCAGGTACTCGTCTTAATGTTAACCAAGCGCTTATTGATGCAGACCCTACACCTGGCTTTAAAATATCAGCCGATCCACTTACGCAACAAATTGAAGCAGGCCAAGCTACAAACTACACATTTACAATTGGTTCAATTGCCGAATGGGATGAAGAAGTAACGCTTGAGTTATCAACAACATTAGGCGGCGCTTATTTATCATCGCTTACAGCGCGCCCAGGCGATGAAGTAATGCTAAATGTTGAAACCGATACTAACACTCAGTGGGGCGAATACGACCTTACTGTAACAGCTACAGCTGGTGATATTGTTAAAGAGCAGTCAGTTAAATTAATGGTTCAACCTGTTGGCTTAAACGACTTTACTTACAGCAGTAACACAAGTGTTGATATTCCTGACAACTCGCCAGTAGGTGCAGTGTCAGTAATTAATGTTCCTGATGACTTAACAGTATTTGGTACTACTGCTGATGTAGATATTTCGCATACTTACTCAGGCGACTTAGTGGTTAAGTTAGTATCTGCTCAAGGCACACAAGTAACGCTACAAAGCAATGTGGGTGGTTCAAACGACGACATAGTTAGAAGCTTTACTTCTGAATCATTTAACGGCGAAGTTGCTACAGGCGATTGGACACTACAAGTAGAAGATACTGCCGCAGCCGATACCGGCACAATTAATGGCTGGTCATTAACGCTAAGCGCTATTGGCGAAGTTAGCCCACAACCACCACGTGCTAGTTTTGACGTTGAGACACAAGGCTTAACAGTTAACTTTATTGATTCAAGCACTGATTCAAATAACGATATTACACAGTGGAGCTGGAGCTTTGGCGATGGTGCAACATCATCTGATCAAAACCCTATGCATGTGTATGCAGCATCAGGTAATTACGATGTAGAACTAACGGTAACAGACAGTGAAGGCAATACAAGTACATCAACTCAAACGGTTGTTGTAAGTGATGTAGAGCTAGAAATTACCTTAAAACGTGCTAATAAGTCTCGCCTTGATACTATGCGTGTAGAGCTTAGTTGGGAAAGTGTTGGCGCTGAATCACTAAGTGTTTACCGTAATGGTGAGCTTGTAGATACTACTGCTGACCGAGGTCGTTACCGCGACTACGTACGTGGTGCTACATTACCATCGTACGATTACCAATTATGTGTAACTGAAAATGTATGTTCTAACATCATTACGGTTTCATTTAACTAACTACTCCTAAAGTGACTTTAAGCCCAGCATTGCTGGGCTTTTTTATGTTTTAAAAAAATATAAACTATGCTTTTTTATATGGATGGGTTTTAAGCCAGTGCTCGGCTATTTGCTCACGTGTGGCAAACCAAACCTGATCATGCGAGCGAGCATATTCTAAAAACCGTGCTAATGCTTTTATTCTTCCTGGTCTGCCAATTAGGCGACAATGTAAACCTATCGACATCATCTTTGGGGCGTTTTCACCTTTTGGATCGCCTTCCTCGTATAGTGTATCGAATGCATCTTTTAAGTAATTATAAAACTGATCCCCGGCATTAAAACCCTGCACGGCAGCAAAGCGCATGTCGTTTACATCAAGCGTGTAGGGCACAATAAGCTGTGGCTTACCTTCTTTAATACTGTAAAAAGGTAGGTCGTCGCTGTAATCGTCGGCATCATATAAAAAATTACCATTTTCAACTACAAGGGCTGCTGTGTTAGGGCTTGTGCGCCCTGTGTACCAGCCTTTGGGCTTTTTACCTGTGAGCTTTTTAATGACATCAATGGCTTGTTGCATATGCTCGCGTTCGGTTTGCTTATCTATATTTTGATAATTAATCCAGCGCAGGCCATGGCTTGCAATCTCGTGGCCCGCTTTAACAAAGGCTTTAGCTACATCGGGGTGGCGCTCAAGGGCCATCGCCACTGCAAAAATGGTGACCGGTATATCGTATTTTTTAAATAAACGCAGTAGCCTCCACACGCCAGCGCGTGAGCCATATTCGTAAATAGACTCCATGCTTATATGGCGGTCTTCAACATGCGGGGCACTGACTATTTCAGATAAAAATGTTTCGGCTGCCGCGTCACCATGTAATACACAATTTTCGCCGCCTTCTTCGTAATTTAATACTACTTGCACGGCAATACGGGCTTTATTGGGCCAATTTGCATGGGGTGCATCAGGGCCATAACCAATTAAATCGCGCGGGTAGTTTTTAAAATGCTCACTCATTTTATTGCTCCTTTTTAAGTGCTGAGAGCCAAGCGCCTAGCGTTTCGCGCTCTGTGTCTGTCATTTTTGTCATATTGGCCAGTGGCATATCTTTGGTTATAACCGCGCGGGTATGAATAAGCGTGCTGGCTTTTTTTACATCACTAATAGAGTCGAGTTTAAAGCCTAGCGGCGCTGTTTGAAAAAGCGCAGAGGTGGGTGTTTCGCTGTGGCACTGTGTACAGTGCTTACTAATTATATCCCACGCTTGTGCGTCTGTAATACTTGCTTGTAAAGGCGCGCTTTCGCCTGCATTTGTTGGTGTACTGGGCCAAGGGGCTATGGCGAGCATAAGGGCAAAAAAGGCGGCAATACCGCTTACAAGTACTGAGGGCTTATTAACGCCTTGATGCTTTAAGTTAAAGTAATGGCGTATCCACATACCAATACCAAACAACGCAATCAAAATAAGCCAGCCAAAGTTGTGGCTATACGTGTAAGGAAAGTGATTGCTAAGCATAATAAATACCACAGGTAACGTGGCGTAGTTATTATGAATAGAACACAGCTTTGCCTTTAAACCTGGCGCTGAATCAGGGATTCTACCGGCTTCTACTTCACTTACCATATAGCGTTGGCCTGGCATAATAATGTGATACACATTACCCACCATACACGTGCCAATAAGTGCACCTACATGAATATACACAGCGCGGTCGCTAAATAATTGATCAACCCCAAAAGTCCACAGAGCTAATAAACCAATAACTACAGCAATAAACACTTTGCCGTTTTCAACCAGTGGGGTTTTACACAATAAACGATAAACACCATAGCCTAAGCCAATAAAACCAAGGGATGCGCCAATAGCTGCAAATTTACTTAGCTCACTTTTGCTGTTATCAATTAAATACACATCGGCGCCAACATAATAAAGTAAGCTAAATAGTAATATACCGGTGATCCACGTTGTGTAGGCTTCCCACTTAAACCAATGCAGAGTATGAGGCATTTGTTCAGGGCCATTTTGATACTTAGCCACTTCGTAAAAGCCACCACCATGCACGGCCCATAAATCGCCTTTTATGCCTTTATCTATTTTCCACTGCGGTGGTGTTTGTAGGTTGTTATCAAGCCATGCAAAATAAAATGAAGCGCCAATCCATGCTATACCAGCAATAACATGAAAATAACGCAGTACTAAATGAGCAAGCTCAAATAAATAGTTTTCCATAACGGTTAAGCCTCTTCTAATACCGGTGAGCGGGTGTCTGAAAATTGATTGTTATCATCGCGCCTATACACACTTTTACCCATAATGTAGGTTTGCTCAACGCAGCGGTCGTCGCCTAACATCATCATTGCAAACAGTTTTTCATGCAGGGTTTTGGCATGTTGTATTCTAAATTTTAAAAATGAAGTTGCTGAACAATCCATTACAATAAAATCGGCTTCACAACCGGCTTCAAAATTACCAATTGTCCCTTCTAAATCAAGTGCTCTGGCACCGCCGAGAGTTGCTAAATACAGCCCTTTAAATGCTGAAAACTTTTGACCTTGTAATTGCTGAATTTTATAAGCTTCGTTACCTGTTTGTAGCATAGAAAAGCTTGTTCCTGCGCCTACATCGGTTCCCATGCCTACGTTTATACCGTGCTCTTCACAGGCTTTTAAATTTAAAAGTCCTGATCCTAAAAATAGGTTTGAGGTAGGGCAGTGCGATATTGCCGCATTGTTATCTGCAAGGCAGCAAAGCTCGCGCTCAGATAAATGAATACTATGGGCAAATACTGAGCGTTTACGTACCATTTTTGCTTGCTCGTACACGCCAAGGTAATCTTCAGCTTCTGGAAATAGCCCTTTAACCCATTCGCACTCGTCTTTGTTTTCCGATAGGTGTGTATGCAGGTAGGTGTCTGGGTATTCTTCAAGCAACTGAGTGCATTTTTGTAATTGCTCAGGGGTTGATGTGGGGGCAAAACGCGGTGTAACTGCGTAGCTTAACCTATCAACATTGTGCCATTTTTTTATTAGGGCTTTGGATTCGTCATAGCTTGTTTGCGCGCAATCAGATAAGTCGTCTGGGCAGTTACGGTCCATCATTACTTTACCGGCAATCATGCGTAAATTGCGTTTTTGTGATTCTTTAAAAAACGCATCAACCGATTGCGGGTGCACAGTGCCAAACACAAGAGCGGTGGTTGTGCCATTGCGCAGCAGCTCGTCTAAAAAGCGATTAGAGATCTCTTTTGAATAATGCTTACATGTAAACTTTTTTTCGGTTGGGAAGGCGTATTCGGTGAGCCAACTTAGCAGTTGCTCGCCGTACGCACCCACCATTTCGGTTTGTGGCAAATGTATGTGTGTGTCAATCATACCAGGCATAACGAGCTTACCATCGTGGCGGATAACACGCGCTGATTTATCAATTGTTGGTAATATGTCGTGCTCATAGCCAAGTTTAACTACTTTGCCGTGCTTGATAACTAATGCGCCTTTTTCAAAAAAACGATGGGCGTTTTCGCCAGCAATGGCAGGGTCGTCAACAAAGTCGAGTATATCGGCACAAACTACTGTTAAGTCATTATTGTTTTGTGTGCTCATAGTTAGCTACCTCTGTATGTAGAGTAGCTAAACGGGCTAAGCAACAATGGGATATGGTGATGTTTAGTATCTTGTAATCTAAACGTTATTTGCGCCTCTGGGTAAAACGCAGGGGTAGGTTGATTTTGGTAGTAGCTATCTAAATCAAATACTAGCTTATAGGTTGCAAATTCTACTTCTGTATTTAGCCAATCAGTAATACGCCCATCGGAATCGGTTTTGCCTTGGGTTAGTTGTACCCATTCGTTATTTGTAAGTTTAAATAGCTTAACAGCAACATTTGCTGCTGGCTTTCCGGTGCTGGTATCAAGTATATGGGTGGTTATAGGGCTTTTGCTCATACTTTTATTCATAGCAGTGACTCCAATCTGATTTTTGTTATTTTGGCTTGTTCGCCCGCGGCTATATTTAGCTCTGTACTGCGGGTGTTGTGTATGCGCTGCTCTATGAGTTCGAGCATTTGTTCGGCCGTTTTACCGGTGGCGCACACAATAAAAATAAAGCCAAACTTGTTTAGGTACTCTTTATTGAGGGCAATCATTTTGGTAAGTACGGCCTCGTTTGCTTTGCTCATACCTGATTGCTCATGCCCCGCTTTTTGTGCGGTAGCAGCGTATTTTTTGCTAAGGGTTGATAAGTCGCCTATTTGCGGGTGGCCTTCAAAGGCAGCTAAATAGTCGCTCTCGCCAAGGCTATCCCATATGCTTTGTGCGCATTCAAACAGCTGTTGAGCACTTTTAAATGGCATTGCTTTTATCATGCCCGCCACCCAGTTAGGGGCCGCGCAGCAATGCTCAAGTGCTTGTTTTACTTGTGCATCATTTAGCGTATTTATTTGTAAACTGCTCATGCGTTTACTTCCTCCTGCGTGGTGCTAATTAAGGCATTTTTTAGTGTGCGCCATTGCAAACCTTGGCGTTTTGGCTCTTGGGTTTGCATAGCCTGATAAAGGGCAATTAGCTGTCCACTAATCGAAATAGCCACTTCCATTGGTAATTTGCCCGTAATATTTTTAAGCCCAACAGGGCAGGTCATTTGCTGTATTTGATCGGCTGTAAAATCGCGATGTGCTAGGCGTTGTTTAAAACGTTTTGCTTTAGTGTCAGAGCCAATAACGCCTAGCCAATTGGCATCGGCGCGTTTAATAATGGCTTGGGTGAGTGCAAAGTCGAGCTGGTGGTTATGGGTTAATATTAAGTAATTGTTAGATTTAGGTGCGCGTTTTACTTGCTCTGTTGGCTCTTCATCAATCACTTTTACTACGTTATTTGGAATAGCCTGTGGGAATACATCTGCGCGGCTATCTATCCAGCGTATGCGCATAGGTAGTTGTGCCAATATACCAATAAGCGCTTGTGCTACGTGGCCTGCGCCGTAAATGTCGAGGGTAAAGCGCTCGCATTGCATGCATTCAAGCATAACGGTGACAGCCCCGCCGCAGCACTGGCCTAAATTTGCACCTAGGTTAAATTGCTCTATTACTTGGGCAGCTTCGCCTTTGGCAAGTAGTTCGCGGGCTTTTTCAATTACTACGTATTCAAGGTGACCACCGCCAAGGGTGTCGTAAATATGCTCGCCGCTTATTACCATTTTAGAGCCTGTGCCGCGAGGGGTTGAGCCATTGGTGCCAAGTACTGTGGCAATTACATAGTTAGTGCCGCTTTGTTCGTGCTCGTTTATAGCCTGCGCCCAATTTTGCGTATGAAAACCCTGAAACGACTCATTTAAATTAGTCATGTTGATGCTCCTTAAACCAGCTCGCGGTTTGCTCAATTGCACTCAATACTCGCTCTGGGGTTGCGGGTGTATCCAGTGGGGCGGTGTATTTGTAATCAGCCACACTGCTTATTGCATTGCGAATAGCGCTCCATACACTAAAGGCCAGCATAAATGGCGGCTCGCCTACGGCTTTTGATCTAAACACGGTGGTTTCTGGATTTGCTGAGTTATAAAGATTGACGTTAAATTCGGCAGGGGTATCGCCAATGGCTGGTATTTTGTAGTTGGCTGGGCCAAAGCTTGCAAGCTGGCCTTTATCATTCCATTGTAAGTCTTCGGTTGTTAGCCAGCCCATACCTTGCACAAAGGCGCCTTCAATTTGCCCTATATCAAGTGCTGGATTAATTGAACTGCCTACATCGTGCAGTATATCAACGCGAGTTACCGTGTTTTCGCCAGTTAGGGTATCTACTTCTACTTCGCTGAGTGCTACGCCGTGAGCGTAGTAAAAAAATGGGCGGCCTTCACCTTTGGCTCTATTATAATGAATTTTTGGTGTGGCGTAATAACCGGTAGATGAAAGCGATATACGATTCATATAAGCAAGATTTGCAAGTTCGCTAAAGCTAATTTCCCCTTTACTAAAAGTAATGAGGTTATCTTTAAATACAACAGTGTTGCTGTCTACTTCAAAGTGCTCGGTAATAAAATCAATTAAGCGCTCTTTTATTGTGTTTACTGCATTTAGCGCCGCCATGCCGTTTAAGTCGGTACCACTTGAGGCCGCTGTTGGTGAAGTGTTTGGTACTTTGTCGGTACGTGTAGCACTAATACTTACCGCGTTAAAATCGACCCCAAAGCCATGGGCCACAATTTGCGCAATTTTGGTGTTTAGCCCTTGGCCCATTTCGGTGCCGCCGTGGTTTAAATGTATAGAGCCATCGCTATATACATGCACTAATGCACCGGCTTGGTTTAAGTGTTGTACAGTAAACGATATACCGTATTTAACCGGCGTCATTGCAAGGCCTTTTTTTATAATAGGTGACGATACGTTAAATGCTTTTATAGCCTCTTTACGTGCCCAGTAGTCACCCGACTCCTCAAGCTGGTTTATCATATCTTTTAAAATATGTTGCTCTACGGTTTGATGATACGGCGTGGTGTCGCGGCCTTTTTTATATAAATTGAGTTTTCGGATCTCAAGTGGATCTTTACCTAATTTAGCTGCTATATCGTCCATTATTAGCTCGCCCATAATCATTCCTTGCGGGCCACCAAATCCTCTAAATGCGGTATGGCTTACGGTATTTACTTTACAGCGATTACCCTTAATTGTGGCGGCTGGGTAGTAGTAGGCGTTATCGGCATGAAACATGGCGCGGTCTACAATTGCATCTGATAAATCGGGGGAGTAGCCACAAAATCCGTTTACGGTAATGTCGGCACCTTCTATTAAACCATTTTCGTCAAAACCAACATGATAGTGGTTATAAAACGGGTGGCGTTTACCAGTTAATTTAAAATCGTCGCTGCGGGCTAGGCGCATTTTTACTGCGCAGCCAAGGTGGTAAACCGCAAGGGCTGCAAGGCATGCCCATGGTGCGCCTTGGGTTTCTTTGCCGCCAAAAGCACCGCCCATACGGCGGGTTTCTACGTTTACAAAACTAAATGGCTTTTTTAAAATTTTAGCGACTAAGTGCTGCACCTCAGTAGGGTGTTGCGTAGAACACTGAACATGAATGCCCCCGTCATTATCAGGTTGCGCCAGCGCAATTTGGCCTTCTAAATAAAAGTGTTCTTGCCCGCCTATGTTTATTTCGCCTTTAAGCTGGTGGGTTGCGTCATTAATGGCTTGTTCGCTGTTACCACGGTTAAGTGAATGGGGCGGCCTTACCCAATGCTCTTTACTAATGGCTTCTTTAATATCAAGTATGGGTGTAGTTTGCTCGCACTCGATAACCACTAAACGTGCCGCGCGACGCGCTATTTCATAAGTGTCGGCAACGACTACCAGCACAGGTTGCCCGTGGTATTGAATTTCATGGCTGGTCAGCAGTACATCACCTGGAAATACTGGGCCAATATCTAATTTACCCGGAACATCTTCGGCCGATAAAATACGTTTAACGCCTTCAACTGCCAGTGCGAGACTGGTATCAATTGATTTAATAAAGCCGCTTGTAACAGGGGCGAGCACTGGGTAAGCATGCAGGCAACCGTATGGCTCAGGGTTATCGTCGGCAAAATTTGCACTGCCACAAACTTGTTTAATAGCGCTTTCGTGATATTTAGATTGTCCAACGCTACCACCTTGCGCTTTTAGTTTATCCATTTCAAAGTGACGCATGTGAGATCCTCGTAATGGCAATGTTGTTATTGTTGCGTGCTTGCGGCTCACAAAACTCAATACCAATGCGTTGTAATAAGTTTTTGCTTACCGTGGTGCGGTAATGCGCACTGCTTCTTACATCGCTCATGGGCGTAAAGTCACTGTTAATAGCCGTTGCTGCGTCTATAAAACTACTTACTTGTAATGATTGAGATATCAGCTTTTGCTCAATATGATGTGCGCGCTTAGGAATAGCAGCCATACCGCCCATAGCGCAGCGGGCTTGAGTAATCATGTTTTGTGAGTGCTCTATAGCAAGCACCAAACACACGGTAGATATATCGTCTTCAAAGCGTTTTGATATTTTATGACAGGCCAGTTTTAGCGACTCTGGACGCTTTGGGATGGTGAACTTACTAATTACTTCATCGCTTTTAAGAGCTGTTTTTTTGTAATCAATAAAGTAGTCAGCAACTTTAATAGTACGCGTACCAGCGCTGCTTAATAAATCCATTGATGCATTCAGAGCGATTAAAAGAGGAGCTGGATCGCCAATAGGAGAGGCATTCCCTATGCTGCCACCAAGTGTGCCACTGTTACGTACTTGGCTTGATCCTAAGCGTTCAAATAGCTCTTTTGACTCTGGGTAATGGTTATAAAATACCTCAACAAATTGGCTATAAGGGAGTGCTGCACCAATGTGTAACTCACCGTTATTATCTGCCAAGGTGCAAAACTCCTTTACTTGGCTAAGGGAGATAATTACATCCGGTAAGAGCATGTTTTGGCTAAGCTCAATGGCAAAGTCGGTGCCACCAGCAACTAAATGTGCATAAGGATAAAGCGCTTTTAGCTCAACAAGTTGTTGGGCAGTTTGTGGTAAGTAAAATTTGCGAGGACCATTTTTTAAAAATGGAATATCGTCATCATATTGCGTATTAAGTGATGCTTTAAATTGAGCGGCCGTTGCTGAGTAAGGTTCAGCTTTACGCTCATAGCTATAGGCTTTGTCGGCTGCAAGTAATATAGGGCTATAACCTGTACAACGGCATAAGTTACCACCAAGTGCATGAATAACCGCTTTTTTACCAGGGTATGTTGGTTCATTAATATAAAGAGCCAACAAGCTCATTATTATACCAGGCGTACAAAAACCACACTGCGAACCATGACACTCCACCAGTGCACGTTGTACGGGATGTAAATCGGTTAAGTTTGGGTATAAGCCAGTAGTCACAGCCTCTACCGTTATTATATGTTTTGCATGCGCATTACCTAATAACAATAAACAGCTGTTCATTGTTTTGTATTGCCAACTAGTTTGCCCGTTTGCATTTATACGCTCTTCACCCACTAAAATTGTGCACGCGCCACAGTCGCCAGTTGCACACCCTTCTTTGGTGCCCACTTTCCCTTTTTTGGTGCGTAGCCAGTCCAAAATGGTGAGACTTGGCGAACATTCTTGTACTTCAATTGGCGTGTTATTTAATAAAAATTGAATCACACAGACCCCCTTAATTTTTATAAAGCCCTGATACATAAAGGCTTGGCGTATGTTTTTTCTTGTTGTTTGCGCACGGGTAAGAAAAATACTTTTTCATCTTGGTAAGTATATTGCAGTTACCATGCCATTGTTGACCGGTTGGTCAGTTGATGTTTTGAGTAGGCTAAATTGCTCATTTAGTACAAATAGGCCCTAATAATGAATAATAAATACCGCCTTACTATGCAGGGAATGACAAAGCAGTATCCCGGATGTATAGCCAATAATGACGTAACCTTAAAAATTAAGCATGGTGAAGTGCATGCCTTATTAGGTGAAAACGGTGCAGGTAAAAGCACATTAATGAAAATGCTTTATGGTGTGATTAAACCTGACCAAGGGGACATGTTTTTTAATGGCCGTATAATGAATATAAAAGAGCCTGCTGATGCGCGTGATTTAGGCATTGGAATGGTGTTTCAGCATTTTTCGTTATTTGAAACACTTACGGTCGCCCAAAATATTGAACTAGCGTTAGGTGATTTAGCAGGGCATAGCAGCACGCTTGCGGGTCGAATTACGAAAACATCAACACGTTATGGTATGCCATTAGACCCCCATAGACTGGTATCAACACTTTCAACTGGCGAGCGCCAACGAGTAGAAATTGTTAGATGCTTATTATTAGATATTCAGTTACTTATTTTAGACGAACCCACTTCAGTACTGACTCCACAAGAGGTCGATGCATTATTTAAAACCCTAAAGTCACTTAAAAAAGAAGGCTGCTCTGTGCTGTTTATTAGCCATAAACTGCACGAAGTGATTGAGCTATGTGACAGTGCGACCATTTTGAGAGGCGGGAAAGTAAGCGGGCATTGTATTCCTAAAAACGAAACTAGTGAGTCAATTGCTAGGCTGATGGTAGGCGACAACACGCCAATTAGTAACCAAACTCGCAGAGCTTTGGGTACTGCGGATTTTTTAACCGTTAATAATCTAACCACCGCCGCACAAGCGTTATTTGAAACACCCCTTAAAAACATTAACTTTGCAGTACAGCAAGGCGAAATAGTGGGGATTGCGGGTGTTGCTGGCAACGGACAAGAAGAGTTATTAAAAGTGCTTTCGGGGGAGCAGATTCAAGCTAGTAGTAGCGCCATTAAATTTAAAAATACCGTAGTTGATGCACTGTGCCCGCTAAAAAGGCGCCGCCTTGGGCTTGCATGTGTGCCAGAGGATAGGCTTGGGCGAGGAGCCGTGCCCACTATGGATTTAGCACAAAATGCACTGCTTACTAGTTTTGATAGTGGACTAGTTAAAAATGGCTTTTTAGTAAAACAAAAAATTACTGAGCTTGCTAATAAAATCATTACAAAATACAAGGTTAAAACACCAAGTTTTCGCACTCATGCAGCTAGCCTTTCAGGTGGTAATTTACAAAAATTTATTATTGGTCGCGAGGTAGAGCAAAGCCCAAAACTACTCGTTATGTCGCACCCTACTTGGGGTGTAGATATAGGCGCACAAGTGGCGATACATGAAGCTATTTTAAAGCTTCGCGACGAAGGGCGTGCGGTACTCGTTATTTCAGAAGATTTAGACGAACTTTATAAAATTTGCGACCGTATTGGCGCAATTTGTGATGGCAAACTGTCTCCTATTTTAAATACCGATACCGTACCGCTTGTGCAGTTAGGGCAGTGGATGGCTGGCGACTTTAGCGATGTTTTTAATAACCAGCCTAAAGTACACACACCACAAGGGGCACTCGCATGATTAAGTTAGAACCACGTGTTGAACGCTCACCAGCGTGGAGTTATCTCTCTCCTGTTTTAGCTATTTTACTAACATTAATAACCGGTTACGTGGTGTTTGCCTTATTAGGGCATGATCCTTTAAATGCCCTGTATACATTGCTTATAGCACCTGTTGCCGATTGGTATGGTGTAACTGAGCTACTTGTAATGACCATTCCTATTTTGCTATGCGCCTATGGCTTAGCGCTTTGTTATAGAGCATCGGTTTGGAATATAGGCGCAGAAGGGCAACTGCTTATTGGTGGTGTATGTGCAAGTGCTGTAGCCGTTAACTTTGTTGATTCAACAAGTGCTTTTGCAATGCCACTTACATTATTCGCTGGTATTGCTGGTGGCATGTTGTGGGCGGGGCTTGCTGCTTTTATGAAGCTGCGTTTAAACACCAATGAAATTTTAGTCACCATAATGCTCAACTACATAGCAGTAAATGTATTGCTGTGGGCTGTTCATGGGCCACTCAAAGATCCTCACGGTTATAACTTTCCTGAAAGTGCATTGTTTGGCGATAGCACGCTATTACCTATTTTATTCGACGGTACTCGATTGCACTTAGGCCTGGCGTTTGCGTTATTAGCGCTATGCGCCACATGGGTTTTTATTAGTAAAACCTTTATAGGCTTTCAAATACAAGTACTTGGGCTTGATGCATCCGCGGCCAAAATGGCGGGTTACAAGCGAGCATTATTAATTGCCGGAGTGCTAGTTATTAGCGGGGGGTTGGCGGGGCTTGCTGGAGCGGGCGAAGTAGCTGGGCCTATTGGACAGCTAGTTCCGCAAATATCACCCGGTTATGGCTATGCCGCCATTATTGTTGCTTTTTTAGGGCGACTCCACCCAGTAGGAATTACGTTTGCGGGCTTATTAATGGGGCTTATTTATATGGGAGGTGAACTTGCGCAAATTAACATGGGATTACCTAACGCTATAACCGGTATTTTTCAGGGATTAATGCTGTTTTATTTACTCTCGTGCGATGTGCTTATTACTTATCGCCTTAAATTTTCGCTGCCATTTAAACAACAAAAAGCGCAGCCAATACATATTGCACAGGAGTCTTAAATCATGGAATTAGATGTAATTACTAATATTTTATACGCCACTATTCGTACAGGCACTCCCTTATTGCTGGTGGCGCTGGGTGAAATGGTATGCGAAAAAAGCGGCACCTTAAATTTAGGGCAAGAAGGCATGATGCTCTTAGGCGCGGTGGCAGGGTTTATAACCATGTACCAATGCGACAACCTATTTATTGGTTTTACGGTAGCAGCTTTGGTTGGTGTTATGGCCTCACTTATTTTTGCTTTTGTAGCACTTAATTTAAATGCTAGCCAAGTAGCGGCAGGTTTAGCGCTGACTATTTTTGGTACAGGCCTTTCGGCATTTTTAGGTGCTGACTATGAGGGAAAAACCATTAACGCGTTACCTACTTTAGCAATTGCAGGGTTTGAGCATATTCCGGTTTTAGGCAAAGCGCTATTTTCGCAAGACGCCATTGTGTATTTAAGTTGGGGTTTAGTGCTTGGTGCGTATTTGTTTTTTAAATACCACAGAGCAGGGCTTGCAGTACGAGCTATTGGCGAAAACCCAAGTGTGGGTAATAACTTAGGGTTACCTGTAATGCGTACACGTTATTTAGCCGTAATGTTTGGCGGCGCACTGGCTGGCATTGCGGGCGCATATTTGTCGTTGGCTTATACACCACTTTGGACTCAAAACATGACGGCAGGGCGAGGTTGGATAGCCCTTGCTTTAGTGGTGTTTGCAAGCTGGCGTATTGAGCGCGTAATGCTTGGCGCTTATTTATTTGGTTTTGCCAGCATTATGCACTTAGTGGCACAGGCTCTTGGGTGGGCTGTGGAGTCTAACTTACTGGCCATGTTGCCTTATGGTGCAACGCTTATAGTACTGATTATGCTCAGTAAAAATAAACAAAAATTAAAAATGTACGAACCCATGTGGCTAGGTAAACCTTGGCACAAGGGTCATTAAATTAATTACAAAATCAATAAGGCAAATCACCTGCTTCAACAGGATATTAAAAATATAACACGGAGAATAACAATGAAAAAACTTATAACAGCACTCGGGGTTGCATTGAGCTTAGGCATAAGCGCATCTGCTATTGCAAAAGATAGCGTAAAAGTTGGCTTTGTATATGTAAGCCCCATAGGTGAGGCCGGTTGGACTTATACACATGACTCTAGCCGCCGCTACCTTGAAGAAAAGTTTGGCGACAAAATAGAAACTACTTTTGTCGAAAGCGTACCAGAAGGAGCGGATGCAGAGCGTGTTATTACGCAGCTGGCTAAAAGCGGGCACGATTTAATATTTACCACGTCGTTTGGCTACATGAACCCAACACTTAAAGTGGCTAAACGATTTCCTAATGTAAAGTTTGAGCATGCCACAGGCTATAAACGCGCAAAAAACGTAAGCACTTACTTTGATCGCATTTATGAAGGACGCTACCTAACAGGTGTTATTGCAGGGCACATGAGTAAAACCGACAGTATTGGTTATATTGCTGCGTTTCCTATTCCGGAGGTAATACGCGGTATAAATGCATTTACGCTAGGTTTGCGCTCAGTAAAGCCTAATGCAAAAGTAAAAGTAGTGTGGGTTAATAGCTGGTTTGATCCAGGTAAAGAGCGCGAAGCTGCCGATAGCCTAATAGATCAAGGCGTTGATATTATTACCCAACATACTGATTCGCCTGCACCACTGCAAGCAGCGCAAGCCGCTGGTATTTACGCTATTGGCTACCACTCAGATATGAGCGGATACGGTAGAAAAGCACATTTAACGGCAGCGGTTCATCACTGGGATGAATTTTATGCAGAGCGCGTACAGCAAGTCCTTGACGATAAGTGGCAATCACAAGATATATGGAAAGGGATAGGCTCAGGGATGACTCGCTTAGCGCCGCTAAGTAAAGACATTCCAAGTGATGTAGTAAGTGAAGTAAATGCTATTTCAGAGAAAATTGGTAAAGGTGAATTTCATCCATTTACTGGCCCTATAAAAAATCAGCAAGGTGAGCTGGTTACAAAAGCTGGGCAGACTATTGATGATAAAACCTTACTCGGCATGGACTTTTACGTTGAAGGCGTAGAAGGGCAGCTTAAATAAACGCAGACGTATTTGAATTAAAATAGGGCAGGGCGTTAATACCTTGCCCAAGTTTAAGCGCTAAAAGGATATTGACCATGTCAAACCAAGAAGCTATTTCAGAAGACATAATTTACGCGGTAGATGATAAACCAGGGCTAACTGAATCATTTTTTGCTGCACTACAGCACGTACTCGCAAGCTTTGTAGGCATTATTACACCCACACTTATTATTGGTGGGGTGCTTGGCCTAGCAGCTGAAATACCATATTTAATTAGTATGGCGTTGTTTGTATCGGGTGTTGGTACGTTTATACAAGCGCGCAGAGTAGGGCCTGTTGGTTCTGGATTAATATGTGTGCAAGGCACCAGTTTTGCTTTTTTAGGCACTATTTTGGCCACAGGCTTTACTGTTAAAGCTACGGGTGGCAATAACGATGAAGTGCTCGCTACTATTTTTGCTGTGTGTTTTTTAGCGGCCTTTGTAGAGATATTTATTAGTTTTTTTATAGAAAAACTCGGCAAAGTAATTAAGCCTGTTGTTACCGGCGTGGTTATTACCACTATAGGCGTCTACCTTATAAAAGTGGGTATGACCGACATAGGCGGCGGCCAGTGGCTATTAACTAATAAGCCTGACGAGTTTGCCTCACCAAGTAACCTAATTGTTGGTTTTTCGGTTGTTGCTTTAGTGGTGCTGCTTAATGCAAGTAAAAATCAATGGGTAAGGCTAACAGCCGTGGTTGTAGCCATGATAGTAGGTTGGATACTGGCCGTTATATTAGGAATAGCCAAATTTGAAGTCGGCGAGTTTGATTTAATCGCCATGCCAATACCGTTTAAGTACGGTTTTAGTGTAGATTTTGGTGCGCTTATAGCCTTTGGCTTTTTATACCTTATTACTGCAATTGAATCGACAGGCGATATTACTGCCAATTGTGCTGTTTCTAAGTTACCTGTTAGAGGGCCTAGTTACTTAGCACGTATTCGCGGCGGTATTTTAGGTGATGGCGTTAACTCGATGATTGCCGCTTTATTTAATACTTTTCCTAATACTACTTTTAGTCAAAACAACGGCGTTATTCAGCTAACTGGAGTTGCCAGCAGATATATTGGCCTGTGGATAGGCAGTATTTTAATTATTCTTGGCTTGTTTCCTGTGATTGGCGCTGTATTACAAAATATACCTAAACCTGTTTTGGGCGGTGCAACGCTTGTAATGTTTGGCACCGTAGCAGCCGCTGGGGTCAAAATACTCGCCAGCGAAAAAATAAATCGCAGAAGTTTACTTATTATTGCGGTGAGTTTGGGGCTCGGGCTAGGTGTTAGTTTTGTACCGGAGTTGTTTGCAAACGCACCTAAGTTAGTTACTGCCATATTTGGTAGTGCAGTGACGGTGTCGGGTATCACCGCAATAATAATGACGTTGGTACTACCAGAAAATTACTCAGCAAGTACGGATCATCTTAACTAAACTAATAAAAATCATAAAAGGGATTAACAATGAAAATCAAAACAATAAAAAAATTAGCATTAGTAACTGCAATTGCAATGTGCTCTACAGGTGTATCGGCTAAAGAGCTTTGGTCTGATTTTAGTATTACCGCAATGACAGGAGCCGACTACCTAGAGCCGTTTTCAGGTACTGAAGATGATAGAAGTGTTGTTACTATAGAGCATGCATCGGGACATACATGGGGCAGTACGTTCTTCTTTATGGATAGACTAAGTAATCCCGATGAAGTGTACGGTGAGCTAAACATAAACCCTACTCTTTACAAGCCACAAAATAGCTTTGTTAAAGAGGTGTTTTTAGGCCTACAAACAGAGTATGGCTCGGGAGATACGGATCAAAATAACTATTTATTAGGGGGCGGTGTATCACTTGATGTACCTGGCTTTCAATATTTTAATGTGGCTTATTATCGTCGTTTTCAAGATGATATAGGTATTCAACGTGAAGATAATAACCAAATAACAGTCACGTGGGGCTATAACAAAGGTAACTTTAGATACGATGGCTTTTTAGATATTGTAGATAGCACCGACACAATGTTTGGTAAAAGTGAAGGTGGCTTTAACTTTACCTCGCAGATTAAATACAATATTGCCCCTATGCTCGGCTTAGATACAGGCCGCCTTGATGTGGGTATTGAGTATGTTTATTGGAAAAATAAATTTGGTGTAGATGGGCAAACCGAACATAATCCAAACTTACTAGTTAAATGGCATTTTTAACAGCAAATTGAATGGTATTTAATTAATAATTAAAGGCTACTTTTTAGTAGCTTTTTTATTTGATAATCTTAAATAATTGAATAGCTTAAATTAATTGTGTTAAATTACTTTTTAATAACACTATATGGATTTTTTGCATGGACTCTGAAATTGATTTTTCTACCTACACTTTAGATGAGCTTTACTCATCAGCGAGAGCTATAGATCGCGAAGCCTACCCAGATCGAGCAAAAGAAATAGACGACTTAATTGAAACGCGAGAAGCACAGAACCCATCTGAAAATATTGTATCAAAAGTAGCAGGAGAAAAAGCAACGCGCTCAGATAGGCTATTGGCTGCTATTGTTGATGGCGTTTTAGGTGTTGTTTGTTTTATACCTGTATTCATACTCGTAGGGTTTGATAATTTAAGCCAACCAACACTTACTTTATCTGCAGGTTTGCTAGGTTATGGCATATTAAGCACGTTAGTGCTTCATAGTTACCTTATGTACCAACGCGGACAAACAATTGGTAAATCTTTAATGTCTATCCGTATTGAAAATTTAGATGGTACACAAGCAAGCTTTACTACAATTTACTTTAAACGCATGCTTTGTATGCAACTATTATCACTTGTCCCTTCGGTAGGTCAGTTTATAGCTGGTTTTGTTAATCCATTATTTATATTTGGAAAAGATAAACGATGTTTACATGATCATTTAGCGGGAACAAAAGTGAGTTATGTAGATTAATCAGGATATTAATTATGGCAGCTTTGCCTAGGCAAAAAAAACTACCCGGATTTAAAATAGTCTATAGTTTGGCTTTATCAGCATTATTTATTGTCATTTTGCTATTTTACATGGAAGTAATTAACGAAAAACCTTTATTGCATCAGTTTTTATATTTGTTTGGATTATCTTCTTTAGGAGTGGTTATTGAATGGCTATCTACAAATAATAAGCAATCACAAGTTATTGATATTGCCAATGGTGAATTTAAATTACTTGGTATAAATATAAAGGTATCTGAGCTAGAAGAAGTACTTTACTGTCAAACGAAGCGGTTTGAGCATACCTTAAGGTTTAAATTTAGAGACGCGACTTACCGAGACATAGAAATATCAGCCCCTGACTTGATTGATGATTTACGTTTTTATCACTTTATGGTTGGTAACGGTTTACCAGTAAAAATGACAGACGATACAGGGCGTTTTTTTGAGCGAACTTAACATTACAGCAAGGAGCGAGTGATGATTAAAACAGCTTTTATGTTAGCAAGTGCGGTCTTTAGTGGATATTCACATGCAGACTCATTTGAAGGATGCTATTCAAGAACAGACAAAATAACTAGCGCGACCCCTATGCTCAACGACGATGGTAGCGAAAGTGATGAGCGTTTTAAATTAAAAACGAGCTATATAAATATATTTAAAAAAGACGATAAATATTTTACAGAAGGTCTTATCTGGGGCTTTAACTTTCATATTTGCACGATAACAGCACCGTTAGAAGGGGCGACAGAACCATTACCTTTAGTACTAAAGGGTAAAAAATTGGTGTTTGAAGAGCAAGAGCCCGAATACGATATTAACTGTAAGTTTGAGCTAGAATTTGATGAGAATGGTTTGAATATTATGGATGAAAACTATCATTGCTCTAACTACATGTTTTACTGTGGAGTACACGCAAGTGTTAATAATATTCAATTAGTTAAAACGTCTAAAGGGTGCAATTAACAAAGCCATTTTTAATATTTTTTGGATTAGCTAGTTTGTATTTTAACTTGTTGGTACAGCTAAGAAGGACTTACCATGCGCAGTTTTTTATTATTTATAGGCTACTCATCTTATATTGGTAGTATGGGTGATGGTCTGCTTGGTTTATATGCCTTATGGGTTCTAATAAGTAATGAATTAGCGCTACTAAGCTTATCGCTTAATGACTTTTTAGCGCAGTATGTTGAGTTTATATTTTGGGTGAAGCGGGTCGCATTTTATGTAATGCCACAAGGCTTTGCCAATTGGTTATTTGGCCTACCAGCTGTTATTTACTTTCCTGTACGTATATTAATGAGCTTAGTAATTGGTTGGTGGGCGCTTAAAAAGGCAGCACAGTTAAAAAGCTGAAGGGTAATTAATAATTAAAGGCTACTTTTTAGTAGTTTTTTTATTTGATAATCTTAAACAATTGAATAGCTTAAATTAGTTGTGTTAGATTGCTTTTTAATAACACTATATGACGGATTTTTTTCATGGACTCTGAAATAGATTTTTCTACCTACACTTTAGATGAGCTTTACTCATCAGCGAGAGCCTAATATTTTATTGCGGATTTAATAATGTATCAAACGCTGTTTGATTAGCAAAAGTTACAAAATGGCGTATTTCACTAAATTGGTAATATAATTAAAAAACCTTACCGATTTTTTTGACTAGTAACCAAGGATGATTATGAAAAACAACACACAACTAATTTTAGCACTAGCGGCCCCTTTAATTTGTTACTCAACATATATTGTATTGATAGATAAACCTTTTAGTTTGCAAGCGCTTAACCTGTTTTTATTTCCCGTTATTTTATATTTTGTGTTTATTCGTTCGCGTAATGTTGAGCAAAGCCCGTTAAAGGCTGTACGCGTTGAGGGGCAAATATTATACGTTTATAAGCAAGTGTTTAATATTAACGATATTAACAAAGTTGTCATCGACAAAACTAAGAGGCACGGTGTATTTGCACTACCGTATAATCAAGTTGATGGTAAAACAACTGAGTTTATTTTTAATAAAGATGCGTTTGAATCTTTAAAATCCTACCTTTTACAAAACATTCCAAATGTAAAAATTATTGAATAAAGTAAAGAAGTAACAATGAATTTAAAGAGCGTATATTATTCATTGGTTTTCTTACCGCGGCGAAAATCAATGAGGTGATAAATGAGAATATTTAGGAAAACAAACGAGTTTGATAAACTGTCGAAGCGTTATGCATGTATTAAATGTGGTACTTGGGTGAGTATAAAAGCCCAAAACTGTATGCAGTGCCAGCATAGTTTTACCAATAATGATAAAAGCTCAATGGAAACACTCTATAATCAAAATAAAGAACAAAATTGGCAACATGCAATATTGCCTATTATTTTTGTAATATTGGTAATAGCTTTATTGTTCATTTAATTTTTGCTTAAAATTTAAAAGTGCTCGGCTGCAACTCTGTAACAAAATCCCTCTGTACTTTAACGTGTAAAAACTACCCATAATTAAAATAATTACTCTTGTTAATCCTTCACTAAATATCACATAGCTAATATTTTTTAATAAATGAAATAAGCTTATAAATTTCAGTTGCTTAAATTATGAGTTTATTTGTATTTACTTAGTTTTTTGGCACGTAAGTTGATACAACTCCTAATAAACTTTAAAAAGGAATTACCATGACTGCTGAATACTTTATGGTACTAGGGTTACTCGGTGTTGCATTTTTTGCTGTTGCAGGGGCATTGCTTGGGTATGAAAAAAACATTAGTGGCTTTGGCGTCGTAGTGGTTGCAACCGTTACAGCATTAGGGGGCGGTACCCTCAGAGATATACTTTTAAACAAACCAGTATTTTGGATTGCTACCCCAGAGTATTTATATTCAACCTATGGGGCCGTTATAGCAACAATTGCATTTATTCGATACTTACCGCGCGTTAATAACTACTACTTTTTATTGGTAGACGCTGTGGGTATGGCGTTATTTAATATTATGGGGATAGAAAAAGCACTCATTAATGGCTCTGGCATGGTGGTCGCAATTACCATGGGTATCACTACAGGTATATTTGGTGGTCTAATACGCGACGTAATTTGCCGTGAGGTGCCAACTGTTATGCGCAGCGAACCTTACGCCTCTGCGTGTTTAGCGGGTGGTGCAGTTTATGCCGCTTTATTTAGCCTTAATGTAGATTACATTTGGTGTATTTTAGGCTCATTTTTCACGACTATCTTTTTAAGATTAGGCTCTTTGCATTGGGGTTGGCATTTAACTATTTTCAGAAAAAAAGACTTCAGAGATCAAAGCGACTAATTTTAGTTACGAGTAGCTCGCGTTTGCATGTGGTACTCGTAATTATCCTCATCCGTTATAGTAAAACCCAGCCGCTTATAAAGTCCTAATGCTGGGTTGTTTTTAAGCACTGTGAGTTTAATGGGTTTTGACTGCGCATTTGTAATTACTTGTTCAATAACCGCTTTCCCATACCCTTTATTTTGGTGCAATGGATGTATTTGTAATTGCATTATTTCAACGTGTTGAGCGTGCGTTTGGTATTTTAAAGTACCAATTGGTACCTCATTTATAACTATAAGATGGGAGCAGTCATATTGATCATTAAGCCTTAAAACATGCTGTTGATCTGTTAAAAATAACACGGCACTTTCTAAGTGTTCAATCATAGTTAGTTTTCTGAGGCTTAATAAGTAGTCTCTGTCTGAATATGCTGCTTTTATGAATTTAAAAACCATAGTGCTCCCTTGCAACAGCCTTAATGTTTATATTTGTAGAATTAATCAAAATAAGTGCGCAGTATTAAATGTGCAAGCCAAGCTAACAAAGGCAATACTACCAATACCCAAGTGCTTTCCACCAAAGCCCGCCAATAATTCCCCATACACTTAAATTAATAACGCTCATTATAAGGCCCATTACCCACCAGTCTTTTAACGATACATAGCCTGAGCCAAACACTATGGGTGATGTGCCTGTTGCGTAATGCGTTAACGACATCATGAGTGATGAGGCGCCAGCTAACAGTAAACCTAAAAATAAAGGCGGAGCGCCAAGCGCCAAACCTGCAGCGTAAAATGCGGCAAACATAGCAGTAATATGTGCTGTGGTACTGGCAAAAAAGTAATGAGCATAAAAATACACAGCTACCAATATAATAGCCGATACAATCCAGTCAAAGCCCAGTTGCGCAATATTGCTCTCAACAAGTGTTGAAAACCACGTTACCAAACCTAGTTTATTTAAAAAAGTGGCCATCATTACTAATGCTGAAAACCAAACAACGGTATCCCACGCAGACTTTTCTTTAAGTACATCGTCCCAACTTAATACACCAGTGACTAATAAAACCGACAAGCCTAAAAAAGCCACTGTGGTTGTGTTAACTGCGTAGTCAGCCCCTAAAATCATTGCAGGTACGCCGGCCCATAAAATAAGCAGCATGGCAAAAACACCTACCATTATTTTTTCGCCATAACTCATTGGGCCCATTTCAGTTAATTTAGATTCTGCGTAGGTTTTAGCGTCGGGCGTACTTTTAACTTCAGGTGGGTAAATGGCATAAACAACCAAAGGCACAAGGGCAATACATAGCAAACCAGGAACAAGCGCTGCGAGCGCCCACGTACTCCAAGTAATACTAATATTTGCACCGGTAGCATCAGCAATCAGCTTTACAATTAGCGGGTTAGGAGCCGTGGCGGTAATAAACATAGCTGATGTAATAGGGTTTATATGGTAGCTCACTAAAGCAAGGTAGTGCCCAATTTTACGAGAGGTGCCTTCCTCAGGGGACGAGCCAAAGCTTGTTGCTATCGACTTCATAATTGGGTGAATAATAGCGCCGCCTCGCGCGGTATTACTTGGCGTTACAGGTGCTATAACAAGTTCAGAAAGTGCGAGTGCATAGCCAATACCAACTGTTTTTTTACCAAAAAGAGAAATAAAATTATAGCCAATACGATTTCCCAGACCAGTTTTAGCTAAACCCCGAGAAATAATAATAGCAATACCAATCAACCAAATTAATGAATTAGAAAAGCCACTTAATGCATCTTTAATAGCGCCAGATGGGCTGTCATTAGTTACGCCGGTTAACGCAACAGAAGTAATAGCTAAAATAGCAATGGCGCCGATAGGCATTGCTTTACCAATAATGGCAACTACAGTACCAATAAATAAAGCGAGCAAATGCCATGCGTTTTCGGTAACACCTTGCGGAGGCGGTACAGCAAACCAAAGTAGTAAAACAATGGCTATAGAAATCAGTCCAGAGGTAACTCGAATATCAGTACCCTTCATTAAAAATGTCCCTAAGTTTTAGAAATGCATGCATTCTGTGTATTGAAAAGGCGACGTTATTCTACTTCATTTAATAATAAAAAAGATGACGCACATCATATGAATATTAGACTTATTTAATTTTATTAATAAAGAGGAAATAAACTATAAACTAAAGTGATTGATTACATTACCCGATGAGAGCTTGCAGTGTGCTTAATTAACTCTGATTTTTAAGAGTTAGCTTGAATTGTTTTATAGGTTCGTAAGGTCTTTTTAAACCTCAACGAATACTTGGAAATACAATGAACTTAAAACTAACCAATAACGTGATTACTTTTTTATTAACGAGTAGCTTTTTACTACTTGGCTTGTCGTTTGCGTTAGGAGCAAACCCTAATACGTTAACGGCTACGTTTAGTTTTTATGGCGTTGATTCGCTAATGTCTGTATCTGCGTTAGGTTTAATTAGTGGCTCCTTTATGATTGCCTTAGCGTTTGCCACCGTGCTCGCTCGCCTTAAACTAATGAAACCTACACCAGTACTTTTACTTGCAGCAATTATAAGTTTAGTTGCATTACTTACCTTGTTTGCCAGTAACCGTTGGATGGCGCAACTTGGTGGCTTTCCAATCATTGGTAGCGGGCAGGGCATAATTAAATACTTTGCTGTAGTGCCTTTGTATGTATTTTTGTTTTATAAAGACAAACTTACCGACAAACAACACGTACTTTTAAACTTTATACCGGTTGCTATGGTTTTATTGTGGATTGGCGGCATGAAGTTTTATGAATTTGAAGCAAAAGGCATTGTAAGTTTAGTAGAAACCTCACCATTTATGTCGTGGTTATACACGGTATTTAGCGTACAAGGCGCGTCTAACATGATTGGCGGGTTTGATGTATTATTTGCTGTGTTATTGGGCTTAGGGCTATTTTTAAATAATAAAAAGCTAATTATTGTAAGTGGCTTAGCGTGTTTAAGCGTATTTATGATGACCCAAACATTCTTAATTACCGCCACCGGTGCATTTAGCTCTTCCACTTTATTGGATCGTTTAGGGCAGTTTGTAATTAAAGATTTGTGGTATATAGCCAACCTTGTTGTTATTGCTTTTTTAATGATTTTTAAGCCGACTAAATAAAGAGTACGTTATGATCAGTTGCAACCAATACGACTACATCGAAATTGCTTGTATGCACCATTTAAGCATTGAGCTTATATTAAAAAATGGTGATGGTGTATGCGGGATAGCAACTGACACAAAGCGCAATGCTAATAGAGACGAATGCATAGTTGTTAGCGTAAATAGCGAGCTGCAACTCATTGTGCTTACTACAATTAGTGTACTTAAAGCGCGTGAGAAAAACCCATACTTTGACCACGTGAATTTTGAAGTAAAGTAAATACCTTACTCATTTGTTTTACCATAAACATCTCAGCGAGCCTGCATCATTAATATGTTAAGGCTCACTTATTTAACTAGTGTTTGAGCTAATTACACGCTAAACACATAAAGCCAAAATTTTCCTACAACTTTCTTTTGTTCTTTACTCGAGTTTTTCCACCGAACAAGTCTAAACGCCAACTATTAAGCGTATAAAAATGCTAAACCAGTATAAGTAAGCCGCAATAAGCCTTTACTAGCGCTTAGTATCCGTGCGTTTGTTATTTATGGTTGTAAAAGGTAGCTACATAAATAAAGCTAACTTACAGAACCTGCTGTTTACATAAACGGCTAGTTTAATTTTGTCCAATAACATTATTAAACGCCGTTTTGGTGAAAAATTACAAAGGGGTTTTTGTAACATATTTAATTACTTGTTTACATTGAAGTTGTTTAGTGGAATTATTGAACACTGTAATATACGCCGTTTTGGGGTGCTATAAATCCCCAAAGTGGTGTTCAATAAGCAGTTAGGTGTTTAAGGATAAGCATGAAAAAGTATCTACCTTTAATCATATTAATAATCTCTGGTTGTGTTGGAATGAAAACTTATAAAGGTGTCATAGTCCAATATAGCGATGTAAGCAAAAATTCTGATGGGACGTATTCAATTGAGGTTTTTGGTCATACCGATCTTAATGAAACAGATATGGTCGAATTGGTAGAGCTCAAAGGAAAAGAGTTATGCAAATCTAGTGATATATACGTTAAAAAATATAAAATGGGTACTTATGGCTCGCATAGTCAGTTTGGTTCTGTCTACCCACCAAAGATTAACGCAACAATTGACTGTAGTGTAAACAATGCATAACAGGCTGTTAAACAAGGACAAAAATAGTTGGTTTTATTCCTTTGTTGCTAATTTAACCAACTATTTCTTGCCTGTTAACAGGCTCGTTATATAACTACGTGAGGAGAGATGATGAACAAGGAAACTATAGGGAAATACGTCGCAGTTTTGGGATTATTGCTTTTCTGGGCACCACTTTGGGGAATTGTTGATTCGTATTTAATTATGTCCTCTTCATTTCAAGAGATAACGCTGTTTGGAAATAATGAACCTAAAATATCACAAGAAGAAATGTCATCAACAGCTTTGTCTACAGTAACAGGGTTCATCTTATTTTTAGTTGCGCTTTGCTTTTTAACATTTTCCGTTGTGGGCTTAAACTATCGAACTGAGTGGCTTTTTTGGGCACTAATAATATATTCAACATTGTTACTCTTCATGTTCCCTGTTGGTACAGTGTTAGGAGTAACTGTGCTGGCAGCGCTAGTTTTGAACAGAAAAAAATTTGGACTTGACGGTGACGTTACATAACAAAGCCATTAACCGGATTTGTGCAAGAGCGCCACAAATCGGTTATGGCAGGCGTTAGCTTTCTAAGAAGGTTTCGAGTTGAGAACAATATTTAGCTTTATTTTAGCCTCTTTAATTGTTGCATTTTTAGCGCCAATGGCAATTGAAAGGAAATTTACTATTATGCCTTTTGGTATATTTATTTGGACGTTAATAGTTGTTCTAATTTTGGTTCCAGTAACAGCATTTCCCATTTATAAATTTATCACTAAAAGCTGTGGTTATTCGCTAAATACAGTGCTCAAATCTTCAGTTATATCTACTTGCTTAGTTTCTTTCTTTTTTGTTTTCCCTTCAGGTTTAGATAGCTCAATCATTAATGGTAAGGTATTGGTCGAAGATGGTTCAATTACGTTAATAGGTTATGGATATAGCTTTTTACAATTGTTTTTATTTTCTATAGTAGGCCTTGTTGCTGGTATTGTATTTTACGTTTCAAAAATAGAGTTAAACAAAAGCTAAAGAGTTAGGATGAGATTCATTCTAGCTTTTACATAAATAATAAATTAAAGCAGCGGGTTAAGTGAGTTTTATAAAAATTAATCACGCAAAAATCTGAGCAACAATGAAAGAAAGAGTAAAAAGCCAACCACGCTAAACTTTCCCGTAATACCTTCCAAAACGTCAATTAAAACAATAGTTAACTCTTTTTATATTCCACGTGAAATACAGTAACGATTGAACCAAAATAGGAACTCAGCTATGGTTTATTTATCAATAAAAACAAATAAAAAACGAGTTAATCTACAGGCTTGTTATATTTCACGGAGGATTTAGGTTGTTATTTCCAACTTTAGAGACAAATCGCTTAAGGTTAGATCAATTATCAAAAGAAGATTCAAATAGTTTGTTTGAGTTGTTCTCGGACAATTCAGTTGTAGAATATTATGATTTAGAGGCGTTTACTGAACTGTCACAAGCCAGCCATTTAATTGAGTTTTTTAACGCTCGTTTTAAAGAAAACTCAGGTATTCGTTGGGCTATTCGCCTAAAAGAAACAGATCAACTTATAGGTACTTGCGGCTTTAATACTTGGAGCCCTAAAATGAAAAATGCTGTTATTGGATATGATTTACTGCCTAAATATTGGGGTAAGGGTTTTTCCACTGAAGCAGTTCATCGAATAGTTAAAGCCGCATTTTCAGGTGACTTATCTTGCGGTAAACTTAATCGTATTCAAGGCGATACTGTTCTTGGAAACTCTGCATCTGAGTCACTCCTTTTAAAAGTTGGGTTCAAAGAGGAAGGTATAAGGCGTCAAAGTGGTTACTGGAAAAATCAGTTTCACGATCTCAAATGCTTTGGCTTAATTCAGTCCGAGTACTCTGAAATACGCCAAGTTAGGATAATAACAAACAGTTAGCACACTAAATTTCCAGTAATACCTCCCAAAACGTCAATTAAAACAACACCGAGTCCTCTTCTTATATCTCACGTGAAATACAATAACGATTGAACCAAAATAGGAACTCAGCTATGGTTTGTTTATCAAAAAAAATAAAAAACGAGTTAATTTATAGGCTCGTTATAATTCAAATCTGATAGGTGTTTATGCGTTATATATATTTTTTCTTACTATTATTTTTAAGTGGTTGTGCTTCAGCCCCAAGAGATGCTTTAACTTTTGACCAGGTACAGCTACCTCAACCAAATGAAGAGCAAAGTGTTTTAGTATTCCATAGGTTGTTTACCCCACCAGCGGCATCAGATATGCGTGTAAGTATAAATGATAAAAAAATTGTAGCACTACCAAACAATACTTTCTCTTACATAAAATTACCTGCGGGTAATTACGATTTAAAAATTAGCTGGAGCCCACTCACAGGAGTGTGGAGTAATACAAAACAGCTAATAATTGCACCTAATCAAACTAAATATTTACAATTAAATAGCAGTGTTTATACGGCAATGGGTGTTGAACTAGGTTCGAGTAAACATGATCCATCTAATAAAGAGGCCGCAGAGACCTTGTTAAGAGAGTGCTGTAAATATGTACAAGCTACTGAACTCTAATAGTTGCTTAAACGGACTTCTAATAGTTAGCTTTTTTGTTCGTACCTAGCTTATTTTAACCAGCTATTTTACGCTGTTTAATTGAGGCGTTGAGATTGTAGAATTACTCTTTTTATGAAAACAGCCTGTTTAATGGGTAATACATTTATTACACATTACTTTAAAATGCTTAGAGTTAATTAAAGAAACTAATTAATTGAATCTGGCTGTTAGAGCTATTCTACAGCCTCGTTGTATTACTAAAGGATTATCGTGAAATACTCTAGGATTGTACTCTTTTCAGTAGGCTTGTATTTATTGCTAATTGCTTTATCAACAATAGCAACAAAGATTGTTGGCTTTGATGAGATGACTCAAAGTACATCATACATTTTTACTCATTACGTCCTCGGATTTGTAACCTCTTTAATCGTTTATTGTTACCTAGGCTATAAGCAAACAGTGAGTCCCTATAAACAAGCCTTTTTAGTTGCGGCGGTTTATTGGTTTATTGATCTAAGTGTCGGTGCCTTACTATACATTTTGTTAGAGATATCAATGGATCCTTTGATATATTTAATTTCAGCTTTGCTGCATGTTATTGCTGTTTTATTAGGGACATTACTTGGTATTCAATTACGTCGTAAAATAGTTGAGCGTAAATAAACAAATCCTAAAGCAGAGCAAAAACAGCTGGTTTTTGCTTTTTCACCCTAATCTTAGATAATAACCTTACGGCCTATTTATTCGGCATAAGTAAAAAAGGAATTTGAATTTGCTATTCGATTGGTTTAGCGCTGAAAAGCCTAATGTTTATTTGGGGGCGTTAGCTGTAGTTAATAACAGCCACTTTTCTAAAATAGAGTCGTTTTTTTATATAACGGGCGATTCACTACAAGATCATATGCACAAGAAGCTTGAAGATATTTTTTGTCTTCACAGCATTTCGTCTATTAAAGAGCCTAAAAAATCAGATATTGGTTTAGATGTTGTTATAGTTACTTTGCATGGTGGTGATGCATTCACTATAGATTTTGATACAGCTATTATTCCGCTATTTTGGCGACCAAAAGTTAAGTTAGTATCGCGCTTGTATAACATTAAACACAATAAGACGATTAAAACGTTCAGCGTTTCTAAATCTGTTACGTGGCGCGAATTCATAGCTAAAAAATTTAGCTTAAGAGGCTTTTTTCGTTGGGGTCCTTTGTACCATAACGAAGACATGGAAATACTGTTGTATAAAGCATGCTACGAGTTATTAAATAAAATGCGAAAGGTTATTTAACCAGTAGCCAATAAGAATAATTAAAATAAGATAAAAATACATTTTGCTCTTGGTGAACATTATTACAAACAAAATAGGAACTCAGCTCTGGTTTGTTTATCAATAAAAACAAATAAAAAACGAGTTAATTACAGGCTCATTATTTTTTCGAACATCGAGGATATTTATGGAAATTGAATATATTTGGGGTGTTTTAGCGGTTATTGCAGTTTTATTTATATTAATACTTGGTAACTCAATACCTAAGCATGGCAGCATAACTGAAGGTGATGTTATTGTTGCTTTAAAATCAGGTCATAAAGTTAGAGCAATAAAATATTATAGATCTGTTCATGGTGTAAGTTTGAAAGAAGCTAAAAATGCCATTGAAAAATTAACTTCAAAACATGCCCTGAAGTGAGGGCCAAGTAAAATTCAGCCATTAATTGCAAGTTTTAAAAGTGGTGAGCCTCTTCGTTTTCCACCACCTAAATACAACCCTTACCCATTTGAATACCAGCGATCTAATAATAAATTGCGTTATCCCCACTTATTTTCACTTCAACGACATCATCAAACGCGCCGCCCCAAAAACAAATTAACTAAGAATCAAATAACAATACTTTAGTAAACGCTAGTTCATATTACGTCACGTAATATCCATACAGAACTTTAAGTTAAACATACGTTCGTGCAGCGTTCCCATTTTTATTTGACTCAATTTATTGGATATTCTTTTTATGAAATTAAAGTTATTTATCGCAATTATTTTTAGCACTTCGATGTCGTCTTACGCGACAGAAGCAGTAGATAAAACGCAGTTTTCATTCGAAGACTTAAAAGCCCTAGCAAAAGCTTCAGCCGAAAAGCCCTATACGCCAACTGCAGTACCAGCCCCTGAGCTTATCGATAAAATTACGTATGACGAACATTGGAAAATACGCTTTAAAGAAGATGAAACCTTATACCCAAGTGGAAAAAAGGCACCTGTACAATTATTTTATCCTGGGCGATATTTTCCTGAGCCAGTAAGTATTTACATCAGAGACGATAAAAATCAGGTACAAAATGTACCTTTTAGTAATGACGTTTTTGATATGCCTGATGACAGCCCAGCTCACGATCTCCCAGAGGGGTTTGGATTTGCAGGCTTTAGAATAATGCGCCCAGATATGAAACCCGATTGGATATCTTTTTTAGGCGCGTCTTATTTTCGTACCGACGGGCCAGAGGGGCAATATGGACTGTCGGCTCGAGGTATTGCAATTAATACGGGTATGAATCAGCCAGAAGAATTTCCGCGCTTTTCTGCATTTTGGATTGGCCCCGCAGAGAAAAAAGGTGAAAGTGTGTCTGTTTGGGCATTGCTTGAAGGGCCTTCTATCACTGGTGCTTATCGATTTGGTTTAAGCAAAGATAACAAAGAAGCTAAAGGCCATATTACCTCTGTAACGGCAAATTTGTATATGCGCGCCGATGTTGAACGCTTAGGCGTAGCACCGTTAACCAGTATGTATTGGTACTCACAAAAAGATAAAACAGAAGCTAAAGATTGGCGCCCAGAAATTCACGACAGCGATGGCCTAGCGATTCACACAGGATCGGGTCAATACGTTTGGCGCCCATTAAATAATCCTCAGTCGGTGTCGACCAATAGCTTTATTGATGAGAACCCAAAAGGGTTTGGTTTAATCCAAAGAGACCGTGACTTTAATAACTATCAGGACGATGGCGTATTTTACAATAAGCGTTCATCAGCGTGGATTAAACCTACTGACGATTGGGGCAAAGGCGCAGTACAGTTAATCGAAATTCCTACAAAAGACGAAACGTTTGACAACATTGTTGCCTACTGGGTGCCCGAAAAAGAGGCGCGCAAAGGTGATGAGTTTACCTTTTCTTATGATATTGAGTGGCGTCCACTCGATCCAAAATCAAAAAACCTTGCAAGCGTTGTAAATACTCGCCAAGGCTTAGGCGGAATTCCCGGCCAGCCTATTCCTGAAGGCGTTAACAAGATGGTGATTGATTTTGAAGGTCCAGTATTTAAAGGCTTAGATAACAAAAGTGGTATAAAGCCGATTGTTGAAGCCAGCAATGGTGAAATACTAGAACCTATTGGAGTTTATCCGGTAGTTGGTACAAACCAATGGCGATTAGCGTTTGACTACAAACAAGCTAACAACAATCCGGTGAACATACGCGCGTATTTAGTTGATAAAAATGATGAAGCTATAACTGAAACATGGGTAAGTGATGCAAAGGTAACGATTAAATAAGCCCTTAAATAAGCATTAAAGTAAAACGGGTGGCTATATTTTGATTTTCTGTCAATTATAGCCACCATAATGTCTTTTAAAACGCCAATCAAAACACCATTAAAACTCCCTTTTATATCCCACATAAAATACAGTAAACGATTGAATCAAAATATGAACTCGGCTATGGTTTGTTTATCAATAAAAATAAAAAAACGAGTTAACCTGCAGCTTGTTAGCTGTTTCGAGGGATTGTATGTTTTTTTTGAATAAATTATTTTGTTGGGAGCGAGGCCGACAAAAATCAGGCTACGATAAAATGTTGATTTGTGGTGCTACGTGGCCAATTAAATTTGATACATATTTGCTTAAATTCCCACAAGGAAGTGAAATAGCACCACACACAGATAAAGTTGAATCTGGTAAACACTATCGATTGAATATAGTGCTTAAAAAAGCAGATTTGGGTGGTGAGTTTATTTGCAGTAATCCGATATTTGAAACAAAGCGGGTTAAGCTATTCCGCCCTGATGTAAGTGAGCATCAGGTATCAAAAATTATAAAAGGTAGTCGATATTTACTCAGCATTGGGTGGATAAAAGGGAGTTCTAAATGCTAGATTTAAGACCTAATTGTGAATGTTGTGATAAGAATCTACCTGCACAGTCCACAGAGGCTTTTATTTGTTCATTTGAATGCACATTTTGTTCTGGCTGTGCTCAAACGGTGTTAAATAACGTGTGCCCAAACTGCTCAGGTAATTTGGTTCAGCGGCCAATTCGCCCTTTGGCTGCACTAAAAAATTACCCAGCATCGACTAAGCGGGTGTTAAAAGAAAGTGCTTTTGCGCCAAGCGCTTAAGAGCACAAAGTATAATAATTACATTTCTGGATATGGAGATCTGATGAGAAAATCCTTTGAATTTACTGTTAAGTCAATCAAAGTTAAAATAATCAACACTTGGTTTAGTGGTGCTAAATTATATGTGAATGGTGACTTACGAGACACTGACAAAACTTTGTTAGCTATTAGGAATAATACTTTACTATCTGCAAATTTAGGTGAGTTGGGTGTTCTAGAAATCAAGCCATTATCGGGTTTAATTACCGTCGAAATGGATGCATATTTGGTTAATGGTACAAACATTCAACATGTATATAGCTCACATAAACGCCTTAGCCTAAAAGAGCAAAGGGCAGCCCGATAAAGCTACTTTAAATAACGTATATTCCTGCATTTACCTGCCTTCAGTAATAACCTCCAAATGACTTTGAGGAGGTTTAAGCCCCTAAGCATACCAAGTTAATATACTTGGTTTACTCGATTACCTTAAAATCACTCACGCTCTTTCACATAAAGTAAAAGCGCGCTGTACATTACACTGAGTGCCTTTGTTACATCGCTGTCGATAACAGCCTCTGCTGGGTGATGGCTTATACCGCCAGGGCTGCGTATAAACAACATGCCAACGGGGCAAATTGGAGCGATTGCCATTGCATCGTGCCCTGCGCCTGAGGCAAGTGAAGGTGATGCTTGGTTATTGAGTTTACATGCGCTTGAAAATAAATGCTGAATAGTGGTGTCGCACGCTACGGCATCGGCGGCATGCGTCCATTGCCAATCAAGCGTTAAATTGCGTTTGCTTGCTATAGATTGAGCGCTGTTTTGTATGGCGCTTAGTAAGTTAGCGAGATCGGTGTCGCTTTGTGCGCGTGCGTCTAGGCTTATGGTTGTTTTACCTGCAATCACGTTTGTAGCCCCAGGGCGAGACTGTATTTGCCCTACGGTGGCAACTTCGCCATTTTTAGCATTGTTTGCTAGTTTTTCAATTTCGGTTACTAATTCAGCGCAGCCTCCTAACGAATCCTGCCTCAAGTTCATTGGCGTTGTACCCGCATGACCGCTTTGGCCTGTTAGGGTAAGCATGGCGCGTTTTGCCCCTGCAATGGCCGTTACAACGCCTAACGCCTGATTAACCGATTCGAGTACTGGCCCTTGTTCAATATGAGTTTCCCAGTAACCTAGTAATTCGTTTTTGTTTAGTGAGGCCTTTGCGTAGTCGTTAGGGTTTAGGCCAAAGTCGAGCATGGCTTGGCGCATAGTTATGCCGTTTGTGTCTTCAATGTTTAGCCACTGTGGGTCAAATTCGTTAGCGAGTGCTTTTGAGCCAATTAAAGTAGTGGCAAAGCGGGTGCCTTCTTCATCGCAAAAGCCCACTACATCTAAATGAAACGGTAAATCAAGCTTAAGCGTGTGTGCAAGGGCGGCTATTTCAATCCCCAGTAATACCCCTAAAATACCATCAAACGCACCTGCGTTTGGTACGGTGTCTAGGTGCGATCCTATAATTAAACGTTTAGCATGTGGGTTTGATGATTTTAGTCGTCCCCAAAGGTTGCCCACTTCGTCTTGCCACGATTGCATGCCTGCCTCAACCATCCACGATGCAGTAACGGCGTTACACTCTTTGTGCTCTTTTGATAAGTACACGCGGTGAATACCGCCTTGCATTTGCGATAGTGCGCTGAGGGTTTTACAGCGAGATAAAGCGCGTGTTGCGTATTGATCAGCAAGTTCTTTATCTAATAAAGGGCTGTGTTGTGGGCTTACAATCGTCATGCTAAATCCTTTTTTTATTTATAGTGAGCAAGGGCGGCAATGGCGGCTTCGCCTTTAGGGCCTTTGTAACCGTTGGCATGTAAGCAAGCGTCTAAGCTTGCAAGTGTTTGTAATACAGCATCTTTGCGGGCGTTGTAGCCCATAGTGCCAATACGCCAAATTTTGCCATGCAGCGGGCCAAACGAGGTGCCAATTTCTATTCCAAAATCGGTTAGCATTTGTCCGCGTACGTGATCGGCATTAATGCCCTCGGGTATATACACACCCAGTACGTTGTTCATTTTATGTGTTAAATCACCAAATACATTTAAGCCGAGCGCTTGAATGCCTGTTAGCATGGCATCGCCATGTAATTTGTGGCGCGCTACGCAGTTATCCACGCCTTCTTCAATGACTATGCGGGCGCATTCTGAGGCGCAGTACAGCATGCTGGTGGCTTCGGTATGATGGTTGAGGCGCTCCTCTCCCCAGTAATTCATGATCATGCCTAAATCAAAATAGTTTGAGCGTACAAAGGGTTCTGTGCCGTCGGTATGGTCGGCCGTGCGAATACCTGCTTCTACCTTTTTACGTTTTTGGATCCACTCGGCGCATTTGTCGCTAAGCGTTAATGGCGCAGACCCAGAAGGTCCGCCTAAACACTTTTGCAGACCAACAGAAAGTGCATCGAGTTTCCATTCATCGGCAGGAAGTTCGTTACCCACAATAGATGCGGTGGCATCGCAGTAAAATAGTACATCGTGCTTTTGGCAAATATCGCCAATATGCTCAAGAGGTTGGTTCATGGTGGTGGATGTATCGCCTTGTACCATAGCAAGTACATGGGGTTTTACATCAACAATGGCTTTTTCGATTTGCTCTGGCGTAAACACTTCACCCCACGGTACTTCTATTGTGTGCACCTTTGCGCCAACACGTTCTGCTATTTCAGCAAGTAGGTGGCCAAAGCGCCCCATAATTGGTACTAGTACTTTATCGCCTGGGCGTAAAATTGAGCATAATACGGCTTCAATCCCTGCGCGCGATGTGCCATCTATTAGCATGGTCCATTCGTTTTTGGTTTTAAAAATTTCGCGGTAACGTGCCATGGTTTCGTTCATAAAACCGGTCATTACTGGGTCGTATTGGCCTATAAGCTGCGCCGACATAGCACGTAAAACACGAGGGTCGGCATTAATTGGGCCTGGTCCCATTAATAAACGCTGTGGTGGGTTTAAGGTTTGAACTTGCGTGTTATTAAACATATTTTAGGCTCCCAGAGTCTGAATAAGCATGCGTATGCCGGTTATCATTAATACAACGGCAAAGGCGCGTTTTAGTTGTTTTTGATCCAGCTTGCTACCGATTTTTACGCCAATAGGCGCAAATAAAATAGTTAGCGGAATAATAAGAAAAAAGGCAGGGAGGTTAACCAACCCCCACGTACCTAGGGGAGCATCGGTTGGCGTTGTGCCAATACTTAATAAGGTAATAACGCCAGGTAGCGCAATCAATAAACCAAAAACGGCCGCAGTACCTACTGCAACATGAGCACGTACATTAAATGCGTTTAGCATAGGTACGCCAATAGTGCCGCCGCCTATGCCAATCATTACCGACAAACCACCTACAATACTTGCCATAACGCCTTGACCAAATTTACCTGGTAGTTGTTTTACAAGCGCGGGTGCGCCGGCTCTAAATAGCATGTTTAAACTGACTAAAATAGCAATACAGGCAAACATAAGTACCAGTGCATTACCGCGTATTGAGTGCGCTAAGTAGCTGCCTACAACGGCCATAACTAAAATAAATGGTGCCCAGTATTTTATTAGCGCAAGGTCAATATTCCCTTTGCTATGATGCGAGCGAATAGATGAAAGCGAAGTAGGTACTATGGTTGCAAGTGATGTAGCGGTGGCTATCATCATTGCCGATTCTGGGCTTACGCCAAAACCTTGCAGTAAAAAATACAGTACAGGGACGATAACAATACCGCCGCCTACACCAAAAAGTCCTGCTAAAATACCTGCAAAAATACCGGTTGCTATTAAGGCTACTATAATTGGCCATTGATTTATTATTTCTGACATTGTGTTCCTGCTGTAGTTACTGTTGCACGTCCATCTGAACGAGGATCTGTTGCAGCTTCAAGGCTTGTAGGTGTATCTAAAATCGCCCCAGCGTGCCCCATCATTTCGTTATTATTATCAACGCTTACCCAATCGTGGTCACGTTGATTTAATTCATGTTCTATATGAAAAACTAACTCTTTTTCAATTTTTAAATTTGTACTCGTATCGCCCCATGTGCGTCCAAGTAACCAACGAGGGTCGCTAATTGCTTGTTTTATTGATTTATTTCGCCACGCGTAGCCAGCAAAAACAGCGGCTTGAGTTTGTGGCTGCCCTTCACCGCCCATTGTTCCGTAAGCAAGTCGACGACCATCGCTAAACTTTGCCAGTGCTGGGTTAAGTGTATGAGCGGGCTTTTTATTTGGCGCAAGGGCATTATTATTGTTACTCGCAGCAATATCTTGATTGTTTAAACTAAAGCTTAAACCACGGTTATTCCACACAAAGCCGCCTTCACTCATTAATATTCCGCTGCCAAATTCCCAGTAAATACTTTGGATAAAGCTGACTAATTGCCCGTTTTTATCTCTGGCTGCCATCCATACAGTATCGCCAGGCTCTGCGTTAAATGGCCATTTTTTGGCTTTGGCCATATCAATATTATTAGCAAGTTCGCTTAAGCGATTATCGGCTAGTGCGTTTTTATAATCGTCTCCTAATGCTTCAGGGTCAGCCCAAAGGGTAGGGCGATGGGTAAAGCTTTGTTTAGTTGCCTCAACAATTAAATGTGTCCAGTCGGCATCGGTTTTAGCTAAATGCTTTAACTTATTTACGGCACCAATTATTTGTAGTGAATGCACGCCCTGTGTTGGCGCGGGTAAGTTGTAGCAATCAATACCACTGAGGTTTGCATTTAGCGCAGTAACTACCTCGGCTTTAGTATTTGCAATGTCACCTGCGGTGATTGAGCTGCCTGCTTTTGCTAAGTCGGCGGCAAATGAGTTGGCAAGTGCGCCTTCATAAAATGCGTTTAAACCATGCTTTGCTAGGTATTCAAACGTTGCTGCAAGTTTAGGATTTTTAAAATGCTGGCCTGCTTGTAAGGGCTTGCCATTGGGTATGTAGAGGTTTTTAAACGCGTCATTGGTATTGTTAGCAGCGGCTAGCTTTTCGCAGCCTGCTTGCAGGCTTTTTGTAACGGTAAAGCCCTCGCGCGCAAGTTCAATAGCGGGTGCTAAAATTTGTGACAGTGGTAGTGCCGCATGCTCATCTAGTTCAAGCGCTTTTTGCCAGCCGCGTATTGTGCCCGCTTGAGTAAGTGCGCTTAATCCGCCGCGCTCTGGTATTTGCGTGAGCGTGTTATAGGGCGTTGTATTAGTTGCTGCGCGGCCGCAGGCGTCAATAGCAGTGGGCGTTTTTTGATTTGGGTTATCGATAAGCCAAAAGCTGTCGCCACCAATTGAGTTCATATGGGGGTATACAACGCTAATCGCAGCGGCAGCCGCTACCATAGCCTCGGTAGCTGTACCGCCTTGTTTTAGTATATTTATACCCGCCTCAGTGGCCGAAAAATGAGACGCGGTAAATGCAATGTTGTGTGTGGTCATGCCGGTGTGTCCTGTTTAAAGTGTGCAGCTAGGTGCTTAACGCAAGCAAGTAGGCTTTTATCGTTACCGTGGCTCATCATTAATGAAAAACCATACGGATGATCATTTGCTAAATCAGCCAGCGGTAAATGCACTTGCGCTGAGCCACTAAGCCCTGCAATTGCCGAAAGCGTAATAATTTGCATGCGTAAGGCGCTTGTGTCGGCGCCTAATTTAGGTGCGGTTGTGGGGGTGGTTGGCAAAAATAAACAGCTGTTTGTATTTAGGTTTTTAGCTATTAGTGTTTGCCATTGGGTTTGTACTTTTAGTGCTTCTTGTTCTTCTTGATCAGTTAGGGCAAGCGCCATATTAAAACGTGCCGCAATTGCTGGAGCAAACTGGGGAAGTTGCCCCGGCAATTGAAGCCAATCTTTATGCGTTTTTGCGATTGCTCGCCCTTGCAGTACTCTAAAACTATCAGCAAGTTCATTTAATAAGTTGCTGTTAGGTAGTTCAAATTCTTTATGGTGCTTAAAATTAGGCTTGGTTTTTTCAAGCAATTGTTTAAGTGGGGCTTGTAAAGCAGAGTCAACGAGTTCAAATAACGGCTCGCAAATAACTAAGGTATCAACGTTATTAATAGCTTGATTTGGTAGCAGTACATTACCTACATCGCTTAATAGCTCAGCGCTTTGGGTAAGCCAACCTATGGTATCAAAAGGGGGAGCCAACGGTATTAGGCCGTCTTTTTCAATCACGTTATGGCTTGGCCTTATGCCATATAAACCACAATAGCTGGCGGGTATTCTAATTGAGCCGCCGGTGTCGGTGCCTAAGCCAATATCAGCTAAGTTAGCAGCAACTGCAGCAGCAGACCCCATACTCGAACCACCGCAAGCATGCCCTTTTAATTTAGGATTTTGCGCAGCACCATAATGTATATTATTACCCTCTAAGCTATAAGCCAGTTCGTCAGTATGGGTAAAGCCTATAAAGTTACAACCAGCGGTCATGAGCTTATTAACTGAGCTTGCCGTATTTTGAGCCGGTTTAGCTGTTTTAAACCAGTGTGGATTGCCTGCGCTGTTACGCTCGCCCTTTACTGCAAATACATCTTTTACAGCTAAGCGATTGTTTGCAAGCACTCCAGAGTGGTTTGTTTGCCACAGGGTAGGACCGTGATTGCAAAATATACCTTTGTTGTTTTTTTTATCACTCATTTGCAGCTCATTATTATAAAACTGACCAAGTACTTACTTATTAAGTTAAGAGTGATTAAAAAGCGGGCTGGTTATTATTATTATTATGAATACCAATTTTATTAAAACATGATCATTCTATCGGATTAAATAGCGCACTCACTGCGTCATTTTCTTCGCGTTATAATAGATCACTAATTTAATGCAATTGCTAAAGCTGTGCTTTTTAATCGGTAGTTTTGATTTTATAGTGCTTAGACTAAGCAAGAGGGATGCCATAAATTAAAATCCTGTCCAACTGGTCAGGATTTGGTGAGTTGTATGAGATTTGTAAGTGTGGGCTGTAGAAATAGTGAGATTAAAATGAGCTAAAACAAACCAATTTGGTGCGCAGATGCACCAAGTTGGTCTTTATTTATATGGTTTTGAGTGCTAAATAAGGGGCGTTTTACTGATGATTAAACCGTTAATATCGGCGTAAACCCAATCGTTAGGTTCAATAGTGGTGCTAAGCATGGTAACAGCTTGGTTTTTATCACCAAAGCCGCGCTTTAAGGTACTACGCGGTGTAGAGCCTAGCGCCATTACAGGTAAGTTCATCGTGGCGAGTATTTCTATATCTCGGCAACAGCCATTTATTATTACGCCTTCCCAGCCATTATTTAGGGCACGCTCAGCCATAATATCGCCTATAAACGCAAAGCGTTTGCTCGCAAACCCGTTTATAACCAATACTTTACCTTCACCATTTTCATGCAATATATCGGCGGCAAAAGAGTTGTCTTCTGGGCAGGTAACGGTAACTACTTTGCCATAAAACGTGGTTTTTTTACCAAAGTGATAAAGGCCGCTGTCTGCTACTTGCACGTTATCGCGATGATCGTCAAATAAATCGGGTGTAGTAAAGGATGTCATGGGTTAAGTCTCACTTTGCTCAGGTATTTTAAGACCAATACCTTTTAAAATTATGTGGGCAATTGATTGCGTAATTTGTGCCACATCAGTTTCGTCGTACTCTAATTTGTTCATTACGAGTAAAACCTCAGCCTGAAAGTCGGCGTAATATTGCGTGGTAGACCAAATAGTAAAGAGCAAATGGTAGGGGTCAACCTTATCCATTTTATCAGCGTCCATCCATGCTTGAAGTACATCAACCTTTTGTTTAACCCAAGGGCGGGTATTGGTTCTAAAGTAGTTTTGTAAATAGGGTGCACCGCGCAGTATTTCACTGGCAAATAAGCGAGATTGCATTGGCTGATTTACGGCCAGTATTACTTTGCTTTTAATATAGTTATAAAGCACGGTAGCTGGATCGTCGTTAATTGTGACGTTATCGAGCCCTAAGTTCCAATTAGCTATTATGCGGTCAATCACAGATTCGTACAGACCATCCTTACTTTTAAAGTAATACAAAATATTAGCTTTTGGCACCTGCGCTTCTTTAGCAACCATGCTCATACTTGCTCCGTCGTAACCTAATTGCGAAAACAATTGCTCGGCGGCATCTAAAATTAGTTTTTGGTTTTTCTCGCGTGTCACTTCTTTTTTATTTGGTTTTATTTGTGTGGTCATTATTGAGTTTGCGTGTTTAACGTATTGATTGATTGTAGCTTTACTGACCAAAAGGTCAATTACTAAAAAGGGTGAATGCTAAAAACAAATGAGAGGTTTAAGCTATTAACTTTAGGGTCTGTTGATCTTTGCGGATTAAAATTTGTTCAAACTAGGGGCTATTTAATCGCGGCGCGAGATTTGTAACCTAGTGGGCTAAGTAAAAACCGAGCAACAAAGAGTAAGTAGCCCCTAGGAAGAACCCTTTGGGCAGCGCCTGTTTGGCATTAATGCTACGTTATCGCCCATTAATGGGGAATAACCACACTATATAGGCTCTGCCTTGCCTAAATACCAAACAGACTGCTGCAAATTTAACCTTGAAAGATCAACAGACCCTTATTGTTTAATTAAATAATTACTGTTAGTTTAGTTTCAAATTTACGAGTAGTACTTTAGGTTTAATATGGAGTTTTTAAGCAAAAATAAATACACGCTTTATGGAGTCGCGGCCATATTACTGTGGAGTTGCTTAGTTGCATTACTACGAGATATTTCTGAGTTGTTTAGCCCTATTGGTGGTGCGGCGGCTATGTATTCTGTCAGTGCGATATTTTTAATTTTGGTTATGGGAGTGCCCAAGTTTAGTGGGTTTTCAAAACGTTACTTGGTAATAGGTACTTTATTATTTGTATCGTACGAAATTTGTTTGGCGCTTTCTATTGGTATGGCAAATAGCCGTCATCAGGCAATGGAAATGGCGGTTATTAATTATTTATGGCCCACGCTGACTATACTGCTCTCTATTATTATTGGCCGTAAAAAAGTAAATTTCTGGGTTTACCCAAGCATGATCATTGCTTTTTTAGGCGTTGCTTGGTGTATTACGGGCGATCAAAAAATGTCACTCGATACGCTTGTTTCTAACTTTGCTGATAATCCTGCTACTTACTTAATGGCATTAGCTGCAGCGTTTATATGGGCTATTTATTGCGTAGTAACGCAAAAGCTGAGTAATGGTAAAAATGCCATTACGTTATTTTTTGCTGTTACGGCAATGAGTTTGTGGGCGCAATATGGTTTTAGTAATGAAGCGCCATTAACGTTTTCACTGGGCTCAAGCATAACGTTGCTATTAGCTGGTGTAGTCGTGGGGAGCGGTTATGCACTGTGGAATCAAGCTATTATTGGCGGTAACTTAATGCTTTTGGGAACGCTTTCGTACTTTACACCGGTGTTTTCTACTATTATTTCGGCGTTGTATTTATCTATTACGCTGAGTGTTTCGTTTTGGCAGGGGGTTGTGCTGGTAACAGTGGGCTCGCTAATTTGCTACTTTGTAACGCGAGAAAAGCCTAAACAACCTCAAATAGCGTCTGCATCATAAGACTAATTTTATTAAAAATAAGCCCTATTATTTTAGGGCTTTTTGTTGCGTGCAGATTATTTTGCATTATTTACCTGCGCTAGTAACTCTATAACTTTTTGTTGACCAAATGTTTGTGCAAATTGCTCGGCTGTTTGACCTGCTTTGTTTTGATGCGCGTTATCGCAATCAAGTGATACGAGTGTTTTAGCTATACTAAATTCACCTCTAAAAATAGCGGCCATTAGCGCTGTGTTGCCACGGTTATCTTCTAGACAGGCATTAGCGCCTAAGTGTAAAAGTATGTTAACCGTGTTTTTATTGCCATGGTAAGTAGCAATCATTAACGCGGTGTAGCCTTTATTGTTGTAACTGTCGATAGGAATACCGGCATTTACAAATTGCTCTATTACAGCTGTGTCGTTTGTGCGTGCTGCGGCAAAGTAATAAGCAAATAAACTATCGTATTGAGTTTTTGCAGAATGTTGGGTTTCAGATTGCGTACTGGGTGTTTGTGTATCTGATGTATTTTGAGCGTAAACGCTACTGGTAAAGCTCAGAAATAGAGCGACTATAATTAATAAATTACGCATAACAATTGTCTCTTATAAAAGAGGAAGGGGGTTTATTCCTTCCTCATGGTTGTGGTTTAAATAGCTATTTAGTTGGGACTAATTGCTTTTAACTAGTTGCTTATAAGTTAGCGGCTAGTTGTTTAACCATTTTAAGGTCGCCGTTTACAGCTTTAGTTAAGCGTGTACCGTACTCGCTGTCTGCTTTGTAAAAGTGACTAAGCATTTTGTGTTTAACACTGCTGTTTTGCACTTTGCCTAAATCGCCTGCTAGGTTATTAATTAGGTTTGTACGTTCTTGCTTGCTAAAACCACGGTATATAACACCTGCTTGCGCGAAGTTTTGCTGCTTTTTAATCGCGGCTTGTTGTACAAAGCCTTTTAGCTCTGTGTTACTTCTACGTGCAATTGGGTTTTCAGCTACGTTTTCTTGGCTTGGCTGGTAGTTCACATTGCTTGTTGTGTTACCAATATTCATTGCGCCGTCTTGGTTGTAGTTAACCACTTCAACTTTTGCACGGTTAATTGGCAATTGCTGGTGGTTAGCACCTAGGCGGTACATTTGTGTATCAGCGTAAGAAAACATACGACCTTGTAATAGTCTGTCTTCTGATGGCTCAATACCTGGAATAATGTTTGCCGGTGCCATTGCTACTTGTTCTGTAGACTGGAAGAAGTTAGTTGGCATACGGTTTAGGGTCATTGTTCCTACTTTAGTTTCTTTAATGTCTAACCACATTTTTGTTGCATCTAATGGGTTGTAATCAAAGTCATCAAGCTGCGACGGATCAAGCGTTTTAATGTATAGATCCCACTTAGGGAAGTTGCCTTTACCAATTTCGCTGTAAAGGTCGCGTGTTAAGTGTTGGAAGTCTTGGCTTTGCACTTTAGCTACTTCTTTTGCGTCAAGGTTATCAATACCTTGTTGGCTTACCCAATGAAACTTAACGTATTTAACATCGCCCGATTTGTTAATCATTTTGTATGCATGTACACCCCAACCGTCCATTTTACGAAGACTTGCTGGTGTACCGTAGTCGCTGTAAACCCACGTTAGCATTTGTGTAGAACCTGGTTCGTGCGAGAAAAAATCGAATACGCGGTTAGGATCTTGAATGTTATCAACCGGAGATGGTTTTAAAGAGTGAACCATGTCTGGAAATTTAATCGCATCGCGAATAAAGAACACCGGTAAGTTGTTACCTACTAAATCCCAGTTACCTTGGTCTGTGTAAAACTTAGTTGCAAAGCCACGTGGGTCACGCAGTGTTTCTGGGCTGCCTTTTGAGTGAATTACTGATGAAAAACGAACAAATACGTCTGTTTCTTTACCAGCTTGTGCAAACGGTGCTGCAATTGTTAAATCGTCTAGCTCTTTTGATGCTACAAACACACCGTGTGCGCCGGTACCACGAGCATGCACAACACGCTCAGGAATACGCTCACGTGCAAAGCGTTGCAGTTTTTGAATTAGTTGCACGTCTTCTAGTAATACACTGCCACGTTCGCCAGCAGTAATTGAATTTTGGTTGTCGCCAACAGCTGCGCCGTTATCTTTAGTAAGAGTTGTTGCTGCGCTTGCCGGTAATGCCATTGCAAGTGCCAGTGCAGTTAGTGTTAATTTTGTTTTGTTTATTTGAGTATTCATTGTCGACCTCATCTATTTAAAAGTGCCGGCAGTGGTGCAGGCTGTTAATCTGTTAACGATAGTATTAATTTTATTAACTTCGGTAAAACTGATTAATTAGATTGATGTGATTTGTAAAACAGATGAAATGAATTTGCAGATACACTTTTTACATTAATGTAATTTTTTTACTACGACCTTAGTCGCAATATGCTTTTATAAAATTTATTAAATACAAAGGTTTTTAGTTTTATCTGGCGGTATTTTCACCAAGCTGGTGCGTTTTATACTTACAGTGTGTTGACATATTCGCGCAATAAAGGGAATATGCTCAGCCAGTGAGCTTATGCTCATTACTGAGTTGCACTAAAAAGTTGCACAATATTAATCGCGCTTAACTCGTTATACTTAAATTAGCTAAACCAAACAGTGTTAATAAGGTGACAAGATGAATACTAATATTGAGCTAGTGATATTTGATTGTGATGGCGTTGTTATTGATAGCGAAATTTTAAGCGCACAAGTACTCATTAATATGCTTGTTGAAAAAGGCGTTGAGATTGACCGCGCTTACGTACAGCAACACTTTTTAGGCTGCAACTTTAAAACAGTAAGCCAAAAAATAGCGGATGCATTTAATGTCACTCTTCCTGAAAGCTTTGAAGGTGACTACCGCGAGGCACTATTAAACGAATTTGAAACCGGACTAACCACGACTGATGGTATAGAAGACGTACTTAACAATTTAGCTGTGCCTATTTGTATAGCTACAAGCAGTAGCCCTGCACGCACCGCAAAAGCGTTGAGCGTAGTGAGTTTAAGTAAGTACTTTAGCGATACGGTTTTTACCAGCAGCGAAGTTAAGCGTGGTAAACCGGCGCCTGATTTATTTTTACATGCAGCTAAACAAATGGGTGTAAAGCCAGAGCATTGTTTAGTGATTGAAGACAGTAAAGCCGGCGTAAATGCAGGAATTGACGCCAATATGCAAGTACTGCATTACAGCGGTGGGCAACATATGCAAGGCTCTGTTAATCATGTACACAGTGCTTACCCAAATGTTGATCATTTAACGCATTGGCAAGATTTTTTTAGTGCATACCCTGAACTTAAAAAGCAGTAAACACGCAGCTTTTTAAATACACAAAGTTTTAAACGCGATTTGCTCGCCTTACTCACTGACAGGCAAGCAAACGCAAAATATAAATGTAGATGGTTTTGCTTTACTAAAAATAAAACAAAACGTGGCAAAACATCATGCGTTTATAAACCAAATTATAAAAGGCAAAGTATTTAGGTATTAAATATTTTGCTGTTAACAATAGGAAATACCATGGCAACGAGTCCACACACACAAACATTTAAAGATGTAAACGAAGAGCAACTTCCTGTTGCTAATAATAAGCTTCACGGCTGGAAGCATTTTGCAGGGCTATACGCCGGCGAACATGTTGCGGCTACTGAATTTGTTATTGGTGCAACGTTTGTTGCATTAGGCGCTTCAACCATCGACATTCTACTTGGTTTATTAATAGGTAACCTGTTAGCAATGTGTTCTTGGTGGCTGATTACTGCACCCATTGCAGTAGAAACCCGCTTAAGTTTATATAACTACTTAAACAAAATTGCTGGTAACTCAATGACCAAGCTCTATAACTGGGCTAACGTGGTTATTTTTAGTGTTATATCGGCCGCGATGATCACGGTATCCTCCACCGCCGTGCGGTTTTTGTTTGATATACCTGCGCAACTTGATTGGTATCCAAATAGCTTTTGGTTTGTAGCCATTGTTTTAGCTGTTGGCTCTATTGTTGTATTTGTTGCGATGTATGGCTTTTCTACGGTTGCTGACTTTTCAAAGCTGTGTGCGCCGTGGCTATTTGTTATATTTATTGCAGGCTCGTTCGCGTTATTCCCTGAGCTTTCAAATCACGTATTAGGTTCTACCTCTTTAACTAGCTTTAGCGACTTTATGACCATAGGCGACTCCTCCATATGGACGGGCACCAATGCCGATGGTGAAAAGGGCATTGGCCTATTAGAAGTGATTGGCTTTGCATGGGCTGCTAACTCAATAACTCACTTTGGTTTAATCGACATGGCTATTTTTAGATTTGCTAAACGCAAAAGCTATGGTTTGTTTTCTGGTGTGGGCATGTTTTTTGGTCATTACTTAGCGTGGATCTCTGCCGGTATTATGGGCGCAGGTGTTGCGGTATTACTTAAAACAACTATTTCATCACTTGATCCGGGCGATGTTGCATACCATGCATTAGGTTGGACTGGTTTTGTTATTGTAATTATTGCCGGTTGGACTACAGCTAACGCAAACCTTTACCGTGCAGGCCTTGCAGCACAATCTATATTTGTTAATCAATCACGTGAACGCACAACCGCTATTGTAGGTGTTGTAACCGTAATTATTGCATGTTTCCCGTTTGTATTTTCTCAAATGCTTCCGCTACTTACTTACGCAGGCTTATTAGTTGTACCAGTAGGCGGCATTGTGTTTGCTGAGCATGTGTTATTTCCTAAAATTGGCCTAACACGTTACTGGGCTAAATATAAAAATATTACCCGCAGCGTACCGGCTATAGCATCTTGGGCGTTAGCACTTGTGTTTGGCTTTGGCTTGAACGCAATTGATGTAATGTCGTTTTACTACTTGTTTATTCCTACATGGATTTTCACCATTGTTGTTTACACGCTTTTAGCTAAAAAATACGGCGCTGGTGACGATTACACACAAGAAATTGCAGCAGAAAAGCAAGAGCAACGTGATATTAAAGAATATCAAGCAGCTGAGGCTAAAGACATTCCAAAGCCAGTAATTGACAGCTCTGTATTTACCAAAGTACTTAACGCGGTTTCTACGGTTTCATTGGTTATTATTTTTATATTTGCCAGCCAAGTGATGTTTTTCAGTGAAACTATGAGTATGTACAGCGCTAATAAATCGCAATTCGAAATAGCCTGTTTTATTTGTACTGTTATTTATTTTGTTACTGCGTACTGGTCGTTAAAGCGCCATAAAGTACTCAATACAGCATCGTAATACAGTATCGTAATTTATATTTTATCTTTGTTTAGTAAGGTCACACCATGACACAATACCAACACACTGACGCTCTAGTTACAGGGCTAAACCAACAGAGCTTGGCTCAATTACCAAGCCATGTTGATACACCAACCTACGACCGTAGCGCAGTTAAAGCCGGTATTGTACATATTGGTGTGGGCGGTTTTCATCGTGCTCACCAAGCAGTGTATGTCAACGAGCTTTTAAAAACTCCGGGCTCTGAGCAATGGGGTATATGTGGTGTTGGCCTTTTAGAGGGTAACCGTGGTCTGCGTGATATTTTAAAGCAGCAAGATTACCTTTACACGCTTACTGTTAGACACCCAGACGGTACAATAGATAACAAAGTAATTGGCTCAATGATCGACTTTTTGTTTGCTCCAGAGGACAAACAAGCGGTAATTAATAAGCTAGCGCACAGCGATACTAAAATTGTGTCGCTTACTATTACCGAAGGCGGTTACAACTTTAACCCTGCAACGGGCGAGTTTGATTACAGTAATCCAGATATTATTAACGACATTAATAACCCAAACGACCCAATTACAGCGTTTGGCTACATTACTGCTGCGTTAAAATTGCGTAAAGAGCAAGGCCTAGGCGCGTTTACAGTACAGTCGTGCGATAACATTCAGCACAACGGTAACGTAACACGCAAAATGCTTTTAGCCTTTGCTACAGAGCAAGACAAAGACCTAAGCGAGTGGATTGAGCAAAACGTATCGTTTCCAAATGCGATGGTTGACCGTATTACACCGGTATCTAAAAAGAGTGATATTGATTACGTGGTTGATGCATATGGTGTTAGCGACGAGTGGCCAATTACCTGTGAGTCGTTTACACAATGGGTAATAGAGGACACATTTAGTGACTCTCGTCCAAATTGGGATGTTGTTGGTGCACAGTTTGTTACTGATGTAACGCCTTATGAAACCATGAAAATACGTTTACTTAATGCAGGGCATTCTGTGCTTGGTTTATTAGGTTCAATCCATGGCTATGGCACTATTGACGAAACGGTATCGGATGAATTATTTGCCACATACCTACGTGCTTTTATGGATAAAGAAGTAACCCCAAATCTTGAACCACTTGAAGGCATTGACCTTGAAAGTTACAAAGATACGTTAATAGAGCGTTTTGCTAATCCTAATATTAAAGACAGCCTAGCGCGTATCTGTAGTGAAAGCTCAGCTAAACTGCCTAAGTTTTTAATTGCCACTATTAACGAGAACCTAGTACAAGGTCGCGATGTATCACTGGCTACGCTTGTTATTGCTACTTGGTGTTTATACAGCGATAAAGGTTTAAGTGAAAACGGCGAGCAACTTGAAATTCAAGATGCGATGCACAAAGAGCTTAATTCTTACGCGCAAGAGACTCAAACTAGCCCAATTGCATTTTTAAAGTTAACGAGCTTGTTTGGTAAGCTTGAGCATAACGAAACGTTTACTGCTGAATATAAAAAGTCGATTGCTGCGTTGTATGCACCTAATAGTAAAATTAAAGCCATTATGCAGGCTGTACTTGATCAAAAGAGTAACTAATTATGAGCATTTTAATTAATCATAAATCAGGCGAAAACGTAAGTGTTAGCTGTTTTGGCGAAGTACTGTGGGATTGTTTTGATTCAGGTAAACGCTTAGGTGGCGCGCCACTCAACATGTGTGTGCGTATTAACTCACTAGGCATTAAAGCCGACATGATCAGCGCTGTTGGTAACGATGAGTTAGGCGCTGAGTTACTAGGTGAAATTACTAGCAAAGGCGTAAGCTGCGAATACATTGCTATTAATAGTGACAAAAAAACTAGCACGGTTGAGGTAACGCTCGACAGTGGTGGCTCTGCAAGTTATGAAATAGTGGCAGACACTGCGTGGGATAATATAGCGCTTACCGATGAGTTGCTTAGTAAAGTTAAAAGTAGCGATGTATTTGTATTTGGCAGCCTAATTGGGCGAAGCGAAGCGTCTTTAGCTACGTTAAACCAACTAGTTGATGTAGCAAACTTTAAAGTATTTGACGTAAATCTACGTGCACCGCATTACAAGCTAGAAACACTTGTAGATTTAATGAATAAAGCAGACTTTATTAAGTTAAACGATGAAGAGCTATACGAAATTGCAAAAGCGATGGGTTGTAAGTTTCATTCGCTTGAACAAAATTTAGCGTTTATAGCACAGCAAACAAATACCGATTACTTATGTGTAACCAAAGGCAGCCACGGTGCTTTATTAACAATCAAAGGCGAAAATTTTTATAATTCAGGTTATTTAATTAGCGTAATTGACACTGTTGGCGCAGGGGATTCGTTTTTAGGTTCGTTAATTTATCAACTTTGTAGCAACGACGACGCGCAATATGCCGTTGACTTTGCATGTGCCGTTGGAGCAATGGTCGCCGAAAGTTCTGGTGCAACACCTACTTTAACGCATCAACAAATTAGTGAGTTTATGAACCCACTTTAAAAAAACATTTTGTGTGAAAGCGGTTATACGTAAAAGTTTAACCGCTTTTTTTGTGCCTAAAATAAGACATAGGCGATAAGTGAGTGTTAAGTGCGCAGGTTGCGTAAATAGTGGCTTATATCGATTATTGTATTAGCTAAACGTCTTATTGTTTGAGGGTTAAAGCTTTGTTATCGTTCGTCGATTATTCACGGATTGAAAAGGCGGGGCGACACACAATGCGCTCTATAACTAAAATACAAAAAGAGAAACGTGCTTTATGATCATCTTTTTTATCTGCCTCACTATTTTAATACTGGGCTATAAGTTTTACAGCCCATTTGTTGAAAAACAAGCCGGTTTGGATTCAACTGCTGACACACCACAAAAACGCTTTAGCGAAGGTGTTGATTACGTAGCTATTCACCCTGTAAGAGCATTTTTAATTCAGTTTTTAAACATTGCTGGCGTAGGCCCAATATTTGGCCCGATTTTAGGTGCTTTATACGGACCCGTTGCACTAGTATGGATTGTACTTGGTAATGTTTTAGGTGGCGCTGTACACGACTTCTTCTCAGGTGTAATGAGTATAAAAGAAGACGGTAAAAGCCTACCAGAAATCGCAGGCCATTATTACAACGTCGTATTTAAAGGCTTTATGCTTGTATTTACTGCCATGCTACTGTTTTTTGTAGGTGTAGTATTTATTATGAGCCCTGCAGGTTTGCTAAGTAACCTTGATTTTTTTGAAGGTACAATACTGGCAAACAACACCTTTTGGGTACTTGCTATTTTAGCGTATTACTTTTTAGCTACCTTGCTACCAATTGATAAAATTATCACTAAGTTTTACCCAATTTTTGGTGCGCTAATGATTGTAATGACAGTGGCAATTGCTATTTCATTACTTATTAATGCGCCGCACTTACCGGTACCAAGTGACTTTTTAGCTTACTTTGAAGCTGATCACGCACATGACTTTTTAGAGCCAAATCCAGATGGATTACCAACATGGCCATTGTTATTTATAACAATTACCTGTGGTGCTATTAGTGGTTTTCACTCTACTCAAGCGCCTATTATTGCGCGCTGTTTAACTAACGAAAAATACGTACGTCCAGTTTACTACGGCGCTATGATGTGTGAAGGTATTGTAGGTTGTGTATGGGCACTTGCTGGTATTGCAGCGTTCCCAGATGGTTACGCTGGCTTAAAAGCATTGCTTGATCAAGGTGGTCCAGGTTTAGTTGTTAACCATGTAGCTAACAGTTACTTAGGTGTATTTGGCGGTATAATGGCAATTATTGCAGTAGCCGTTTTCCCAATTACTTCTGGTGATACAGCGTTCCGCTCATTACGTTTAACAGTTGTTGATGCGTTTAATATTCCACAAAGTTTACGTAATCGCTTGTTAGTGGCGGTGCCTATACTTGCTATAGCGTACTTTATGACTAAGCTCGATTTCTCATTAATTTGGCGCTACTTTGCATTTTCAAACATGCTGCTTTCTACAAGCGTATTATGGCTTGCTACTAAGTACTTGTTTGACCGTGGTACATTCCATTGGATTGCCAGTGTTCCTGCTGTTATAGCAACAGCGGTAACGGTTTCTTATATTGGCACTGCAGCAATTGGTCTTAACTTATCAAGCGATTTAGGTAAACCTATTGGCGCTGTAGTAACAGTGATTGGCTTAATTGTTTTAGCGATTGTGCACTCTAAGCATAAAGTTAAACCAACAGCGGTTTAATAATCACATAAGTTATTTCAAGCATTAAAAAAGCGAGCTATTGATTATCAATAGCTCGCTTTTTTTGTGTACTAAATTTAGGTATTACTGAGTTGCAAGTTCAAAGTAGCTATTATCGTCGAGCGTTTTGCTTATCATCATAGCGCCCTCAAGCAGGCTCACTGTTTGAATAGCTGCTTGAGCGGGGTTAGGCTCACCATTAGCTAAGTGTGCAGCGCTAAGCCATGTTAGGTTTTGATTAAAAAAGCGCTTTACTTCAAGGCGTACTTTATCTGGAAGGCTATCGCTTTCGGCTCCTAGCAAACCACATAAACACATTTTTTTATCGGTTACTAATGCACGTCTAAAAAGCTGTGTGTACACATCAATAGGATTTTTACCGTTTGCTTTAAGCTCGCTTGGCTCGCCTAACGCTGCTAAAAAAGAATCAGTGTATTGATGAGCAAGCTCTGCACCTAAATCGGCCTTAGTCGGAAAGTGATAGTGCACACTGGCGCTTTTAATGCCGACTTCACAGGCGAGCTCTCTAAAACTAAAATTACTGTACCCGCCAAGTCGCACCTTGTTTTCAGCTGCTTTTAATAACGCTTCTTTTTTACTCATTTTTAATATTTCCTATCTACAGTAATACCAGTTTTATTAAAAACATGATCATTGTATCGCATTAAATAATTCACTAACTGCGTTAAAAATTATTCATACAGAATAACTAGATGTCATGATTTTCGCCTTGTTATTGCGCTATTTTCTTAGTGCAATAATAGATCACTTATTTAATGCAAATGGCACAGCAAAATTATCGACCAGTAGGTAGTTATTTACAAGCGTTTTTACTATTAAGCAACTCCATAATTTTATTATGAATTAAGTTAAATCCCATAAATCAGAAAAATTTAAACGTTGACTTAAATTTAGTTTAATATTATAAATTACCTATCGGTAGGTAGGTTGCTGCCATTAACTCACTTTTAAACAATAAAGATAGAGATTGCTATGAAAATTTATGATGTAGAAAACTTTCCAAATCCACTTCGTGTTCGTATCGCTTTAGCTGAAAAAAATGCCACTTCAAATGTTGAGTTTGTACCTGTTGATTTATTAAATGGTGAACACAGAACAAAAGCCTTTTTAGCTAAAAACCCCTTAGCAGGTGTACCCGTATTAGAGCTAGATGACGGCACGTTTATATCAGAAAGTACCGCTATTACTGAGTATATTGATACCGCATTTGAAGGCCCATCTTTAATGGGTGAAACCGCAAAAGAGCGTGCAGTAATTAACATGATGCAAAAGCGTGCAGAATCTATGGTGCTTGACGCTGTGGCAACTTACTTTCATCATGCAACTGATGGCTTAGGTCCTGAGCTTGAAACATATCAAAATGTGGCTTGGGGTGAAAAACAAGGCGAAAAAGCGCGCCAAGGGTTTAGCTATTTTAATGATGTACTAGCGCAATCGGCGTTTGTTGCTGGTGAGCAGTTTAGTATTGCTGATATTACATTGTATGCTGGGCTGGTATTTGCTGGATTTGCACAAATAGCAATCCCGAATGAGCTTACCCATTTAGTTGCATGGCAAGAAAAAGTAGCAAAACGCCCAAGTGTTGCGGCTTAATTAGGTTATTAGTTTAAAATTTAAGTGAAGTTACGCTTAGGAGCCAAATATGAAAATTGCTGCCGATTTTAGTAAACGAGTTGTGGTACATAGTGAATCGCTCCCGTGGGTTGCATCGCCAATGGCGGGTGTTGATAGACGAGCGCTCGATAGAGTGGGCGACGAAGTTGCTCGCGCAACGACCATTGTTCGTTATGCACCTGGCAGTGAGTTTTCGCCGCATGTACATACAGGCGGTGAAGAGTTTGTTGTGCTTGAAGGGGTATTTCAAGATGAACATGGTGACTTTGCGGCAGGTTCTTATATCCGTAATCCACCGCAATCAAAGCATAAACCGGGGTCTGAAAATGGCTGCGTTATATTTGTAAAGTTATGGCAGTTTCAACCAGATGATCGAACGCACGTGCGTTTGCAAACAAACTTGATGCAAAGTACGGTGCATCCTAGTTTCAAAAATGTTGCCGTAACCCCTTTATACAAAGACGACTTTGAAGAGGTAAGCTTGTTGCACTTTAAGCCCAACGTCTGCATGGTTATAAGCGCAAAAGGTGGAGCTGAGCTGCTAGTACTTGAAGGCTCATTTGATGAGCAAGCCGATACCCTTGTAAAAAACAGTTGGTTAAGAGTGCCTATTAATAGCTCCGTTAACGTTAAAGCGGGAAGTAATGGTGCAAAAATATGGCTTAAAACGGGTCATTTAACTGATGTAGAAAACCAGATATCTCGCGTACAAAATGCGTGATTGAGTCGTTTATTTGAGACTATTTATTGATTTAGTTCAGGACTAATTAATTTTAGAAGGTGTACTTTTACCACTCAGCCTATTTAAGGAGAGCAGTAATGGTACACACAACACATGGTTTATCTATTGGTCTTGAACGTGCAGGAAGAGAGTTTTTTTTAAAACTTAAAGCCGTTGGTACGCTTACTCACGACGACTACAAAATAATTACCCCAATGATAAACTCAGCTCTTGGCGAAGTTAAGCACCCAGTTGTGAATGCATTAATAGACGGTAGTGAACTTGAAGGTTGGGAACTACGCGCAGCGTGGGATGACTTAAAATTAGGTGTTAAACACTCTAAAGAATTTAAAAAAGTAGCTATTTACGGTAATAAAGAGTGGCAAGCTCGCATGGCCAAAATAGGTAACTGGTTTATTTCGGGTGAGGTTCAATACTTTGAAAATGCTACCGCAGCCATAGATTGGTTAGACGAATAATAAATCTCTTCTCCCAAAAAATAGCGCTTACAAAGCGCTATTTCAACTCTTAAATAAAGGACTTATAGCGAACGTTTAATAGTTTTCGCTTATTGTTAAGTATCAATTTTATCAAAATACGTTACTAAGCTGTCAATAAATGAACGAAGTGCAAGTGACTGATGTTTCCTAGAGCGGTAAATACCGTATATGCTCAAAGTTTGTGGTTTAAGGTGTGGTAGTAAATGTATTAACTTTCCATTATTTATATATTTCTGCGCAGCAAACTTAGGTTGTAGAGTTATTCCTTGATTATTAAGAGCAGCTTTTAACAGTAAGCTCGAATCATTAGCACTGAAGTTACCAGCAATCGCTACAGATAGGGGGTTTTCAGGGTGTGAAAAATGCCACATACTTTTTTCAAACCGTGAATAGTTTAAACAGTTATGGCGACTCAAATCATCCGTAGTTATAGGCTTAGAGTTTTTTTCTAAATATTCTGGGCTTGCACATAATACTGAATGGCATTTCCCAAGTGGGCGAGCAATTATATTAGGATCTAAGTCATTGGTAATTCTAATTGCTAAATCTATTCGCTCTTCTACCAAATTTGTAACGTGATTACTAATTTGTACATCAATACTGACTTCGGGATGAGCGTGTAAGAATTGTTGCAACATATCTGGTAGTACATCATGTGCTAAAAAAGGCGAGCACGACAACCTAATTTGCCCGTTTAATCTGTTATTACTTTCTATCGGCGCACTAATGTTTTGGGCGATGGCAATGAGCTCTCGGCTGTGATTAAGTACTTTTTCACCCTCTGATGTGAGTGTTATTTTTCTTGTTGACCGATGGAGTAGTTGGGTATTTGCCCACTTTTCCATTTGATTCAAATACCGTGTAACCATAGATCTAGACATATCTAAAGCACGGGCAGCACCGGCTAGACTTTTCTGCTCTACAATTTTTATAAATACATCAGCTGCAATAATTCTATCCATTCACTTTGCCTATATGTTCGATTTATGCAACAGATAGTTGCATTCTGCCTAGTTTTTCATTCTTAAATTGCAACATACAATAGCCTCATCTTAACGAAATAACAAACAGGCTACTGAGAATGAAAAAAGTTAAACACGTATTAGCAGCAACAGCTTTATTAGCAAGCACATTAATGCAACCGGTATTAGCGCAAAGTGAATTAGTTGTTGATGTATATAACCCACAAGACAAAAGTATTTTTGCTGTTTCATCAAGCATTATAAGTGGTAATAACGAAGTGTTATTAGTGGATGCCCAATTTCAGCGTAATGATGCACAAGCATTGGTTGAAAAAATAAAAGCGAGCGGTAAAACATTAACAGCTGTTTATATTAGTCACAGCGACCCTGATTTTTACTTTGGTTTAGATGTAATTAAAGCTGCTTTTCCAAAAGCAAAGTTATTAGCGACTAAATCAACAGTAGAGAATATTAAAAGCTCAATGCAAGGAAAGTTAAATTATTGGGAGCCTATTTTAAAGAGCAATGCACCTAAAGAAATTATTTTGCCAGAAGTAATACTATCAAATACCCTAACTATAGATGGGAAAGAAATTATTATTAAAAATTTACAGCATGATCCAAAGCATACTTACCTTTGGATCCCTTCTATAAAAACAGTGCTGGGTGGGGTTGTAGTATTTGATCAAATGCATGTGTGGTTGGCCGATTCGAGCACTGCTGCAGAGCGTCAAACTTGGCAGTCAACATTAGATAACATCGAGAATTTAAAACCTCAGACTGTTATTCCAGGTCACTTTTTACAGGGCAGTAAACAAGACCTTTCTGGTGTGTCATTCATGAAAGGGTACTTAAATAAAGCGGATAGCGCTGCAAAAAATGCAAAAAACTCAGCTGAATTTGTAGAGATCATGACTCAAGCTTACCCTGATTTAGGTGCAAGAAGCATTTTAGAGTTGGGCTCAAAAGTGGTTATGGGTGAGATGCAATGGCACTAAGTGCCCTTGCGTTAAGCAATTATTTAGATAGGAAATATTAATGAAAAACGTAACGTTACATATAATTGTTGACCCTTTATGTGGTTGGACTTACGGCAGCGTGCCCTTGATCACCGCTGCTGAAAATATTGATGGTTTAATTGTAAAAGTACACAGTGGAGGCATGCTAACAGGTGATAATGTAAAATTAGTGACTCCTGCATGGCGTGAATTTGCACTTAAAAACGACAGTGTCATAGCGAAGAAAACCGGACTGGTATTTGGTAGTAACTATACTGATGGGCTTTTAAAAACCAACGATATTATACTCAACTCAGCTCCGGCTATTACCGCTATATTGGCAGCGCAAGCGCTTGGTATATCAGGTGGGGAAATGCTTAATAGTATTCAACATGCTTATTATGCTCAGGGTAAAAACATTATGCAGCTGCATGTACTGACTGATATTGCATTGGAGCTGGGTTTAAACAAGGCCTTATTTGAAACCCACTTTAATGCGCTAGAAGGCGATGCAACAGATCAACATATAGCACAAAGCCGCGGCTTGTTGCACGATATTCATGGGCAAGGTTTTCCTAGTGCAGCATTTGAATTTGACACAGGTAAGTGGCAAAAAGCCGATATAGCCCATTATTATGGAAAAACTGAGCAGTGGGTTACCTACTTACAGCAATCAGTTGCGCTAGTATAGTGTGATGAAATTTCTAAATAATAAAGCTGTTTATATTACAGCTTTATTGAGCTTCCTTTTTATAGTGCAAGGGTGTGCAAAAATGAACAACATAGACATAATTAAAAGTACGTATGAAGGCAAAACATCACAAGAGAATGGGCAAAATTTAGTTGCTCATGCAAGTGATACTATTACTTGGAAAGAGGCTGACGGTTTTGCTTATGCTGGTACATACCATGGTATGAATGACATTACTGAACATGTTTTTCAAAAGCTTGCAAGCGAGTGGTATAACTACACGTTTACGCCACAAAACTACTTATCCCAAGATGATACTGTTGTAGTGTATGGCACGTACTCTGGTACTTACATTAAAACGGGTAAAAAAATGCAAGCTAGGGTCGCGCATATTTGGCAGCTTAAAAATCAAAAAATAACGCACTTTGAACAAATAGTGGATAGTAAAATGGTGTTTGATGCTATGCAGTAACTACGCGTTACTGCATATATTTGAACTTAAAAAACATTAGGCCTATTAAAGTACATCAGCCAACACAGGTAATGCCGGAAATGCCCCTTTAGCTAAACACGCTTTAGAGCCACATTTAAGAGCAAAGTGCAGGGCGCCTTTTACGCTCGCTTTATCATTTAGTTTATCTGCTAGTGGTAAATCACTTCCTAAGTTATTTAAGTAGTATAAAACCCCCGCTATAAATGCATCACCCGCGCTTGTTGTATCTACGGCGTTTATTTTTGGTGCCGATTCGTTAAGTATAAATGCGCTGTGGTAAACCTTGGCAGGCTCTGGTCCATCGGTTAAAAACACCAGTTTTACTCCGGTATTTAATAGCATTTGAATGTAATCATCGCTCGTTGTATCGCTATGCTGGGCTAAAAAATTAAGCTCATCACGCGAGAGTTTTACTATGTCACAATAGGTGTAACAGGCTTTTACATTGCTTGCTATATCGTTTGTGTTTTCCCACAAGCTGTAGCGTAAATTCACATCAAAACTGACGAGCTTATTATTCGCTTTTGCAAGTTCTAGCGCTTTAACCGTTGTGTTGGCAATTGCTGATTCGGTTAATGTGTTTGAACAAAAGTGTAGTGTGCTTATTTCTTGCCAATTTATATGCGCTAAATGCGCCTGGGTTAATAGTACATCGGCTGTGTTATGGCGATAAAAGCCAAAACTACGCTCGCCGGTTTCATCAAGGCTTACTATGACCATGGCGGTTTGTGAGCCTGCAATGGTAAATAAATAGTCTGTATTTACATTGTATTGCGCTAATGCATTACTTAATTGATTGGCAAAATGATCGTCCCCTTTACCACCACAAAATGCAGCCTCTGCGCCGAGTTTTGCGTAGCCAACAGCTACATTGGCAGGCGCGCCACCTGGTATAGGTAAATAGGCTGAGTTATTAGCATCTTGTGGCAGCATATCAATTAATAGCTCGCCTAAGCACAGGAGTTTAGTCATTTGGAATATCCTAAAAAGCCTAGCAAGGCTAGGCTAAAAAACGTGAAGGGTGTTATTTATTCATACTTTAAAAGGCGCTACAGTGACTACTCACCGCAGCGCAATACACACATTTAGTTAAAAGCGTATTTTAAAGTTACCGACGTTGTGCGGCCGTTAATAGTACGGGCACGAATAATGTTATTTTCAGGTACTGAACCTTCTTCTGCTTCTGTAATACCTACTGTATCAAATAGGTTATTCACATTAAGCGCAATATTAAGGTTTTCAGATAAGTCATAGCTTACAAAGCCATTTACCTGTGTGTAGCCGTCAAATTGCAAGTCGTTATTATCTTGAGCGTATGCATCGGTAGTACCAATGAAACTTACCCCTGCAGCGCCTTTTTCATAGTTGTAACGTGCCATTAATGAGTAAATTAAATCGGCTTGACGACGTGGCGTATTACCTACAACATCTGGGTTAAGCGCATCTTTTGCTATTTCTGCATCGGTCCAGGTTAAATTACCGCGAAAATCCCATGCATCAATAAAGTAAGTAGATTCTATTTCAATCCCTTTTGCTTCGTATTCACGGTCAAAAAACGTTTGTGATGTTGCTTCAAAATTTTGCTCTTCAGTTTCGGCAAAAAACGCAGTAGCAAACACTGATAATGAATCAAAGCGCTTTTTAACACCAAACTCAAACTGGTTTACTTCATCAACAGCGTCTTCTTTTGCAACAGAGCCGTCGGCGCGTACTTTACCAAATAAAAGACGGTCAGCATTTGCACGCCCACCTTTACTAATACGTGCAAACGTAGCAAGGCTTGGGTCAATTTGATAATTAGCACCAATTGAATAAGAAGAATAGTTCCAGTCGTAATTTACTGGGCTGGCGTTGGCAATATCAATACCTGCAACGTTTTGTTCCGGGATTGATATTTCACCGTCGCGGTTCATATCTACAGTTGATGTTACGGCACCTGCATAATTACCGCGAGCTTCGCCACTGTCGTAACGGGCACTTGCATCAATGCTTACGTCGCCTAATTTAGTAGAGAATGCAACGTATGGTGCACGGGTGTCGTACTCTGTGTCGTAATCACGTTGGCAACAGTTTCCCCAGTAAGGTGTGCCATATGCATATAAACCATTTTCTGAAAATTCAGTACCGTCAGCTGCAGTAACATTTAATAATGCTGCATTGTCGCCTTTAAGCTCCATAAGGTATGAATTCCATAACCACGACATAGCAATGTTTTGAGTTGACGCGTAATAACCAAAGGTAATGCTGGTGTCATCATCAAACGATTTAGTTAGTTTAAAGTCGTTTACTAATGAATCGAAGTCGTTCATTGTTACGTCAAAGGTATGAATTCGCATAGCGAGGTCGTCGTTAAATGCAGCGCCCGTGTTTGCGTTACTGAGTGTTGCGCCTACACCACCAATGCTCTGTGCAATAGATGATGCGCTGCCAACCTCAGCAGGAATAAGCGAGTTAAAGTTGCCGCTTATTGATGATTTACGAAAACGGTTTTCGATACGCCAATCGTTATCTAAATCAAATACAGCTTCAAAACCAACAGAGTCAACCTTTGGATTCATACCATCGCGAATATCGCCGCTACTGATTTGGTTTTCACCATTTAAACGTACTGTTTTAGTAAATAACGCTGAATGAGGTGTGTCTGATTGCGCATCAAATCCAGCAATAGAGTCACCATTTGAGTACATTGGCATTGGAAGGTAGCCAACACTCTTATCGTCTAAGTGTTTGTAGTAAAGGCGAACGTAACCGTTGTCGAAATCTTTTGTAAGGTTAGCTTTTATTTGGCCACCTTTATTAGACGTGTAACCTGTTTCGCGCGGGCCTTCCCCTTGTCGAACAAAACCACCAACATGAAAACGCACGCTATCGGTTAAGTAAGTGCCGTATTCAAAGTCTGTACGAACGCTGTCGTAATCTAAGCCAAGTGTTGTAGATACACTGCCAGATTCGTTTTCGCCATTTTTAGAGATAAAGTTAATAATGCCACCAGGTGCATTACTTGCTGCAGTAGATGCTGAGCCACCACGAATCGATTCGATAGTTTGCACAGTGTTATCTAATCGCATAAAAATATCTGAATTACCAAAAGCGATATCACCGTATTGCAGTACAGGTAAACCATCTTCTTGTAATTGTAAAAATTTTGCACCGCCCGAAGCAACTGGCAGGCCACGAACAGCAATATTTGCATTACCTTCGCCACCTGTCGATTCTGCACGAATACCAGGGATGATTCTAAAAGCCTCGGCTGTTGAGCGAGGAGTAGACACCTGAACTTGTTCAAGTGATACGCTACTAACTGATACGCTTGAAGCCATGATTGTTGTTCGACGTGGTACGCCGGTTACAACTATTGTTTCAAGACCTTTGTTTTGTGATGCTTCAGGTGTTGCTTGGTCTGTTTCTTGTGCGTTAACGCCTTGACTTACGGCAAGTGCTAAAGCGCTGATTAAATATAAAGGTGTATTGTGTGTTGTCATGTGAACGCCTCGTTGTGTTGAACCCAGTAGGATTTGTTATTTTTACTTAATCGATTAAGTAAAAATAACAAATATTTTACAATAAGCAAATCATTTTGTGTTTAATTTGCTCTTTTATTATTCATATGTTGATTTTAAAAGTGTTTTTTATTGTATTGAGATACAAGTTTTTTAAGCTGTTGGGTTATTTTCTTGTAAAGCACTCATTGATGGGTCGCGTAAATAATTGAACAACATAGCTACAAATAAAATCACGGCAAACCCTGTTGCTAAGTAAAAGCCATAGCGCACATGGCCAAAGTAATCGCTGATCATACCCATAAATAAAGGAGCTAAAGCAGCCGATAATGCGGTAAAAAATAATATAACGCCGGCCACGGCTCCATGGCGCTCAGCAGGAAAACACGATATACCTTTAGAGTTTAAAGTTGGATAAACCATAGACATAAATAAACCTGAAAGAGGTAGTAACCCTACAGCCCAGTCAACGCCACCAATAAGTGTACCCACATAACAAAGCGCAATACCTAAGCTTAAATAAGCCATAACACCTTGCCAGCTATAACGATTTAGTAACCATACGGCAATAAAACGACCTGCAGCACGTAGTATAAAAAATATAGTAAGTGCATAAGTGGCAAGGAGCGGCCAAGAGCCTGTGTAGTCCTTTAATAGCGTCGGCATCCATACATAAATAGCCACTTCAGTCGCTACATAAAGTGCAATAGCTAAAGAAAAGCCAAGTGCATAAGGGTTTTTTACCATTTTCATGGTGGTGGCCAAAGAGGCTGGCTTTTCAGTTGTTTTAACTACGTCAGGGTAGTCTGCGCGCCATGCTAATAAAGCAAGAATTAAACACATTACGCCCGCAGTAATATACAGGTATGTCCAACTTACGTTTTGCACTAATAAAACACCAACTAGGGCAGGGCCTACAATAGCGCCAATGCCAAAAAAGCCCTCAACCTTGTTCATAGTTTTAGTATGGTCGTCGTTACTATGTGAAATATCGCCAAGCAATGCCAGTGCGCCGGTTTTAAATAAACCAATGGCCAGGCCTATGCAGCAAAGCAATACTAAAAAGAAGGTAAAACTGGTGCTAAATGCAAACAAAAAACAACTCGCAGAAAATATTAATAGACCTAGCATAATGGTTTTTTTACGGCCAAGGCTGTCAGCTAAAAAGCCTAAAAATAATCCACTAAAGGCAATGAGTGCCATAGGAGCGTAATGAAATGCACTAGCTTGAGTCATGCTCAAACCGAAATCTTTTATAAGCTCCGGGATTATCATGCCGACTGCGTCAGAGGTCATGGCAAACATAAAAAACATCATGTATGTAAGCCAGCGTATTTGTTGCAGTGGGTCGCTGCTTACGTGTGTGTGTGATTTTGTCATGTGTTTATTCCTCGTTAAATTCTCTATTAATACTTCGTAAGTCAGTCAGTTGCTTACTGTAGTATTACGTGAGACACGAAATTTGTATGTAAAATTATTAAAAATTACTTGTAAATTCTTACTCGCTAGTTAAAGATATATCTTAATCGATTAAGTTTCAACATGGTAATCACACAATGATGAAGAATAAAGTTCAATTGATCACATATGCTGATCGAATCACTGGCCAAAATATAGGCGCGCTAACCACACTTTTAAACGGCCCTTTAAAAGGCGTATTTGGTGGTGTGCACTTATTGCCATTTTACAATCCTATTGATGGCAGCGATGCTGGCTTTGACCCTATTGATCATAGTGAAGTTGATTCTAGAATAGGCACTTGGGAAGACATACAAGTATTAGGTAAAGATCTCGACTTAATGGCAGACCTAATTGTTAACCATGTATCGGCACAGTCTTTTCAGTTTCAAGATGTACTAGCAAAGGGTAAGCAATCAGAATTTTGGGATTTGTTTTTAACCAAAGATGATGTATTTCCAAATGGTATGAGCGAAGCTGAGCAAAAAGCAATTTACCGCCCACGCCCAGGTAGCTGTTTTACGCCGATGCAGTGCGGCGACGGCCAAACGTATGACTTTTGGACCACTTTTACCGATAACCAAATTGATATAAACGTAAAAGTAGAAGCCGGTGTTGCGTATTTAAATAACGTACTTACTAAATTTTCGGCTAACAATGTAAATATTATTCGTTTAGATGCGGCGGGTTACGCCATTAAGCAAGCTGGCACTAACTGCTTTATGCTTGATGAAACGTTTGGCTACCTAGATAACTTATCTAAGCAAGCAAACGATTTAGGCATGGAAACCATTGCAGAAATTCATAGCCATTATCAAACTCAGGTAGAAGTGGCAAAACGCGTAAATATGGTTTACGACTTTGCGTTACCACCGCTTATTTTACACAGCTTATTTAACAACGATGTAGATGCACTGCTCAAATGGTTACAAATTTCGCCACGTAATTGCTTAACCGTACTTGATACACACGACGGTATTGGCATTATTGACGCAGGTCCAATGGGCGACAAACCAGGGCTATTAAATGCACAGCAGATTGATAACCTAGTAGAAACAATGCACGCCAATAGCAACAACCAAAGCCGCCAAGCTACTGGCGCTGCGGCGAGTAATGTCGACTTATATCAAGTTAACTGTACGTACTACAACGCATTAGGCGCTAAAGACTTTGATTACTTACTGTCGCGTGCAATTCAATTTTTTGCTCCAGGTGTACCACAAGTTTATTACGGCGGCCTATTTGCTTGCGAAAACGACATGGAATTACTGACAAATACAAATGTAGGCCGTGATATTAACCGCCCATATTTAGATGCAAATATAATCGACAAAGCCTTAAATAAGCCTGTAGTAAAAGGTTTAATTGAATTAATTAAAATTCGCAATTCACACCCTGCATTTGCAGGTGAATTTAGCGCCCAAGGTGAGGGCAGTATGTGTTGTTTATCGTGGCAACTAGATGAGCAAACTATTTCACTCACTGTTGATTTTAAATTACGCCATGCACTTATTACGCAAGTAAACGGTGATGAAGAAACAACGATTAACTTAAATTCATTTTTAGCTTAATGTTAAAAGAGTAATTTACAAACGTCATGTAAAGCAAAAGCCAAGCTACTTAAGCTTGGCTTTTTAACACATAAAACTATTACAAGGTTTGTAAGCTAACTACTCGCACCAATCTCTAATTCGTAACTGACTTCCTGAGTTTTTTCTTCTTTAGAAATAAATAATTCAGCGGCTATAACGCCTTTTTCTTGGCTGTTTTGATGAATAGTGGTGAGGCGAGGTACAAACCGGGCTGCTTCATCAATACCATCAAAGCCCACAATACGCAGTTCTTCACCTATTTTTATGCCTTGTTTTATTGCTTCTCGCATTGTGGCAAGGGCAATTAAATCACTCATACAAATAATAACGTTAGGGCGAGGGGAGGCACTTAAAACCTCTTTAGCAGCAATATTTGCAAAACGCTCGCTACTTTCAGGAATGTTCCAAATGCGATCGTCAGCCACCGTAATATTTGCCTCGCTTAAAGCGCGTTGATACCCGCGTAAACGTTGATGCGAAATAGATTGTCCGGTTTCAAATTCGTGATGCTCATACACGCGGCATAATACGTTTTCATCAAGTAACCTAAGCCCTAATATAGCCACTTTATCGTTTTGATTATGTAGTACGTGTTTAGCAATTTCGTAACTTGCTTGCTCGTTATTAATATTTACAGAGGCATTGCGAGCAATATCGAAATCAATTGTCACTACATGTTTAGACACTGTTTTTAACTGCTCAACTAACGCGTTATTACGAGGGCGGCCATAACAAATAAAGCCATCTACAAAGTCGACCACGTTGTTAAGGTTATCGCTATTACCTGAAAACAATAAAACATTAATGCCATTTTTTTCAAGCACTGAGGTAACACCGCGCATAAAGCTACTAGCTACAGGGTCCGACACCATATACTCCACACTATCGGGCAGCACTAAAGCGACAATATTAAATGTGCCATTACGCAATGATTGCGCGGCCTTATTAGGCCCGTAATAGCCCAAAGTTTTACACGCTGCGAGAATATCGCCTCGGCGTTTAGCCGATAGCTGATCAGGGCGGTTAAACGCATTAGATACTGTCGCGTTAGAAACACCTAACTCTTTAGCAATACTTTTAAGGGTCCAGCGGGTTTGCTTACTCATACCAATTCTTTACTCAATACTCATGTTAATAAACTAACATATTCAGGGCGTTAGCAAAGGGCAAATTTGCAAAATAGTCTTAATTGTTGGTGATTACACTTAAACTAAAAAGCCTAACTGCTTTAGAGCTATGCTAATACAGTGCTATATGATTTAAATAACATTATTAATTTTTGTGACACTTGGCTGATTGACGATTTTTAATTGGGGCGCTAACTTCATCTATAATTTGTGTTTACGCTTCTTTTATTAGGGCCTTATATAGGCTAAATAAGTGATTGCTAAATTAGGCTATGTATATCCACACACAGCCTAATATCACCTACAAGTCTCTTAAAGCTTGCTGAATAGGGGTTTTAAGTAATTTAACTAAAGGCGACAACGTTGCAGTTACACATAATATTAGTGTGGTTAAAAGTGCGATGAATAATGCAAGTAAGTCAAAGCCAAGTAAAGTTGATCCAATCAATTTATAAAAAATAAAACACGTAATGAGCGCCAATATAAAAGCAAAGAGTATTTGTTTGAAGCGATTAAAAACGATAAAACCGTCAGTAGCCCCTATAGCTAACAATACACAAATAGATTGTTTATCTAGCCTAAGTTGCGCGAGTACTTGATACCATAAGCCACTAAAGATCCCTGCAAGAATGATCAGTGTAATTATTAATCCAAACCAAAGTAAATCAGTTGATTGTTGATCAAATTTGGCCAAAATATCTGCTAATGTTGCTGCTTTATGGATATTAATATTTGAGGCTTGTTCGCTTAACCAACGATTAAAGTCACTGTTGTTACTAAGTGCGTCAATGTTGCTTGATAGAATTGAAAAATTTTTTAACACTTCCTCATCATATATATTCAAGGGTAAGTATAAAGTGGGCATAATGCTTTGCCTGCGACCCCAATGAGGAATATCCTCACTGATCCCAATAATTGTGAGTTGCTGGTTTTCTAAACCGTAACTAATCGTCGTGCCAATGAGTGAACTCAGCTCTTGCGTACTACTTAAATGCTTAGCAAGGGCGTGGTTGATGATCACACCATTTTGCCAATTAGCTAATTGTTTCCCTTGAACACCCACATCAAGTAAATCAAAAAAATGGCTACTCACATAGCTTGTTTTGATATCCATAGCTTCCTTTGCACCTTGCCCAGCAAGCGTATACTGTTGTAATTTTTCAAAAGGGGATGACAAAATTACTGCTTGCGGGTCTACTTGCTGTATCTTATTTAAGGCTTGGCGCCAAGAAATCGCAAAGTGTCCAGAGTCTACACTTACCTGAGCAACAGATAAGTTAATATTGCTGTGTTTATATTTTTGCCACTGAGAGAGAGCAACATTACTCAGCGCATAGGTGGCTGTTAGAGCAACGCTTAATTGAATGACTAAAATTCCTCCGGCTAACGCCTTTTGAAACAACGACACCCGAGTATTTGCCATACGAGTAAACAATGATCCCTTGAGCAAATTTACAAGGGGTATGAGTGAACATAAAATTACGCTCACAGTTATCATTGCGATTGCACTGATAAAACTTACACTATCTACAGACAAGTATTTATCAGTAAATAATAATTGGTAGCTGGTACTGCTAGTTATTAACTGACTAAGTAAGTATAGACTTAATACACTAAGCAAACTTATTACCACGATTTTCAGACATGAAAAAAGGAGCGCAGGTCGAATAAAGTCGTTCGATTGTGCGCCTAACAACTGTAAGGTTTTATACTCATCGGCAAACACAATTGCTTTACTGCTGGAAATTGAAAACAAACTAAATGTTAAAATAAAAAACAGTGTAACAATTAAACCTAATAATAATTGCCATAGTAGTACCATATGCTGATACGACTTAGGGTCAAAATTTATGCCCGAAAAAATAACTAGCGGCAATGGTGATTTACCAAAAGACATACCTTTAACACTTAAATCTATACTCTCCAATTGTTTTTTTGTTTGCTTAGGATCAAAAGACATTTTTGCAGAGAACACGCCATAATATAAAGGTGCAGCTTGTAAAAATCGGTCTACCATTGAGTCATTGGTAAAAGGAGTGGAATAGCGCAAAATATCTTCTGGTAGCCATACATCGACATGATTAACTCCCACTTGGTTATATTTTTTATTTAAAACACCAAGAATTTGTATACCTCGCTCAAGGCGTTTATAGGAAAGTATTTTTCCTTTAATATTGGCATCACTTTTGAGTGTTTCTCGCCAAAACTTTTCAGTGATCCACGCACCAGACACTTTGTTATTTTTTAGCACGTCAATCGCTAAATTGTCGGCCATATTAGGTGAAAAAATAGCACTTCTGACATTGCTTAACTTTGCGTTATCAATTGAAAAGTTGAATTCTTTAAACACGAGCCATGATACATCTTCAACCATTGGTAGTGTTTTTAGCTGATCAAGCGCTTGTTTACTAACTGCACTTAAACGGTTATCTTCACTTAATCTACCTAATGTATACAAAGGCTTATTTGTATTGGTCCAGCTTGGGTTTTCGTAAAAAAGCATACTGCCTAAGCGCAACGCGATACTTAAAAGGGCGGCGGTTAAAGCAAAGCCTAATAATAATATAGCCAGTTTTAAATATTGCCCACGCCAACGTCGCCATTGTGTCAACAGCTCAAAGCCTAGATTACTTACCATCATAATCTATCCGTCCATCTAAAATTCTGATTCGGCGCTTGCAGCGTTGTGCAACGCTTTCATCGTGTGTAACGACTATGAGTGTGCTGCCTTTATCACATAGCGTCTGTAATAACGCAATTACTTCATCACCCGTAGCTTGATCAAGGTTTCCCGTCGGTTCATCCGCTAGTATCAGCGCAGGTTTATTTACCAGAGCCCTTGCAATGGCAACACGTTGCTGTTGGCCACCCGAAAGCTTATCTGGCGTGGTGGCGTGTTTGTCTAGTAACCCCACATCATTAAGCGCCTCTTTTGCACGGTCAATGTACTCACTAGATTTTATGGCTTTATTAAAGCGCATAGGCTGCACTACATTCTCCAGCACTGTCATACTGGCTATTAAATTAAAGTTTTGAAATATCCAGCCTATGTGGGCATTGCGCACCAAACTCTTTTGTTTACGGGTCAACGCTGTAATGTTTTCACTACGCAGTAAATAGTCACCAGCCGTTGGTTCATCGAGTAAACCAATAATAGATAATAGAGTTGACTTACCACTACCAGAAGGGCCCAAAATAGCGATTGATTCACCATCATTAATTGTTAAATTAATGTCTTCCAATACAGGCTTGGCATTGGCTGAAAATGACTTTGATACTTGCTCTAACGTAATTAACTGCTCCACTGTGCGCTCCTTAGCTGGGGTTGTTGTTTTTATTGTTATACCTATTTTTATTTTTACATCGCTTTTATAATTCAGTTAAATCATTTGGAAGTGTGCTTAATACTAAATCCCCTTCATTTAACCCAGCTAAAATTTCAATATATTGCTCACCCTGTAAGCCTATTGTTACTTCTTTAGCAAAAATTTCTCCCTCTTCGTATATATATACATTTTGTGTTAGTTGGCGAGGGTTTAAATAAATGGGTTTGGCGATACGTAATGCGTTTGCTTTGTCTGCTACTAATACGTTGGCAGCAATAGATAAGTTACTGATTGCAGATGTAGGTACTTGCTGTATAAATGCAGCTTCTAGTTTTATTTGATTCGCCTCAATACTTGGAAACACCCGCACAACTTTTGCGTTATATAAAGTGCCTTTAATTTCAACCTTCACAGGCATGCCTATTTTTATAGTATCAGCTGCGCTTGCGGGGGCGAGTAATTCGGCATAAAGGCTATTTTTATCTGATAGTTTAGCCAGTACCGCTCCTTTACTCACGGCTTGCCCAACATCAATTTCATCAAGCAACTCTGTTAAAATACCACCTTGTGAGGTTTTTATTTCAAGATTTTGTACATCGCTGTATGTGAGGGCGAGCTGTTGTTTTTCAGATTCAAGGGTTAGGTCTAATGCTTTTTCCTCATACTCACGCGCCGTTAAAAAAGCTTTTTCACTGCGTTTTGTTAAATCTAATTTTAAGCGAATTTGTTCAAGCCGCGTTTTAGCTTTTAAAAAATCAAGCTCACTTAGTAGCTGCTGTTTATGTAATACATCTAAAGTGGCAATTTCTTGCTCTGCAAATTTTAGTTCGCTTTGCGCCATAGCTACGTCGTTGTCCAGTTGTGTTGCTTCGCGCTGTAATTTAGCTAATGCTGATACATGCATCGCTTGTGCTTTTTGCCAGTTTAATTTTGCTATATCGTATTGGCGTAATAACTGAGGGTTAGATAACGTAAGCACAACCGTATTGCTGGCTAAATGGCTACCCGGCAGCACATTTAATTGGCTTATATGGCCATCAATTTGTGCCACTAAACTGCTAGAAACGCGGGGTTTTAACCGACCAAACACGGCAACTTGCTGCTGTACTGCACCTTTTTCTACCGCTGAATATTTGATTTCGTAAGCTTTATCACTAAATAATACCGTTAGCACAAGCCAAATTGTTACCACTAATACCAATACACCCAAAGCAAACAGTAAAACAGTTCGCGATTTTATTAAGTTAGAATCTTGCTTTGGAATAGTTAACATTTATTGCCCTTTTAGCTACTAAGCACGCATGGCGCTACAAATTAAACACTATTGCGGGTTGAACCCTATTAATGGGATCTCAATTAAATACCACGGGATAGTTGCATGCTTTTTCAGAGTAAGTGCAGCACTTTTTCGTCGTTTGATGGCTTTTATTAATGAGTCTGTAAAAGCCCCTCCTTCGGAATATAAGTAACTGCCATCTTTTGCAGTGGGTGTATCAAAGTATAAATACACATAATGTGTGTTTGTAGGTACTTGTATATTTGTAAAAGCGAGAAACTCTTCACGGGTGATATTAACGTTGAGTTGCTCACTGTTTAAGATACTTTTTAAATCAGGGGCGATTTTAATTGCCTCTTCATAGCTGAGCCAATGCTCGCTTTCAATATCAAAAATATAGCCTGTTTCATAGCTTGCGTAACCGCCTGCATTTAAAAAAAACTGTTCAAAGGTATCAAAGCGCTTAGTTGTACCACGTCGCCATTGTTCTATTTTATTGGCTTTATCTGTAAAGTGGGTCATTTTCTCAGCGTCGTTAACCTCGGCAACACTGGTTGTATGGGTAAAAAGCAATGCAGTAAAGGCAAGTTTTAGAAGGTGTTTTATCATTTTAATCTCCATTTAAAATATCAAAACTCTATTGCGGCTTAAACCCGATTAATGGGATCTCAATTAAATACCACGGGATAGTCGCGTGTTTTTGCATGGTCAGTGCAAAGCGTTTACGTCGCTCATAGTTTTTTATTAATAGTTTTTCAACTGCAGGGTCGACAGAATATTGTTCAGCAAACATATACGTCTTTTTTTTGGCGTCAACAGGTCTATCAAAATATAAATATACATAGAGGGTGTTTGTAGGTACTTGTATATTTGTAAAAGCGAGTAATTCTTCGGTGGTGATATTAATTGTATACTCTTGGTTAACTATTAGGTCTTTTAAATCAGGGGCAACTTTAATGGCTTCTTCATAGCTGAGCCAATGATTGTTTTTGATATCAAATAAGTATCCAGCTCCTGTGTAAGCACGGCCTCCGGCATTTAAAAAAAACTGTTCAAAGGTATCAAAGCGCTTAGTTGTACCACGTCGCCATTGCTCTATTTTATTGGCTTTATCTGTAAAGCGGATCATTTCTTCAGCGTCGTTAACCTCGGCAACACTGGTTGTATGGGAAAAAAGCAGTGCAGTAAAGGCAAGTTTTAGAAGGTGTTTTATCATTTTAATTTCCATTTAAAAACAGTAACGACTGCATACTGTTACTGTGTGACTATCTAATATTAAGGGCAGTTAATAGTACAAGGGTCGGCCTCTGTAGAGGTTAAGGTGCTACCTCCTGGCCCTTGCGCCTCACAAGCGAATTCTCCATTTTCCCAGCTACAAGTGCTATCACCGCACGCAGCATATACACCAATACTAACACTGCTTACAAATAAACCAATAATTACTCTTTTGATGGTTTTAGTCATTATTAAATCTACATATAAAATGTAACCCTGAATTGGGTACTTTCTATGCTATCGAACTGTTTTTATTTTGTAAATATAATGTTTTCAGGTTGTGGGGGATTATTTTTGGTTTTAAATAAACGCGTTTTATTCGATGAGGTTAAAATTTTTGCGACTTAAATCCGATTAATGGGATCTCAATTAATATTACTTTGTAAAGACACTCAATTGTTTTTCAAGCCAAAACATAAATGCACTTACTCGTTTAGGTAAGTGGTGCCTATTCGGGTACAAAATATTGATTGGTAGGTCGGGCATCGCGTATTGAGGCAAAACTTGGACAAGTTCGGCAGATTCCAAATGTTTACTAATACCATGAATAGGGGTTTGAATAAGTCCAAAGCCATTTAGTGCGGCGCTTAAATATGCCTCTGAGGAGTTAACAGTAAGCTGGCTTTTCATCGTTATTGATTGCAATTGATTATTGCTATCTAAATATTCGAAACCCGGATCAGGGATACCAAGTGTTTGACTGTAGCGAACAATGTAATGACTTTTTAAATCGTTAAGAGTTTTAGGTAAACCATGATTTTTTACATAATAACGGCTTACGCAATTTAAAACTTTAAAGCTACCCAAACGTCGTGCAATTAACGATGAGTCGGTAAGTTCGCCCACTCTCACTACGCAATCAAACCCTTCTTTAATGACATCTACTCGTCTATCGGAGCTGCCAAGTTCTATTTCAAGATTTGGGTGCATTTTTAAAAACGAACTTAAGTTTGGAATTATGGTATCTCGACTAACAGCTTGTGGCATATCTACACGTATTCGGCCTGTTAAACCTTTATCTTCACTTACAAATAAATTTTTTAAATCGTCAGCGTCGCTGATAATTCCCAGTGCACGTTGATAAAATAGCTCACCGTCTGAAGTCATATTTACAGTGCGTGTAGTACGGTGTAATAAACGCGTATTTAATGTACTTTCGAGCATGGTTACTGCTTGCGATACACTTGATTTAGGAAGATTTAAGCTTGTTGCTGCTTTAGAAAAACTACTGAGTTGCGCTACTTTAATAAAAATACGTATTGCGTTTAGGTCTTTCATAATACCGTTTATTGTTCGTTTATTTTGAACAGTGTAACTCTTTTCAGCCTGTTTATCTTAGTTGCTTGAAAAAATATACTGGCTTGGAGGTTATTTAACTCCCCGCTTTTATTTTCAACAGGATATAACAATGAACAAACGAATTGCAGTGATCACCGGTGGTAATCGTGGGCTTGGTAAAAGCACGGTGCTTTGCCTTGCAAAGCAAAGTATCGATTGCATTTTTACTTACCGTAGTCATGAAAAAGAAGCAAAAGAGGTTGTAAAGCAAGTACAGGATCTAGGCTCTAAAGCGGTTGCATTGCAATTAGATGTAAGTGATATGCTCGGCTTTGAGGGTTTTGCACAGCAACTACAAAATGTCCTGCAGACTCATTGGCAACAAAGTGAGTTTGATTACTTAATTAATAATGCAGGGGTGGGGCTTACTAGCAGTTTTGCAGACACAAGTGAATCAACTTTTGATACGTTAATAAATATTAACTTAAGGGGAGTATTTTTTGTTACCCAAACATTGTTACCCTTTATAAAAAACGGTGGTCGTATTATTAATTTATCAAGTGGTTTAACGCGTTTTTCATTACCAGGTCATATTACTTATGCAATGACCAAAGGTGCAATAGAAGTAATGACAAGGTATTTAGCTCAAGAACTTGCACCTAAAAATATTACAGTAAATGTTGTAGCCCCTGGTGCAATTGAAACCGACTTTGGTAATGGCGTCGTTCGTGATAACGATGAAGTAAATGCGTTTATTACATCACAAACGGCAATGGGCAGAGTTGGTGTAACAGACGATATAGGGCCTATGATTGCTAACTTATTAGCGGACGAAAACCGTTGGATGACAGGTCAACGGCTTGAGGTATCGGGCGGTATGTATATATAATCATACCAACCGGCATGAATCTTTGAGCAATTTAGTGAATTAAATTGCACTATAATGTCGCTGAAATTTTTATTTAGAACAACTAGGTACAAAAATTTTTGTCTAGTTCTAGCGTAATTTTCTTAACGTTAAGTAGTCCCTATATATAAACAGATTGGTACCATTTATTAAAAAATTATAACTTGAGACAATAAAAAAACCGCTCAGTGAGCGGTTTTTTGCATTTTTTACTAAAGGAAATTTAGTTTAGAACGTGTAACGAGCACCAATTGAGTAACGCGGACCGTATTGATTAGCAAATAAGAATTGCTCTTCGTAACGTCCGTAACCTTCTTCGGTAGCATTATTTAAGTTTATGCCATCAAAAAATACCGTTACGTTTTCGTTTACATCGTAGTTAACGCTCATATCCCACTGGCCATACGCTTTAGCATATTGCGGAGGCGCATCAGCTGAACCTTGCGCTTGGCCTACACCAATTAGATACGAGTCGCGCCATGCGTAAGTAATTTTAACTGATAGGCCGTCTTTTTCGTAAAAGCCTTGGAAGTTAGCTGAGTCACTTAAGCCTGTAAGCGGTGCTTGTTGATCAAGGCTTTCGCTATCAAATTCAACGTCGCCATCTACAAACGTTGCGTTAACACCAACACCAAAACCGGTTTCACCAATTAAGTGCTGAACAGCTACTTCAAAACCATCTACCGATTTACTGTCGGTGTTTTGTGGTTGGCTAATATTCCATGTAATTAGCGGATCGTCGCTGTTTGGTTCAATAACGCCATTTGCATTGCCGTAACCGCTGGCAATCATTTGTGCAAAAATAGCGTCGGTTGTTGCTTGCTCACCACGTGATTCAATATCGCTTACGGCTTGTAAGTAACGAGGGCCGTTTAAAATATCGTGCAAGCCATCAATAGTAGTTTGCGTAATAGTGGTTTGAATAAAGTTATCAACGTCTTTTTTAAAGTAACCAACAGATGCGTAGCTGCCTTCTGCGTAGTAATACTCAAGTGATAAATCAAGGTTTGTTGATTCAAACGGCAATAAGTTTGTATTACCTTGGCTACCTGTACGAGAACCTGGTTTTGGGCTGCCTGTTAAGCTGCGGCCACCGGCTAAATTACCTAGTGGTGCACGCGACATTGTTTTACCCCAAGATACGCGGGCTACTACGTCTTCAGTTAAATCAACACTTACGTCGATTGAAGGCAGTAAAACATCGTAATCACCTTGTTGCTCTAAGAAGTTATCATCGCCGCCAGCAGCGTATTGCATGATCCACTCTGAAGCGCTGATCCAATTAACTTGATCTTCAACGCGTTGGCGCACAGTACTGGTTACGTCTGTTTGCTCATAGCGTAGGCCTGCATTTACTTTTACGTAGTAGTTACTTACGTCAAATTCCCAGCTTGATTGAACGTAAAAGCTATTAGTGATTTCTTCTACGTAGCTCTCGCTATCTATTCCGTCTGCGTATGCATTAGCAGCATATGCATCGCCACCTGTTACATCTGCTGTTAAGTAAGCAATTTGGCGTGCAACAGCTTCGTCAAAATCGTAGGTATAGTAGTAACCAGGTTGTAAGTTGCTGCCGCCTCCTTCAAATTGATCTAAAAGGCTCGATGTATCGTGGCGAGTAAACACGCTATCTGGGAATATTTCTGTATACGATGGGTTAAAGCCTGGACCACCTACTAAACCACTCCACGCGGTGTAACCACCGGTGTTTTGTTCTGTACGTGATGCGCCAAATTTTACTTTAACTAAACCAATGTCATAACTTTCGTTATACCATGTTGTATGTAGCTGTAATTGTTCAATGTTTGATTCACCCGGTGAGTGAGTAAACTGACTAAAGTTTGAATCAATTTCGCCAGGCGTTAATTCACTTGTGCCATTTAACCAATTAACTTGTGCACTGGGTACTTCGCCCGTGCGGTAATCATAAATTTTATTAGCTAGCTGATCAGAACCTAAAATTACTTGGCCGGCACTTCCCAGCCCATTGTCGGCGCCGTTATCAGTTTCGTTTTTAGAGTCGTGGTAATCAAGCTCTACGTGCCACGTGTCGCTAATTTCCCAATCTAGGTTTAAACCAAGTGAGCGTGCTTTTACTTCTGAAGTGCCTTTATTAGCTGTGAATGACGCATCGTTACCGCTAATATCAGCATAAACAGCTGTACCATTTTCATCTAGCTCGTAGCCATTAATATTGCTACCAAAGTCGTTCCAAATACCCCAACCAATACTTTGAGAACCTGTAACAGCTTTACTTGCAGTGTAATCAAGTGTTGCTACAAAGCCATCTACCGGTGCGTATTGAAAAGTAACTTGCCCATTTGTACGTTCACGTTCTACATCTTCAATAGAGTAATTCATGTCTTTAGGGAAGTAGTAGTTACCTGCAGGGTCTGTGCGGTTATCAACGACGTTGCTGCTATCTAATTCAGGTAAGTCTACGTTTGCCTGCCAGCCTTGAATATTGGCACTTTGTTTTTGAAAGTCACGCTCTTGGTGCGAAAATGAAAAACCAAAACCAAAAGTGTCATCTACAAAAGTATTGCTGTAAACAGTAGAAAACTCTGGTGTTACGTCATCGCCAGCTTCGTTTGACGAGTCGTGGTTTGCTTTAACGGTAGCTGAAAAGTTTTGACCCGGCTTTTGAAAAGGGCGCGCAGTAGAAATATTTACCGTTGCACCTAAACCGCCGCTAGGCACGTCTGCACGTGCTGTTTTAAACACTTCAAGGGCACTTACGCCCTCAGAGGCAACGTTTTCAAGATTATACGAACGTGTATAACCTGTGCCCGGCATTTGGCGGCCATTTAAGGTTATTAAATTAAACTCAGGGCCAAAACCACGTACTGTAATTTGGCTACCTTCACCGTTTGCACGGCTCACCGATACACCGGTAATACGTTGTAATGATTCTGCTAAGTTGGTATCTGGGAATTTCCCCATTTCTTCAGATGAAATGGCATCTACAATACCAGAAGAGTCGCGTTTCATATCCATAGAACGAATAAGTGAACCACGAATACCTTTTACTTCAATAACTTCTACATCAGATGAAACGCTGGTTTGTGCTTCTGCCGCAATAGCTGTGTTTAATGTGCTCGCAGCAATGATGAGAGACACAGAAGCCGCAAGTTGGCTCTTTTTAAAATTGAATGTGTTCATAATAGCTCTGCTTTATAAAATGTTGTTGTGTAGCAATAGGCGCTAAGCGCCTATTGGTGTGTGTTTTATGGATTTGCAATAATCACGTTGTCTATACGGTAAAGCGCGCCATCGCCCATGTCCCAGCTAGGAAAAACCATAATTACGTTTAATGCGCTAATGTCTAAGCCTGCATCAAATAATTGCTGAAGAGGGAAGGTGTATGTTTGCCATTCGCCCGTTACAGGTGCCTGGCCTTCAACACTGCTTGATAAAGCAAGCTCTACGGCACTCGATGTACCAATTGATTCAATTTTAAATAGCCATTGTGCGTCAATATCTGAAGGGGCTGATACAACTTTCATATCAAATTGAACTACACCATTTTCAAGTATTGCAGAGGCATCAAACGATACGTCTTCATCAGCTATAAAGCCCATTACTGTAGCAGTAGAACCAATGCTAAATTGCGCTACTGAGCCATGCGCGTCATCATCGGTTTCTGTTGTTGGTGTAGAGCCACCACAACAATCCCAAATACTCCACTGATCAGCAGCTGCATCTTTAAATACAGTAAGCTCACCCGTTGCAGCTGGCGCTGCATTTGGATTATAAATTTTAACGTTATCTACACGGTAAACAGAGCCTTCACCTGCACCCCACGCTGGGAAAATCATTAATACATCTATAGTGCTTACATCTAAGCCAGCAGCTGCAAGATCAGAAAGTTTAAATGTATATGTTTGCCACTCGCCAGTAACTGGTGCTACGCCTTCAACACTTGCCGTTAATTCAAGCTCTACTGCAGAGTCTCCGCCATTTGACTCAACTTTAAACAACCACGGTGTAGCTGGATCGCTAGGAGTAGAGGTTACTTTTAAATCAAATTGAATAACGCCTTCATCTAAAATGCTGCTAGCGTCAAACGATTCGCCTGCGCCACCTGACGATGTGCGGCTATTAAAGCCCATCACAGTAGGCTCTGCACCAATGCTAAACTCTGCAGTTAGACCATGTTCTTCATCATCCATAGCTTCAACAGGGGTTGAGCCACCACAACAATCCCACATTGGCCATGCTAGATTTTGCTCATCAGTAAAAATAGTAAGTTCAGGTGATACGCCTAAGTTATCTTGAGTAATCTCAACATCGTCAATTAAATAAACAGCGCCTTCACCTGCGCCCCATGTTGGAAACACCATGATCACATCAATTGCACTGATATCTAAATCTGCAGCATCTAAATCTTTTAGTAAAAATGTATAAGTTTGCCATTGGCCAACAACAGGGCTTACGCCTTCAACACTGTCTGTAATCGGCATTTCTACTGCGCTAGAACCTTCATTACTTTCAAGTTTTACAAGCCAAGCTGCATCAGCTGTGCCTGGTGCATTTGTTACTTTCATTTTAAAGCGAACGTAACCTTCATCCAGCATTGGAGATGCATCAAACGGGCTGGCTTTTCCTGCTTCGTCAGTAATAAAAATTTCACGGCTAATAAAGCCCATTACAGTGGGTTCTGCACCTACTACAAATTCAACTACATTACCTTGGGTTTCATCTGCAACAATAGCGGGAGTAGAACCACCACAACAATCCCATGCAGGCCAATTTGGATTAAATGACTCACCAAAAATAGTTAGTGGTGTTGCAATGCCTGTCGAAGGTGGGCTAGGAATTGGTGCATCGCCTTCAAGCAAAGCATCGTCTAAGCTATTGTAGCCTGGGCGAATAGTTTCACAGCCTTTACCTGTTTCAGGGTTTGATGCACATTGATAAACACGTACGTAATCAATAGCAAAGGTTTGGCCGTTTTCAAATGCGCTAGCGTCTACACCTAAATCATTTACGTTTTCAGGCCAGTCACCGCCTACTGCTAGGTTTAGCAATAAGTGAAAGTCTTTATCAAATGGTGCGCTATCCCAATGCGTTGTAAGTTCGCCAGAACCTTGTTCAAAGTATTCTGCAAACCAACCACGATGTTTTAGGCCTACAGCCTCACCACTTGCATTAGTACGCACTTCTGATTGACGCTGAGTTGCATAAAGGTAGCCATCTACGTACCAGCGAATTTCGCCTTCTTGCCATTCAACAGCATACGTGTGGAAATCATCTGCCGGGTTAGTATCTTCAGGGAATTTGTATTCTTGCCCTGTGTAGCTGTTATCTGGCCACGCGCGTCCGTAATGAAGTGTACCGTGGATACTAGACTCTATACCGCCATCTTCATCTGGTGTTTTAAGGTTTACTGATTCTAAAACATCTATCTCACCAGAACGAGGCCAAGTGCCGTAAACTTCATCAGTTGGCAGCATCCAAAATGCTGGCCAGCTACCTTGTCCTGATGGAAGTTTGGCGCGCACTTCAAAGCGACCATATGTAAAGTCGGCGTTATAACGCGTATTTAAGCGCGCTGAAGTGTAAGGTTTTTCTGCACCCTCTTCAGCGGGTAGGGCAACAATGTTTAACACACCGTCTGCAATAAATGCATTTTGCTCGCTGTCGGTGTAACACTGTTTCTCGTTGTTACCACCGCCATCGCAGTTTAATTCATAGTTCCATTTGTTTGTATCAATGGCTGAGCCTTCAAACTCGTCGCTCCAAACCATTTGCCAATCTGATACTGGCTCAGAGGCATCTACATTTTCAAAATTTGATTTAGTGGCAGAGTCACCACCACAGCCAGCTAACGTAACTAAAGAGATAGCGGCAAGTAAACGTGTAATGTGCGTTGTTTCAATGTTCATAACTGAACCCCGGTTTCAACAGATTATTGTCAGATTAATTGTTTTTTGAGCTTTGTTTTTCATGCTGTAAGCGCTTACATTTTAGATTGTGTTTTGTAAGCGCTTACAAATGATATTGTGGAGTACGCAAATGGTCAACATATTTGTTTATTTTATTTACAATTAGTTTACGGTAAGAGGCGTTTTAGTGTTACTTAATTCATAATAGGCTCTTTAATAAGAGCCTATTAAATATAGGACTAATCCGAGAATGTACGCGGTTTACTTATTTTTAAATGGCATGATCAATAAACCCCAAAGCGAGGCATTTTGCTTTTGGCTTGGGTATTCTTTTAAGCCAATATTTATATCTGCGTCGGCTTTTTTTGCTTTATCTTTGTAGCTACCAAATAATTTATCCCACCAAATTACACTAAAACCATAGTTTGAGTTGGTTTCACTAACCACTTGGCTATGGTGAATTCGATGCAATATTTGCGTCATTAATATTAAACGCAGTGGTTTTTCAATGGCATTAGGTAGGCGTATATTTGCATGATTAAATAGTGCTAGACCATTAAGTGCTATTTCAAAAATAAGTACCGCAATGGCAGGTATGCCAAGAGCTGTTACTGCAATGAGTTTTATAAGTATGCTCAGTACAATTTCGATAGGGTGAAAGCGCAAGCCCGTACTTGTATCAACATGCGCATCGGCGTGGTGAACGCGGTGCAAGCGCCATAAAATAGGCACTTGATGAAATAATCTATGCTGCCAATAAATTAATATATCGAGTAAAAGTATGCTCAATATAATAATTAAACTGCTTGGTAGGGCTATTTGATTAAATAAGCCAATGCCGTGCTCTTGATTGTAAAGTGCAACAGCGGTTAACCCAATGGGTACAACTAAGCGTGCAATAAGCGACGAGGCAAACACTAACCCAAAATTAGCAAACCAACGTGTACTGCTTTTAATAGGTGCTTGGCGAGCTGGCTTTTGCCATTCAAGCAGCATCATTATAATTAAAATGCTAAAAAAGCAGCCGAGTCGCCACCATACTTCATTAGTCATTTATTACCTCAGAATTTGCACTGTTAGGCACGTTTTCAGCTGCTTTGTTAGCATCGGCTTCTTGTTGTTTAAGCGTGTGATAACCGCCATGTATACGGGTAAAAATAGTTATGCCACACGCAATAGCAAAAATGCTCGCCATAACCGCAAAGTGCTGCGGCCAAATACAAAATGCAATAAATAGCGCTATTGTTTCAGTGCCTTCGGTTAAGCCGTTTAAGTAGTAAAAGCTTTTATATTTAAATTGCGGTTTTTCGAGTTTAAATTTTTCGGCGGCAATCGCAAAAGCTAAAAAGCTTGAGCCCGTACCAATAAAAGTGGCAAGTAATAAGGAGCCCGCTATCGCGTTTTGCTCAGGGTTTGCCAAAATAAAGCCAAGCGGAATAGCCGCGTAAAATAAAAAGTCGAGTGTGATATCTAAAAAGCCACCCGCGCTTGAACTTTGGTTTGCATAACGTGCTAATGCGCCATCAAGTCCATCTAAAATTCGATTTAAAGCAATGGCCACTAATGCGCCGTACCAGATTTCAAACGCCAGTAATGGCACGGCTAATAAGCCAACTAAAAAGCCTACCACGGTTAGCTGATCGGCGGTTATGCCGCGTTTATGCATAAGCATAACCACAGGTGTTAAAAGTGGCTTAATTACAGGGGTGATAAATTTGTCTAGCATGTTTATTGCCTTATGCGTTTAAAGCTATGTATTTAAAGTGCGCTACTTAAAGTAATGAGTTTGCCATTTGCAGCGTCGGCGTCGCTATGGTCATGAGTTACCATAATTGCAGGTAGCTTATGATCGCGTATTTGGCTAAACACGAGTTCGCGTGTATCAACACGCAGTTGGGTGTCGAGTTTGCTAAAGGGTTCGTCGAGTAAAATGGCTTTAGGTTCGCTCAGCAGCATACGTAATAATGCAACACGGGCTTGCTGCCCGCCCGACAAGTTATCGGGGTGGCGATTGCCCATATCTTTAAGACCTACTTGCTCAAGTGCGTGTTCTATTTTTTCAAGGCGTTGTTTTTTATTACCTTTAGGCATTGCAAATGCAATGTTACCAGCAACAGTTAAATGCGAAAACAATAAAGCGTCTTGATAAAGCACTCCAATATGGCGCAAGTGTGGAGGGGTATTATTGATATTTTGACCATTAAGCCACACCTCTCCATTGGCCTTAAAACTACTTGGTAAAGTACCCGTAAGCCAATTTAATAAGCTTGATTTACCACTGCCTGATGGGCCCATAATAGTCAGAATTTCACCGCCATTAACTTGCTCGTTTAAGCTAAGTAGCAGCTCATTTTGGCGATAAAGCTGACAATTTTTAATTTGTAACGATGACTGCATTAAAAAACCTTAACCCTGATAGTGTTAAACATGGGTGCTTTAAATATGTGCACTTTTAAGCACGTGCACTTTTGAAAAAATATTTAGGTAAACCCCATGCCAGTATAAATCCAATAAGTGGCAACGCCATTTGCATAATAGCGTACACGGCACTGGTGCGTCTGCTTGCGCCATTGGCAAGCGTAACAGCTTCGGTTGTTATTGTGGCTATGCGCCCGCCGCCAGCTAAAAGCGTGGGGAGGTATTGTCCAAAACTAATTGCTAAGCCCAGTGCGGCTGCAATTAAAATAGGGGCAAACAACTGAGGTAGTTTTACTTTAAAAAACACCTTGCATGGCGCTGCGCCTAGGCTTGCTGCAACATGAGCAAAACGAGGATCTAAGCGCCTATAACTGCTCGCAAGTGACAAAAACACATAAGGCAACACAAACAGTAAATGCGTAAGTACCACATTAAAAAATGCGGCTTGGTTATTTACCAATTGTTGTATCCATACTAGCCCAAACAAAAAGGCAATACTGGGTACTAATAACGGTAAGTAAATAATTAAACTGGTAAAACGAGAAATCGGTTTGTCACTCAATTGCTCTGATTCTAAACACAGTAAAGTAAGAATAATGGCAAATAATGTGGTTACTAAACCGATCGCTAGGGTATTAAAAAGCGGGCTGCTCATTTGCATTAGCGCACTTTTAAAATGCAGTAGTGTAAATTGCTCAGGCATTGCATCTGGAAAGCGCCAAAAGCCTGCAACCGACCACATAACTAAACCAATAAGCGACAACAATATAAAGCTAATTACTAATGTGGTGAGTACGACCGTTATTTTTTGCCAATAAAATCCACCGTATTCGCGCACTCCATTAGTGAGGGAGTCGCTAAATAGCACTTTTACGGCCTTTTCTGCGCCAAGCCAAAGAGCTAATAACCCACCTGTAACAGCCAGTTGTAATAAAGCGCCCGCTGAGGCTTTAATGCGCAGGTTTAAATCAACATCGTTAAACCAATGCATTATTGCAACGGCTAACGTGGGTGGTGTATTTGGCCCTAAAATGAGTGGCATTTCTACACTGGCACTTGCATAGGCAAGCACCGCTAAAAGGGGCAAACGCAGCAGCGGATAAAGGCTTGGCAGTATTACTTTAAAAAAGGCGGTCATTGGGCAATAACCCAAGTTAAGCGCAACCTTATGTTGTTGGCGTAATTTTTTGCCAAGCTCAGGTTGAGCAAGTACGCCCAGTGCCATTAGTAATAAAAAGGGAAGCTCTTTTAGTGTTAAGCCTAAAATAATACTAATACCGAATGAATCATGCGGAAACATGCCGTTTGGCGCAAGTTCCCAGCCGCTTAACCAAGGCGACGCTAAGCGTGAAATCATACCTGAAGGGGCAATTAAAAACCCTACTGCAATAGCCGCTGCGGCATGAGGTATCACTAATATAGGGCTCAATAAACGCTGAATTCGGTTAAGCCAAGGGCTATTAAAAAACGCAGCTAAAATCATTAAGGTAATGATAAATGCAAGCAGAGTACTTATTAAGCCCGTTGCAACGCTTAAGGTAACCATTTGAGTAAGGCCAGGTGTTTGCCAAAGGGCATTAAAACCTTGCAAGCTAAACGTTGTTTGCTCAAGTACGGGCGCATAACCAAAGGCAGGCAGCAATACGCTAATTAAGCCACCAAGTACGGGTAGTATAAGTAAAGCGAGTAAAAATCGCGGGCTAAATTTTACAATGCGCGTAAACATATCGGTGCTGCACTGCGTTGTTGCTTTGGTATTAATCGGTACACTTTTTGAAATAACACTCATTGGCTTACTCCATAACGAGTTTGCCAACCTTGCATAATGGCGTTTACCCAGCTTGGATGAGGTTCGCTCAATGTGCGTTTAATACTGTTTAAAGGCAGTGCACTTGGATGTGGTTTAGCTGTTTTAAATAAGGCTTGCTGATCAGGCGTTAACGTTGATTGAATAAGTACGCTTTTATCGCCCCATATATGCGCTTTTTGTTTTTGAGCTTGCGCCTCAGGGCTGAGTAAAAAATTAGCCACTAATTGCGCACTTTGCTGGTGGCTTGCATTGTAAGGGATTGCCACAAAATGGGTATTACTTAAACTGCCATCACTCATTGCGTAACTGCGAATGCTGTTTGGTAAATCATAGCGTTTTACAGCTGCGGGTACTTCAGGTGCAGAAAAAGTAAATGCGAGACTTAATTCTGTATCGTCCACAAGGCGGCGCATTTGAGCACCACTTTGCATAAAATGAGTGCCACCACGCCAAAGAGTTGGGTGTAGTTTATCTAAAAAGTCCCATAACGGATTTAGCACTTGTGCAGTATTTAAAGCGGTAGCTGGTTGGTTTAACTGCGCTTTAATGTTTTCGCTGCTTTGCTGATGCAGTACAACTAAGGCGTATTTTAAAAAGCTCATACCTAAAAAGTCAGGCGGCTTTGGGTAACTAAAGCGACCAGGGTTTTGTGCGCTCCAGTTTAATAATTCGTTTAATGTCGTCGGCAATTTATTGTTTGCCTTACCATTTATTGCAATGCTGTCGTAATAAAACGTAAGTGACGCTTGCCCCCATGGCGCCTCCATCCCATTGGTAGGTAAACCAAAATCAAATGTTACAGCAGGGTTATTAGCCGGATCGGTTAATGCAAAGTAGGGGAGTTTATTTGCCCATTGCTTTAAAAGCAGAGAGTGCTCACTCATGGTGGCAAAGTTAGCCCCGTTGATCCACATTAAATCTACGCTGCCTTGGTTGTTATTGTTTGCTGATTTTTCGGCAAGTACACGGCTTACTGCTTCGCTGGTGTCACTTAATTTTACATGTACCAGGTTAATGTTGTACTTAGTTTTAACTTGCTGCGCTGCCCATTGAATATAAGCATTTATTTGCGCGTCGCCGCCCCATGCATAAAAGTATACATCTTGATTGCGACCAAGTGTTTGAACTTGTTGCCAGCGAGATTGCTGTTGTGTGTTTATTACTAAATTACTTTTACTATTTGAGTTAATAACGGTATTAGCAAACGCAGTGCTCGAAAAAGCAGCTAAATTTGCGATTGCACAAACGCAAAACGCGACACAGCAAAAGCTGTATCGCGCCAGTGTTTGCCAAAACTTAATGGCGAACATTTAAATCCCAGTTATAGTCTAAAAATTTAACTTTCATGTCATCATTTTTAAGTGCTTTTTGCTGAGCGGGTATCAGTTTAAGTGCATCGCTATATTGCAGGAAAAATTGCTGTAGCGTGTTTGCACCTCTAAAACCTTTTTCAAAGTCATCGCCGTACCATTTAAATATTGAAGACACGCTTAGCGTATTTTCTTGAGCCATATTGCGTGTCATATCTGATAAAAAGCGCACTGTTTGCTCTTGCAGTTGGCTCTCTAAATCAGTGGTTGTATAGGCTTCTTCTCGAAGCGCTGGGCAACCAATACTCGCGCAATTTACTGCAAAGTGAATACGTGGGTCGTTGTATTTACCGCTGCCACGTATTAAACCATGCTCTATATCATCAAGGCTGCGAGTTTTGCCAAGTAATGGCACAAACTCTTTACTCCATGGTGAGCTAAAAAAGCTCCCTAAGTCTTTAATTGATTTAAGATCTGGATACTTAGTCAATATAAGTTCAACAGTCCACGCATTATAAGCATTGATTAAAAAAGCGAGTTGCTTAGGCTTTTCCCACGCGTCAAATTCGCTTTGCGTTACAGCCGTTAACGAATCTAAATACGTTTTTAGCTGTGCATGTTCACGTTTTATAGCAGCGTAATCAACCTCAGTACTGTGATTATGATTAATAGCGACAACATGCTTATTTAATAATGCATTCCAGCTATCGTGCATGTTTTGGGCTTGAGCCGAAAATGACGTTGCAAACGATGTTACAACTAAAGCCGAACCAAGTAGCAATGCTTTTAGAGGTGTTTTAAACATAATTAACCTCGACGCCAAGTGTGGTATTTTTCAAGCAAGTTAAGCACTTTTTCAGGTGCATGAGCGCGTTTCCACTCACCTGCTGCGTATTTGTTACCTTCAGCCCAAGTAGGGTAGCTGTGTATAGTACCGAGTATTTTGTTAAGACCTAAGCCGTGTTTCATTGCCAGTACAAACTCAGCAATTAAATCGCCAGCGTGTTCAGATACTATAGTAACACCCAATATTTTGTCTTTGCCTTTGGGTGTAATCACTTTAATAAAGCCTTTTGTAGCGCTGTCGGTAATTGCACGGTCTAGCTCTTCAAATTCAAAGCGAGTAATTTCGTAATCTATGCCTTTGTCTTTTGCGTCTTGCTCGTTTAAGCCAACACGTGCTACTTCTGGGTCAATAAACGTAGTCCACGGAATAACACGGTAATCTACTTTAAACTTTTTAAGGTGACCAAATAAGCCATTTACCGCTGCGTACCAACCCTGATGGGCTGCCACATGTGTAAACTGGTATGGACCTACAATATCGCCTGCTGCAAAAATATTAGGGTAGAGTGTTTCTAGGTATTCGTTAGTTACTACCGTGCGGTTTGTTTCAATGCCTAGCTCTTCAAGACCGTAACCTTTAAGGCGTGCACTTCTACCAACGGCACATAATAGCTCGTCGTATTCAATATCTATTTCTTTGTCGTTATGTTTAACAACAATATATTTTTTACCATCGCGAGCTTCACAGCGAAGTGCTTGGTGCGATGTTAAAATATTAACGCCACTTTCGGTTAACGCTTCGTGAGCAAAAGTAGACACTTCAAGATCTTCTTTGATCATGATGCGCTCCGCCATTTCAATTTGCGTAACGCTTGAACCTAAACGTGCAAAGCTTTGTGCTAATTCGCTACCAATTGGACCACCACCAAGTACTACAAGTTTTTTAGGTGCCTCATCTAGCTCTGCAAATTTATTCCACAACGTATCGCTTGTTACATAGCCTGTTTCTTCAATACCAGGTAGTGGCGGTACAAATGGGCGTGCGCCAGTGGCAATAACAATAGTGCGTGCCGTGAGTGTTTGCGTGCCACCGTCGTTAAGTTTAATTTCTACAGTCCACGGGTCGATTAATTTACCGTAGCCTTTTACAACATCTACGCCTAGGTCAGTGTAGCGCTCAACACTGTCGTGTGGTGCTACATCTGCAATTACTTTGTGTACACGTGCCATTACTTTTTTGAACGAAAACTGCGGTGTCGCATTTTCTAGGCCGTAGTTTTCACCATGGCGAATTTGTTCTGCAATTTTAGCGCTTTTAATGACTGCTTTACTTGGAACACAACCATAGTTTAAACAGTCTCCGCCCATTTCGCCCGCTTCAATAAGGGTTACTTTTGCTTTAACAGCAGCGGCTATATAACTTGTTACCAAACCACCTGCGCCTGCGCCAATAACAATCATGTTACGGTCGAATTTTTTAGGCTTAGTGTAGTTTTTGTATACGCGACGTTTTTTAAACACGTTTAAGATTCCTTTTGCAATGAATGGGAATATACCCAATAAAGCGAATGATAAGATTAAGTTGAATGATAAAATTCCAGATAAGCTCTCTATTTGCGCCAGTTGTGTACCTGCGTTAACAAATACAAATGTACCGGCGAGCATACCTGCTTGGCTTACCCAGTAGTAAGTCCATGACTTTATTGAAGTAACACCCATTAGTAAGTTAATTAAAAAGAACGGAAACACCGGCACTAAACGAAGGGTAAATAAGTAAAATCCACCTTCTTTTTCAACGCCTGCATCAATGGCGGCTAAGCGCTCAGGAAAACGTTGCTTAATAGTGTCACGTAGTAAGTAACGCGATACTAAAAAGGCAAGTGTTGCGCCAATAGTTGAGGCAAAAGATGCAACCAATAAGCCTTCAACTAAGCCAAACAATGCACCTGCGGCAAGTGTTAAAATAGCGGCGCCTGGTAAAGAGAGAGCAGTTACTACTACGTATAGTAAAAAGAACCCACCAATAACTAGTAATGGTGACTGCTCTTTGTATTGGTTAAACTGATCCATCGATCCTTTTAAGCCATCAAGCGTAAGTAGTTGGTGTAAGTCAAAATGAAAGAACAGACCGACGGCGGCCGCTGCAATCAATAATAGAAATATTTTTTTAATCATGTTCTCTCTCTTTCAAACTTGTCTTTAAAAATTATGGGTAAGTGTAAGCTTGGCGTTAATTGGCAACTCAGGAAAAGCTAAAGTTGCACCAAAGTAACCGCCTTCAAATACTGGGCGCCAGTTTTTTTGATTCGTCACGTTGTTTACATCTAATCGTAACTTGGTACTAGGCGTAAAAGCATAGCTAGTATTTACGTTTAGTGTGTATTGATCACGAATTTTTACTGTCGCCAAAAAGTCTAATGGGTAACTCTTTGTATATAGACCTGAAAAACCCGTTTGCCATTTCGAATTAATTGAATAATTTCCGTTAAAGCTAAAAGATTGCTCAGGGATGCCCTGTACACGGGTGTTTGAAGGTGCAAAAGCGGTAAAGCTAGGTGCGCCAACACTGGTACCTGCAATAATATCTGGACGTGAGTTGTCAAATGCATCAGCGACTTGAGCTGAATCTTGGCTACTTGCAGAATTATCGTAGCGAGCGTCAATATAGCTGTAGCCAGCACTTAGCCAATAAGGGTAAGCATCATAAAATACTTGGCTTTCAAAGCCGGTAGTACGAATGCCGGTATTACTACCATCGCGATTACGCAAACTACGACGTTGGCTGAATACTGCTCCATCGGCGTACCAATCGCTGTCGGTTGGTGCGTATTTCAAACCAAATTCAACTAAGGTATTTTCGGTTGAAAAGTTTTGTGCGCTAATCGTGTTGTCGCCACCAAGAGACGTGCCGCCAGCCATACTATTTGATGTGGCTTCGTTGTAACTTGCTGCACCATAAGTGGTGTAATCACCATTTAATCGGTAGTTAAAGCTTACTTGCCCCGAATGTAGCTTATCGTTAATGCTATCGCGAGCTGCAATTTCACCCTCTGGTGCTATTGGGTCGTGCGCGTCTACGTCATAAAAATCTATGCGGTAACCAACACTTGTATGAAACTTATCTGTCCAATCAGAATCTTGCTGAATAGCAAAACCCGTTTGCCATGAGCGCGAATCGGTAGTGTCTGATAAGTTAAAGTCGCCGCTGCCATCGTTATTAATATCGTATTGACCACCAGGGGATACAAATACACCTGGGCTAATTTCAATTAAACGCGCTTGTTGTGCATCAGTTAAAGGAATGCGGCGATTTGAAATTGGGCCTGTTAAATCAATAGGTAAGTCGGCTTCTGTTGTAAATTGGCTGTAGCCTAGCACGCGGTTGTAACGCACATCAAAAGCAAAAATTGTTTGCTGTTCGTTGCTCCATTGGTAAGTCAGTTCGGTACGGTTTTGCGCGGTATCGGCACCATCTATAATTTCAACAAAGCTATTTTGTGCAATTTCTTCGCGTTGTAAGTGCTGAAAATACGTAATGTTTTTTATTGATGCATTGTTTGAAAGTTCACGCTTATAAATACTGTGTAGTAAATAAGTAGTGGCTTCGTTTTGATTGTCAGGGTCGGTAAGTACTGTACTACGGTCTATTTTTACTTGCCCAGTAGGTGAGATTATTGAACCTGCTGCCGGTACTGTACTGCCATTGGCTTGCACGCCTTGGCCGGTAATATAAAGGCCATCATCAATTAAGGCTTGAGTAGGGCGGTTAATACCTGCGTTATCGGTAAATTCAACTTGGTATAACTCAAAGTTAATATCCCAGCTGCTCTTGTCATCAGGTAACACCCTAAGTGCTGCAAATAGGCTGTCGCTTTTCGTGCCCGAAAAGTCGTAGTAACTGCCGTTATCAATGTGTTCAGCGCTTACTCTAAAACCTACTTTGTCTTTTACTATAGGTGCACTGTAATCAACTAAAACACTGTACTGATCCCATCTTCCTGCAGATACCGTTGCTTTGCCTTTACTGTCGTCAGTTGATGCTTTTTTAGAATGTAAGTTTACAAAACCACCGTTGCGTTGGCTTGAACCAAATAATACCGGTGGCGCGCCTTTTACTACATCTATTTGTTCTATAGAGTTGAACGATAACGGCACACCAAAGCCATTATTACCTGCTTGGCGGCGTGTACCATCTTGGAAAAGCTCACCGAGTTGACCACGAATAGTAGGTAAACTCGGTGCTCCAAAACCACTGGCTGAATAGGTATTAGGGCTGACAGCAAGTACGTCTTGTAAAGTCGTAATATTGAGTTGTTCTATTAACTCGCTTGAAATTGGTGTTACTGAACGGGCTATATCTTGTAGAGCTAAGTTGTCGCCAAAAGGGCCGTCTACAGTGGCATTTTTAACCGAAAGGCCTTGAGATTTAATAACTTGGCCTGCCACCTCAATACGCTCAATTGCGCCTTCTTTTGCTGATTCTGGTTCTTCGGCTGCAAAAGCATTAAGTGGTGTATTTAATATGGTGGCTAGGGAAAGTGCTAAATATGCGTGTTTCAAACGTTTTCTCTCTACGGTTAAAATGTTGTTGGCGATAAAGACCGAAAGGATTAAAAATAACTTTCAGTAAAATTTTGATTCTTTTTGTTTTTTAGAACATAACAAAACAGATGCATTATAAAGTTGGTAATTAAGTACTATTGTTTTATTAGTCGATAAAATGTTAATAGAGTAACTGTATTTAATTAAGCATAAATAATTGCTTTTAATAAGATTTATTAATTATAGACTACTTTCAACCTACTAACATTTTAAACTTGTTAACTTTTATGCAGCATTTTTTAAATTACTTAAATAAGCTTCTCTTTTAGTACTGCATGGCTTAACTAATGAATTTAATCAAAAATTTTTGAAATTTTTTGAAATAAAAAACAACTTATACGGTCTAGGTTACTTCTACGTTTATTAATATTCATTTAAGGAAATTTTATGACAGGTTCAATGAATTCTGATGTGCAAAACCGTTTGCAGTGGTCACTTTTATCTTTGCGTTTAGGCGTGTTTATTGTAATGGTTATGTGGACATTCGATAAGTTTGTTAATCCTGGGCATAGCGCACGTATTTTTGAACATTTTTACGGTATTAGTGGCTCTACAGACATAGTGGCTTACATTATTGGTGCGGTGCAGTTAGTGCTTGTTTTAGCATTTTTAGCAGGTATTAAAAAGCGTATAACGTACGGTATCATTTTTGTAATGCATGGTTTATCTACGCTTTCTTCGTACAACCAGTACATAGATGGCTTTAATAACTTATTATTCTTTACTGCATGGCCAATGTGGGCTGCGTGTTTTGCACTTTACTTATTACGCGACCAAGACGTGAAATTTACTGTAAAGTAATAAAACAATAGCCATACCCTTAAGGTTATAGCTAAAAATACATTGGGCTGAGTTATTTACTATTTCAGCCCAATGTATAGCCTTTGAGCACTTCTTTTAATAATCCAACCTCTTTGTCATCTTCTAAAAATAATCCTTTTTATATTATTTCATCCTAAATATTGCGTTAGATCAAAGTTAATATATTTGTAAGAACAATATCGACAGCTTTAGTTTATGTTAGCTATACGGTTAGTAGGTTTTAATTACCTCAAGTTATTCAACTCAATGTTGTATAGAAGGCTCGTATGGAAAAGGTTAAAATTTCGTCAGTGCATCAGTCATCAAATCATTCAGCAAACAAGTTTTCACATGGTCAAAGTTACGATGAATTGAGCAAGCTCGATTTAGCACAATTACAAGCAAAGCTAAAAACATCATCCGACGGGTTAAGCCAAACTGATGCCACACAAAGATTGGCACAATATGGACCTAACGAACTAGTTGAAGAAAAAACAAACCTAATACTCAAATTTTTATCTTACTTTTGGGGACCAATACCTTGGATGATCGAGGCTGCTATTATTCTATCGGCGCTTGCTAAGCACTGGGCTGATTTTTTTATTATTCTTGTATTATTGCTGTCTAACGTATTGGTTGGCTTTTGGGAGGAGCACCAAGCGGGTAATGCAATTGCTGCATTAAAAGCAAAATTAGCTAACAAAGCACGCGTTCGCCGCGATACTCAGTGGCAAAATTTAAATGCCAGCGAACTTGTTCCAGGTGATGTTATTAGAATGCGGATGGGGGATATAGTGCCTGCAGATGCGCGTTTGCTAAATGGTGATCCCGTAGAAGTCGATCAATCATCACTTACGGGTGAGTCGTTGCCAGTTGTAAAGTCGGCGGGTGAAACTGTTTATTCGGGCTCTATTATTCGCCAAGGGGAAATAGAAGCAATAGTTTACGCAACCGGCGCTAATACCTTTTTTGGTAAAACAGCACAGTTAGTTCAAGGGGAGCGAACCACAAGTCATTTTCAGCGAGCAGTGCTTAAAATTGGTAATTATTTAATAATGCTTGCTGCGGCTTTAGTACTGCTTATAGTTATTGTTGCTTTGTTTCGCGATGATCCAATGATCACCACATTGCAGTTTGCACTCGTATTAACCGTTGCGGCAATACCAGTCGCTATGCCAACAGTGCTATCAGTTACTATGGCTGTAGGCGCTCGTTTATTGGCTAAAAAGCAAGTGGTTGTAACACGTTTAGCCGCAATTGAAGAGCTAGCGGGTGTTGATATTCTTTGTTCTGATAAAACCGGCACATTGACACAAAACCTATTAACATTAGGTGACCCGTTTTATATCGAAAACTCAATAAATAAAGGCTCTGCTGAGCAAGTTATATTGTACGCGGCATTAGCATCTCGCTCAGAAAATAACGATCCGATTGACTTAGCAGTATTACAAAGTGTAAAAGCTGAGCAGCATCTAGATTCTTATCATATAGAGCATTTTCAGCCATTTGATCCTGTGAGCAAACGTACTGAAGCAATTGTTAAAAATGCTGATGGCAAAACGTTTAAAGTGACCAAAGGTGCACCGCAGGTTATTTTAGCTTTGTCGGTTAATATTGAAGCAGTTAAAACTGCAGTTGAGGCATCGATAGATGAATTTGCAGCGCGTGGGTTTCGCTCTTTAGCTGTTGCTAAAACAGACGAGCAAGGTAAATGGCAATTTATAGGCGTATTGCCGCTTTTTGATCCACCGCGTGAAGAAGCAATACAAACCATTGCCGATGCAAAAGAAATGGGTATGAGTGTTAAAATGGTCACGGGCGATCAAGTGGCCATTGCGCGTGAAACTGCAAGTAAACTGGGTTTAGGGACAAACATTCTTGATGCTAGTGGATTTGGTGCAACTGAGCATCACCAAACAACGCAGTTAGATGACTCTATTGAGAGTGCTGACGGATTCGCACAAGTATTTCCTGAGCATAAATACCATATTATTGATGTGCTTCAGCATAGAGGGCACATTGTTGGTATGACAGGAGATGGCGTAAATGACGCGCCAGCACTTAAAAAAGCTGACTGTGGTATTGCTGTATCGGGCGCTACAGATGCAGCGCGTTCAGCAGCATCAATCGTGTTAATGACCGATGGCTTGTCGGTTATAATTGATGCAGTTAAAGAAAGCCGAAAAATATTTCAACGCATGAACAGTTACGCTATTTACAGGGTTGCTGAAACTCTGCGCGTATTACTTTTTATGACAATGGCGATATTAATTTTTAACTTTTATCCGTTAACAGCAGTCATGATTGTAATGCTTGCTTTACTTAACGATGCCGCCATTTTGTCAATTGCATACGACAATGTACATTATCAAAATAAGCCCGAAACATGGAATATGCGGCTCGTTTTAGGTATTGCATCTGTGCTGGGAATTCTAGGGCCAATTGCAGCCTTTGGTTTATTTTACTTAGGAGATAAAGTATTTGAACTCGACCGTCCTCATCTTCAAACATTAATGTACTTATTACTTTCTGTAGCAGGGCATTTGACTATATTTTTAGCGCGTACCCGAGGTCCATTTTGGTCTATTAAACCGTCTGCTATATTAATGGTCGCCGTATTTGGCACGCAAGTTATAGCAACACTTATTGCTGTTTATGGTGTGTTTATGACCCCATTAGGATGGGGCTGGGCACTTGCTGTGTGGGCATATGCTTTGGTGTGGTTTTTTATTAACGATGGTTTAAAGCTAGTGGCGTATCGAATTTTTGATCCGACAGAAGCACCATTGCTAGAGAAGAGCTAGCATATAGGCTTAAAAATAAAAAAATTGGTTATAAGCCATAAGGCTTATAACCAATAAGTACACAGGGAGTGTGTGGAAGTCGGTTTGCATGTTATGCAACTAATGCATAGCGTCGTTATATTGCTCAGCAAGGCTCTCTTTTTGCCCTTCGGTAAGTGCTTTACCCGCTAATTGAAACACTTCATGTTCTTCTTCACTTAAATGATGGTGTACCAAATGGTGTAGCTTTTTAGCTGCAACTAACCATGCAGATGAGCTCATTTCGGTATCTTCAAGTTGTTCAATTAATTCATCAATTTCGTGATGTTCAGCTACGCTGTGGCGCGCTTTTTCATGAGTTAAGTCATCAAACATAAGTGGGTTATAAAAGTAACGTTCTTCAAATTTTGCGTGATCTTCTAATTCTGTTTTTAGCTCATCCATTAGCTTGTGGCGCTGCTCTGTGTCGCCGTGTGTTTGAATAAGCGCATCTACCAATTCTCGTTGTTTATCATGATCGTGACGTAGTGCTTCAAAAATATTCATAACTAGTCCTTTTACAATTTATTTGCTTATATCATTAACTAGCAAACTAAATGCCAAATATTAAGTTCTTGTATTTTAATAAATTTAATTTAATTTTTTATTCTTTGGCTGCGATCACTGTAAATTTTACAGTGATATGAATGCAATAATTTCAGGCTTTTGCGTAGTTCAATTATAAAAGTGAGTATAAATTCCTACAGAACCTTACAAATATTTACTGGTTGTTTATTTTATTGCAGTGATAAAGTGTCAGTGTTATTTGGGTACAACCTATATATTACTCTCACACATAAATGCAGGTAGCACGTTAACTTAATAGGATAGTTTAGGGATGAACATAAAAAGCCCCATCGCCGCATTATTACTGTGCGCTTTACTGAGTGCATGTAGTACAGCCCCGCGTTCTGACCCTAACTTATGCATTGAAGAGGCTGAAATGGTTGATCGAAATGGCGCTCAAACAAGCTCACAGGTTTACAATCAATGCATTAGCGCACAAATTAAAAAGGATGAAAAAAATGACACTTTTTTTGATGCCATCGGTACGTTCTTTTTTGAATTTTTTGCAATGGTGGTAGAAAAGTAAATAGGCTAACTTGCAGCTGTAATTTAAAGTAAATAAGTTGCGTAAAAATAGGATTATTTATGAAGCAATTATTGATAGCAATTCCACTTTTTTTATTACTAAGCGCTTGTGCGGCGCAGCCTTACGCAGGCTCGGCAAAATGTATGGAACAAGCAGATATTGCATACGAAACCGATACACGTAAAAATGAGACATTAGATAATGACTGCAAAGCTGCAAAAGTAAATACGCCTAATAAAGAGCTTGAGAATCATGGCTTGGTTGATAGAAGCCTTTTACAGCTAATCGTTAGCTTTTTAAATGGCGTATTTTAATAGTAAAAATATAATTAAATAAGGTATGTATGAGGGAAGAACTAAGAGCAAAAATAATTACCGTGTGCGATAAAAAAATAGCAGCTAAAGGCGAAAATGTAGGGCTTTCTTTTTATGCATTTTTTGCTAATAAAAACGACGACCCAGAGCTACTTATGGAGGCCGCTACTTGGTGGATACACACCCATAAATTAGATCATTTTGCAAAAGCACATAAAATTAAACAGATGGTTTTAGATGGACTTTAGTCAATTAACTGAGCAAGTACTTTTAGCTGTATTTATCTAATCAACAACGACTTGGTTTCTTCCGTTTTCTTTTGCTTTATAAAGTAATTTATCTGCATGCTTAATAAGAACATCTAGTGTGCTTTTTAAAGGGCTACTTACAGAGGCTCCCACACTAAAAGTGATTTTTGTATCACTAGGAAGGTCTTTTATATTACTACAATGCTCGGTAAACCTAGTGGCGAGCTGGTCAAATATATCTCGAATAGCTAGTTCGTCAACCGAATTTAGTGCAAACAACCATTCTTCGCCGCCGTAGCGGCCAAACTGATGATCACCACTTAGTGTTTCTTTTGCAGCCTTTGCAAAGGAAATAAGAACTAAATCTCCAACATCGTGACCAAATTGGTCGTTAACTTTTTTAAAGTAGTCTAAGTCAACAATTGCTATCGTCATTTTACCTTCATCAAGCTTTGCTTCTGCGGCGCGCATTATTCCTCTGCGATTAGGGCTATTTGTTAGATAATCTGTTAATGAAATATCGTGATATTTTTGACGTTGTCGAGCTTGCCGATAAAATAAAAATAATGAAGCAATCACTAAAATAAACGCAATAGCAGCGCTGAGTCGCCAAATTATTTTTTGTTGGTACTCTTCTTTAGCTTGTAGTTCACTAATATCTTTTGCGTACTCTAGTTGCTGTATTTTTTCTTCTTTTTCTTTTACTTCAAACTGTACCTGTAGTGTTTTTATATTACTTTCACTGGTAGCTTCGTAGTGTTTTTTTGTATAAAGGAGCTTTTGTTCAATTGCTTCAAAAGCCTCGTTAGTGTAGTTAAGGCGTCGCTTTAGCTCATAGCGTTTACTTAAAAAATCGGCTTTATAAATACTGCGGCTGAATTTATCTAAGTTTAAAAATACCTCATCGTTTGCTTCATTTGCTTGATCAAGTAAATCTAGTTTTATATATATGTCAGCTAACAAAATGAGCGATGCGAGTTGCATGTCGTGTACACCTGCAGAACGAGCAAGCTCAATGTTCTCTTTAGTTAAAGTTAAAGCTTTATCGTAGTTTGCTTGTAAGTACTCAATACTGGCAATTGAGTATTGGGCAAAGGTTAAGCCTTTTTGCATATTAGCCTTTTTAAAATAGAGCAATGCTTTGTCTAGGTATATTAAGGCATCTTTAGGTTTATTTATCTCGAGCAATATATTGCCTAAACTCCAATATGCTTTTGCAGTAAAAAGCCCATCTTGTGTTTGCTCATATGCTTCAACCGCTTTCTTTGCATAATATACGGCTTTGTCTTTTTCATTTAGATAATTGTATGCATCGGCTATTTTTCTAAAAAAGTATCCTTGAGATGCTGAGTCGTCATCTTTTAATGCTAATTCTAGCCCCTCCAGTGCAACATTTAGGGTCTTTTTCAATGCGTCTGTATCGGTGTAATAGTAAGCAAGTGCTCGTAAAATAATAATTTTTTCTTTAGATGAATGCTGTTGCAAGCTCTCTTCTAATTTTGTGGCTAACGTGTGTGCTGGAGCTGGGTTTGCATCCCTCGCTAGAGACTTGAGTTGTGATTCGAGAAATAATAAATATACACTTTTTTGGTTTGGTAACTCTTTGTTCTTTAAGTAATAGGATAAGTGAGTATTTAACGCTGCGTATTTTTCTTGTCTAAAAAGTAACTCCGCATACAAAGCGGCCGCTTCTAAATGAAGTTTTTCCCAATTTTGATCTTTGCTTATTTTAAATGCTTGAGTGAGTTTGTCTCCATTTTGAAGATAGTCTAATTCATTTCGTTTTATGTTATCGATGAGAGTTTGAGTCGTGTCAAAGTCTAGCGCATGTGAAGTTGCATTTAATGAATCGCCGTTAGCAGAGGCAAGTTTACTAAAAAGTAAAAATAAAAGGAGAACAATATACTTTGCCCATAAAGTATTACCTAAAATCTTTATTTGTGTATTGTTAGCCATGTTAATCCTTTGCTGATTTATTTTTATCATTGAAATACTTATTCACAGTGCTTAATAAACTTGGGTTTGAACAGCTTTTTTATACTTCTCATTGAAAAAATAAGACCACAAACGATATCAATTTAATTAATAAAAACAAACACATTGTATAATATAGTCGCTGTAGTTATGTGTTTTATTAAAAATCAGCAGCTACTTCAAACTCTAATCGCTCGAGCGTAATAGGGTGAGTAAATGCTAAGTATTCTGCATGTAAATGTAATCGTTCGGCTTTTTGCCCGTAATGTGTGTCGCCTATAATTGGCATGTTTAAACCTAAGCTGTGCGCACAATGCACTCTTAATTGATGAGTTCGCCCTGTTTTAGGGTATAACTGTAATCGGGTAATATTGTTGTTACGCTCTAAAACCTGCCAGGTAGTAAGTGATGGCTTACCGTGTGTGTAACACACCATTTGGCGCGGTTTATCATCAAAGTCGAGCACTAAGGGCAAATCAATTACTCCGCTATCCTCAGCTACGTTACCATTAACTAATGCGACATAACGTTTATCTATGGTGCGTTCAATAAACTGCTTTTGCAGTGCTTTGTGCACACGTTTATTAAGTGCAATCATCAATAACCCAGAAGTCGACATATCTAATCTGTGTACAATTAGTGGCCCTGATGCCTCTGGAAACTGCGTTTTTATGCGCATATAAACTGAGTCATCAATATTAACGCCAGGTACCGATAAAAACTCAGCGGGCTTATTTACCACAAGTAAGTCGTCATCTTTATAAACAATACTTAAATCTTTACCCTGAGCTGGGTTGGTAAGTAGCGGGTTATCTTCAACATCTAAACCCTTTAGCATGTGCCCAAGTATTGGTTGGCATTTACTGTAACAAGAAGGGTAGTAGTTTTTATGCTGCCTAATTGCTGATTTAGGTGCTGCTCCCCACCAAAACTCTGCCATAGCAAGTGGCTTTAAGTCATGTTTATAGGCGTATTGTAATAATTTAGGCGCTGCACAATCGCCAGCACCCGAAGGAGGAGTGTGCTCAGGTAATGCTGCAAAAATAGCATTTAAATCTGTAGTTTCACCATTTGCATTTAAAAATTGGTACTGTGCAAATAGCTTTTTTTGTAAGCTTTTAGAAAGCGTTTTACGGCGTTTTTTTAAATGAGTAATTTCATCAGAAATATTGATGTGTGTTTGCTGCAGTGACTCGATTATATTTTGCCAATAGGCTTTAAGTGCCAGCAGTTGCTTTTTTTCTACGATGCTTTGCCCTGCAAGCTTATTTTTTAACTGCTCAAAATCACTTTCGCTAAGCTCTAATTTGCCTTCAGTACGTTGTATTTTTCTTTGCTGACGACCGGCTTGCATTACCGCCTGTTGAGCTAATAACGCTTGCTGGTAGCTCTGTGTTGCATCATCAAGTTTGCTATTAACTTCAAGCAGTTGTTCACTATTTTCTAATTGCTCAATTTGAGCATTAATATCGTTAATTATTTTACTTTGAGCCAAATAGGTATCGTCTTGAAGTTGCATGCTAGAAACAGGCGGCACAAAGCTAATATTGCCTTTATCACCTTCAATTTGTCCCGAATAAGCGCTTAAAAAGCCTAATTGTTGCTTAGCATTTTGCACCACTAAAACCCCAAACATTTTACCTGCATTTTCTGCTTTTAAATGCGTTAACGTTTCAAGTTGTTGCTGTAATTGTTTTGTGGCTGCTACAGCTAATGGTTGCGGCTCGTAATAGAAAGGGAAAGTAAACTTTTCAGGAAGCGCGAGAGCATCAATATTTTGAGAAAATAATGTAAAGCAAGAAGCAGAATTTGACATAGAAGTAAGAGAAAAGCATTCAGTAAAATAATTGAGCGCATAATAACATATTCATAGTTAAGCCACTAAAAATCTCGCATCCGCATATTCATAAACACTTTAAAGCGGACATTCATGTTTTATGTATCAGTATGGGGGCGCAGCAAACCTAAGCGTTTGCTAGTAAAGTCTCAGTAGTAATATATCTATCATTATCAAAATATTTAAGCTTATCGATTCTCAATAATTGAGCGCATTTCGAAACGATGACTTACCTGATAGATCAGAGACGAAAAATCAATTTACAGAATAACTGAATATTTAGGAGTTCTATATTATGAGTCAAAATATCGCAAGTTTTATTACTAAAACCCTTGAACAAGCGGGCGTAAAACGTATTTGGGGAGTAACTGGCGATTCACTTAACGGCATTAGTGAAAGTCTGCGAAAAATGGGAACAATTGAATGGTTAGGTACGCGACATGAAGAAGCTGCCGCATTTGCGGCTGGTGGCGAAGCCCATTTATCAGGCGAGCTTGCCGTGTGTGCGGGTTCTTGCGGGCCAGGTAATCTTCATTTAATTAATGGCTTATTTGATTGTCAGCGCAATAATGTACCAGTATTAGCAATTGCCGCACATATTCCTTCATCTGAAATTGGCAGTAGTTATTTTCAAGAAACCCATCCGCAAGAATTATTTAAAGAATGCAGTGTGTATTGTGAAATGGTGTCGAGCCCTGAGCAAATGCCGTACCTGCTTGAAACCGCAATGCGACAAGCAATATTAAACAAAGGCGTGAGTGTACTTGTGCTACCTGGCGACATTGCATTAAAAGATATGCCTAAAGCTATCAAACCAAATTGGAACGTGCCAAAGCCAGCAACGTATACCCCCGCTTTATCTGATATTGAAGCGATGGCGACTCATCTTAATAAAAGTAAAAAAGTAACCTTATTGTGTGGTGCTGGCTGTAAGGATGCCCACGACGAAATTGTTGCGCTAGCCGAAAAATTACAAGCACCGATAGTGCATGCCATGCGCGGTAAAGAATTTATTGAATACGACAATCCTTACGATGTTGGTATGACCGGATTTATTGGCTTTGCGTCGGGCTATCATGCAATGCAAGAAGCCGATACGTTATTAATGATTGGTACTAGTTTTCCTTATCGTGCTTTTTACCCCGAAAATACCACCATATTACAAATTGATAATCAGGCTGCGTCACTCGGGCGACACGTGCAAATTGACTGTGGCGTGCTAGGGGATACAAAAAATTCAGTGGCCACATTACTTGAGTATATTGAAGGTGAGCGCACAGACTCGCACTTACAAAAGAGTGTTAAGCACTATAAAGAATCGCGAAAAGATCTCGATGAACTAGCCAGCGGCAAAACCTCGCAAAATTTAATTCACCCGCAATACCTAACACGTTTACTCAACGAGCAAGCGGCTGACGATGCTGTTTTTACTTGTGACGTAGGTACGCCAACAGTGTGGGCTGCGCGTTATTTATCAATGAATGGAAAACGCCGCTTAATTGGCTCGTTTAATCATGGCTCTATGGCAAATGCGATGTCGCAGGCAATGGGAGTTCAATCTGTTGACAGAGATCGCCAAGTCATTGCAATGTGTGGTGATGGTGGCTTTTCGATGTTAATGGGGGACTTAATCTCGCTTAAGCACCTTAATTTACCAATAAAGATTGTTGTTTATAATAATCGCTCACTCAGTTTTGTGGCTATGGAAATGAAAGCCAGTGGATTTTTATCAAGCGATACTGATTTAGAAAACCCAAGTTTTGCTAACATTGCACAGGCCTGTGGCTTAAAAGGGATTCATGTGGACGACCCTGAAAAATTACCATCGGCAATGAACGAGATGATGAACCACTCAGGACCTGTTGTTTTAGAAGTCGATACTGCAAAACAAGAGCTTTCAATGCCACCGCAAATCAAATTAGAGCAAGCAAAAGGCTTTAGTGTTTACATGATGAAGGCGCTGATAAACGGCAAAGGAAACGAAATTATAGAGCTTGCCAAAACTAACTGGTCACGCTAAGTGAGTTACTTCCCTATTGAGTACTTTTGCTCAATAGGGAAGTATAAAGCAATAATGTTCTCTATTATTTGCTTATTGAAAATGTATACCTTTCACGTAATGTAAAAAACGTCTGACATACTTTCTTAAATATTAATAAACCATAATGCCTTCTTGTAACTTGTTGAAGTAAAAATAAAATAACATGAAGTTTCTATAGAGTAGGTAATAGTAATAACCTATAAGGTCAATTACGTGTTTATAAAAGTAGGTATAGAGCGTTGATTAAAATTGAAGACTTTTCTATAGCATAGCGATGGATTAGCGCATCCCATGGTGATTTTTCTAAAGCTACATTAAATAAACTCAATCCATTGAGTGAAGATCAAGCAAGAGCATTAGCCCTACCTTGGATAGTTTTTTGTGATCACTGGGATGATTTTTGCTATTCATCAAATGATGACATAAATCTGTATTTAACCTGAACTCTGGTTAAGAGATTTACTAAAATATTGAATCATAGTGATATTTAAATTTATTTTCTCTAGCCAGAGATTTTTAGTGAAAACAAGGCGAATTTACGCGTCAATAGCTGGCCTATTGCAAGTAAATTCAACGCAGTTAGCGCTGAAAATAGCTGCTTGAGATAGATTTATTATCCAGAGTTCAGGTTATTTAGAAAGCGCTGAACTGTTTTTACGTTGGAATCACTATGAGGTTTTTGAGTTTGACTAAAGTGCAATGTAATGAGCTAAAACACTTAGCATTGGCCTCAATTGCTACTTGGTAGTTGTTTTTAGTTTAATGTTTTACTCGCTTTACTCAATTAAAGTAAAGCGAGTGCTCAGTATCAGTTACAAACTCTTTTTAGGCGGAAGAGCCACGTTTGCAAATATGAGTCCTGCAACAAGCGACATAAATATTAAAAACGTTTGCTGGCCTATATGCTCTGCGTATATAAAGTCTTGGCCTTCAATGAGTGAGTTTAAGCCAATATAGGTTTTGCTACCTGGTACTAACACAATTAAGCCTTGCATGGCCACAATAGAGGCCGGCGCATTAGCAACGCGGTTAAACAAGTTACTAAATATACCCACCGACAAAGCACCCACAAACGTACCTAACGTGTAATCAAGGTACATAGCCGAGCCAATACTGGTGCCATACGCTATAAAGCCTGATGCAATAGACCAAACAGCGTGCTTAAGTTTGGTTCTAAAAATAACGATTAAGCTGCTACAAAGTAAAAATATGGCGAGCCATGCTGTCCACTTTGGTAATGGTTCAGGTTGTACAAAGTCAGCTTGCCCAAAGAGTGCAAAGCCAATGCCTATGCCAATAAAACCGCCAAAATAGAGTTTAAATAACAGCATAAACGAGTCCATGACTCGCGCAGTACCCGACACTAAATGCCGCGCTGCAAGCTCTGCTAAGCCAAGCGCAAGTGCTAAACCTGGTATAAATACAATAATGGCCGAAAGTACCACCAAGCGTATGTTTATTTCAGGTGTTATATACACGCTTACTGCACATGCAAGTATTGCCGATATTATGGCTACCAATGGCTCAAGCATATGGGCTACGCGTTTTGAGCGTCCCGACCAAAGCACAAACAAATAAACAACTAAAGTAAGAAGTGATGACCAAATAACATCAGTCCAGCTAGTACCCATTAACATTGCAAACGCACCACCAGAAGTTGCAAACGCAACGCCCGTAACAAGTTTATTGTATGGGTTTGGCATGTCGTAGATAGCATCTAGCTGGGCGTCAACTTCTTGTAAAGTTAGCTTGTCGTCAAGCATTTGGTTTACAAGGTCGTCGGTGTCGGCAAGTGAGCCTAAATCGTGATCGCCAGGGTCTACACGCGCAACATGGGTGTACTCGTCTTCGTGGCCATCAGTCCAAATAACAAACGTTACCGAAGTTGGCGACATAACAAACGACGATTTAAGTCCTAAATATGTAGCCACTTCCATTAGGTGGGCTTCTAGGCGGTAAGCAGGCGTACCATACTTGTGAAGCATTTTACCCAATTTAACGATAAATTTGCGTTTTTCTGTAAAGGTTGCAGTTTTCAAATCTTTTTGGACCAAATATTGCGATAACTAAGCTAAAAATATAGACAATACAGCTAAAACTGCCCACGTTTGATGGGCGCGATTTTAAACACTAATTGGTGTGTGTCTAGTCATTTTTAATCTAATTTTTTATTTTTTTCAGCTATCCATTGCGACATGTATTGAGTGCTGCGCATTGTATGATGTTTGAGCATTTGGCCTGTAAAGTTTTTTTCGCGATGAGCCTCTAAATCGCTACTTATTGAATCAATTTTTTTTATTAACACCGTGCTCAATTGTGCTTTATCGTAAAGCGTATTAAGGAGCGTGTTGCCATCTTGCTGCGCTTGTTCAAAGTCACTTTGATTGGTGTACATTTCAACAGCAGCATTGGCAAAATCGTCGGCGGTGTTGGCTATTTTACCAGGCCATGGTAAATCGTTATGCATGCCCTCTGCGCCAATATTAGTGGTAACGCTGGGTGTTTGCATAATCATGGCTTCAAGCAATTTACCTTTAATGCCTGCACCAAAACGTAGTGGTGCTAAACATACGCGTGCGCTTTGCATTACATCAAACGCATTATCGGCCCAGCCTTTTATTAAAAACCCTGTTTTAGGGTTATTTAGTGCCGTGGCTTTTGGTGGTGGGTAAGAGCCATAAATATGTAGTTCTGCTTTTGGGAGTTGCTTGCGAATAAGTGGCCATATTTTTTGTAAGTAAAGTACAGCATCCCAGTTTGGCGCGTGTCTAAAGTTACCTATGGTCATAAAGTGCTGGCGCTGCTCAAACGTTTTTGTACTTGTAGGTAATGAGCTTAAATCGACCATAAATGGTAAATGGTGTAATAAGCTTGGCTCTATTTTAAATACGCTGTTTAGCAGGCTCATTTCATAACTTGAAATAATTAAGCTTAGGTCGCAGCGTAAAATAGCGGCAATTTCGCGTTTTGCTATGTCTGAGTGTAAATCGCTGGTTGTAAACTCGCGCTCACCTTTGTGCGCTTCGTGGCGAGCGTTACGCAAACATTGTAAATCTTCGGTATCTAATATTTTAATGGCATTTGGGCAATGCTTATCGACGCGCCAGCCAAATTGTTCTTCCATCATAAAGCGGTCAAACATGACTATATCTGGGTTATAGGCTTTAACGTATTCGTCAAAGCTATCGCAGTTTAGTGCAATGCTTTGGCTGGTTATACCAAAGTCGTCAAGGTTTACCATGTGGTCGGTGCGCTGCGCGGGCGTTGCAAATTCAACGTCCCAGTTTTGCGCTCTAAATGCATTTAATAACGACATCATGTGCGTTCCCGCAGCAGACGAATTTGGCTCTGGCCATACGTAGCCAATTACCAGCACTTTTTTCATTGGCTAGAATCTCTAATTTGTAAGTTTACATTTACCAGTGTTTTTACTGGCGGGGCTGTATTTTGTAGTAGCTCTTGCAGTATTAAAAGGCACCGCTTAGCTATATCAGTTGTACTAATAGCCACGGTGGTTAAGTGATTATTTATAACCGCGCTATTAGGAATGTGGTGGCAACTCACTACTTTAATAGAGTGATGAGTTAATGAGTTAATGGCGGCAATAACACCTTGAGCAATAATATCGTTTGCACACACCACTGCGTTTAATGTTGGGTTGTGTTTATATGCTTCTATAAATGCATTTTTAGCGCTAAGGGCTGTGTTTACTGCGCAGTCAATGGGTGCTAATGGTGTAATTCTGTGCTGCGCGCATGCGGTATTAAAGCCACTTTGCAGTGCTTGTGAATCACTTAAAGTAAGTTCATTGCCTATAAATGCTATGTTTGTCACGCCTTGTGCGAGTAAATGCATACTGGCTACGTGGCTGGCTTTTTTATAGTCGGGTAATACACACGCAGCTGCGCTAAAGGGCACTTCACTCATTAAGGTAATTACTTTGTGTTGCGCGCTGAGCGCATCAAGCCATTTGGGGCAAGTATTAGCAACGGGGCAAATAATAAATGCAGCTGCGTTGTATTCTTTTAAGTTTTTAACTGCGTTTGCTTGTAGCTCAAGACTATTATTACTGCTTACAATCATCGCTTGTAAGCCATTGTCGTTTAACAAAAGTTGTAAGCTGGTAGCAAGGTGTGCCATAGCTGGGTTAGTTAAATCATTTATTACTATGGCCACTAAGTTAGAGCGTTTTGAGCGCATAGCAGCGGCATCACGATTATAAACGTACCCTAGCTCATCTATCGCTTTGAGTATTTTTTGTTTACTTTTATTGCCCACTTTATCGCTTTGGGTAAGTACCAAGGATACGGTTGATTTTGATACACCAGCACGCTCTGCAACATCAAAAATGGTGACTGATTTGGCTTTGTTATGCATTGTATTTTAAGTACCGCAGTGGTGAATAAATAGCGCTGTAGTTTAGCTTAATCAGCACTATTAAGTCATCTTTTAGAGGTGTTTAACTTACCTTAATACTTTATGAACAAAGCAAAACGTGTTTATATACGCCTATAAGAGTAAAAAATAACAAAAGGATAAAAACATGAGCGCTTTTAGGCTGTTAGTTGCCTTTATTTGTTGTGCGGCATTGGTGCCAACAAGTTACGCCGAGCAGGGCTATCAAACCCCATCACCTGAACTTGCAGCATTGGTTGACGCTAAGTTAGCACCCACTAGTTACTTATCGAGCGATGGCCAGTGGCTAGCGCTTTTTGAACGCAAACGTGTAGTAACCCTTGATGAACTTGCAAAAGAAGAGCTTAAGCTTGCTGGTATTAAGCTAAACCCCGCTAATTTTTCGCGCTCTCGTGTGAGTGCCAAATTTAGTGCCGTGGAGCTAAAGCATGTTCAAAGCGGGTCGGTTATTAGCATTACCAACTTACCTAATGGCATTATCCGCTCACCTAAATGGTCATCTAATAGTAAATATTTAGCCTTTGTTGTTGAGCAACCAACCCAAGCCAACTTATGGCTTTACAGCGTTGAAACCAAACAAGCAAAAGAGTTAACTAGTGCTGCGTTAAATTCGGTACTAACTGCATCGCCATATAAATGGCTGCCAGATAGCAGCGCCATTGTTGCAAATCTTGCTGTTAATTTTGGTAAACCAAGGCTTGAAAATAACAGCCAAAATGTAGTGCCTGTTATTCAACAAAGTACTGGCGAAAAAGCACCAGCACGTACTTACCAAAATTTATTAACCAGCCCGTTTGATGAATCACAATTTAAGTTTTACGGCCAAGGGCAATTGGCTTACATAACGCTTGATGGCAATACTCAAGCAATAGGCAGCCCTTCTTTATTAAAATCGTTTTCGGTATCACCTGATTCTACCAATATTTTAGTTGCCGGTATTAATGAGCCGTTTTCGTATCAAGTGCCTTACAGCCGCTTTGCAAGCACGTGGCAAATATGGGGTATGCGCGGCTATGCATTAGCAGAGCTGGCAAAACAGCCACTTGCCGATAATATTCCGCAAGGTTATGACAGTGTACGCACTGGCCGCCGTGATTTTGAATGGCGAGCCGATCAAGGTGCTGAAGTTATTTGGGCCGAGGCGCAAGATGGCGGCGACATGAAAACCGACGTTGAGCATCATGATTATGTTTACAGCTTACGTGCACCATTTAAACGCGAGCCTAAATTATTTGCCAAAGTAGAGCGCCGTTATGCGGGAATGGAGTGGGGCAACGAAAACGTAGCCATGCTGACAGATTGGCGTTTTAGCGATCGCCAAGTACGCACCTTTGTTGTACAACCTCGAAATGCCGACAGAAACCGCGTGCTATTTTCAGAGCGTAGTTATAACGATGCGTATAAAGATCCAGGTAATGCAATTTACGAGCACAACGATTTAGGTGCTAACGTTATTAAGATTGTAGGCGGGCGTTATATTTACCTGCGCGGTAATGGTGCTTCAGAGCAAGGTAATGTGCCGTTTTTAGATAGGTACGATGTTAAAACAAATAGCAGCAAGCGTTTATGGCAATCAGAAGCGCCATACTATGAGCGTGTACGCGCTCTGCTTGATGACGAAGGTGAGCGCTTTATTACTATTCGCGAATCTAAAACTGAGCAACCTAACTTTTTTATACGTGATTTAGACAACGACACGTTAACGCAACTAACGACATTTGAGCATCCGTACCCTGCATTTAAAGGCGTAACTAAAGAGCAATTACGTTATAAACGCGACGACGGTGTTGAGCTTTCGGGCACGCTTTATTTACCACCAGGGTACGATAAAACACAAGGCCCGTTACCGGTACTTATGTGGGCTTACCCACTTGAATACAAAGATAAAGCCGTTGCATCGCAAGTACGCGAATCGCCTTATGCATTTACCTACATTGGTTATTGGGGGCCAATGCCTTACCTTGCTAAAGGGATTGCTGTGTTTGACGACCCTAAAATGCCAATAGTGGGTATTGATGGCAGCGAGCCAAACGATAACTTTAGAAAGCAGTTAGTATCAAGTGCGCAAGCAGCTGTTGATGTATTAGTTAAAAAAGGCATTGCCGATAAAAACAAAATTGCCATAGCAGGGCACTCATACGGTGCATTTATGGTTGCTAACTTATTGGCTCATAGCGATTTATTTAAAACAGGTATTGCCCGCAGTGGCGCGTACAACCGCACATTAACGCCGTTTGGTTTTCAAGGAGAAGAACGTGACTTTTGGCAAGCACAAAGTGTGTACGCTAATATGTCGCCGTTTTTTCACGCTGAAAAAATTAACGAACCAATGCTAATGATCCACGGTCAGGAAGATCCTAATTCTGGCACTTTCCCTATGCAAAGTGAGCGCATGTACGCAGCGCTAAAAGGTTTAGGTAAAGATGCCCGCTTAGTAATGCTCCCTTACGAAGCACATGGTTACCGTGCGCGTAAAAGCTTATTACATGTGTTGTGGGAACAAGAACAGTGGTTAGATAAGTATTTGTTAAATGATACAGCAGAGCCAGTAGAGGTTATTACTGAACCCGTGGTAAGTGCTGAGCAATAGATGCTTTTTACATATGCGGTGGGGTGCAAGAAGACCCACCCTCAATCTCACGGAACCTTCCCAATGCAAAGTGAGCGCATGTACGCAGCCCTAAAAGGTTTAGGTAAAGATGCCCGCTTAGTAATGCTCCCTTACGAAGCACATGGTTACCGTGCGCGTAAAAGCTTATTACATGTGTTGTGGGAACAAGAACAGTGGTTAGATAAGTATTTGTTAAATGATACAGCAGAGCCAGTAGAGGTTATTACTGAACCCGTGGTAAGTGCTGGGCAATAGTAATAAACATGAGTAAGCAACAGCGCGGCTACTTATAGCCGCGTTTTTGCTTTTAATATGAGAGTAAATTAATGATTGATGTAGCAGCACTTGCGGTTTTTATTCCTACGTTCTTTTTTGTGTCGATAACGCCAGGTATGTGTATGACCCTTGCCATGACACTCGGTATGAGCATTGGCGTGCGCCGCACATTATGGATGATGATAGGTGAGCTGTTAGGCGTAGCAACCGTTGCCATAGCTGCGGTATTAGGCGTTGCAAGCGTAATGCTAAATTACCCAGATGCATTTGCCATTTTAAAGTGGGTAGGCGGTGCGTACTTAATTTACATTGGCGTTAACATGTGGCGAGCCAAAGGCAAAATGTCGGTTGATACCTCAAAACCAAATGACGTAAGTCGGAAGTCGTTATTTACGCAAGGTTTTGTAACCGCAATTGCTAACCCTAAAGGGTGGGCGTTTATGATCTCGTTATTACCGCCGTTTATTAGTGTTGAGCATGCTGTAGCCCCTCAGCTTTTAGTATTGCTTGGCGTTATAATGACCACCGAGTTTTTAAGTATGTTAGCTTACGCAACAGGCGGTAAAAGCTTACGTTTATTTTTAAGCCGTGGTGATAATATTAAATGGATGAACCGTATTGCTGGTAGTTTAATGGGGTTAGTTGGAATTTGGCTTATTTTTGGTTAGCTCAAAGAGTAGTTGATATTATCAATTAATTTGCTATAGTTGATTTTGTCATCTATTTAACGCTTAAGGCATGCCCAAAAATGAGTACACCCGTATCAGCAAATCCAGTAATGGTTGAGCCTAAAAAAACACCTGTAATTTATAAAATACTGGTTATGGTAAGTATTATTACCTTAATTGGCGGTACTCTAACTGGCATTATGACTTATGTGAATGTGGGTGTTACAGAGTATTTTTATGTAGATTGGTTTACCTCATTTATAAGTGCAGTACTTGTAATGGCGCCTGTTGGTTTTGTAATGATGACCTTAATGCATAAGCTAGTTGCCCAGTTATTACCTAATAGCAGTGAGCTAAAACGTAATTTAGTTATTAGTGTTTTTATGGCGCTGATCATGGAGTCGGTGATGGCGTTTGTTACCGCTACTAATAATATTGGCTATGCAGATATGCGTGTATTTGTAACTGGATGGGCTGAAGGGTTATTAGCCGCATTACCAATAGGTTTAACTATAATGCTGATAATGTCGGTTACGGTAAAACCTAAAATAGAACGCTTTTTAAAAAGCTAATAACAAAAAAGAGCCAATGGCTCTTTTTTGTTATTTAGTGTTTACCTGCTCTTTAAATTGCACCATTCAAAAAAGGTGCTGTTCGGCTTATTTTAGATTGAGCTACATCTGTAGGCTTACCTTGCGCTACAATTAAGCCGCCTTCTTCGCCAGCACCGGGTCCTACATCTATAACCCAGTCACTATTGCGGGCTACTTGCATATCGTGTTCAACCATAATGACGGTATTGCCAGCATCTACTAATTTATTTAACTGCGACATTAGCATTGATACATCCGATGGATGCAGGCCTGTGGTTGGCTCATCAAGAATATAAAGTGTGTTACCGCGCTGCGCACGTTGCAGCTCAGTTGCTAATTTAATACGCTGCGCTTCACCGCCCGAAAGCTCAGTAGCTGGTTGCCCTAAACGCAAATACCCAAGACCTACTTGCATAAGTGCATCGAGTGCTCGCAGTATTGCAGGTTCATTTTCAAAAAAGGTATACGCCGATTCAACCGTTAAATTGAGGATATCGCTTATGTTTTTATCACGATATGTAACCTCAAGTGTTTGCTCGTTATAACGTTTGCCATGACACACTTGGCAAGGTGAGTAAACGCTAGGTAAAAACAGCAGCTCTATACTTACAAAGCCAACGCCCTCACAGTTTTTACAGCGACCTTTAGCAACATTAAACGAAAAGCGACCGGCATCGTAACGGCGCTCTTTCGCTTTTTGGGTAGAAGCAAATAGTTTACGCACATGATCAAACAAACCCGTATAGGTAGCTAAGTTTGAACGAGGGGTACGGCCAATCGCTTTTTGATTTACGGTAATTAGGCGGCTTATATTATTTATACCTTCAATGATTTTTCCGCTGGAGTGTGTTTGCAGCTCTTGTTCGAGTAAGTCGGCTTCGTCGGTTGGCGCTTCCGTTATTATTTTTTGCCCAAGTGCTTCGTAAACAAGTTCTACTAACGCTTGGCTTACTAGACTTGATTTACCAGAGCCCGAAACCCCAGTAACGGTTGTCATAACACCTAATGGAAATTCTGCATTGAGTTTTTTAAGATTGTTACGATCAATATCAGCCAATTTTAACCACGCTTTTGGCTGCCTTTGAGCCTTTTTTTGCGCGCTGTTTTGAGTAGACTCTTGACTGGTGTTTTTAGCAAAAAGGTGGCGACCGGTGTGCGAATTTTTTATTTTTCTTAACCCTTCAACAGGGCCGCTGTAAATAATGTCGCCTCCGTGTACACCGGCATTAGGACCCACATCAACAATCCAATCGGCGTGTTTAACAACGCTAACGTCGTGTTCAACAACAAATACAGAATTGCCAGCCGCTATTAGCTCATCGAGCGCTTTTAAAAGTGCTTGTGTGTCGGCAGGGTGTAAACCCGCTGATGGTTCATCTAACACGTAAACTACCCCAAATAATTTAGAGCGAATTTGTGTGGCAAGTCGCAATCGTTGTAGCTCTCCGGGTGAGAGCGTTGGTGTTGTCCGCTCAAGCGACAAGTACCCTAAACCAAGCATGGTTAGTGCCTCAATACGAGTGAGAATATCGCTAGCAATGCGCTGCGTAACAATGGCTTGCTCTGGATTTTTTGTATTTTTATTTACTTTGGTGTTGGCGGCATTACTTAATTTTTTAGCAAGTTCGTTTAATGTAAGTTGAGATAGCTCGCCAATATCGAGCCCTGCAAATTTAACACTTAACGATGCTTGTTTTAATTTTTTACCTTGGCAAGTTGGGCACTGCGATATTTGCATAAACTGCGATACGCGCTTTTTTGTACGCGGGCTTTGGGTAGTAGCAAAAGACTGTAAAACAAAGCGTTTAGCGCTTGAAAAAGTTCCCATGTAGCTTGGATCTTCGTTATTTTTTATCGCATTTTGTGTTTGCTCATAGGTGTAATCTGGGTATACCGGCACAGTAGGTGTTTCGTCGGTAAATAAAATCCAATCCCGTGCTTTTTTAGAAAGCTTATTCCAAGGAGTATCTATATCGTAGCCAAGGGAAGTAAGAATACGGCTTAGGTTTTTACCTTGCCATGCTGGTGGCCACGCTTCAATGGCGCGCTGGCGAATAGTTTTTGTATCGTCTGGCACAAGTAGCTTTTCGGTTACTTCAAACACTCGGCCTATTCCTGAGCATTCTGGGCACGCACCTTGTGGCGTATTCGGCGAAAACGCATCGGCGTAAAGTATGCCTTGCCCTTTGGGATATTCGCCTGCGCGTGAGTAAAGCATACGTAGCGCGTTAGAAATAGTTGTTATGCTGCCAACTGATGAGCGAACCGAGGGTGCGCCGCGTTGCTGCTGCAAAGCAACGGCAGGCGGTAGTCCTTCAATAGAATCAACATCGGGCTCATCAACTTGATCTATTAACCTACGGGCGTATGGTGATACCGAATCAAGATAACGGTGCTGCGACTCAGCAAACAGCGTTCCAAACGCAAGCGACGATTTTCCAGAACCCGATATTCCTGTAAAAACAACCAATGCGTTACGAGGTAAATCAACGTCTACATTTTTTAAGTTGTGAACGCGCGCCCCTCTTACTTGAATGCTGTTACTGGGGTTTGATAAATCCATTGTTGAGTTTTTATGTGTGTTTGCCATACGTTTATACTCCTGTTTAATCGCGCTTTTTACTTTAAGTTAGCTTTGAATTATTTACTCTTATCACTCGTTATTGCCCTAAAGTAGCGCAAGCACACTGAATGAGCGCTTAGTCTGTAGTGGCGCAGCCAAAGCGCTGGGTAAAATTGCGATGATTGTTTGTTTACATAATAGGTATGGAATGCGAATATAATTTAAACAGTTATTGTTATGTAATTTACTAGGTATGTTACTTGGTAATAAAAAGGAACTAACAGTGAATAAAGCCTTAGTGATCATTTTATTAGTGCTTTCGTGGGCAACCCAAGCCGATTCTATCAACGCGCTAAATGTTGACCGTGCAGTACCAAATAGCATGCACTTATCGTTTGCAAACGATAGCAACATAACCCCTAAAAAAGGGGATTTTAAAATCGTTAATTATGTATTAATGAGCAATGAAGATGGCGAGCGCTGGGCTGTTATAACGCTAACTAACTTATCGTCGGGTAATCGAGAATTAGGCGAGGAGCACTTACTTGCACTTTTTGCTGACGGCAGCCGATTCATGCCAATGGAATTTAAACTCGGTTTTAAAGGCAACGAAACACAATCGGTAACTGTATCGTTTGCCGATTATAAATTCCCTATTTTAAGTGTGTATTCGAGTAACGATTTGTAACTAATAACGATGCGATAATATTAAATTAGGGATATTTCTAAAATTAAGGATTTTTATGAAGTTTGAAGATGCGCAACAAAATATGAACCTCGCATACTTCGGTGGTGGAACCGGTGTATTAGTGTCTGGCTTGGTTTGGTGTATAGCTGGCTTTGTCGCATTACTGTATTCAAATCAATCGAGTATGCTTACTTTGTTTTTTGGTGGTATGTTTATACATCCTTTAGCCATGCTACTTTCAAAAGCTCTTAAACGCTCTGGCAATCATGACCCTAAAAATCCATTAGGTAAATTGGCCTTAGAAAGCACTATTATTTTATTTGTTGGTTTGTTTTTAGCGTTTTACGTAGCAAAACTTCAAGCTGAATGGTTTTATTCAATAATGCTGATGATAATTGGTGTTCGCTATTTAGTTTTCAACACTTTATATGGCATGAAAGTGTACTGGATTTTAGGTGCTTCGCTTATGTTTTCTGGCATGTTGTGTATTGTATTAAATGCCAATTTTGTAATCGGCGCCTTTATTGGCGGGATAACCGAAATAGTATTTGCGCTAGTAATATTTGCCCAATCGAAAGGTATGGTTTTAAAAACAGAATAATAAGCTCTTATAATCGCAAAAATAGTGTGCAGTTGGAGTTACCCTTCAGCTTGGTATATAGCAAAGGCTTTTAAAGTATTGAGTATTTGCAAATTGCATGTATTCATTAGTCGGCTTAGAGCGAAAACCGGACATTGAAAAAGTTAAATTTATTTCTCTTCTTTGAGTAGGAATAAATTTTGTCCAATAACATTATTAAACGCCGTTTTGGTGTGTTATATGCCACCAAAATGGTGTTTAATAAGCTGTTAGTAATACACGAATATTTCGCATATGGAGTTGCCAATGAATAATGAAACAAATAACCCTCGCATTAAAAAAGGTATTGAGCCAAAAGAACTAATTAAAATGCAAACTGAAGTCGGTTTAATTGAATCAATGTTTCAGTCGAAGACGCTCACAGCTATAGTCATTATTGCAATTATTTTGCTGGGTGGCTTTTTCATGTTCTTGTCCAAGGTGACAGGTTAGCCGCAACAGAATGTATTGCTAACAAGCATCTAAATCCGACATTGCCAGCTGCCGCACTTTTAGCAAACAACGCAAAAAGCCCGCCAGTGCAAGGCGTATTAGGCGGGCGTTATCAATGTCCGCAATTAGCACAAAGCGGACTATCCCTAAGTCCACTCATTTAACTCCCAGCTATAAAACCCTTACTCAAAACTGATACCTTGTTTTAAAAGGTACTCCACTGCTTTATCTGTATGTGGCTTAAATGCCTTCCAGCGGCCAATTGCTTTATTGTTAAGTGGTTGGCGTACTTGCATTTTACTTGCAGTAGAGACCGGTGCGGTGTTTAAGTGAAAATCTATACACTGGGGTTGCCACTCTAGGTTACAAAAGCTGACTAACTCTTTAATTTGTTGCTCGGGCTGTGCGACTAATTCTTCGTATTTTACTAATTTTATATTGCTGTGCAGGGTACTAAAGTGCTGCATTAGTTTGTAAAAACGGCTGTAAAATTTTGCAGTGTCGAGTAAATCGAGCGAGTACGCGTAGTAGGGGTTATTAATGGTAAATAATTGGCGATAGTTGCCAATACAGGTGTCCATTGGATCGCGCAGCATACAAATTATTTTGGCGTTTGGCAGTGCTTTGGTTATTAAATCGATATAAAAAAAGTTAAACGGGAGCTTATCAATAAAGTGTTTATGGCTGCCTGTTATTACGCGTGTTGCGTTTAAATAGGTTGACCCAAGCTGATTAAAATCAAGCTCGTAGGCTTTACTGAGCGTTTGAGTGTCGAGCACGTGAGGTGTTTGTGTTTGGCTTAGCTTTTTAACGCTTAGGCCAAAGTCTTGTAATTCACCGGCTGATTGCACGTCGCTGTGGCTCGATAAAATACGCTCAACTAATGTGGTGCCAGAGCGGGGCATACCTAATACAAAAATAGGTTCGGCCGTTGGGTTACCTTGTGTTAGCGCTTGTGTGTGCTGCTCACTTAAGAGTTTAATGTGTTCAAATAACTCAGTTGAGCTTTTATGGTCAAACGGCTGCACAGCACGTTTTGCTACTTTACCTTGCTTTAACGCGTTAAAAGCGTCTGAAAATTCACCAATATCTTGATACTCTTTTGCGAGTGCATGGCCAATATGTAGTTTTGTATCGGGGTGTGTTACTTGCTCAAATACGTTTTTTAAGCGTTCAATATGGTTGTTTTGCTTACTTACTTTAGTTAAATCACTTAATGCAAAATGACTTTGATGATGCAGCGGGTTAAGCGCTATGGCATTTTCAAAAGCGTGTTGGGCTTTATCAAATAGTCCTAAAAACTTAGCGCTTACACCGTAGTTATAATAAAACGGTGGTTGAGCTTTGTTAGCTGCTGTAGCCAGTGTAATAGCGCGCTCAAAGTAGTTAAGTGCTTGCTCGTGAATACCTGCTTGAGTAAGTGCAACGCCAAGTGTGTCGGCATCAAGGGCTTTAGTTATTTGTTTTAATGGCACCGATAGTGCGGTGTTTTTTGCTTTTTGTAATTCGCCAGTAAGTGCGTAACATTTAGCAAGTTGCGCGGTGTATTCAATACTTTGGCCAAGGGTAAGGGCTTTTTCGATGAGCTTTATTGCTTTGTGTATTTGCCCAACAGTTAAATTAACCATTGCCAGCAAAAAATACCCATCAGCAAAGTCTGGTTTGAGTGTAACTAACTCCACTAAGGCTTTGTGTGCTTGCTCTATTTTACCTTGGTTTAGGGAGTGTATTGCGCTTTGATGAAGTTGCTTTAAATTTGGCTGCATGGTTTTTGGTAATTATTTTGTGAAAGAAAATAAAAAGGCTCAAATAAATTTGAGCCTTAAAACATTGTTTAAAAATTACTATAAATTATATTTCAAATTTGTAGTTAAATTTAACACCTACCGTAAGCGGGCGATTAATGTAATGGCCGTAGTTACGTTGTATGTCGGCGCCATTAGCGGATGTTATATCTGCATCTGAACGACGAACTGAGGTAACTGCGTATTTGTTGAATAGGTTATCAACATATAGGGTAGTTGACCATGCATCAGCTGTTAATTTAGCTGATATATTACTTAAGCTGTAACCTGGTAGTGTTTCGCCGTTATCACGAAGCCCTACTCTTGAAAGCACGTCGCTTTGCGCAGTTAAACCGTAGTTAATATCAAGCGTTTTGTCGTTAAACACGTCTGTTTGATAGTTTACACCCATCGAAAATTGATTTTCAGGTGAGCCTGGTAAACGGTCGCCGTCTTCTGCGCCATCGGTACCATCTGCATTAAACAAAAATGGTGCGTCTGATGTTAGCTCTGCTTTTGTGTAGGCATAAGTTGCGTAAACTGAAAACGAGTCAGATAAAATGGCACGGGTCGAAATTTCAATCCCTTTTGCATTTGCGCTGCCTGCGTTTGAAAGGTACGTTAATTGACCTATATCTGTAGCGCCCGTAATTTGTGCATCATCCCAATCTACGTTAAATAACGCGGCGTTAAAGTGTAGCTGGCTTCTAAACCATGTACTTTTAAAGCCTAGCTCGTAGTTTGTTGTGGTGTCGGCTTCATATAATAATTCGTCAGGTTTACCACAGCCTGTTTGTTGATCCTCAACAATTGGATCAGGACAAGACACTAAACCGTTTGAACCACCAATTCTAAAGCCTTCACTTACTGTTACATAACCCATTACTGAGTCAGTGAACTGGTATTTAGCATTAAATTTAAATAAGTTACCGTTATCGCCAGCGTCATCTTTTTCGTATGCAACGGTGATTTTGTCAGGATCTACTCCACCATACAATGTATTTGCTAGCGGGAAGTCAAAAGCCGCTTGCGACTCTATATCGTATTTATAAAAACGGGCACCAATGGTAATATCTAATTTGTCGGTAACTTGGTAGCCAACTTCACCAAATAGTGCAGACTCAGTGACGGTACTTTTTGTAAGCTCTAAGTATTCTAATGAGTCAGGTCTTAGCTGCTCGCCACCAAAGTTATCAATAGCGAATTGGTCAAACCCAGGGGTAAACTCTCTGCTTGATGCTTCGGTTTCTGTTTTGTTGTAAAAGCCACCCACAATCCAGTTAAAGTCGCTGTCGCTTTGCGACACTAAACGCAGCTCTTGAGTGAAGGTATCTTCTTCGTCTATTTCACGGGTAAACGTTGAAAACGAAGGGAATTCTTCATAGCCGTAATCAAGACGAATAAGTAAGTCTGTTTGATCGCGTTGACCGTCGGCATCAAAGCTCGAAATACCGGTTGCCGATACTAGCTCTGCAAAACCTAAATCGGCTTTTAGCTCAAGGCTTAGTAATTGATCTTTTTTCTCGCGAGGTTCTTCAAAGCGATAAGCCGATTCGTATTTACCTATTACGTCGCTTAAACCGTTGTTTGCATTAAGGCTGTTGTAATGAACAATCGAGCGGCCTTCGCTGTCTTGGTTTTGATAAAAGTAGTTAAGCGTACCTTCAAACGATTCATTTGGTTTAAAGCGAACAGAAATACGACCTGTAGTGGTGGTTTCGCCGTTGGCGTCTTTTACATTTTTAAGGTTGTTACTAACTGCTGAGCTATCGCTCCAATCTGGATCTGGCAGTGATACGCCTGGCTCGCGTACTACGTAGCCGTAATCGATAAAACCCGGATCTTCATATACGTTTAAGCTGGCGCGTACTGCTAATTTATCTTCGATAATAGGAAGGTTAAATATAAAACCGCCTTCGCCGCCTAAAGAGTCACTTTCTTTTGTTTGAAATAGGTCGCCGTAAACTTCAAGCGATGTAAAATCAAGCTCAGGCTGTTTAAGCATGTAGCGAATTGCACCGCCCAATGTGCCTGCACCATAAAGGGTGCCTTGTGGCCCAATTAATACTTCAACACGCTCAATATCTACTAGGCGCATATCTACCGAAACTGGAATTTCGTTTATATAAGTAGATACCGTGCCGCCATCTGACGATGGACCAGATGAATTAGTATTTAAACCACGAACAATAATAGGTGATCCAGAGCGACCACCTTGATCGGTAATTGTTAAACCAGGTACCCAGCGTGCTACATCCGCAAGCTCATTGATATTTTGATCTTTCATAATATCTGCATCAAGGGCGGTAATATTTAGCGGTGCATTTTGCACAGAGCCGCTGCGCCTTGTTGCTGTAACTTCGATTACTTCGAGTGATTTGTTTTTAGCTGCAACTTCTTCTTGAGCAAGTGCGGCATTAGGCAATAAAAATACGCTAGAAACAGCGCTCGAAATAGCCAAGGTTAACAAGCTTGGTTTAAACATAAAAAGTGATCCCCAGTTCAAATGTTTTACATTAGTAAATTAAGTTAAGCAGTTTATCAGGGAGTGAAGTCGCTTGGAATATTTAAATTGAATTTTAATTCACTTTTATAGAATAAATATGGTTGATGTGCAGGGTTTTTATTTGGTTAATAGGCAATACAGGCAATGGCTTAGTGTAATTAGGTACAGTTAGATTAAAAATTAAACCCTTGTTTAAAGGTAAATAGTCATTCATATTTTTAAGATGGTGTTATGACGTGCTCGTTAAACAAATTATTACATTAAAATTAATATTTCATAATGTCATTACTTATACTTTTATTAGCACTATTAAAGTGTATTTTGATCCCCATTAAGAATGTTAAGTCGCCATTATTAGTGACAGTTTAAGTTATTGAGTGAGCGTGTTTGATTGCCGCTTCGTATTCTCTTTTTTATTTTGTCCGCACTTTTTTGTGCGTGTTTTTAAGGATTAACAATGAGCCAACTATTTTCGCCTTTATCACTTGGGCAAGTAACGTTAGATAACCGTATTATTATTGCCCCTATGTGCCAGTATTCAGCCAATAATGGCGCTGCTAGCGATTGGCATACTATTCATTTAGGCCAATTGAGTTTAAGTGGTGCAGGGTTACTTATTTTAGAAGCAACAGCAGTAAACCCAGAAGGGCGTATTAGTTACGGCGATTTAGGGCTTTGGAATAATGAAACCCAGCAAGCACTAGGCAAAAGCCTAAAAGCAGTAAGGCAATACAGCCCTATGCCTATTGGTATTCAGTTAGCGCATGCTGGGCGCAAAGCATCAACTGAAAAACCATGGGACGGTGGTGATGCCATTGCACCTGATGATGTCAATGGCTGGCAAACGCTCGCACCTTCGGCAATTGCGTACGACGCTAACAGCCCAGTGCCAAAAGCAATGAGCCAATCTGACATAGATTCACTAATTAAAGATTTTGTAAGTGCAGCTAAACGCGCTGATGAACTCGGCCTTGATTTAATCGAGCTTCATGGTGCGCACGGTTACCTGTTACATCAATTTTTGTCGCCACTTTCAAACAAGCGCGATGACAACTACGGTGGCAGCCTAGAAAACAGAATGCGCTTATTGCTTGATGTGTTTAAAGCGGTAAGAGAGGTATTCCCCAGTAATAAAGCGGTAGGTGTGCGTATTTCGGCAACCGATTGGGTTGAAGGCGGCTGGGATTTAGAGCAATCCATAGTGCTTAGTAAAGCGCTTGATGAACTCGGTTGTGATTTTATTCATGTAAGTACGGCGGGTTTAAGCCCTGAGCAACAAATACCAGTAAAACCTAATTTTCAGGTACCGTTTGCAACAGCCATCAAAGAAGCGGTTAAAATGCCTGTTATAGCGGTGGGTTTAATTACACAGGCGCAACAAGCCGAAGATATTATTAGTGAGCAGCAAGCCGATGGCGTAGCACTAGCGCGTGGTATTTTATATAACCCGCACTGGCCGTGGCATGCAGCTGCAGAGCTTGGCGCTACAGTAACTGCACCTAAACAGTATTTACGTTCAAGCCCACATGGGCAGCCATCACCAATAAAATAAGTAAATTACGAAGTTATAACCCAACCCGCGTTTGCTGGTTGGGTTTTATTATTTTTATAAAGTAGAGACACACATGACCCAACCAGGCGTTTCAGCGCAACCACTTAGCAATACACTCGTTACTATTATTGCTTTGTGTTGCGGTCTTATTGTTGCCAATATTTACTACGCTCAACCTATTATTGAGTTGCTTGCCCCAGAAGTTGGATTAAGTTCACGTAGTGCTAGCCTTATCGTATCGCTTACACAAATAGGCTACGCTTTGGGGTTGTTTTTTTTAGTGCCATTAGCTGACTTAATTGAAAATAAAAAGCTTATGTTGGTCACTCTTGGTGTGTCGTTTTTGAGTTTAGTGGGTACGGCACTTGCTGATTCACCTAATGTAATGCTTATTTTGTGTTTGATGATAGGTATAAGTTCGGTTTCTGTTCAGGTGCTTATTCCGCTTGCTGCGCATTTATCGTCTGACGAGAAGCGCGGGCAGGTTCTTGGCAATATTATGGCGGGTTTGTTGTTAGGTATTTTGCTAGCAAGACCTATATCGAGCTTAATAGCCGATCACTTTGGTTGGCGTGCTGTATTTTACTTTGCAGCAGGGTGTATGGTGTTTATTGCAGGCGTAATTTATTTTGCTATTCCAAGCAGGCAACCGACCCATAAAACAACGTATTTTAAGTTATTAAAATCGCTTAAACAATTAATGATAAGCCAGCCAGTGCTGCGCCAACGTTCACTTTTTCAAGCGTTAATGTTTGCATCGTTCAGCTTATTTTGGACAAGCGTACCGGTTGTGCTTGCCCGTGAGTATGGTTTATCCCAATCGGAAATAGCATTGTTTGCACTAGTGGGCGCCGCAGGTGCTGTAGCAGCTCCCATTGTTGGGCGTTTGGCTGATAAAGGTTATACACACCAGCTATCGTTACTGGCCAAACTCATTGCAGCATTGTGCTTTTTACCTAGCTTATTTGAGTTACCTTACGGCATTATAGTATTGGCATTAACCGGTGTGTTTATTGATTTTGCTGTGCAGGCCAATATGGTATTGGGTCAACGTGCAGTGTATGCACTAGAGCCACAAAGCCGTGCGCGTTTAAATGCTATTTACATGACGAGTATATTTGTAGGTGGCGCAGTAGGCTCGCTTATTGCCAGCCCATTATATGAAGCGGGCGGGTGGACAGCTATTGCACTGGTGGCTGCCGGCATGCCGCTTATTTCGTTGATTGGCTATTTGCTTACAACTAAAAAGCAAAGTAAGGCTGTGAGTTAAAAAATTACCGGATACAACACAATAAAGTCACCATGTGCGTGGTGACTTTATTTAGCTTGTTTAGGTTAGTTTGGTAGTTAACTAAGTAGCCTGTTTTTTTGCGTTTGAAAACGAGCTACCAACAGATGCAATAATTACAAGTAAAATAGCGAGCCACTGCCATAAAGTAAGTAACTCACCCAGTATAATAAACCCTGCGAGCGAAGCTATTGCAGGCTCTAAGCTCATCATTACGCTAAACCCTTGTGAAGGCATGTTACGCAGTGCAACCATTTCAAGTGTGTAAGGCAGTGCGCTTGATAAAATAGCAATACCAATACCCAGTGGGATAATTTTCCACGTAAACGCGGCGCTTTGCATAATGCCGCCGTAAGGTACTAGCACTATAGCGGCAACGGTCATACCCAATGCGACAGTTGCTCCACCAGAGCTTTGTGTGCCCGTTTTTTTACCAAATAATATATAACCTGCCCAACATGCACCAGCACCAAGCGCAAGCGCTACACCCAATGGATCAAGGCTGTCTTGGCCGCTCATATCAGGAAGCAGAAGCAAAATACCGGCAATAGCACACGCAACCCAAAATAAATCACGTTTACGGCGTGATGAAAACAAGGCAACAGCAAGCGGGCCTGTAAATTCAAGCGCTACACCTATGCCTAGTGGAATGCGTTCAATAGCGTAATAAAACAAAATGTTCATGCCGCCTAAACTTAAACCATACACAATTATAGGAATACGATTACCCGAAGTAGGTAAGTGTTTCCAAGGTTTAAACACTAAGCAAAGTATAAAGGCAGAAAAACCAAGCCTAAGGGCTGTCGTGCCCTCAGGGCCAACAATAGGAAAAAGCTGTTTTGCAAACGACGCGCCCGTTTGAATGGTCATCATGGCAAGCAATACACACACGATAGCCAGTAAATAACTTTTTGAAGATGCTTGCATTTTTATCCTTGAGTTGAGTAACTCTATCAATTAGTTATGTAATGCAGGGAGTATAAAAGCTAAACCCGCCCGATATTAATGGCGGCATAGTATCTTTTTTTAAATTTATAGGTAAGTGTTTGCGACCAAAAATAACGCAATTAAAAGTATATTAAATAGGGCAGGTAAATAAAGTAAGAGGTAAAGTTAGCAAACAGGCGTTTGCTAACTTTAATCAGTTGGTTAAAAGGGCTTAGTGGGCACTTTTATTAACTAAGCCATCAAGCGAGTAGAGGCCTCGTTTTTCATCATTTTTGCGTTTAATTTCTTCAAGTGCACGCGATTCTACGGCATCAAATAAAGCATTAATTAAGCGGTTAAAATGTTTGTGCATTGCACTGCGCGCTGCATTTGCATCATGCGACTTTAGGGCTGTATAAATAGCGGTGTGTTCATCCATAACGCACTCGTTATTGTTTTTACACACACTGCCATAGTCAGCAACAATTTGTGGATTTGTTAAACGTAAATCCCACAAGTTAGACACTGCAAATTCAAGTGCTTTATTACGCGTTGCTCTAGCTATAATCTCATGAAACTCACGGTCGGCTTGCTCAACATATAGGCCTTTTTCCATGGCAATTAATGTTTTATTTAGTTGCTCTAGTTCTTCTTCTGTAATGCTTTGAGCAGCTAAAGCGGCAATTTCGCCTTCAATTAATGCGCGAGCTTGAGTGAGTTCAAATGCACTGATTTCTTTTGATTTTATAGATGCATTTTTTTGTTCTACTACGTAAACACCAGAGCCGGTTTTAACTTCAACTCGGCCACGTACTTCTAATGCGATAATAGCTTCTCTAATGGTAGGGCGGCTTACATCAAACATTTCTGCAAGTTCACGTTCAGGTGGTAAACGACTCCCAGCAGAAAATTCGCCTTGATTTATTAAAGACTCAATTTTATCAACTATGCGCCAAAATAAGCGACGATTACCCATACTTTACCTTCATTACCTTAAGGAATAATGGCCTCTGGGGCCTATAAGTCAAAACCAACTGTTAATATCAGAGGTTACCTTAAAATTCACTATTATGTCAAAATTCTAACGCGATGTTAGGGTTAAAAACCACTATACACCAATGGTTGCATTCTTGTATTACCAATTTAGTTTAAAATAATGTAATTGGCCAGCTTGATTGGTAATGTTTTTATGTGTTAGGTTAGATTAAAGGTTATTGAGTAATAAATATTGGTAATAAACCGAGTTGGGTTGTCAGTGTTAAGTTTGTTGTAGAAGTATTTGATTGCCCATGGATGGGGATCGCTATTTTAAAGTGTTTTGTAAAATGTGTCGTTGTACGAGAGCTATTTAAGCTTTCTTCTGGGCGTTAGCTGTCGTTGGTTAACGCCCATATTTTATTTAATTAGTCGTTAGGGTACACAACCCCAAGCTGTTTGCGCGCTTCATCAAGAACGCTCATTACGTTACTGGCTAAAATGTGCGTATTAACAGGTGACTCAAGGATATTTTGCTTCACTAATGACATAAAATGCTCAACTTCGTATTTCATAAAGTGCTCATCAAACGGCTGGGATATAACCTCTACATCACCATTATTAGCAATAAATTCCACTTTTTTAAGTTGCGATACGGCTTCTATACGTATGCGCCCAAGCTCGCCTTGTATTTCGGTTATGTTGTCGCCTTGCGATATTTTGGAGTAACTAATAACGGCTTGTTTATCTGCATAGTTTAGTAATACATCCCCCGTACCATCTACACCAGTATCGAGCAATACGCCACTGGCACTCACGCTTTTTGGTGCCCCCCAAAGTGCAATTAATAAATACAGTGGGTAAACCCCTAAATCAACTAAAGCGCCGTTAGCAAACTCGGGTAAAAATGTATTTGGGCGTTCACCATTTTTATACCTATCGTAACGCGATGAATATTGACTGTACTGGCCAATATATTTACGAGGTGTGCCAATTTTTACCATTGCCTGTTGTAGCTGTTCATAGTTAGGCAAGTGAGTGGTCATCATGGCTTCCATGTAAAGGCGCTGATGCTTTTTTGCTGCAGCTATAATGCTTGCAAGCTCTTTAGAGTTGGCTGCTGATGGTTTTTCGCCAAGGACATGTTTACCCGCTTCTAGACACATAATGGCATATTGTTTGTGTAAGCTGTTAGGGGCGGCTATGTAGACAGCATCGACATGTTTATCTTGGCAAACTTGCTCGATTGAGGTGAAAATTTTTGCTTGTGCATTTTGTGGGTGTTTGGCTAAAAACGCTTCGCCGCTAGATACTGCGCGCGAGCACACCCCATATAAATTAAAATCGTTTAACGTATTTGCAGCGGCTAACAATGTGTCGCTAATAAAATTGGTGCCAACAATAACAAAGTTCATGCTCACTCCTTAGCTTAAATAAAAATAATAATAAGAGTGTTTAGTTTAACATTTTTTTAGTCCTATATGCGCTAGGGGAGCACCCAAACCAGCGTTTAACATTAACACTTAGCGTTGCTTGCTCCTGATACCCTAAAAGCTCAGATATGGTTGAGATTGTAAATTGGTTTTGCGCTAAATAGTGTGCAGCTAAAGCGCGACGAGTGGCATCTTTTAGTTTTACAAAACTCGTATTATGTTTGATAAGTTCTCGATGCAGAGTACGCGGGTGCATACCCAGCGCAGCTGAAATAGTTTGGTTACTACATTGATAAATAGGAAGCATAGGCCTAATTAGCGCACTAACTTGGTTGGGCAACGGTTGTGTGTGTTCTTTGTTTTTTGCCAAGAAGCTTAGCGCTGCTTGTACTTTATTTAGTTTAGGGTGATCAAGCTCAAGAGTTAAATCACTTTTTGAGATTGCAATGCCAGCGCTGTTGCGATGCTCTATAACGTTACAACCAAAGTAAGTGTTATAGGCACGAGTATTAGTACTTAACTTTTTTGGCAAAAATATATTAATTGGTTTGCAGCGGTTATTACTCAGCTTTTTAATAACAGCTAATGCTAAACCAATGGTTAGCTCAATGACTTGGTTTATGTGCGGTAATGGTTTTAAATTAATTTCGAATGATAAAAACAAGCTTTTATCATTCTCTAAAGGGTGGGAGTTTAAGCTAAGTGCAGGGCTGTGCAAGTGAAGGTATTTAACAACCCAATTAAGTGCATCACCTAAATTAGTACTACTTTTGGCAGCTATTGCAATATGCCCTAAAATATCAAAATTTTGCCTACTTGCGAGCTTAAGGCCAAAACTAGAGCAATTGAACTTACAAGCACAGTATTCTAAAAGCTCAGCGTAGTCTCGATAAGGTAAATATTGGTTGTCGAGATTTTTAAAGTCAACGTTACTAATATTACAGCTTTGCATTATTTCATGCGGATCGCCGCCAAATTCGCTAATTAGCGTGTCTATACCTTGTAATGACGTGGCTCTGATTAGGCTGCTCATGGTTAACCCCAAATAAGTGATGTCTAAAAATATCAAGTTTTATTGGGTTTTTCTATGCACTATTACTGTTAAGGCCGTTTAAAACTTTTATTAAGGTACACCATGAACAATACAACATTTGATTACATTGTGATTGGCGCAGGCAGTGGCGGCTGCGTTATAGCATCGCGCTTGTCTGAGGATAAAAATGTCAGTGTGTGTTTAATTGAAGCTGGCGGCAGCGATAAAAGTGCATTTGTGCAAATGCCAGCTGGCATAGCAGCGAGTGTGCCTTATGGCATAAATAGCTGGCATTACAATACGGTGCCACAAAAAGCGCTTAATAACCGCTGTGGTTTTGTGCCGCGTGGCAAAGTATTGGGTGGGTCAAGCTCTACCAATGCAATGGTTTACATAAGAGGTAATAAGTACGATTACGACCAATGGGCGGCTAATGGCAATACGGGATGGGATTTTGAGAGTTTACTCCCGTACTTTATTAAAGCTGAGAACAATAAAGCGTTTATAAATAATGAGCTGCACGGAACAAAAGGCCCGCTACATGTACAAGAGCTAAGTAACCCAAGCAATGTAAACCAATACTTTTTAAATGCCTGTGCTGAGCAGGGTATTAATTTAAGCGACGATATAAATGGCAAAGAGCAAAGCGGTGCGCGTTTATCGCAGGTAACTCAGCACAATGGCGAGCGTTGTAGTGCAGCAAAAGCATATTTAACACCGTATTTAAACCGCCCCAATTTAACGGTATTAACCCATAGCCACGTTAATAAAATAAATGTAACCAATAAGATAGCGCAAGGTGTGCAAATAGAGCGTAATAAAGAGGTTATTAATTTACGTGCTAAAAAAGAGGTAATACTTAGTGCTGGCGCTATTAATTCGCCGCAAATATTAATGCTTTCAGGTATTGGCCCAAAAGAGCAGTTAAGTGCACATAACATTAAGGTTCAGCACGTACTTGAAGGTGTTGGCGCTAATTTACAGGATCACTTAACGGTAGTGCCACTTTATAAATCAAAAACAAATAAAGGCACATTTGGTATAAGCCCGCTTGGCATTGCCAGTATTTTTAAAGGGTGCGTTAATTGGTTTAGTAAACGAGAAGGGCGATTAACCAGTAACTTTGCAGAGTCGCATGCGTTTATTAAATTATTTGAAGGCTCGCCAGCGCCCGATGTGCAACTAGAATTTGTTATTGGGCTGGTGGACGATCATAGTCGTAAATTACACACTGGGCATGGTTACAGTATACACAGCAGTATTATGCGCCCCAAAAGCCGAGGTACTATTACATTAGCCGATAATAACCCGCGTAGTGCTCCACTTATTGACCCTAATTACTTAAGCCACCCAGATGATTTAACTGTAATGCTTGCAGGCCTTAAAAAAACACTCGCTATTATGCAAAGCAACGCTTTTGATAACATACGCGGTAAAATGCTCTACCCGCTTGATATAAATAATGATGAGCAGCTAATTGAGTTTATACGCCAAACTGCAGATACCGAGTATCACCCAGTAGGGACATGTAAAATGGGGCAAGACTCAATGGCAGTGGTAGATACTAATTTGCGAGTACACGGGGTGAGTAACTTACGCGTAGTTGATGCGTCGATTATGCCTACTATTATTACCGGCAACACAAATGCGCCGGTAATTGCTATTGCTGAAAAAGCGGCTGATTTAATTAAACACGCAAAGGAATAATTAAATAAACTGTAGTAGGGCTATTAATTAGCGATAAAACTCATTTAGCCATTGTTGCCAATCGCTTTCAAGATGTAGCATTTGCTGATGCTTTTTAGCGTTTAGATGCTTGGCTTCGTCCTCGCTTGCCACATAAGGCCCAACGCGGCATAGGGGGCAATGATTAGATGTTAAGTATGCAGGCATTGTAAGACGCGAGCTTAATTCGCTAGTATGTTTATAGAGACTTTTTGGGCTGAAAACGTAAGTTATACCGCTGGTGTCTTTAACGTGTTTATCGCGGTCAACATTACGAATTTTATAACCTTCAAAATGGCTAATATCAAATGGGATTTGGCCTAAATAATCTGCGGTCAAACCGTTATTTAAACTCCCTTCTATATTCCACTCTCGATAAGGTTTTACATCCTTTGAGGTGATGTAACAAAGCATTGGCCCATTTTTATCAAGCGCGTATTCGTTAGCGTATTTAATAAATTGGTGCAGTAAAGCGCGGTTTAATACGTTCATGCTGGTTTGGCGCGTGTTGTTTTCAAACGCTTCTCGGCCAACAAATGCAGGTGTAAGCGGAAACTGAAAAATAACCACATCAAAGCTGTGCTGGTTTTCACTTAGAGCTTGCCAACATGCAGGGTTTGTTACATCAAAACTATTAAGTACCTCAACGTTATGCGCTTTTAAGTTGCTAAGTGCATTGTGCTGGTATTTTTGCTCAATAGTAGTTTGGTCATCGTAAGTGGATGCAACCAATGCTTTTGGCGATAGATGGGTGTAAATAGCGTTCGAAAACGATAAATCGCCATCGCCTACAGTGAGTATTCGCCATTGAGGATTTAAATACATATTTTATTTAGCGTTTATGTTTGTAGCAGTATTATTTATATCGCTATTTGTTTGTGAGTCTTTTGCTAGTAAACGATGAAACGCAAGTCTGGTTTTTAACCCTTCGATTGCGATTTGTTTAATAATAAGATTAAAGGTAATTAAAATAGCAAAGGCAATATGAATAGGGCCGTGAGTGAATCCTGCATCTGTATCGTACAGTGTTAAACCGAATAGCAAAAATAAGACGACTAAAAATATTTCGAGTAATTGACTTGAATAAAAGCTTAAACGACCTTCGCTCTTATGATCTTTTTTAATGCGAATAGCACAAAAAAATGGGATCACTTTGATTTTAAATGCAGCGTTTTTTTCTACGTAGTTTTCGCCAAGTTCGTCGAGTTGTTGGCGTAGTTGGTCAATCATGGTGTGTCCTCAAATAGCAGTGCGCGGATATTACCTTATTACCACGCAATATTTAAGTTTACAGCTGCTATTTAGGGTAAATACTCATACCAATAGTCAAAATGTGACAAACAAACACAACAGAGGTAAGTACAAAGCGCATTTTTTGATAATCTTTATGATAGGTTTGCCATTGCGGCGTGGCCTTTTCAAATATAAGTACTAACCAAAAACTAGCACCTAACCAAGCGAGTGCCCACTCAACAGGTAAAAATGATAAAAATGGTATAGGTATTACAGGAACAACAGCTTTTATAGCATTGCTATAAGTTTGCTCTCCGGCGCGCCATAAGTTACCCGCCATAAATGCTAAAATGGCGATACTGTAAAAAGTAAAAAACTCCAAGTTAAGACTATTACTGCCAAACATGAGTGGCCAACCTACACACCCTAAAAACGGGATTAAGCCTAGGTAACCTAGCTGTATATGGTTAACAAATTTTTCCATTACGGTGTGCCTTATATTTAATAACTTATTTGAAGCGCGGCTATTGTAGCAGTATTGCGATTAGCGGTCTTAATAATTCGCCAGCGTTTACAATTCAACTAATGCTTACGATGACAATGATTATATAGTTCAACCCAAAAAATCGATTGTTTTAATCTAAACAATCAATTTTATTTAATTTCTCATTGGCCTTATTGTATTAATCAAGCCAACGCAGAAGGTCGTTTAAAACGAAAGCGTTGATTACTTTTAAAATACATAAACACAGATGAGGAAATACCATGAGCACTTCATTAATCAATACAAAATTACAACCATTCAATGCAACCGCTTACCACAACGGTGACTTTGTAGAATTGTCTGAAAAAGATGTTCTAGGTAAATGGTCTATCTTCTTCTTTTACCCAGCAGACTTTACATTTGTATGTCCTACCGAATTAGGTGACCTTGCAGATTACTATGCACAACTTCAAGAAATGGGCGTAGAAGTTTACTCAGTATCTACTGACACTCATTTTACTCATAAAGCATGGCATGACACGTCAGACACTATCGGTAAAATTACTTACCCAATGATTGGCGACCCAACAGGTCGTATTACACGTAGCTTTGGTGTAATGATTGAAGAAGAAGGTTTAGCACTTCGCGGTACATTTGTAATGAACCCAGAAGGCGAAATTAAAGTAATCGAAACTCACGATTTAGGAATTGGCCGAAGCGCTAAAGAATTAGTTCGTAAAGTACAAGCTGCACAATACATTGCAACTCACGATGGTGAAGTTTGCCCTGCATCTTGGCAGCCAGGTGAAGACACACTTGCACCTTCACTAGATTTAGTTGGTAAAATCTAAATATAGGTTTACCCACTTTTATAAGGGCAGGTAACTGCCCTTAAATCAACGAACATTCGTTTGTTGGTGCCTCCTATATCAATATACTTGTTTAAGCACATGCATTATTTGGCATGGGAGGCTTGCTGTTTAAATTTTCCTAAAAGGGTTAAGCCATGTTAGATAACAACATAAAAAATCAATTAAAAAGCCATTTCGAATCGCTTACTCAACCTGTTGAGCTGCTTATTGCCTTGGATGACAGCAAAAAATCAGCAGAAGTAAAAAGCTTAGCAAACGATTTAGCCTCACTAAGCGATAAATTTACTGTAATAAGCAATCCTGATACAAGCGCACGTCGCCCGTCAATGGTTGTACATTCGCCAATTAAAAACACTAATGTTACGTTTGCAGGCGTACCTATGGGTCATGAATTCACAAGTTTAGTGTTAGCACTTTTGCATACTGGCGGACACGCAAGTAAAGCTAAAAGCGAAGACATTGAGCAAATACAATCGCTTACTCAAGAGCTGAACTTTGAAGTATACATAAGTTTAAGTTGCCAAACGTGCCCGCAAGTAGTGCAAGCACTTAACACTATGGCAGCGACAAACAGTAATATTAAAGCCACCATGATTGACGGTGCATTATTTCAAGGTGAAGTAGAAGAGCGAAATATTTTAGCTGTACCGGCTGTATATTTAAATGGCGAACCATTTAGCCAAGGTGCACTAAGCCTTACTGACATACTCAATAAAGTAGATAGCAAAGGGGCTGCTAAACAAGCAGCAGCACTAAGCGAAAAAGACGAGTTTGATGTACTTGTAGTTGGTGGCGGCCCAGCGGGTGCGTCAGCTGCGATTTACTCAGCACGAAAAGGGTTAAATACAGGTATTGTTGCCGACAGATTTGGTGGACAAGTTGCAGATACATTAGCAATAGAGAACTTTATTTCGATTAAAGCGACCGAAGGGCCTAAATTGGTTGCCCAGCTTGAAGAGCACGTTAAAGAATACGATGTAGATGTGATGCATAATCAGCGTGCAGCGGCACTTGGTTATAACAATGGTTACGAAATTACACTAGAAAATGGCGCAGTACTTAAAGCTAAGTCGCTCGTACTTGCCACTGGTGCACGCTGGCGCGAAATGAACGTACCAGGCGAGCAAGAATATCGTGGCCACGGTGTGGCATATTGCCCACATTGCGACGGCCCTTTATTTAAAGGCAAACCTGTTGCTGTAATTGGTGGTGGTAATTCAGGTATAGAAGCGGCAATCGATTTAGCTAATATTGTGCAAAGCGTTACGGTACTTGAATTTGCAGACACACTACGAGCCGATGAAGTGCTTATTCGTAAAGCTAAAAGCATGGCTAATATTACTATTATCAAAAGTGCACAAACCACCGAAGTACTTGGTGATGGTAAAAAAGTAACTGGCTTAATGTACACAGATAGAGTGTCGGGAGAGAGTAAAGAGCTTGAACTTGCCGGTATATTTGTACAAATAGGCTTAATACCAAATACCGAGTGGTTAAAAGACAGCGACCTTGAATTAAGTAAATTTGGTGAAATACTAATTGATGCTAAAGGCGCAACTTCATTACCAGGAATTTACGGCGCGGGGGATGCAACCAATACTCCGTTTAAACAAATTATTATTGCAATGGGCAGTGGTGCAACAGCAAGCTTAGGCGCATTTGATTATTTAATCCGCCACAGCGATGAAACCGAGCAAGATCAAAGCGCTGCTTAACATTATTTAATAAAAAATTTAGTAAAAACTCTCTTGATATAACAGCAAGGCTACACCCATAGCTGTTTGTTAACCCAAGCCGCCCTTCTCCAAAGGCGGCTTTTTTAATGCTTAAGAATTAGCACACGATTTAATCGCACCCACCACCAGAATCGCCGCCGCAATCTGTATAAGAATGTGATGAGTTACTGCTAGAGGAAGCTGTTGAGTCATTGCCAGTATAAGCTGATGATCCACGTGATGACTTAGCACTGATAAATGTAACTAACAGCAATACGCCTGATACGATAACTATTGTTATTGATGAGCTCCATTGCCCAGTGGAAACGCCTTTAAATACTGCAACAATAAGGACAGTTAGTAATATAGTTCTAATTATGTTTTTCATTGTTAATTCCTTATCTAACTATATTTAGCACGCAGTTAAGTGTGCAAAGCTAATATTTTTAAAGCTTTAGTAATTGTGCCGCTGACGCAATAGCGACTTCTAAAGAATGCATTTTAAACGGTTTTGAAATAAACATATCCATACCAGCTTGTTTGCATGCTAATTTATCTTGCGATGAAGTATTGGCTGTAAGGGCAACAATATAGGTTGAATCGTGCGGACAGATACTTTTTGAACGCAGTTGTTTTGTAGCCTCAAAACCATCGAGTATAGGCATAATACAATCCATAAAAATAAGGTCGTAATGCTTTTGCTCGCATTTAAATATGGCATCTTGCCCATCTACTGCAAAGTCTGGCTTTATATTGAGTTTATTAAGTGACGCATCAAGAACGAGTCTGTTTATGTCGTTGTCATCCACCACTAAAACAGAAAGCTTAGAAGCGTTAATGTTTATTTTTGATAGTGGATTTAGCTCTACTTTTTGCTCTTTACCTAGCTCTATAGGGATACTTAGCGAAAAAGTAGTTCCTTGATTTACTTTACTACTTACCTTGATTGTTCCGCCCATATACTCAACAAGTTCTTTAACTATTGCGAGGCCAAGTCCTGTGCCTCCTTTACTGTTTTTAGCATCTACTTCTTGAGTAAAAGGGGAGAATAAAGATTCAAGAAATTGGCTAGTCATGCCTCTTCCTGTATCGGCGACTTTAATGTTTAGCGTTAATTTATTATTGTTATTAATCACAGACGTGTGCAGTTTTACACAACCACGCTCAGTAAATTTTAACGCATTACTTAATAAGTTGGAGGTAATTTGACTTAGGCGTGTGTTATCGCAATATGCCCAGCAGCTATCAGAAATTTCATTTTTTACTTCTAATTCTACATTGCTGTTTTTAAATAACGGGGTGTACAAAGAAATGAGATCAGTAAATGTTGTATTTAATAAAACATCCGTCGGTTCTAGTTTTAACTCACCGTGGTTAATTTTAGAAAAATCGAGTACTTCGTTTATTATGCTCAGGAGTATATCTGCGCTACGCAGCGCGACTTTTATTTTTTCGGTTCTCTTTTGTTCGTTATGTTCATCTATTAACGTAGTAAGCATGCCCGTAATGCCATTTAGCGGTGTTCTAAGTTCGTGGCTTATTTTTGCAAAAAGCATGCTTCTATCTTCGAGTAATCGCTCGGCTTGTGCTTGTTTATTTTTAAGCTCTTCTCTTAGAGTCACTGCTTCGGTAATATTTTGAAAGGTACCAAACAAACGTACACAGGTATCACCGTCAAATTCGGCTTCGCCAAATGTAGATACCCAAATGGTTTGATTTTTGGCTGTAATAATTTCAAGTTCTAGATGCCACTTTTCGCCGTGTTGTATAGCAAGCTCAACTGCTTTATTTATTTTGTCTCTGCTTGTACCTTCTTTATAAAAGTTAACTGCAGATTCAATTTCAGGCTGATAGTTTTCATCAACTTGATGGATTTGTTTAGTTTGCTGACTCCAATAAATTTTATTATTAGTAAGGTCAACTTCCCACGTGCCTATATTTGCTATGCTTTCTAGTTTTAATAAGCTATTGCTGTTTTTTATTAATTTTTCTTTAGTGATGCTGCGAGCTAGTTCTGCCCCTAACCACTGCGCAAATAACTCAATATAGTCGTAGGCGGCATCTGTAAATACTGGAGATTGATTGGCAGAAGAAAAATTTACAGTTCCAAATATATCGGTACCTATTTTAATAGGTGCCCCAATATATGACTCAAGTTTAAAGTTTGCATAGCAAGGATGGTCAGCAATTGCGCTTTGCGAGACGTTATGAAATGCAAGTGCAGAACCCGCACTAAGAGTGTGTACACAATAGGTACCGTCTAAATCAAATTGAGTACCTATTTCTAATGCATTATCTGGCGTAATGGCATGTAACACGGTATAGCAGTTTTTCTCGACCTTACTAATAATAGCTAAATCAAGGTTAAACACTTCAAGTCCAAATGCTAATAGTTGATGGGTTTTTCCATCAAAGTCTAAGCTTTGGTTAGATACTATGTCGTGAAATTGCCTAAGAAAATTCAATAGTAAACATCCTGTTGGTTTTAGAACTAAGTCTATAGCTTGATAAAGCACTAGTTTAACAAAAAAGTGAAATATATTTAGTTAATTATTACTTTATATAAACTTTCTCTAATTAAGCACAACTAATTTGAACACAAACTGCGAGTAAGTTGCTCGCAGCTTATTGTGTATATTAGTAGGTTGAGTTTGGTGTGTACTCAGGGTTGATATCGCCGTCTACTTCCTCTGGGTCAACATCGTTAATAAGCAGTGTTTCACGTACAGCTTCAATGTGATCAAGTACGCTTTGGTAGCGCTCGCCATATTCATACTTTGTCACCTCAATCGCTTTAGGCATGTAAGTAAAAGCTATTTTTAGGGCGTGGAGTGCTTCTTCGTTTATTTTTTCGCTCATAATATTCTCTTATGTGTAGGCTATAGCTAACCTGAGTTCTGAATAATAAATCTATCTCAAGCAGCTATTTTTAGCGCTAACTGCGTTGAATTTCCTTGCAATAGACCAGCTATTGACGCGTAAATTTGCCTTGTTTTTACCAAAAATTTCTAGCTAGAGAGAAACAGATTTAAATATCGTTATTATTTATAGTGTTTTTAAATCTCTTAACCAGAATTCAGGTTAGTTAGTAAAATAACACCAAATACGATTCGGTAAAGACCAAAACTAACAAAAGTGAAATTTTCTAGAAAGCGTATGAATAGTTTAATAGTAAAATAAGCAACTATAAAAGACGTTAAAAAGCCAACTGCAAGGGCAGTTAGGTCATCCAAGCTAAACAGTTGGTAATGTTTAAGTAAGTCGTACCCTGAGGCTGCTGCAAGTACAGGTAAACCAAGTAAAAATGAAAATTCAGCGCTGGTTTTTCGGTTTAAACCACACAACATGGCACCAACAATAGAGCTCCCAGCACGACTAGTCCCCGGAATTAACGCAAATACTTGTGCTACGCCAATCCAAAGAGCTTGTTTATAAGTAACTTGGGTTACATCGGTAGTTGTGCAGTGAGCCTCTTTATAACTGCGCTCTAATAGTAAAAAAATCACACCGCCTACAATAAACATAACACCCACTACAGGTACGCTAAACAGTGTTTTTATTACATCACTAAATATAAAACCAATAATACCCAAAGGAATAAATGCAATGGCAACTTTAATCCATAAATTAAAATGTTTAGGGCTGAACTTATCTTTATAGTTGGCTAGTACCGCTAAAATGGCGGCAAGTTGGATAATGACTTCGAAGGCGAGGTTAGTGTCTGTTGATTCAATGCCTAACCACTTTGACGCTACAATTAAATGCCCAGTTGATGATATGGGTAAAAATTCTGTTATACCTTCAATAATACCTAAAATAATCGCGTTAATTATATCCACGGTTTACTGCTTCCTGAAAAATTAAAAAGCCCGAACTCGGCTTAACTGAAATGACGCATTACTGCGTACCTAAATTGCGAGGCGTAGCATAAAAGCTCTTAAAGCAAACCAACAGTATTTTTAGACTTAATGTGTTTAATAAATTGCATTAAGTATTAAATGCACAATATAATAACAATTGTTATCATTTGCATATGCTGTTTTGTATATGTTTGGGCAAATTTAATGAGCGAATAATGAATAATAAAAAAACGTTTACAGCTACACGGCGAAGGCACCTAATTGCGTGTGTGTTAGCGCTAATTACTGCGGTAATAATGATTCCGGGTATGACAACTTATTTACCGTTTCAAATGAATGAACAAATATTACTGCCTATTATACTCTTTCCTGTTATTTGGACTGCGTTGTTTATTTATGCGTATTTGGCGCAAAAGGTATGGCAACCGTTTGTTGTAATGATTGCACTGTGTGTATTACATGGTTTATTGAGTTTTTGGGCGTTAACGCAGGGGCAGGGATGAAGTCGATTACTTTAAAAAAGCTATTTTTATTACATAGCTGGGTAGGAATTATTACTGCTGTACTGCTATTTATTGTTGCATTTAGTGGGGCGTTAGCAGTGCTGTCGCGACCTGAGTTAAAAATATGGGCAAATCCAGAGCTACAATCTAGTCAACACGTTGCCAGCGAGCAAATTAATCGACTAGTAAACGAATACCATAAACAGGTGCCTAGTGAATTTGGCGAAAACATTCATGTGTTTTTACCAAGTGGACATAACTTTCATTTATTAACGTTGGTATTTGAATCCCACCATGGCGATGAAAACTATGACCAAGAGGTGGCCAGAGTATTCCAGTTTCATCAGGATACTTTGGCGCTGGAAAATACTTACTATGGGCCTAGTAAAGAGTTTTACGCTAATAAAAAAACAGATGCGCCAACCTACATAGGTGAGTTTCATGCAGATTTGCATTTAGGGCGACCAATTGGGTTAATTCTCACAGGTTTTTTAGGTTTAACACTTTTAGTAAGTGCAGTTACAGGCTTGTTTATTCATCGTAAATTGATAAAAGAGCTCTTTACGTTTAGGCGAGATAAAGGATTAGATATTGCAGTCAGCGATGCTCATAAGGTCATAGGTATTTGGGGCAGTGTATTTAATATTGTAATTGGTTTTACAGGATCATTTTTAGGGCTTGCGACCGTTATTTTATTACCAGCAGCTGCGTTTGTGAGCTTTGGTGGCGATCAAGATAAGTTAATAGAAACGTTTACCGCAATTCCTGAGCCGGTAGTTAGCCACATTAAGCAACCTACAAAAATAGACACTATTTTAGAGCATGCTCATAGTCGTTACCCTGAAGCTGTAATTAGGGATGTCACAATAATGGCGCATAACGATGCGAATGCGCAGGTGTATTTGCGTTTGTTAGGTGGCGAGGCTGTTGCTTCTCAATTACTGCATTATAAAGGCAATGGTGAGTTTGTGCAGTCGATGAGTAGTTTTGGTGATATTTCAGGTGTTTCGATAAAAGTAATTGAGTTGATGTTTCCGCTGCACTTTGGGAACTTTGCAGGGGTGTTTGTAAAATTACTTTGGGTATTGCTTGGCTTAAGTACTGCGCTTTTACCTATTTCGGGCATGATGATGTGGCTAGCAAAGCGTACACGTGGCAGTAGCCCGTCGCTGAGTGTGCAGGCATATGCACGCTGGAATCGTTTTATTATTGGCAGTTGTGGAGGCTTGGTATTAGCAAGCTTTGTGTTATTTCCTTTGCAAGTTGTACTTAATTATACCGTTATTGGTGTGGCGCAAAATAGCTTTTTTGGACCCGTGTTTTTTTATACGTGGTTGGCATGGTTACTCTCAAGTGTATTGCCTGTAGGTTATAAAAACTATTTTAAGCTGACTCTTTTGCTATGCGGCGCTTCGCTTGCTTTGGTGCTGCCGCTCAATATTATATTTGGCGTGAGCAATGTTATTAACCTTAATAGCTCGCTTGTCGCGATAGTAGATATAAGCTTTATGGTGGTGGGTATCGCGTGTATTTTTGGTGCCTTAAAAATAAAAAACACACAAAAATTACAAGCAGAGGTACAACCCGCATGAACGAACTACTAATTATAATTGCCATGGTAAGTCTATTATTAATGATGCTCAATATACGCAAAAACACACTCACAATACCCACTAAAGCTTTTTTAAGTACACTGCTATTTAGTTTAGCGCTGATATGCTTTATGAGTGTTTATGGTATTTTAGGCGGTGCAATATGCACCGTTGTAGGAGCTATGTTAGCTGGTTTACTAACTGCAGTTATTGCGGGTAAAGCGCCGCAATTATTAGGGTAAATAATGCATTTATTTAGCTAAAAAGGCTTTAGCAGTATCAACTCCCATATTGTAACCACTATTAAGTATTTCAAACTTTTTAGTGGTTCGGCCAACTTTAAAATTAGCTGGTGGAGCAATAATATTGATTTTGCATTCATTTGGTGGATTCATAATAAAATCGATAGACTTATTATAAAAATCAGCCCTATCTAAGGTCGCTTGAACTAATGCAGGATAGTTTTTATACATTTTTTTAGTAAGCCAAGGTGCCTTACTTGGCTTTTTACGATAGCCTAAACATTGAGACAAAATAACAGTTATTTCGCGAGCGCCCATTTCGTACGCTTTTATTACCGGAATTGAATCCGCAACACCGCCATCGGTCATCGCTATGTCATTAATAATAGGGTAGTCACGATATGCAATGGGTATAGCGCATGATGCTTTTAATTGATGCACCATATCGGCGCTGGTGGCTTTTAAATAGTGTGCTTTGCCTGATTCGATTGCCGTAGATACAATATAAAACTCTTGTGGAGTTTGTTCGAATACCTCTGTATGAAGGCGTATTTCGCGAATTGTTTCTTGCCATAACCAATCTAAATCAAATAAATGACCACCTTTAATAAAGCGCGCTAAATTAATAAATTCAGGACGGCATGAGTAGTCGGTAATCACTTTATAATTTCGCATTGGTTGTTTGCATAAAAATGCGGCTATATTAGTTGCTCCGGCTGAAACACCAAAATAGCGTTCAAACGGCTGGTATTGCTGTTTTAAAAACTCATCAAGCACACCTGCGGCAAATATACCGCGCATTGCACCGCCTTCAACGACGAGTGTGTTTTTATTATTGTTGTTCATGGTCAATCCTTTTTATTAAATTTGATGTTATCAACTCAGTCTAAAAAATGCGATAGAGATTACTAAATGTGTTGATAAATTAAAGCCAGGTACACATCGCGAAATTCACTGTTTTCTGGTAAGGTTTAGTATTACAAGGCTTTGTTAATAATAAAGAATAATTACTTATGTTTGATCCTAGCGTAACCATTTTTGAAAGCACACAGAGTCAGCTTGCAGAAAGTCCTCTTTGGCATCCTATGCTGAACACTTTTTTTTGGGTCGATATAAATAAAAAATTACTTTTAAGCAAAAATATACACAGCGAAAGCCAACTAAAAACCGTGAATATGCCCGATACGCTCAGTGCAATAGCGTGGATTGATGAGCAGCACTTATTGCTAGGGACAAGTACTGGTATATACAAATACCATATTAATTCAAGCACTCGCCATCTTATCCTTAGTATTGAAAATACACAGCTAGATCGACGTTCAAACGACGGCCGTGCTGATCCATGGGGTGGCTTTTGGTTAAGTACAATGGATGTAAATGCTAAAAAAGGGGATGGTAAAATATACCGTTATTATAAAAACCAGCTTAAAGCCGTTGTAAGTGGTTTGAGTATCCCAAATGGATTGTGTTTTGATAAGTCCCGTTTACGCGGTTATTACTGCGACTCTTTAACGAGTTGCATTTATGTATTAGATTTGGATGAGAAAACTGGTGAGCCTTGCGCTGAGCCACGTGTTTTTTATCAATTTAATAATACTGATGTTGACCCCGATGGCTGCGTAACCGATAAATTAGGCAATTTGTGGCTAGCTGTATGGGGAATGGGATGTGTTATATGTTTATCCCCAGGCGGTGAGCTAATTAAAACAATAGAGCTTTGTGCATTAAAACCGACATGCACCGCCTTCGGTGGTGAAAATGCTGAGCTGCTACTTGTGACATCGGCATTTGATGAAGCGATTAATAATACTGTTGGTGAACAAGGCGCTATATTTCAGATCTCCGGTATAAAAAATGGGCAGTTTGAGCCGGCCGTTTTACTGTAACTTGTAATTTTCAGTGATGATTAGCATTTAGGCGTAACCCACATAACACCCACTTCTTTTTTAGTTACTAAAACCTCAGTACCGGCGATAATTGGTTGCTCACTTTTGAGCCTTACTTAGCTTACTACGCGTAAATCACTGAGTCGTTGGATTGTTTATAATTTCAGGTGTATGGATTATCACTACAGCAAACTTTAAAGCACTAAAACTCACTGCAGTGCGCCACCTTAGTCGGTTTTTAAAAACTAGCTATTTTATTTCTGCCTGTTTCTTTTGCGTTATAAAGGGCTATGTCGGCGTTAGTTATAACCTCTTTGGGTTTTGTTTTGTGATTGGGTATGAAGCTATAAAACCCAATGCTTAAAGTGAGGTATTTACTGACAGTTGAAAAGTTATGTTCAATTGCGAGTTCTGCGATTTTTTCCTGAATAAGAACAGCAAACCTTTGACAGTGTTCTGTGTCGACTGCAGGTAAAACTATCGCAAATTCCTCTCCCCCGAAACGAGCTGCTAGATCACCTTCCCGTTTACAAATATTGTGTAGCGCTTTGGCCACTCGCTTTAGCACTTCATCGCCAAGCTGATGCCCATAGTTATCGTTATAACGCTTAAAAAAATCAATATCACACATAATTAAACTAATGGGTTCCTTATTACGTGCACAGCGCTTAATTTCGCATTTTAAAGTCTGATCAAAACAACGTCTATTAGCAATGTTTGTAAGGCCATCAGTATTGACTTGTTTATTGAGTTTTTGGTTGGCGTTAATGAGTTGCTGCTGAGTTTGTTGAAGCTCTTGCTTATAATTTAAATTTTTGAAAGCATTAGCAAGCATTTCACCTACTAACCTTAGGCGAATAAGGTCTAAATCTGTCCAGTCTCGCTTTTGAATAACACAATCACAGCCAATAAAGCCAACCAGTTCTTTGTCATAGCGTAAACCAATGCAAAGTACCGATTTTATTTCTTGTCGCTGGAAAATCGTTTTTTCGCTCATTGCTTGAATGGGGAGCAACGTTACATCATTCACTCTGAATAAGTGGGTACGGGCCATCGAACTAAAAAAATAAGGGAGGTCGCTTTTTAAAAGGTTTTGTAAGTCGTCTTTAAAAGCTTTGATACCATCATTGACCCATTCGTGAGTGTTATTAATAGTTTTACCATCTTCGGAAAACTTAAAAAGATAACTCCTATCGGCATTGCAAACCGTACCGACTGCTTTTAATGCATAGTTGATATGCTTATCAACATCGTCATTTTGAATATCAATTAAGTCAGTTGAGATGTTCGATATAATATTATCAAAATCATATTGTTCATCCACGTTGTTATTTAATATATCGATAATAATAATGGAGTTTGAATTAGGTAAATTTGCAAATTTTACGTTGAGTAGCAATTTGGATGATTGTTTCGATAAAATAAACTGGCATTGGTTATTTGCCGTAAAATAATCAAAGAATAGCTCCTCGATCAACAGGTTTTTTTTACTGTGATGATTTGTTAAAGTGATGTGTGAAAAATCGGTTTTATAAAAATGTGATTGGTCTTTTAAGTCAAACAAGTCCTGTGCCTGGCTGTTAACTTTAAATATATCTTCATTGGCATTATAAAGTAATACACAAAACGGCAATAACTCCAAGTTTTGCCATGCTTCTTCTGATAGGTTATTACTCACTCAACTCTCCATGTGTTCAAGCTATAATTAAATTCTTTTTCTTTACTAACTATTAGCACATTTTTTTTGATTTACTAAGTTTTTAGTGCGTTTGCGGGCAGTACGTATTATAATTGATACTGTATATCATTACCCATTTCTACTCTAAGCCATCTTTGGCTTATTTGCACTTTAAGTATAGGTTATTCAAGCATTTCATGACAGAAATCACTACACACCAAGCTTCTCGTCGTCGGTTACTCATTGCGCTAGCAATTACGTGTTCGTTTATGGTAATTCAGGTTATAGGTGCTTATTATTCTAATTCGCTTGCTGTTCTTGCTGATGCGGGGCATTTGTTTGTTCACAATAGCTCGTTATTCATCGCACTGATAGCATCAAGTCTCGCTATTCATTTTGCCAAAACCTATAACGATGGCCATCAACGAGCAGAGCTTTTTGGTGGCCTAGTGAACGGGTTTTTATACCTAGCAATCAGTTTAATTATTTTGTATGAAGGTGGTGAGCGCTATATACACCAACATGAAGGAAATGAGCTGGCTATCAATAGTTATTTAATGTCGGTTATTGCTGCTATTGGTTTTTTATTTCATGGGGCTGCTGCATGGGTTTTATATAAAGGCCGCAAAGCGAGTATTAATGTGTACGCGGTATTTTTACATTCATTCTTTGATCTGATTTCTACCGTATCGACATTTGTTGCCGGTATTCTTATATATTTCACAGGCTGGGTTGTAATCGATATTTTATCGAGTATGTTAATTGCTTCTTTCGTATTATTCACCGGTATTAAGGTCATAATTAGTTGTATAAAAGGTTTACGCCTAAATAAAGCGAAACTTCCTAAAGTTACTGATATTGAAAGTAAAATTACAGATATGGAACATGTTCATAATGTCCATAACGTCACTGTAACGCGCAAATATAATGGTATTGTAGTAGGCGCACACGTTGTCCTTAAACAACATTGTACGATTGAAAAACATGATGAAGCGTGTCGTATGAAGGTAGAGCAATTATTAGCCGAAAAATTTAATGTACGTAATAGTGTATTACAAATTGAAAGCCATGAATGCCATCATATCCATTAATAGCATCTGATTAATATAAAAGCGTGTAATAATGATTAGCACGCTTTTAATGTTTCAAATCAAATCAAATCAAATCAAATCAAATCAATGATATTGCTAAAACAATCGCTTTTACGTAAGTCTTTAGCATTCATTGGTTTTGCAAAGTAATAACCCTGTAATACATGGCAGCCAACCTCGGCTAAAAAGAGCATCTGTTCGCGCGTTTCTACTCCTTCTGCAATGCAGTATAGATCTAAGTTTTCTGCCAATGAAAAAATAGTTTTAATAATTGATTCATCTCCCTTATCTATACCAATACTATTTACAAAGCTTTGATCTATCTTAATAACATTAATAGGGAATTGGCTTAAGTAGGTGAGTGATGAGTATCCTGTACCAAAATCGTCAAGCAGTAATTTAAACCCAGCAGCTTTTAGGTTTTGCAGCTGTTTGGCTGCTTTAAGCTTATCTTCTAATAAAATACTCTCTGTTATTTCGAGCCTTAATTGTCTTGGATGAACTTGAGAGTCCGCTAATATAGCCATTAACCGCTGTGTTATGTTTGTTTTTAAAATGTGTTTAGGCGATAAGTTTAAAGATATATAAAACAACGGGTTTTCGCTGAGTATAGGTGCAAGTTCAATTAGTGAACGGTGCAAGGCTTGCTCAGTAAGAAGTTCTATTAAACCGGTTTCCTCAGCTACAGGAATAAAAAGAGCTGGAGATATTAACTGGCCTTCATTTTTCCAGCGCATGAGTAACTCCACGCCATTTATTGTTTTTTCTTCTATGTCGATAATAGGCTGGTAGTGATTAAAAAATCGGTTGTCTTTTACTGCATCTTTTAAATCATTTTCAAGCAGTAACTTTTGTTTTATTAGCTCATTCATTTCATCGCTAAAAAACTTAAAGTCGTTTCTCCCGCCTTGCTTAGCGTGCATCATTGCAACATCGGCATTACGAATGAGTATATCTGTGGTTACAGCATCGAATGGGTACAGAGCTACGCCAATACTTGCTGAGATATTAATAGAGAAGTCTTCAATAATTACTTTATTAGCTAATTCATTACTAATTTTTCTTACGGTATCGCGAAGAGATTGGAGTGATTTTATATTTTGAATCAGCACTAAAAATTCATCACCACTTTGGCGGCCAAGTATAGCGTTTTCGCTAAGCATACCGCTTACTCTTTGGGTAATATTACATAACAACTTGTCACCCACTGCATGACCAAAAGAGTCATTAACAGGTTTGAACTTATCTAAATCAATAAATAATAATGCGCATTGGGTATTGTTTTTATCGGCATATTTAATCGCCTTTTCAATGTTTTGATACATTAAACTACGATTAGGTAGGTGCGTTAGAGGGTCAAAATTAGCCAAATAGCGCAGTTCGTTTTCAGCACGTTTTTGTTCAGTTAAATCTGTAATAACAATCACATAGTAACTTGCAGTGTCTTTTGTTACAGCTGTGGCACTTATATGTATTGGGTGTTCGTTATTTCTTGCTGTTCTTATATAAACATCACTTTGCCAGTTTTCAGTTGGTTTTAATTTTTTTAAAATACTAGCAAACTCTCTGCACTTATCTTTACCAATTGCTTTAATAAACAATTTAGGGCTAATTTTGGTTGCCGTTTGCTCGTTTGAAAATGTTTCAATAAAACTATTGTTCGCAGAAAATGGCATTAAACGCTTATCGAGTATAAGTAACCAATCGTTTATTTGGCTAAATGCTTCACCTAAAATTTTTGCTTGTTGCTCATTAGCTCGTTGCTCGGTGATATTGGTATATATGCCAGAAACATATAGAGGCTCATTTGTTTGAGGATCGTATATAACTTGCCCTGTATCTTGATACCAGAGCCAATGGCCATTTTTATGCTGTAAACGGTAAGTTGCTTGCCAGTTTTGTTGTTTTTTGTACTTGAAATAGTTTTCCCATTGGTTTTCAAAACGACGTCGATCGTCTGGGTGTATAAGCGCTAAAAATTGATCTATATGCACGCGTTCAGGTAAGTCTGTATAGCCTAATTCACTTCCTCTGAGCGTATTTACGGAAGCGTCTTTAAAGTTATAATCCCATACGCCGCTTTTATTATTTTTAAGCGCGAGTTCTGTTTGCTTTTGCGAATGAATAGTCGCTCTATGGGCTTGTTCAATTGCTACTCGGCGGCTGCGATACTGCCAAAAAATAAAAAATAACACCCCAAGTATTAAAATAATGTAGGTGGCTATAGCAATGGGCGATTTCCAAGGAGCATACGCCACGTTGATATTAAGTGTTGTAGGCTCGCTTGTAATAATACCATCACGATTATGTGCTGATATTTTTAGTGAGTAATTACCAGGTTGAAGCTTTGTGAAAAACACTTGATTAGATTGTAAATCTTCATATGTAAGAGACGTAGGCCCTGAAAGGATTACTTTATAATATGCTTTATCAATATTAGGGTAAGAGAAGTTAGAAAAGCTAACCGTCAATCCCATGTCTTCATAATTTAATTCAAGTGGTTTGCTAAGGTATTTATGAGGATTGTAATTGAGTTCCCTAGTAAGGAGGCTAATATCAGTAATGGCTAGATTACTTTTTTGTAGTTGTTCTTTTTCATTAAAGTCTATCGGGTCAAGAAGTAAGGCTCCAGCATTGCTGCCGAACATAAGCCTGCCATCGCTTAGTGTTGCTGCCGCTATTGGTGTAAATTGGTTTATATTCAAACCGTCTTTTACTGAAAAACTCACTACATTGAGAGTATCTAGGTCTATTTGATACAGACCATTGTCGGTACTTGCCCATAAAAAGCCGTTTTCATCAGGAAGTAGTGAATAGATAGAATCAGTATTAAACGAATTTTTTAATCCTATATAGTGCTTTCTTTCATAAGTAACGGGGTCAACGCCGAGCAAACCTTCGTGAGTGGTTGCTAACCATAAAATGTTTCGTTTTGAGTCTAAGTAAAAGTTTTCTACAGTGTAAAAAATATCTTCTTTAGGATTAAAAGACTGAAATATAGTCGTTAAAGTTTTCGTTTTTTCGTTGTACCTAAGGAAGCTTTTTGATGTGCCAAGTACAAACTCTTCAGGATGTGTGTCGAGGTGTTTATAAAAAGCGTAAGAAAATAAAGGATCGACTTGCTCTTTGAGCCCCTTAATAATTCTTGTTTTTCCTGTTGTTTCATTAAAAATATAAAAATTATCATCCGACATAAATGCATATGTGTCTGCAGATAACTGGGCAAAGCCAAATAAGTTGGATTGGTTAATTACATCTTTTTCTGTGTCTTTATTTTCAATAATTTTACCCGTTTGTTTATCAAACAGTTTAAAACCATCGAAAGTAACAAGCCAAAGGAATTGATTATCACCAATTGAAGACGCAAAAATATCATAAACGGCAGATGCCCCGTATATTGCTTTTGAGTCGGTTGAGCTCAGATATACATCACTTTTATTTGTTGCTTTGTCGTACCGTGCAATTCCATCTTCTGTTCCTAACCAAATAATATTATTTTTGTCTTGGTAGGTGGCATGAATAGTATTGTTACCGGGTAAAGTAATGTGTTTAAACCGTCGGGTTTTAATTGGCCATGTAAACACGCCCTGGGTTCTAGATGCGAGCCAAAGTACGCCGGACTTATCAACCATTAGATCGTTTATTGAGTTTTCATTAATATTAAACTTACTTTTTTCATAATTTAATACGAATTCTAGTTCTTTGGTTTCGCGGTGATAACTGAACAATCCACTTTCGGTTGCTACAAACTCCCCGTAAACAGTATTGGCATAATCCCATATATTATAATCAGGAATTAAAGTTGTAATATTTGCTGCAGATATATTTTTGGTATTATCGAATGCTAATTGATACATGCCTTCAACAGTACCAACAAGTAGTCCTAATTCATTATCAACACTTAAGAATTTGACGTTTACATTATCTATCGTATTTTTTTCAGGGGGATGAAGAGGTATTTTTACAAGTTCTGAATTATCTATATTTGCAGTGTATAAACCATCATTTGTACCAATATATAAAGTGTTTTTATATATTGTTAATGACCGAATGTAGTCACCTTTATTTGGCAGGGTTAGCTTAAATGTAAAGTGTTTACTCGTCTCATCAAATGTATATATTTGGGCATCTATGGCGAAGTAAAAAGTACCTTGTTGCTGAGTCATTGCAGAGATTGGAGAGAACATTTTTTGTTCTTTATCTATTTGACCAGAATAGATTTTTTCGGTTTTTAAAGTGAGGGGATCTATTATATAGGCACCAGAAAGATCTGTTGAGACAATGATTTTTCCGTCTTCGGCTTTAAATAATGCATAAATATAGTGTTTATCCAGGCCAAAGCCGCCACTAAAAGTTTTTACATTATAACCATCAAAACGGTTTAAACCCTGTTGGGTTGCTATCCAAATATAACCAATATCATCCTCTTGAGTCTGCAAAACGTAACTTTGCGATAGGCCTTCGTCAGTAGAAATTCGTTGTAATTGCTGAGCATAGTTTTGTGATGCAAAAGTGCTTTGGATGCATAGTAAAAAAGTAATGGTGATATGAAAAAAAAATTTGCTCAAACGCACTTATAAACACTCTCAGTGGAAGATAGGATGATGCATAGCTAGATAGTAAATATAGCATAAGTTTTTATTTTTTAATTACAAATAATATACATAACGCTAAAAGTTCTATTTTTAAATAGTGAGCTACTCTATACAGATAATAGTAAATGCTTAGAAGGAGAGTATAGTGGTTTTCTCTAATGTTGATGCAAAAAACAGCGTGTTATTAGTTATAGACTTACAAGAGTTGCTTGCTCCTGCAATTAAAGATTTTCCGAATATTTTAAAAAGCACATTGCAGTTAGCTCAAGCGGGTATTATTCATGGCGTTCCATGTTTAGTAACGGAGCAATATGTGAAAGGTTTGGGCGAGACTAATCAGCAAATTAAAAATACGTTATCTAATGCCACGTATTTTCATAAAACGTACTTTAGTGCGTGTGCAGAGCCTGGTTTTGTTGATACGTTAAAAAGCCATGGTAAAAAGCAAGTTGTTGTTGTGGGAACTGAAGCACATGTGTGTGTTTTACAAACATGCTTAGATTTAATAGAAAATGACTTTGAAGTTATTATTGTTTACGACGGAGTTGGTTCGAGAAACCCGCAACATAAAAATTTGGCGATTGAGCAGCTACGTCAAGCTGGAGCTGTAATTTCATGCGCTGAAATAGTAATTTTTCAATGGACAAAAAAAGCTGCTACGCCTACTTTTAAGAAAATACTGCCTATAATTAAGTAAGGCTTTGAACATTTTTATATAACGTGGATGATATTTATTAGGAGAGTTGCTCCAATTTAGGTGTTGTGACGTACATATATTAATGTGTTTAATACACTACAAATTTTATTAAAGGGTTTTATGTCTAGTGTCACTCGGTTATTTATCATAATTTTTAGTCTTCTATTTGTTGAATCCATAGGGATTGGTTTGTATTTTGGGACGTTAACCCAAGCATTTATTGTTGGACTACCACTTTGTTTACTCCCTATCTGGTTACTTAAAACACAGCCAGATAACCCTATCACTGCACATGTAGTTGCAGCTGCAATAATGATGTTTTCTTTTTTACATATTCAGCAGGCTTTTGGGTTAATCGAAGTACATTTTGAAATATTTATCTTAATGGCTGTACTTATAATGTTTGTACAGTGGCGAGTGTTTATTACCGCTATTATTTTTGTAGCGGTACATCATTTATCTTTTTATTATTTACAAACTCAAAATACGGGTTTTTACGTATTTGACCCTGATAGACTCGCTTTTACTACGGTGCTAATTCATGCTGGATACGCAATAGTTGAAGTATTAGTTGCAGGCTATATTGCAAAAACGCTGCAACGGGAACGTCGTGCGGGCTTATCTTTAAGTTATGCGACAGAACAAATAATGAAAGATCCTGAAAACATTAAACTCTCTCTTCGCGCGGATGACACTAAAAGCGAAGCTGTAGCAGGATTTAACACATTACTAGATTACTTATCTGATGTTATTAAACAGGTACAAACTCAATCAGAATCATTGCAAAAAAACTCACAAGAGCTTATTGAAGTTCACGATCAGTTAGCGAGTGGAGCGGTTCAACGTACGCAACAAACCGATGATATTGCTAATTCTGGCGCTCAAGTTGCCAATGGCTTTAAACTTGTAGAAGAAGAAAGTGAGGTGCTTAAGCGCCAAGTTGACCATATTACACAATCTGCAGGTGATGCATTAAAAGAAGTGCTTCAAACAGACGCTAAAAGTAGAGAGTTGTTAACACTGCTTAATCATACCGAAGAAAAAATAAATCACTTAGTGGCAGCTGGCGATGTTATTTCAGGGCTTCTTAATGAAATATCAGGCATTGCTGAGCAAACAAACCTACTTGCTTTAAATGCAGCTATTGAAGCTGCCCGCGCAGGCGAACACGGTCGAGGTTTTGCTGTTGTTGCTGATGAGGTAAGATCTTTGGCTAACCACAGTAAAGCTACAACAGATAAAATTAGTCTTACATTAAAAGATCTTGTTAATAATAGTAAAACGTCAACGCAATCAATGAGTCAGTGTGTGAGTTTTGTAGTTGATTTAACAAGTATTAGTGCTGCAATGAAAGAGAATATTTCAGCAATGAGCGAGCAAATAGCCGCAGTATCTTCAAGCTCTGACTCAGTTGCACAAGTTGTAGCGGAGCAGGCAGGTAATACCGAGTTAATAGCAAGCAGTACTGATACTATGCGCCAAAATCAGTACCAAGATACGCAAATAGTGCAGCAGTTAACCGCTAAGGTGCAGTTAATCGATGTAAGTATTGATGTATTAGAGCAAAGCATTGCCAAGTTTAAATAAATCGAACTCTTTTGTATTTTCGCTTATAGCTATATGGCTTGTTTGTGTTGTTGCAGGGTTAGTTTATTTTCAGTTAGAGCAACTTAAACCGTTTGATAGCTCAAAAGTTTTATTGCAAAAGCACTGGTTTAATAACTTTAAAAAGCAATTGGACTGGGTTGACACTAATGAAGCGTCGTTAGTGCTTATAACTGAAAAAAATTGCGGGTGCACCATACAGGCTAAACCACATATTTCATCGTTGAGCTCTTTTGCTGCCAATAAAGCTATGAAGGTTGTACAAGTTGAATTAACACCAAAGCTTAAACACGTTATTCCGGCAACGCCTGCCGCCGTTATTATTAATAAAAACGGTGAGTTTGTTTATGCCGGTCCGCTCTCTGAAGGATTAGCGTGTGCCCAAGGAAGTGGCTTTGTTGAAACTGCGGTCACTAATTTAGCTGCAGGTTTTAATTCCAACCTTTTAATTACGCAAACCAAGGGGTGTTACTGTGTAAACAATGCATAAATAACGTGCAGAAAAAATTAAAGCTCGCACTTGAATTAACAGGTTCGAGCTTTAATATTGATTAAATTGTAACTAAGCCATAAATACCTAATGACACAAACACACAAGCAGCAATAGCACGTACGGTGTTTAGAGATATTCTTTTTAGTAATGCATTACCAGCATATATAACAGGCACGTTAGCAATTAGCATACCTAACGTGGTTCCTACCGTTACCCAAAACACAGACTGATATTGTGCGCCTAGCAACACTGTCGCTATTTGTGTTTTATCACCAATTTCTGCAATAAAAAATAATACAAAAGCGACTAAAAAAGCCCCGTAGCTATCGTATTTACTACTTACATCTTCGTCTTTATCTGGAACTAATAGCCAAAGGCCAACAACAATAAAGCTGATGTTTACAAGCCAAGGTAAATATTCAGAAGAAAAACTATTACTTAACCACTGCCCAAACCACGCTGATAGGCCATGATTGAGTAAAGTTGCGGCTAAAATACCAAGAATAAGTGCGCCTTTATTACGAAAACGGGCAGCTAACAGGAGCGATAAAAGCTGGGTTTTATCGCCAATTTCGGCAAGAGTGACAGTGACGGTTGAGGTTAAAAAAACTTCCATTATTGATTCTTACAGGCGGGAATACTAAACCAAGGCAAACAACTATCTCCCGCCATGAGGATAGTGTCTACCTAGGTCTCGCCGATAACGCTTGCTACAACATTACAAACTTACCATGCACATGAGGTGCAATTATGTTGATAAGTTTACTCATTACTGAGCGGGCTACTCCCCTAAGAGGCGGCCATTATTCCATAACTTTATTTTTAGGTAAATATAGTTAAGAGAACAAATACCATATTCTAATAAATAATTTATATTTATTAGTGAGGAAGCTATTGATAACAATTGTCGTTTAGATTAGTATGCATCTATTGAATGTAATTAACACGGTTTGTATTGATGTATATTTGTCTTTGTCACGGTGTGACTGATAAAAAAATTGAGCAAACAATTGACGATGGTGCAACGACCATGCGTGAATTAACCAAAGAGCTTAAAGTAGGCAGCCAATGCGGTAAGTGTTGTGGTTGTACTAAAAAGATCCTTAATCGCAGACTTATTCAAATTGCGGATGTAACGGATCAAGTTGCTTAATTACATATAAAATTTAGATATAAAAAAAGCAGCTTTTTAGCTGCTTTTTTTATATCTACTACTATTTACAATTGAGACTGTAAGTAGTTTTTAATGCCCGTATTTTTAATAAGTAATTGTTGGGTTTCTAACCAGTCAATTTGCTCTTCCTGTTCATTTAAAATGTGATCAAGGGCTTCACGGGTAATGTAGTCTTTTTTGTTTTCAGCCAGCTTAACTGCGCTACGTAACTCATCAATAGTATCGAGTTCAAAACTCATGTTAGCAGCAATCATTTCTTCGCTGTTTTCACCAATACGTAATCGGCCTAGGTCTTGAAGATTTGGTAAGCCTTCTAAAAATAAAATACGTTCAATTAAACGATCAGCGTTTTTCATTTTTTGAATTGATACTTTGTAATCTGCTTTGTCTAGTTGCGTAAAGCCAAAGTCTTTAAACATACGTGCATGTAAAAAGTATTGGTTAATACCAACAAGCTCATTAGCGAGTACTTTATTAAGCGCTGCAATAACGTCTTTATCGCCTTTCATAATATGCTCCTACTAAGCCATTTGTGCTTGATGATAATTTTCAGAACCAATTTTATCAATTAGACCAAGTTGTTGCTCTAACCAGTAAACATGGTCTTCTTCGGTATCAAATAACAGCTTTTCTAAAATGCTACGAGATTGATAATCTTGTTGTTCTTCACATATTGCGATGACGTCTTTAACACACGCAACTACTTCAAGCTCTAGTGTTAAATCGTTTTGCATCATGCTTTTTACATCGTTACCGATAAGTAAATCACGGCGCTTAGTCATATTTGGTACACCTTCTAAAAACAAGATGCGCTTAATAAGCCAGTCTGCGTGATCTTTTTCTTCTTCCATTTCGTGGTTAAGGCGCTCGTATAGTTTGTTTAAACCCCAGTCGTCATACATGCGCGAGTGTATAAAATACTGATCGATTGCTGCTAATTCGTTAGCTAACAATGTATTAAACGCATCGATTACTTTTTGATTACCTTTCATGATAAATCGCCTCAACTATTTCAATTGTATGCAGTGTAGTACATATAGCCTATATTGCAAGTTTTCTCTATAAAAATCATTGCGTTACTATTGGTTTTGATTCTTATTTAAGTTTGCGTTACTGCTTGGTTTATGGACAGTTTTTTATTTGTATTAGTATCTGAGAAAGATTACTAGAGGTATTTATAAACAATAAGTAGAGATACTGCTTTTCATATTATCTTTTTAAATAAATAGGCATGCTGATGCCTATTTATTGAGTCTATCACTAATTAAAACTGGTATTTAGCACCCAGCGTTGCGGTTGTGCCTAATCCTTTAATGTTATATCCACCGTAGTTGTAAGCCTGTGCGCGGGCAGGGTAGTAATCACTATTGAATAGGTTTTCGATACCAAAATACCCACTCCACCTGGCGTTAACATTGTATTGGCCACTTAAGTTGAATGTGTTGTAGCTGCTAACAGGGCCCTGATCGCCAGAGTATTGGCCTTGCGCATTTTTATCAAAGCGCTTTCTGTCACCTACATATAAAAAACTCATTGCAAGTGATAACTTTTCGTTAGTTTGCCATGTTAAATTAGCAGTGGCTTTCGGTGGGCTGATTTGTTTTGCCCCTAAATATTCATCCGCTTCGGTGTTTTTACCTTCTACGTAGCTGTATGTAGCGCTTAATTTAAGATCTTGATTAATAGTATAATTAACTAAACTTTCGTAACCCCATATTTCTTGCGGTGCGCGTACGGGTTCGTAAACACCCGTTACTTCGTTAAATTCATTACTGGTGCCAAGCTCTGAAGTACTTCTGTACAGTGCAAATTCAAAACGAACGTTTTCAAACTGTGAAGTAAAACCAACTTCGTAGTTGTCGATTATAGATGCTTGTGTCTGAATAAGTGCAATATCGTCAACGGTTGCAGCGCGAAGCAAGCGCCCAATATCAGAAATATCAGAGCCCTGTGAGTAACTAAAAAATGGGCTGAATGCATCTGTTAAATTGTATTTTATGCCTGCATTATACGTTGTAGCGTCATAGTTTATGGTATCACCACGCACATTTAATGGGACTGAGCATTGCGAAGGGGTTCTACACAGTTTTAATGTTTGGTAATCACTTACGCTCAAATCAATACTTTCGTTTCTTACACCTGCTTTTACAATAATATCGTCGTTTATTACCCATTTGGTTTGTAAAAAGCCAGCCACACTTTCCATGTCCATTTCTGGCACCCACACACGGCCATCCACTAAAGGTTGTGATGTTTTATCGTTTAAGGCATCAATACCGTAGATTAAGGTGGCTGTTACGTTTTCAAAATCAAACTGACTATTAAGTGTAGCCCTTGCACCTTGCTTGTCTGATTTTATAACCGATTGACCACCGCTATAGCCTTCATCGAGGTTAGCTAGGTTAGTGGAGAAAAAGAATACGTTTTCTATATCTTGTTTATAAAGATCGAGGGTCATTTGTGTGTTTTCAAACAACGCGTAATCAACATATTTTAGGGTTATATTTTCGTTGCCTTCTGGGCCTTGCGGCTTACCTTGTTTTTGAAGATCTAAGGGGACGTGTATAGCGTAAGTTTTTTCTCCTATATTGCCATCACCAGTAACATCGCCTAAATCAGTTTTTTGCTGTGAGCTGAAATAGTTATAGCTAAACTGCAGTTGCTTTTCGTCGTCAAAATCATAAGTTAGTTTGGTAAAATAGTTTTGAGTTTCAGAGTCTGATAAACCGTATTGTAAGCCTAAAATATCGCCCTGTGCATCGCGTTGTACGCCGTTTTCTTCATAGCTTGCCGTTAACAGGTAGCTTAGTTGGTCGAGCTTACGGTTTACTGCGGCTGATACTCTACCGCCGCCACTTTCTGCTAACTTAACAGCGCTAAAGCGGCTTGAAATACTTATTTCACCTTCAGATTTACCATCACTGCGAGCCTGTTTGGTTATGTAGTTAATAATGCCACCTGAGGCACCATTACCATAAATAGACGTTGCGCCTTTTATGACTTCAATGCGCGCTATGGCACTTGCATCAAGTGTTTTTACGCCTAAAGAACCATTACGAAGAGGGGTTGATTGCGGTACGCCATCAATCATTATTAATGGCGCGCGGCCGCGTAGTGTTTGTCCTGAATTACTTGAACTGCCTGTATCTGGGGCAAGCCCTGGAACCATTTGCGCGAGTAAGCTCCCCAATTCTGAGCTTACTTTTAAATGCTGTTGTATTTGTTGCTGATTAATAACGGTGATCGAGGCTGGTACTTCGTCAATGCTTTCTGATATACGGCTGCCTGAAACAATGACATGCTCAAATTGATCAGAATTGTATTCATTTTTATTATTTTCATTTGCTAACGTGTTAGTACTTATTGCAACAGCAATAAGGCAAAGCGAAGTTTTTAACATGGGGTGTCTTAGTTGATAATAATTTACGTAATGGTAATTATTATCAACTAATGACACAAGTGTTAATGAGATTTATTTCCATTTATGGCGTTTTAACCAAAAATATACACCGCTTACAATAAAAAATGCGAGTGAAAGGGCTATTAATAACCATAAAAACTGCACGATAGGACCTGCAAAATCACCAATGTGAAACTTATATTTGAAGTTCCATGCTTGTGTTGTGAAGTTTGTTTTACTGGCGTCAAATGAGTTTAATACTTTACCCGTAAATGGGTTAGTCCAAACCCAGCTGTAAGCGTGGCTTTCGGCAGGGTTTTGCATTCTCAGTGCAATTGCTTCGTCATCCTTTTTAGGTAAGTAAACTCTATATAATTTACCGTCTGGAAATACGTTCTCTGCATTTTTAATTGCTTGATTGTAGTTTAAAGCAGCTTGAGAAGGGGTTATTACTTTTGGTGCTTTAGGTCTTTGTTCTACCTTGTTTAAGGTCACAAATTCTAATACCGATTGAGTTTGTGTTTTCCAGTTAAATGCCATACCAGTAAAGGCAATCAGCATAAGTGGTATAAAAAAGTAAACACCAAGTACTGTATGTAATTGATACATGAGCACTCTAAATTTGGCTTTTGGTTTTATAGCTAAACGTTTAACTCTGTTTTTGGGCTTTACCCATAAGTAAAAGCCCAGTAATACATTTATTAAAAGTAGCAATGCACACACCGACATCCAATTTCGAAAGGTTTTCTCACCTTTACTGTTTTCAAACAACAGCCAACGATGTAATCCCATAGCAAACCCATAAATCGTATCGGTTGATTCATAGACGTTTAGTACACTCCCAGAGTAGGGGTTAACACTGGCGTAGCGTTTATTGGCTAACCGAAATTGCCATGCTGCGTTTGGCGCTTGTTCGGGCATAAAAAAGGTGATTTTTTGCTTAGTTTGAGCTTGTACATTTTGTATAAGTTCATCGTAATACATTAAGTTTTTTTGGGGTGTTACTTGCCATTTTGCAGGCTCTATTAGGTGCTGTATGTCTTTTGCATAAATCATAACAGCACCGGTTAGGCTCACTATTAATAAAAATAGTCCGCTAATAAGGGCAAGGCCTAAATGAATTCTACGTAACCAAAGTTTCAAAAACGGTATCTCATTATGAGTTAATGACAATATTGTAAATGATAATACGAGCTGTTTTCAATTAAATAAGTTGTGTATTTGGTTTAGCTTGTTATTAAGAACATTAAATTAGGCTTTTATTTGTAATAGATTGGATTTCTATTATGCAATTTTCGATTTTAAAATTGTCGTGCAAAAAACCTTTAACTGCGGCTAAATCAATTACGTGCTGGGTGCTAATAATAAGCTCGCAATAATTTTCTTTATCATCTAGTTGCCAAAGCTTAATGCTCATTACCGATTCGATATTAAATTCATTACTAATAGCATGTGATATTGCATCTGTATCAACGTTGCTAGGCGCTGCTTGCATTAAAATTTTGCAGCTTTGCTTTAATAGTAAAATGCCGTGATAAATTACATAAAGAGAAATAAGCACAGTGGCAATTAAATCAACGATATACCACTGGTATAAAATAATTAAGGTGCCTGCAATAATAACAACAATAGATGCCATTGCATCTGATACGTTATGAATAAAGGCCGCTTTTATATTTATACTGTGATTTGCGCCAGCTCGGTAGGTTAAAAATGCGGTTGCTAAATCAATTACCAACGCTATTGCTGCCACCCACACAACTATCCAACCATTAATTGGTTGAGGGTTTAAATAGCTCGAAATGGCTTCAAAAATTAAATACACACCAATTAATATCAATGTACTGCTATTAAAAAGTGTGGCAAGTATTTCAGCGCGTTTATAGCCAAAATGATGAGTGGTGTCAGCAGGTTTATTACCAATTTTACGTGCAACGAGCGCGATAAATATAGCGGCAGCATCACTTAAATTATGAAGTGCATCGGCTATAAGTGACAAACTGCCCGAAAATACCCCGCCAATAACTTGGGCTACGGTTAGCAATACATTAATAACCACAGCGACTGTTAGCTGTTTATCGCTCTGGTTTTCGTCTACATGACTATGTGAGTGATCGTGCGCCATAATGACCTCAAATGTATTAATTGAATATTGCTTATATCATGGCTGGTTTAAAACCGCTACAGATGTGGTAGCGTCAATAAATCTAATTATAAGTTAGTAATAAAGGCGTATATTTTAAAAAGTGTGAATTTAATATTGTAACGCTAAACACCCATTTTTTAAGGAGTTTACCGCTCAAAACTTGCGTCTTTATATATTTAGTGCATTAATATAAGTAATATTAAATGATTATAAGTTGCTGGATATTAAGCATGCACAAAGGTTTAAACTTTGGTGAATTAACAGGTAAAGGACAGTCTGTTCGAAGTAAGTTAATTATAACCTTTATAATTATAGCCTTAGGGCCACTATGTATACTTACTTGGTTTAGCCTTGGACATGTAAATAGCACGCTTAAGCAAAATGCAGACGCTGAACTTAACGAGCTTAATAATATAGGTAAGCAATTTGCTGATATTTGGTTTGCAGAGCATGTTAAGGATCTATATTTGCTTAGGGCGCAGTTTGATATTAGCCCGACTAAAAAACAACAATTAATAGCGCAATTTGTTGAGCAGTACGACTTTGTTAATAATGTAGAACTTATTGATGTAAACCTCGTAAAATCACTACCTTCATCACCCTTTTTTAATATTATTACAGATCAACGCTTTAATAACATACTCTCTGGTATTAAAAATACAGGTAAAATCCAATTTCAGTCAATGACAGTCTCAGGGCGTGAGTATCATATTATTGGCTTACCGTTAGTAAATACCGAAAATAAGCTACAAACCATATTGCTCGCAGATATAAATTTAAACGGCTTATTAAATAATCTAAGTAAAATACACGCTGCAAATAAAGACATAACATTTTATGTTATGCATAATAATAAAATTCAAAAAAATAATAATTCAGAAGATTCTCAACCATTATTTTTCTCTCAAAACGGCTCCCCAACGCAACGTGTTTTTTCTTACAGTAATAAAAATGAAGAGACTTTATACGGGTATATTGATTCTCTAGAGTTTGTAAATGAATCTGGATGGCAGTTACTTGTAACAAAACCAAAAGAAGTTGCACTACAAGGCGCTAATTTTTATAAACAGCTTGCTTTATTAACAAATGCGGGGGCATTGCTGCTTATATTAACGTCATCGTGGTGGTTTGGGCGTCGACTTTCTAGACCTTTAATTAACTTAGCTAAAATTGTTGAAAGTATTACAAAAGGAGACAAGGTAAAAGTCCCTGTAATAAACGACAGTATTGAGTTTCACCAGCTTTCATTGGGTTTACGTAATTTAGTAGCCGTAAAAGAAGAGCAACAAAGTATATTACAAAAGCAACGCTCTGCACTTCAAATTGCATTAAAACAGTTAGCCGAGCAAAAAAGTGCATTAGATGAACACGCTATTGTTGCTGTAACTGATTTGCATGGCACCATCACTTTTGTAAATAAGAAATTTTGTGAGATTAGTGGCTACGATGAACACGAATTAATAGGTCAAAACCATCGCCTTTTAAATTCAGGAAAACACGAAAAAGCATTTTTTAAAAATATGTATAAAACGCTTAAACGTGGTGATATATGGAACGGGCAAATATGCAATAAAGCTAAGCATGGTGGCATATATTGGGTAGATACGACGATTGCACCATTTTTAGATGAAAATGGAAAACCGCAAAACTATATTGCTATTCGTAATGACATTACAGCCCTTAAAGTACAAGAGCTAGAGCTTGAGCAACACAAAACACAGTTACAGTTAGTGATAGACTCAACAGCTGTGGGTATTTGGGATTGGTATATTGATACGAATAAAGTGACGTTTAATAACCGCTGGGCCGAGATAATAGGTTACAAACTCAGTGAGATTGAGCCTTGTACTATAGATACTTGGTATACATATGCTCACCCAGACGACTTAGTGATATCAAATAAAAAACTTCAAGAGCACTTTGCCGGTGAGACTGACTATTTTGTTAGTGAAGCCCGCATGAAGCATAAAAATGGACATTGGATTTGGGTACTCGATACTGCAAAAGTAGTTGAGTGGAATACCGATGGCTCTCCAAAACGTATGATAGGTACGCATTTAGATATATCAGAACGAAAATCTACAGAGCTTGAGCTGCAAGGAAGCCGCGATAGGTTTGCATCTTTGGTATCAAATATCCCTGGCATTATTTATCGATGTAAGTTTGATGAAAAATTAAGCATGCTTTATATGAGCGAGCAAGCGAGTGAAATAACAGGTTATTCACCTGATGAGTTGATACATGATGAATCCCCCAGCTTTTTTGATTTGATATGCGAAGACGATTCTAAAAAAATAAAAGATGAAATTCTACGTTGTGTTAGTGCAAAACAGTCATGGTCTGTTGAGTATAGGATTACAGCCCGCGATGGCTCCTTACATTGGGTAAATGAAAAAGGCCAAGCCATTTACGCAGATGATGGCAGCATATTGTATTTAGATGGGTTTATTTTAGATATTACAGAGCGTTACAATACACAGTTAAAAATAAATCGTCAGCAAAGCCTACTTGAATCAATGAGTAAGCAAGGACAGATTGGCGCATGGGAGATGGACTTAGATGCGCATACACTTTATTGGTCTGATGAAGTTAAAGTTATTCACGAAGTACCAGAGGGCTTTGAACCGAGCATAGATACCGCTATTAACTTTTATAAACCAGGCATACACCGAGATACTATAAGTACCTTATTTGAGTGCGCAGTGACTTTAGGTGAAAGCTGGAGTGTAGAGCTTATTATTTTGACCTATTCTGGGCAAGAGCGTTGGGTTAAATCGATGGGCCAAGCTGAGCTTAAAGACGGTAAATGTGTACGTGTGTTTGGTTCATTTCAAAGTATTGATGCACATAAACGACTTGAACTTGAGAGCGAAAAAGCAAATCGTTATAACAAAAATTTAGCCGCGCTTACAGTCGCACCTGAAGTGCAAAATAGTGATGTCGAACAGGTTAAAAAGCTAGCCGTTAAATCTATGTGTGAAGTGCTAAATGTTACACGAGCTTCGATATGGATCTTTAACGAAAAACGAGATGTGATGACGTGTCATAGCTTATATATAAATGGTCAAGGGTTTGTAGATACCGACGCTATTTTAACTGCTAAAGACTACCCAGCTTATTTTAATGCTATTTATAAACATAATTTAGTGGCTATTGATGATGTTTATACTCACTCAGCAACTGTTGATTTTATTGAAGCATATGTAACACCACTAAATATTAAATCGATGCTTGATGCTGTAATTGCAACAGGCGATGGTAATTTAGGTATTTTGTGCGCTGAAACAGTAGGCGAGCATCACAACTGGACGCAAAGTGAAGAAACGTATCTTCGCTCATTAGCTACTTTAGTGGGAAGCACTTTAGTTTCTCAAAAACGAAAAGTAATTAGTGAGGAGCTAAAAGTAGCACTCGTGAAAGCTGAAGATGCAGCCATTGCTAAGAGCCAATTTTTAGCAACCATGAGCCATGAAATTAGAACGCCGATGAATGGCGTACTCGGTATGCTAGAGCTTGTTCAATTAGAGTCGCTATCTAAACCAATAGAAACAAAAGTAGATATAGCCAAAAAAAGTGCACATTCTTTATTGGGTGTAATTAATGATATTTTAGATTTCTCTAAAGCTGAAGCAGGTAAAATCGAGCTTGAAGAAATTAACTTTAATGGACGTGATTTAATTGGTGAAGTTGCTGCCGCACAAGCATTTACAGCTCAAGACAAAGGTATTGAAATTATTTTGGATCTGGTAGCGCTAGAGCCTTCGCAGTTATGCGGCGATCCTGGGCGCATTCGCCAAGTTATTACTAATTTATTGAGCAACGCCGTTAAGTTTACGAGTCAAGGCGAGGTTGTTGTAAGCGCGAAAATTAATAAAGTAGCTCAAGGTTTAGAGTTTGTTGTAAGTATAAAGGACTCAGGCATAGGAATAAGTTTAGAAAAACAAGAGCAATTATTTACTCCGTTTTCTCAAGTCGATGCATCAACAACGCGTGAATATGGAGGCAGTGGCTTAGGGCTGGCTATTTGTAAGCAGCTTTGTGAGCTAATGGGGGGAGCTATCTCTCTCACTAGCGAAGCCGGTAAAGGGAGTACTTTTACTGCCACTATAATGCTGACTCCGGGAGATCAAAAAGAACGTTATATTCCTAATATTAATATGGAAGAGCTAACCGTTTTGGTTGTTGATGATAACGAGACAAATCGAATTGTAATTTCACAGCAGCTTGAGCACTGGGGCGCTAAGGTTGCGCTTGCATGTGACGCACGCGAAGCTCTTGATATGTGCGCGCAGCAGTATAAAAGTAACAATTGCATGTATGACATTGCAGTGCTTGATATGCAAATGCCAGGAATGGATGGTATAGAGCTGTGTAAAGCACTAAAAGCACATGAACATTATAAATCAATGCCACTTGTAATGATGACCAGTATTGCTGGTATGGAAGGTGCGCAGCGCTATTCTAATGCAGGCTTTCAGGCATATTTCCCCAAACCTGTAACCACTGCCGATTTAATTTCTGCACTGTCAGTCATAACAAGTAATGATGCAGATGAGACACTCCCACTTGTTACTTCAGGCTATATTTCCTCTCTTAAAAAAGAAAAGGTGCAGGAACCTACCCAAATATTACTTGTAGAAGATAATCCAATTAATCGGCAAGTGGCTACATTAATGCTCAAAAAGCTTAATTGTGACGTTACAATTGCCGAAAATGGTCAATTAGCGATAGATATATTAGAGTCTCACGATTCTGGTTTCTTTAAGCTCGTTCTTATGGATTGCCAGATGCCTGTTATGGATGGCTTTGCTACAACTGCAGCTATACGTAAAGGTATGGCGGGTATACAACACAAAAACATTAGGATCATTGCTATTACCGCTAACGCAATGGACTCTGATAAAGAGCGTTGTATAACCGCTGGAATGGATGACTACTTGAGCAAACCGATTCAATTAGATATTTTAAAAGATAAATTAGAGCAGTATATTTAAGGTAAAAATACAATGAGCCAACCCGTTATAATACGTGATGCAAAACCAAGTGATGCGAAAACAATTTTGCACTTTATTACCGAACTTGCCATATATGAAAAAGAACCGGATGCAGTTAAAACAGACGAACAGGCTATTTTAGATACGCTGTTTAGCGACGGTGCTACTGCGCACAGCATAATTTGTTTAGAAGGTGATGAGCCAATTGGTTTTGCGGTCTATTTTTATAATTACTCTACATGGTTAGGTAAAAATGGCCTATACCTTGAAGATTTATACGTAAGCCTAGATAGCCGTGGCAATGGTGCAGGTAAAGCCATTATGAAGCACTTAGCTAATAAGGCGATTAGTAATGACTGTGGTCGTTTTGAATGGGTAGTGCTTGATTGGAATAAACCCGCTATCGATTTTTACAATAGCATTGGTGCAAAGCCGCAAAACGAATGGATAATATATCGCTTAACAGGGCAGGAATTACTAGACTTTGCCAGTAGTTAATGAAAATCATTTGCATTTAGGTTTGTGGGTGTGTAAGTTAACTACACGCCTATAAATAAACGTGTAGATGATTATATGATCTCAAATCAAAAACAATCCCACTCAGATTTACTTTGTCTTGATCAAGCATTAAGCCCTTGGCAGTCGAATATAATGCAAGGTAATTATGCATTTGAACAAGGTGCACTTCTCGAAGCCCGCGATAAATACTTATTAGCTAAAACACTTGCAGATCATCTTCTTCAGCAGTTTTTATATGCTCAGATTAATAACAATGTCATCCATGCTATTGAGCATTGTATACCCGCACTTGTTGTTGCGTCGCATAATTTAGCTGATACCTATATAGCTATGCAACAGCCTGAAAATGCATGCAAATGGCTATGCGAAGTACACTTAACACTCTGTTCGCTAATTAAGCATACTCATTACGATATACAAAAAGTGAGTAAGCATCATTACACTAAAACGTCCTCTGAACTTGTATCATTTGCAAGACGCTATCATTTTTTACCTGAGCTAATAGAGCAAGTGAATTTTTGCTTATGCTCACAGAGCACTACAAACAATCAACTGCACTAATTTAAAAGAAAAAGGAGTATTTATGGCTTTTACTTTGCCTGCACTTAACTATGAGTACGATGCGCTTGAGCCTCATATTGATGGTAAAACAATGCATATTCACCACACATTGCATCATCAAACGTATATTAATAAAGCCAATGCTGCTTTAGCAGATACTGTTTATGCAACCGCAAATGCTGAAAAATTACTTAAGGGAATAAACAGCCTGCCTAGTAATTTACAAAAAGCAGTACAAGAGCATGTAGGAGGGCATTTTAATCACAGCTTATTTTGGCAAGTAATGAGCCCTCAAGGAGGAGGTGAACCTGAAGGTAGTGTAGCTCAGGCAATAAATGAACAGTTTGGCAGTTTTGATAAGTTTAAAGACCAATTTACTGCTGCTGCAATTAGTCAATTTGGCAGTGGTTGGGCGTGGCTAAGTGTAACGCCAGATAAAAAGTTGATTGTAGAAAATAGTGCTAATCAAGATTGCCCTTTAATGCAGGGAAATACCCCTATTTTGGGACTTGATGTATGGGAGCATGCCTACTATTTGAAGTATCAAAATAAGCGTCCTGACTATATTGCTGCTTTTTATAATGTAATTAATTGGACTGAAGTTGAAAAACGCTACCTAGCCGCAATAAGTTGAGTGCCGAATATGGCTAGTAATACAGTTTATTTTCTATAAGCTAGGCTTTATTAGATTAATTTATAGAGCCGTTTATGGACACTTCACATTGGCAAAAAGCACGTCAGAGTCGCGATCCTCGTTTTGACGGGCTTTTTTACGTAGCGGTAAAAAGTACCGGTATTTATTGCAGACCAATTTGCCCTGCACCAACGGCTCACGAAAAAAACGTTGCTTATTATCAGTTTGCCCATAACGCGGCGCAAGATGGTTTTAGGCCCTGTATTCGTTGCAGGCCCGATAGTGCCCCTGGCAGCGCAGCATGGCAGGGTACAAAAACGACTGCACTTAGAGCAAAACAGTTAATAGATCAAAATGATGAACACGACTGCGAAAAATTAGCAGCTCGTTTAGGTATAAGTAGTCGTTATTTAAGGCAGTTGTTTAAGCAGTATTTTGGCGTGTCGATTACGCAATATCGATTATTTAACCAATGCCACTTTGCTAAAAAACTGATTCAAGAAACACATTTACCCCTTACCGAAATAGCGTTTGCCGCAGGCTTTAAAAGCATTAGGCGCTTTAATGATGCATTTTTACAGCAGTTAAATATAGCTCCCTCGAAGCTGCGCAGTGGCGATAAAAAACCAACGTCAACACTCATTTTAACCCTGCCATTTAGGCCGCCTTATAATTGGCCTGCTTTGCAGGGCTTTTTACAAAGGCGCTTGATAAAACCAATGGAGTGGATAACGCAAACGAGCTACGGGCGTACTTTTGCAAGTGATAAATATAAAGGAAGCTTTACCGCTGAATTTATAGCGAGTAAAAACCACTTTAGTGTATCTATCAATATAGACAATACGGCGTACTTACAACCTGTTATAAATAATATACGCCGTGTGCTTGATTTAGATGCCGATATTAATTTAATTGAAACGCATTTAAGCGCCAATATAAACAATGCGTTTACAGTGTGCGAAGGGCTCAGACTTCCGGGGATTTGGTCAAGTTTTGAAGCCGGTATAAGAGCTGTACTTGGGCAACAAGTGAGTGTTACTGCGGCACATAATTTAGTAACAAAGTTAGTTGATGAATTAGGCGAAAAAGAGGGCGATGCCGTTTATTTTCCTACGGCTAAAATTGTTACTAATAGTGATTTTGCATTTTTTAAAATGCCACAAGCACGCAAAAATGCACTGCATAATTTAGCCCATTTTTGTGCACTAAATCCTGAAAATGACGATTTAGACGAATGGCTTAGCTTAAAGGGAATTGGTCCTTGGACAGTAAATTATGCAAAGCTGCGAGGACAAAGCCAACCCGATATATTACTTGATGGCGACTTAGGTGTTAAAAAAGCTCAAGCGGCGGCAAACCCTTTTGAGCCTGCTAATTGCGCTCCTTTTCGCTCTTACTTAACGTTTCAACTTTGGCAGCAATTATAATGATCATTCAAACATCAATTTCGAGCCCTATAGACGACATAATTATTCAAGCGACTGATAAAGGTGTGAGTTACGTTGGTTTTTATCCACCAGTTGAATACTCTTATACGCCATTTGAGCAAGTTACTAACAAGGCAGTGCTTATTTGCGCTGCGCAGTTAAATGAGTACTTTGCAAAAAAACGCACTACGTTTGATGTACCACTTGATACAACCGGTACGGTATTTCAGCAAAGTGTATGGCAAGCACTATTAACGGTGCCTTTTGGACAGTCGCAAACATACGGCTATATTGCTAACCAACTCAATAACCCAAAAGCAGTGAGGGCAGTAGGCGCTGCTAATGGTAAAAATCCGATTAGTATTATTGTACCGTGCCACCGCATTATTGGCGCAAATGCAAAGTTAACGGGCTATGCTGGTGGGCTTGAAAGGAAACTGTGGTTGCTGAAACACGAAGGATTAATGTAAATTAATTGATAAAATATAGCCAGTCTGCTTAACTCAACCTATAATTTAAATAATCAACTAATAAAAATTATTATGCGTATTAATAGCTTAGTTTACTTTTTTATTGCCAGTTTAATGTTTACCGCTACTGCGTTTAGCAAGCCGCAAAGTCTCGTGTTTTGTTACGAAGACAAAAATATAGCTCCTATGTTTTTAGGTGATGGCCAAAATATACCAACAGATAAACCTGGTGCATCAATCGAAATACTTCAACAACTTGATTTAGCATTGCCCAATGTAGCAATATCATTTGTTAGAAAGCCATGGCGTAGATGCTTAAACGATTTAGAATTTAATCGAGTTAATGCTGTTATTGCAAGTTACCGCAAAGGGCGAGAAAACGTTGCTGTTTACCCTGTTGATGAGCAAGGTAAGTTACAAGATAACTACGCAGTAAGTGAATTTGGCAGCTGCCTTATAGGGCGTTATAAATTTCATAAGGAATGGGAGACTCGTGAAGTATTTCAAAATAAAGCATTTACGATAGCTATTCCTAATGGTTATGGGCTAAATAGCGCGTTAAAAGAAGAACCATTTTTTATTCATAATACGTTTTCTAAAAGCAAAGCTTTTGAGTTGCTAGATAAGGGGGTAGTGCAAGCGAGCGTTGATCTATGCCAAGTAGATGGCTTAAAAGTGTCGAGTTATCCGTATGAGGGTAATAATGTTAAACCTATTTATCCCCCTTACGAAACCAGCCATGGTTATCTTGTTTTTTCAAAAAAATTCTACGAAGAAAATAACACCCTAAGTTGGGAAATGTGGCAGTGGTTATCAAAATTTGAAAGTGCACCTGTGTATATTAAATACTTACAAACACTTAAATAAACAGGCCCTGACAAAATAAAATTCGCGTTTGTAAATTGGTATTAATTTAATATTAAGGTAGCATAAGCGCACTTTTTATAAAATGGCACCGCAATGGCTCAATTATACTTTTACTACTCTGCAATGAATGCAGGTAAATCAACCACGTTATTACAATCTGCATTTAATTATAAAGAACGTGGTATGGAACCTGTGATCCTGACTGCTGCCATTGATGATAGACAAGGCGTGGGTAAAGTATCGTCTCGTATTGGTTTGCAAGCTGATGCGCATGTATTTGATGCCAGTAAAGATGTTTTTGATCTTATTCAATCACTCAATAATGATAAGAAGCGCCATTGTGTGTTAGTTGACGAGTGCCAATTTTTATCAAAAGAACAAGTAATGCAATTAACCGATGTGGTTGATGAACTCGGTATACCGGTATTGTGTTATGGCCTGCGTAACGACTTTAGAGGCGAGCTATTTATAGGGTCGCAATATTTGCTTGCGTGGGCTGATAAGTTAGTTGAGCTTAAAACTGTTTGCCACTGCGGGCGTAAAGCTAACCATGTACTGCGTACCGATGAAAATGGCGAAGCAATAGCCGATGGTAACCAAGTAGAAATTGGCGGCAATGACCGATATGTTTCGGTATGCCGCAAACATTATAAAGCCGCGTTAAATATGGGCCGATAAAGCATTTAAAAATGTATCAATATCTTCGCGGGTTATATCTAAATGCGTAACTAGCCTAAGCTGCTTGCTTGGGCTAAATAATATGCCTTGTTGTTTAAGCGCTTCAGCAATATCTTCAATATTTATACTGCTACTGTATGTTGCGTAAACCATATTAGTGGTGTTAGTCATATCGACAGTAAAGCCACTGATTTCACTTAATTGTTGAGCCAAATAACGTGCATTTTCATGATCGCCTTTTAAGCGCTCTACATTGTGCTCAAGTGCAAATTGTCCAGCGGCTGCAAGCATTCCGGCTTGGCGCATACCACCACCAAGTACTTTTCTCCATCGTCTTGCTTTATTAATAAGTGCTGGTGAGCCTAATAATAAAGAGCCTACGGGCGCACCTAAACCTTTAGATAAACAAATAGAAACTGAGTCAAAGTGTTTTGTAATTTCTGTGATATCAACTTTTAGCTCAACAGCGGCATTAAAAGCACGTGCGCCGTCTAAGTGCAGCGCTAAACTATGCGTATTAACAAAGTCACGTGCTTGGGCTAAGTACTCAAGCGGGAGTACTTTTCCGCCAATGGTATTTTCTAAGCTGAGCAATCGCGTTTTTGCAAAATGGCAATCGTCTGGTTTTATAGCCGCCGCTATTTTACTAAAAGGGATGCTGCCATCAGCTTCGTTTTCAATAGGCTGTGGCTGAACAGATCCTAATACAGCTGCGCCGCCACCCTCAAACTTATAATTGTGAGCATTTTGGCCACAAATGTATTCGTCACCTCGCTCACAGTGCGCCATTAACGCAAGTAAGTTGGCTTGTGTGCCTGAGCTACAATAAAGTGCGGCTTCAAAATTAAAACGCTTACACGCATAGGCTTCTAGTTGGTTAATGCTTTCATCATCACCATATACATCGTCACCAACCGGTGCGTTGTACATAATATCGCGCATTTCTTTTGTTGGTTTTGTAACTGTATCAGAGCGAAAATCTATCATGATTGCCTTATCCTTTTTATTATTTTTAATAAAATTGGTATTAATCAAGCTCGCTACAAATTTGCTCACGAGTGTCTTTATCAAAGTAGGTCCATGCAATAAAGCGGCTAATTTTTTGACCTTGTGCCATATCAACAATTTTATACTGTGCTATTGGGTGAGCTTTTAATACTTCTTCAAGGGCTGCAATATTATCCTTTTTAGAGACTAACGACGTAAACCACAGTACTTGCTCTGCAAAGTCTTCGCTTTCTTTAATCATATTAGAGATAAACTGTACTTCACCACCTTCACACCACAATTCATTATTATGGCCACCAAAGTTAAGCGTGCTACTGGGTGTTTTTCCTAAGTTTTTCCATTTACGTTCACTGCCTTTACTTGCCTCTTCTTCACTTGCATGAAACGGCGGGTTACAGAGCGTTAAATGGTATAGATCTTTTTGATTTATAACGCCTTTAAAAATATGTGATGCGTTTTTTTGTTGTTTTAGGGTTATTTTTAAACCATTAAACTGAGCAATTTGCTTTGCTATTTTTACCGAGGCTGTATCGATATCAGTCCCAGTAAAATGCCACTTATATTCACTTGTACCAGTAAGCGGATAAACTAAGTTAGCGCCAGTACCAATATCAAGTACTTTAATTTGCTTACCTAAAGGTATTTGTTGTTGTTTATCATCACTTAATAGGTCGGCCAAGTAGTGAATGTAGTCAACACGCCCAGGTATAGGCGGGCATAAGTTGTGCTCGGGAATATCCCAAAAATCAATATTATAATGTGCTTTTAAAAGAGCTTGGTTAAGTGTTTTAACGGCTTTGTTATCACTAAAATCAATACTTTTAGTCCCTGCAGGTGTGGTTATAACAAAGGGCAGTAGAGCAGGGTGCTCTGTTGTTAATAAATCGAAGTCGTACCCATTTTTATGTAGGTTACGAGGGTGTAATTTTGAACGTGCTTTATTTTCTTTCATGGCTTCATTTTAACAACAGATATGATGTGGTGATTGTAACAAATGCTGATGAGTAAAGTGCAGACATTTCCTTTGGTATATTTAATATTACTGGTAGGATGAGTTGAAAATAATAAAAAGGAATAACTGTGGCAATTTCTCAGCAATCAATAATTATTAATTTAGCTGACCAACAAACACTTCATTTACGCCGTATTAGCGATGAAGATCAGCAAGGGCCTATCGTATTTTTTATGCATGGAGCAATAGAAAACGGTAAGGTTTTTTACACGCACTCTAATAAAGGACTTGCCCCTTTTTTAGCTGAGCATGGGTATAGATGTTATGTGGCTGATTTACGTGGCCGAGGTGATAGCAAGCCAATCATTTCGAGCGAGTCCGAATATGGACAAACTGAGTCTATCCTAGAAGACATCCCTGCCTTTATTAAGCAAATAGAGTTGATTGAAGGCAAAAAGCCAGACTACTGGGTTGCTCACTCTTGGGGCGGGGTATTGATGAACAGCGCGTTTGCACGTTTTCCAGAATATATTAACGATGTTAAAGCATGTGTGTATTTTGGCTCTAAGCGTTCTCTATTTAATAATCACCCTCAAAAATTATTACAAGCCAATTTAATTTGGTATTTTATGGCGCCTATACTTGCTAAAAAACATGGCTATTTAAATGCTAAAGGTTATAAGTGGGGAAGCGATAACGAAACTCAAAAGTCGCATTATCAAAGTATGCAATGGGCTAAAAAGAAACCATGGATAGATTCTGATGATAATTTTGATTATGCAAAAACGCTAAACAACCTGCATTTACCGCCAACGCTTCATATTGCTGCGGTAAAAGATAAAGCATTAGCGCAACCAATCGATATTCAAAAATTTATGGACGAATCGGGGCTAGGCATTCAGCAAATGCGAATTTACGGTCGTAAACACGGGCATAATTTTGATTACGATCATATTAATATGCTTACCCACCCAAGTGCGCGTGATGATCAATTTAAAGATTTACTTAATTGGTTTAAAGCACATCCGTAAGGGCCTGTTGACCTTTCAGGATTAAAATTTGTTCAATCCAAGGAAGATTTAATCACGGCGCGAAGTTTGTAACCTAGTGGGCTCGGTAACTGCTCCTGCGTTACCCTACTGGCTTACATCCATGTAAGAATAACTAAAAACCGAGCAACAAAGAGTTAATCGTCCCTAGAGAGAACCCAAAGGGCAGTGGATGTTTGGTCTTTATGCTGCGTTATCGCCTATTTATGGGGAACAACCACACTACATAGGCTCTGCCTTGCCTAAATACCAAACAGCCTACTGCAAATTTAACCTCGAAAGATAAACAGGCCCTAATTAATTCCCATCAAGTAACTTTAGAAGAGGTGTTTTGTAACGCTCCCACTTAGCGATTGCGGCATTATTAATAGGTTGGCGAATAGCATGTTTACTCAAGGTCGTTACCGGTGTTTTTTGTTTATAAAACGCTAAGCAGCGCTCTTCAAAACTACAGTTTAAAAAGCCAAGTAACTGCGTTAGCTGCTCTTTTGGGTTACTCACTAAATCTTCGTAACTGACATCATAAATTGGCATCTCTTTAAAAGAGTGCCAATGGCTCATCAGTTTTTCATACAACTTATGATAAAGCTTAAACTCAGGTAGTGAGCAAAAGTAAGGCTCGTTTTCAGCAAAGTAATTAGTGAAGATAGAAAATGCGGTGGCATTAAAATCACGACTTAAATTTATAAATTTAGCATTTGGAAATAGAATATATATAAGTCCGAGCGACTGATAATTACTCGGCAGTTTATTTATTATAAAAGGTCTGATGGGCGATGCTGTTTTTAATGTTGTGATATACAGCTCGCGGGCTTTTTTGATTAAATCCGGCGTTAAATGTGCTAAACATTGCGGGTAAGTCACTCCCGTTTTTTGTTCGATAAAAGCAACTGCGTTATTACTAATACTCGTACTTTCTCCTAGGCTTGAAAACTGACTATGGCTTGCCAACATTTGCTCCACAAGGGTAGAACCACTACGAGGCATGCCAATAATAAATACAGGCGTGATATTACCCGTAAACTTTTTATCGGCAGAGGCTATAAACTCCTCGGTGTTGTATTTTATTATTTCATCGTAAAAAGGGGTTAAATCTTTAGTGTTAAATTCACTTAATTTTTTTTGTAATTTATTCGCCAATATAAAATAATTAAATGCTTGCTCGGTATCCTCAAGTGCATCGTAACTGTTTGCTAATGCGTAGTAACACACCATTTTTAAACGTAAATTACTCGTTTGAGTTAATAAGTGGTGCAAATTACTTACATAATTATGTTCTTTATCAAAGCGACCTAATTGTACAAGTTCAAATAAAATATAGGCTGTTACAGGGTATACACCAATGCTGAGTGCATGAGCAAAAGTTGTATGAGCTTTATCTAACTCGCCATGTGTTAAATAGTGCTGTGCTAAGTAATAATGAGGTTCTGGATTATGACTTGCTAATTTTTTTGCGTATTCAAGCACCGTTAGTGCATCGTTTGGCGAATGAACACCGTTAAATGCATCAGCAAGGGCATGTAATGGTTCAAGCATATGAGGCAAGCGCTCACAAGCTTTTTGGAGTAGGTATACAGCAGCGTCGTAACGTTCTAGTCGTAAGGCAATTCTGCCTAAGCCAAATAAAGCCTCACCATTTTCAGGGTTACTATTTAAAATTGCTTTAAAATGGAACTCGGCTTCTTTGAGTTTATTTTGTTGCAGTAGTTGGTTGGCTTTTTCAAGTAGCATAGTTATACCAATTTTATTAAAAAAAATAATCATTCTATCGCATTAAATAGCGTACTCACTGCGTTAAAAATTATTCATATAGAGCAACTACATATCATAGTTTTCGCCTTGTTATTACGCTATTTTCTGAGCGCTATAATAGAACACTTATTCAATGCAATTGGTATTGTTCATTATTATTTTTATTAACTATAAAATTAAAAAGGCGAAATGTCTTTAACATTTCGCCTTTGGTTCTTCATGAAAATAGTTTAAAAAGTATATGTTGCTTTAGCGTAGTAAAAGCCACCGTTAATACCAAACGGAGATGTTTCGTAGAACTGACCACCCCAGTTGTTATTAGGGATGCCCGTTGCATCTGCAAAATCAAGTTTTTCAGCATCTTGGTCGAATAAGTTTTGAGCACCTACTGAGAAGCTAACTGATTCATTTAAGAAGTAAGTTACTTCAGCATCAATAGTGACTGCAGCATCTGCTGTTTTAGCTGTTGCATCATAATCAACGTGAACACCTTGGTATTCGCCGTAGTAGTTTGCACGAGCAAATGCAGAAACTGATTCCCATTGTTGAGACAATGTGAACGTTGCACGATGATTAGGTAAATCTTCTTCTAAACGCTTAACTTTAAACGCACCTGTAATTTCACTAAATTTAGTTACTTCAGTATCATTCCAGTTATATGCAAGGCTAAATGTAGAGCTACCGCCCATTAATTCAGCTGTATAGTTTGCAACTAAATCGATACCTTGTGTTGTTGTGTCAAAGTCGTTTGTAAAAAAGCTTACTTGAGCAAGACCTTGTACATTAGGTACTCCTGCTGCTGCAAGGGTATCTTTGTCTGCTTGGCTTAAGTTGATTTTATCTGATTGGCTAATACGGTCATCTACTTGGATGTTGTAGTAATCAAGCGTTAAAAATAATTCGCCAATTGTGTATACAGCACCAAGCGTATAACTTTGCGATTCTTCCGGCTCAAGCTCTGTACCACCTAATTGCACTGCAATTGGGTTTGTTGGTGGAAGAAGCGCTGAATCTTGTAATACACCGCCATCTAAACTTGTTTGTACATTACTTACGTTAGCTTGACCAACCGTTGGTGCACGGAAACCACTGCTTACAGAACCACGAATATTTAAATCTTCAGTTAAATGGTATTGAGCCATTACTTTGTAGTTAGTGGTAGTGCCAAAGCTGTCGTAGTCTTCAAATCGAAGTGCTACGCCCATTAAGAAGTCTTCAGTAAACGGTGCTTCAACATCAACATATGCTGCATAGTTACGGCGAGAAAATTCACCTGCTTGTGATGGTTTAAAACCAGGGAAACCATTAGAGCCAATACCAAAGCCTTGTTCTGTTAAAGGGCCTGCTGTGTAAGATGCTTCATCACCAGAGACGATAGTAAATGTTTCTTCATGCCACTCAAAACCACCGGCAATGTTTACATCATAAGCTAAACCAAAGTCGATACCTTTTGATAAATCAAAGTTAAAGTTCTTCTCTAGCTGTTCGTATTTACCCGGGCTGAAGTCTCGTGGTGTATCTGCACCTAAAGAGGCATTAACCGTGTCGTAAATAAAGTAACGTGATTCATTTAAGCCAACAGTACCGCTTAAGTCATAGTAAGTATCTTTTAAGAAGCCACCAGTGAATCGACCTTTAGTACCAATAGTTAAAGAAGTATCAGTAATGTTGCCGCCAAAGTTAGGTGTAAAGCCACCTGGAAGCATCTCATTAAAGGCAAAACAATCTGGGTTGTTTGCTACACCATTTATGTAAGCAGGATCATCTAGTACATTGCCGTCTGTTATTGTGATAGTTGGACAGTTAGCACTCATATCAGGTGTTGTGTCGGCAACAAGTAATGTTTCGCCACCATCATTTGAGTAAACACCAGAACGAGTTTGCGGATTACGGTAATAAAAACCGCCACGTACATCACGTTCAGAGTAGTTACCAAACATGTAAAATTCAGAGTCGTTTGTTAGCTCTAAACCCACATTACCAAAAATAGTAATATCGTCATCTACTTCTGGTGCACCCCATACTTGTGCAAGAGAAGATACATCAGGCACACCGGCAGCTGAAAGTGCTGCAGCATCGGCACGTTGAACTGAACGGCTTGTTGCATCAGCTGTTTTATATTGAAAGCTTAAATTAGCAAAACCATTGTCGGTAAACGGTAAACCTACGTTACCCGACACTTGTGTTGTATCGCCATCACCTTCATAAAATTGACCATGGCGGATTTCTAATTTACCACCTTCTGAAGCGTCTTTTAGTTGGAAATTCATTACACCGGCGATTGCATCAGAACCATACTGCGCAGCCGCGCCATCGCGAAGTACTTCTACTTGTTTAATCGCAATGCTTGGAATAACAGAAATATCTGCGCCTTGCGCGCCATCGTTGATACCACCGCCTAAAAATGCGATTACAGAAGCACGGTGACGACGTTTGCCGTTTAAAAGAACCAATGTGCTGTCTGACGGTAAACCACGTAAGTTAGCTGGACGAACAAGAGAAGCCGCATCACTGATAGGGTTTTGGTGTACGTTAAACGATGGTACTGCACCTTTTAAAAGCTCAAGCATGTCAGTGTTACCTGACTTTTCAAGCTCTTCGCCGCCAATAATGTCGATTGGAACCGGTGAGTCACCTATTGAACGAGGAGCTGAACGCGTACCTACTACGGCAATTTTCTCAACGTTTTTATTTACTTTAGTTTGTTCCTGCTCGTCTGCCGCAATAGCAGATCCAGAAATAAATAACCCTGCAGTGGTTGTAGCTAAAGCAAATTTGATTGCTTGGTTTAGCGCATTACTTTTTAATTTCATTCTAATTTTCCCCAGTTAGAATAATTCTTATTTTTGATGTAAATTTCACATCATTTGTTTTTAACTTAATTTTTTGTTTCACATAAGTTTGAGGTTTTAGCTCAAAAGCCTAATCAATTAAGCTTACTTTTTGTGAAGTCCTATCTACAGACTATAGATAAAAAACAGGAAGGGCAATTACTAATTAACCGTTTGATAACAAAAAGATTCAATTTAAGAAAAAATGCAACAGTGGTGCAAAGTAAAACTAAAATGAACTAAATAAGTGCAAATAAGGCTATTGAGGGGAATATTAATGCGCTAACTGCATTTAAATGTTATTTATTTGTTTCTTTTTTGTGGGGTTTTCAATGTTTTGTGCGTACCGCCAAGCTGCTAATTTTTCTTTGTATTCATCCCATACGCAGGGACAGCAACTGCCACCACCGCAACATTCATCAGATTTTGGTTTTTCAGGTTTTTGCGGTAATTGATTTGTTATATTCTGCATTGTTGTATGTATTTAATACTAATTTGGTGCAAAGGGTAAGTTAAAGGGTGTTGTAAGTAAATTATTCTTTGTGAACCTGTGCTGCTGTGTGAAAATAAAAGTTATGCGATTATATAAAGTTATTCACCGTGCACCTTGGCGGGTAGTTAAAATTAGTAAAAAACGCCAACAGCTGCGTTTTCGACGTGCTATGGTGGCGCTTAAAATCGCACTCGCCCAAGAAAAACAAGAAACTAAAGAAATGCTCTCTATTTATAGGCGTTACACTCAAGGCCACACAAGTAAAGAAGAGTTAAAACGCGCAAATGAGCAATTTGTTGATATTTTAAAAGGGTTAGGGCTCGGTGTATTTGCTGTATTACCTTTTGCTCCGCTTACAATTCCTTTAGTTGTTAAATTAGGGAGTTTGGTGGGAGTTGATGTACTGCCAAGTTCGTTTAATATGAACAAATCTATTAAAGAACTAGATGCTAAAATAGATCAAGAAAATCAAAAGCAAGAATCTAAAAATAGCTTAAAAAAGTAGCTAAAATCCCTTCAAATTAGCGATACCTTTTAGGTGCGCTTATTGATATGCTCTTAAGTACCATTTTTATATTATATGAGCTTTTTAATGAGTGCATTACTACGTCATACATCTTCTGGTATTCCTTTATCTTTTATTCTTAAAAACGAATTATCTGACTGGCAAGCACAGCAGCCTGCATTTATACAAAATTGGTTAACTAATACAGGTTTTGAAAAGCAAGGTGTTGCTTTAATTCCTGATGCTAAAACGGGCGAGTTAAGCCAGGTATTTTGTCTAATGCAAAGCAGCGATGATTTTTGGGCTGCGGGTAATTTAGCAAATACACTTCCTACAGGTACTTATCAAATTCAAGGCGACAGCGCTTTTGTAGAGCAGGTTGCTTTAGGGTTTGTACTTGGTGGTTACGAATTTAGTGAATATAAAGAAAAGCCAACGGCAAAGGCGCAATTAGCCATTAGCGATAAAGCGTTATATGAACGCATTAGCCAACAGGCTGATGCCATTACACTTGCACGTGATTTAGTTAATACTCCAGCGGTAGATATGATGCCGCAACATTTATCGCAAGTTATGGAAGATTTAGCTGCAACTTATAATGGCGAATTTTCACAGTGGGTTGGCGATGAGTTACTAGAGCAAAACTACCCGACTATTCATATGGTGGGTCGTGCAAGCGAAAATAAACCGCGTTTACTTGATTTAAAATGGGGCGCATCAGATGCTCCATTAATTACACTAGTCGGTAAGGGCGTATGTTTTGACTCAGGCGGACTTGATTTAAAACCGAGTTCTGGCATGCGTAACATGAAAAAAGACATGGGCGGCGCGGCGCACGTAATTGCACTAGCGCAGCTTATTATGGCAGCTAACTTACCAATTAGATTACGTGTACTTGTACCAGCGGTTGAAAATGCAGTATCGCGCAATGCATTTCGCCCAGGCGATGTTATTAAAACGCGCAAAGGTATTATGGTCGAAATTGATAATACCGACGCTGAAGGTCGCTTAGTATTATGTGATGCATTAAGCGAAGCGCAAAACGATAATCCTGAGCTAATTATTGATTTTGCTACCCTCACGGGTGCATGTCGTGTTGCACTGGGCACGGAGCTTCCGGGCTTTTTCTCAACAGAGCGCGGTGTAGCAAATGGCATTATTGACGCCGGTTTAAGTGTACATGACCCTGTTTGGCAACTTCCGTTGTTTGAGCAATACAAAAGCTTACTAAAAAGTGATGTAGCCGATATGGCAAATTGCGCAAGCACACCGTTTGGTGGTGCTATTACCGCAGCGCTTTACTTAAAAGAATTTGTTGAACCAACAACACCGTGGGTACACTTTGATGTAATGGCATGGAACTTACGTGCATTACCAGGTCGTCCAACGGGTGGTGAAGCGTTAGGTATTCGTGCGGTGTTTAATTACCTACAAAATCGTTTTAATAAGTAAGTTTTTGATTCAATAGTAAGATATAACTTGAGCTTTAAACCTCATAAAGCTCAAGTGGCAAGTTATCTGGATCGGCAAAAAAGGTAAACTTTTTGCCGGTTATTTCATCCACTCTAATATCCTCAACTTTTACGTCGCACGACTCTAAATACGTTTTTGCAATCTGTACATCCGCTACCTTAAAAGCTAAATGTCTTAAGCCTTGTGCTTCGGGATAGCTGGGTCTTGCGGGCGATCCATCAAACGAAAATAGCTCTATTTGGCTACCATCGGGCATGGCTAAATCTAATTTATATGAATTACGATCAGCTCTAAAGTGCTCATTAATAACGTTAAGTTTAAGTACATTGCTATAAAAGTGTTTAGAACGTGCATAGTCACTGCAAATAATGGCAGCGTGGTGAATACCTAAAAGTTTCAAATTTAATTCCTTAAAAAGCAAAAACGCACTTAATGAAGTGCGTTTTATATGTGGCTTATTACATGTTGTGTTAGCTTTGCTCGGCTTCTTTACATGCTTTAACGGCCGGTGCTACAAGCTCTAAACCAGTTTTATCACAAGGTAGTAAAGCAGCATCGCTTACACTAATAGGCGTTACACGTTCGCCCCATTTTATGTAACTTGCAGCCCACGTAAGGCCTGCACCAAATGCTGCAGACATAATATTTGAATGCGGTTTAATTAACCCTTGCTCAACCGCCTCACATAACGCTATAGCAATAGTCGCAGCAGAGGTATTACCATATTCACCAATGTTAACCATTACTTTTTCGTCAGGTACTTTTAAGCGATTCTGAATAGCCTGAATAATACGTAAGTTAGCTTGGTGTGGAACGAGTACATTAATGTCGTCAAGGCTTAAGTTGGCCTGTTGTAGTACGTCGTCGCAGGCTTCACTCATACCTTTTACAGCACGTTTAAAAATTTCACGGCCTTCAAATAATAAATCAGAAGGACCAATTGGCTCATACTTATTTAAATCGCTACCAAAGTTGGTGATGTGTAAAATATCGCGGTCTTCGCTGTCACAACCGGTTTTGGTACCAAGTAAACCCGCTGGCGTATCGGCAGCTTCAAGTATTACTGCACCTGCGCCATCGCCAAATAAAACAGCGCTGTCGCGACGTGCCCAGTTTACATACCAGGTCATACGTTCAGCGGCAATGACGACTGCTTTTTTGATCATACCCGCTTGAATTTGTGCTGTAGCAGCTTGCAAAGCATATAAAAAGCCCGAACATGCCGCGTTTGTATCCATTGCGGCAGCGCCTGTTGCACCAATGTTTTTTTGCACTTGTGAGGCGGTATTTGCCACAACAGTTGAGGGTGTACAGGTTGCTAATATCACTAAATCAATATCTTTAGGATCAATGCCTGCGCACGCAATAGCATGCTTAGCAGCAACGGTTGCCAGCTCAGCGGTACTTACATGGCTCACTCGGCGAGATTTAATGCCAGTACGCGTGGTTATCCACTCGTCGGTGGTATCAACTATTTCACTAATTTCATCGTTGCTAATGCTTGCTGGTGGAATGCATTTACCCCAACCAGTGATATGTGCGTAAGGCATAGTATGTTCTCTTAAGGTGGTCTGACATGTGTTACTAATGGGGGAGTTATACCAAAAAACGGCTTTCAAGACTAGTTTATAGCATGTTTTGTATCGTAAATATTCGCAATTACAGGTTATTTAAGGTAATGCTAGTATAAAAAAGGAGCAAGTATGAAAACAACACTAATAACAACATTTACTTCAATAACGCTGGCATTAATAACAAATGGGGCTTTTGCTCAACAGCATAAAATTATTTATGCTGGCAGTTTACTTGCATCCGAGGATCAAAAAGTAAAAACAGAGCAAACGTTAGTCATCACAGATAATACAATAACAGCCATTAAAAACGGCTACCTCACAAAAGCAGAACTTAACCTACCTGATGCCGATATTATCAATCTTAAAAATCAATTTGTAATGCCTGGTCTTATCGATATGCATGTTCACGTTACGTTTGAGCGAGATGCAAAAGCAAACCCTCACCGCTGGGCAACAGAATATGATGCCGATTATGCTTTGCGCTCAATTAAATATTTACAACGTACGCTCGATGCGGGTTTTACATCAGTGCGTGATTTAGGTAGCGATCACAAAGTAATATTTCCGCTAAAGCGCGCTATTGAGCGAAATGATATTAACGGCCCTCGCATTTTTGCAGCGGGTAATACAATATCGCCTACCGGTGGACACGCAGATATGCACGGTTATCGAAAAGATATTACAGATGCGGTTACAGGCGGGATTGGTATTTGTAATGGCGCGGATGATTGTAGCCGTGCGGTACGCGAGGTAATTAAAAGTGGTGCTGATGTAATTAAAATTACTGCCACGGGTGGGGTACTAAGTAATACCGCTGCTGGTGTTAACCAACAACTTACAGATGCAGAGCTGATTGCAATTGTTGATACGGCTCACCACTTAGGGCGTAAAGTTACAGCCCATGCACACGGTACACAAGGTATAAAAGCGGCCTTAAAAGCCGGTGTGGATTCCATTGAGCATGGCTCTTACTTAGATAAAGAGGCAATAAAGTTATTTAAAAAAACGGGAGCTTATTTAGTACCGACGCTTTTAGCGGGTGCAACGGTCAGTGAAGAGGTGCTTACAAATCCAAATATGCCACCGGCAATAGCCGATAAAGTGCGTGAAGTAACTCCAAAAATGCAGGCTTCGTTTAAACTTGCACTGAAAAATAAGGTTAATATAGCCTTTGGAACAGACTCTGGGGTGTCGCGTCATGGGCTTAATGCTAACGAATTTAGTCTAATGGTAAACAATGGTATGAGCGAAGCCCAAGCTATTAAATCAGCAACCATACATGCAGCTAAACTGCTGGGGCAAAGCGCACTCATTGGCGACTTGAGTGTTGGTAAACAAGCAGATATTATCAGTGTGAATGGCTCACCGCTTAAAAATATCGACGTACTTAAAAACGTGCAATTTGTTATGAAAGCCGGGCAAGTTTATAAACAATAGGGAAGGTTATGAGCAGCAAAATAAAAGTGTCGTTGTTTAATCATTTGATTGACGCTGAGCGCCAGTTATTAGACCCAGAAGTTCGCCAATCTGAGCGCGCATTAGATGCTTTACTCGATGATGAATTTATCGAAATTGCTGCCAATGGCACTACATTTAATAAATACCAAGTACTAACTCGTTTACCTACCGAGGTTGTGCCACAGTTTTATAATCAGCATTTTAAGGGCCGAATGCTGAGCGATGATGTAGTGCAACTTAGTTACCAAGCTGCTTTTAGGCGCTCTGCTCGCGCTGAGTTTAATTATTCATTGCGTATGTCGCTTTGGCGTAAAAGTAATGAACAATGGAAAATGGTGTTTCACCAAGGAACGCCTTGTGCGCCGTTTTCAATTTCGATGGATGATGATTAAAAATCATATAACCGTTAAAATAACCTTATTAAACATTTGATTGGGCAATAACCTGTTGTTAATGCGTACCGACCCCACCATTAGTCGATTATTAATGCTGCGAAGCGGCGCTATTGCCGTGCAATTAATTGCGGTACTTAGCGTTTATTTTTTACTAGAACATCAAATTGCATTACTGCCTTTACTTATTGTTATTGCCGTTGAGGCTGTGTTTCAGCTTATTAGCCTATTTGCTTATCGTAATGTAAGTCGCGCAAAACCTTTGGGTATGTTGATGCAGTTAACTGCAGACGTATTATTTTTAACGGTTTTACTATCGCTAAGCGGCGGTGCAACTAATGCATTTGTTTCGCTGTTATTGCTCCCGATAATGATCGCTGCTGTTACGCTGCGAGAAAAAGGATTAGCTTATATTGCGGTATTAGCCATTGCCGCATACAGTTTGCTACTTATAAAGATGCCCGATCACAGTATGCATCAAATGAATATGAGTAGTCATTTTATTGGCATGTGGGTTAATTTTGTTTTAAGTGCCAGCGTAATTGCACTTGTTATTGGCGCAATGAGCAGGGCACTTAAAGAGCGAGAGCGAATTATTGCAAACGTGCGTGAAAAACAATTGCGTAATGAACAGCTTGTTACCCTTGATGGGGCCGCTGCACAAATCACCCATCAACTAGCGACCCCAATTGCAAATTTACAGCTATTGTTTGAAGAGTTATTAGAAGACCAACCAAACAACCCTATTGTAAAGCACATGCAAGCGCCGCTTACTCAGTGTAGTACGCAACTTAACGACTTTAGAAAACTCTCAGAGCAATTACGTCTTAAAAATTCACAAGAGCATACCACCGTAAAGCAACTGCAAACGCAAATTACAGATACGCTTTTACTGCAATACCCTGATCAGCACATTAAATGGATTACGCCACCTATTGCGGCAACGCTATTGAGTGATGCGATGTTATTGCCTGCTATTTTAAATTTATTGCAAAATGCTGCGCTCGCTAATCAAAAACAAGGCCAAACTCAATTAGAGCTGAGTTGGCAGCAAGATAACTTACATAGTGAGTGCGTTTACTTGTTAATTCGCGATTTTGGCCGTGGCTTTTCATCATCGCAATTAGCAGAGCTGGGTGGTCAACTTATGCCAAGCGATCAAGGAATGGGGCTTGCTGTGCTTTTATCAAACGTTACTTTTGAGCGTTTAAATGGCTCACTTACCTTGTTTAACCATGCAGATGGCGGCGCTGTCGCCAAAGTTAAACTTGCTATTGTAAACACTGAGAATAACGCCTCATGAAGTTACTTATAATTGAAGACGACATAAATTTAGCCAGCACACTGGCAAGGCGCTTAACTAAACAAGGCTTTATCTGCGAGGTGGCGCATAATCAAAGTGATGCGTTACTTACCGCGCGTAAACTATTGCCCGACTTTGTTTTATTAGACATGAAACTGGGCGACGATAACGGACTGACACTAATAAAGCCGCTGCGTAGTTTGCTCCCCCAAGCTCATATTGTTTTACTAACCGGGTTTGCAAGTATAGCAACCGCAGTAGAGGCAATGCGTTTAGGCGCAAACGATTACCTTACTAAGCCGGTTGATATGGCAACATTATTAAAAGCGCTTAACACCGATCCTGTGGCATCGGCATCGAATGTTATTGATGATGCGGTTATGTCGCCGGAGCGCTTAGAGTGGGAGCATATTCAACAAGTATTACACAGTAATAATGGCAATGTGTCGGTTACCGCGCGGCAACTTAATATGCATAGACGTACTTTGCAGCGCAAGTTACAAAAAAAGCCGGTGCAGCAGTAATTTATTACTTAATTTAAGGAAAGTGTTATGAGCGATGATGCAGTGACAATAATGCAAAATCAAAAAATTATATTATTTGATGCGCAATGTAAGCTGTGCAGCGCGTGGTGTAATTTTATTATTGCTCACGATAAAAATACTATTTTTAAATTATGCAGCGTGCAATCTTCAAAAGGAGAACTGTTGTTAACACACTTTGGTTTTTCAACCAGTGAATACGCTTCAATGGTGCTTGTTGAAAATGGTAAAGCATTTACACAAAGCCATGCTTTTTTTAATGTTGTTAAGCAGCTAGGTTACCCATACAAACTAGCAAACGTATTTAGTATTTTGCCAAATAGTTTTAATAATTGGCTATACGATAGGGTTGCTTTAAACCGCTATACGTTATTTGGTAAATATCAGTACTGCAGAATACCCAACCCAGATGATGCTAAACATTATTTATAAATTAGGCGTTAATACAATGCAGTAGCGTTAATACACTGCAGTATAAGTAGATGCTAGGTTTATAGGGTTGTGTTAAAATCGCCGCGTTTAATTTTAGCTAACGGTATAAAAGGCTTTTTTCATGGCAAACACAGCACATGCACTTCACATTTTGGTAAAGCACAAAGAGATTGCAGAAGATATTATTAAGCAATTAGGTAAAGGTGCAAAGTTTCAGACCTTAGCTAAAAAATACTCATCATGCCCATCGGGTAAAAAAGGCGGTGACTTAGGTGAATTTAGACGCGGACAAATGGTCCCTCAGTTTGATAAAATTGCATTTAAAGGCGCAATTTTAGAACCCCACCTAGTTAAAACAAAATTTGGCTGGCATGTAATTAAAGTACTTTATCGTACTTAGTTTATTTAAACTGTTTAATAATTGACGCGTCTTAGCAAGCGTCTATTTCATCACCTATCCTAAACTTACACTTTGACGAACTAAGAATTAGGATGGGTGTCATCTTAGTTTATTGCCTTAGGAACTTCAGCCACAGTTGTTACAAATCCTTCTGGATGGATAGGACACTTGGCCGGTGATTTATTAGGCTGTCTGCGTAAAAATAGGTGCCTGTCTTGCTTAATATCTACCACAGTTCGATAAGGTTGCATTTAAAGGCGAAATTTTAGAGCCCCACCTAGTTAAAACTAAATTTGGCTGGCATGTAATTAAAGTACTTTATCGTACTTAGTTTACTTTTAAGTAAAGAAGTAACCTTCGCTGTATAGAAAAAGGCTGCAATGTGCAGCTTTTTTTAGTTTTAGTTAGTTATTATTTTGCTAAATTAAAATCTATAGTCATTTCTAAGTCTTCATCAACTACCGCAATACCATTAACTACTTTAGGTGCATAACGCCATTTAGAAAGAGAGCGAATCGCTGCTTTATCAAAAATTTTCACAGGCTCAGCTTTAATCACTTTAATATTAACTGGCTTACCAGATGTATCTACATCAAAAGACATTGTCACACTACCTTCAATTTTTTCACGGACACTTTTAATTGGATACTCCGCAGGACTGGGCATTATCAGTGTAGAGTTAGGGCTATCAGGTAGATGTGTTGTCGAACATGCGGTTAAAAGAAACAGTGACGTCAATGTTGTAATTATATATTTCATGATAAATCCCTTTGTAGGTATTGTTATCGATTTGTTAGAGGTCGTTTCTATAATGACACCAAAAGAGATTCAAGGTAAATAATAAATTTGTCTTTTTTGAACTGATGAATATACAAGAAAGGCTGCAATGTGCAGCCTTTCTTAATTTTAAACTTTATTTGTGTATTAAGCGTTTTGCTTAGCTTCTTCTTCACTAATTTGTTTTAGTGCTTGAATGAATGAGTCGCTTGGTTGTCCGCCAGTAAGTGCATACTTATCGTTTATGATAAACGTAGGTACTGACGTAATACCCATCTGTTTAAAGTTGTCTTGCTCTTGGCGTACGTCTTGTACGTATTTGTCTGAATGTAGGATACCGCGCGCAGTTTCTTTATCAAGACCTACTTTTTCAACAACGTCGAGCAGTGCTTCTTCTTGATTTAAGTATTTTAAATCTGTGAAGTGCGCTTCAAAAAAGGCGAGTTTAAGCTTGGTTTGCTTACCTTCTTCACGTGCCCACATTAATAAACGATGCAAATCAAAGCTGTTGATCATGATGCGTTTGCCATCAAAATTAAAGGTAAACCCAGCACGCTGACCGGCTTCGAACATGTTTTTACGATTTTCGTCGCCTTGCTCTTCACTTAGGTTGTACTTTTGCATTAAGTGTTCGTTTAAGTCTTGACCTTCAATTGGCATATCTGGGTTTAGTTCAAAAGGATGCCACGTAATATCTGCGCTCATTTCGTCTTTAAGTTGCTCTAATGCAGTTTCTAGATTTTTATAACCCACTACACACCAAGGGCACATTACGTCTGAAACGATATCAATTTTAAAGTTTTTCATATTTATCCTTTTGAGGATTGCTTTGGTATAACAGGGGATATTGGGATGAACTGCACTTTATCAATACCAAACTAAAAAGAGCAGCTAAACAGCTGCTCTTGAAGGTATTCAGTTTTAAGCGTTAAGCCCAAATGGGTCGTCAATGCTATAACTTGGTAGTGTAAACCAATGAGGGCCGTTGTCGGTCATGTAAAAATGATCCTCTAAACGCACGCCAAATTCATCGGGTATAACTAACATTGGCTCGTTACTAAAGCACATGCCTGGGGCAAGTAGGGTTTTATCACCGCCAACTAAGTATGGCCATTCGTGAATATCTAGCCCAATGCCGTGCCCCGTTCGATGCGGGCAACCCGGTGTTTGGTACTGCGGGCCTAGCCCTTGCGCTGCTAAATAGTTACGTGCGCCCGCGTCAACGTCTTCGCACGTAGCACCAATTTTAGCTGCATTAAACGCGGCCATTTGCGCTGCTTTTTCATGATCCCAAAACATCCGTTGGCGCATTGTTGGTTCGCCAAATACATAGGTACGGGTTATATCTGATAAGTAATCGTGTACTTTACAGCCAGTATCAATTAGTACCATATCGCCTTTTTTAAGTATTTGGGCATCTTTAACACCGTGCGGGAAAGACGTTGCAACACCAAATAAAACAATACAAAAATAGTTACCTGGTGCACCTACTTTTTGGTGTGCTTGCTTAATAAAAGCTTCTACTTCGGTGGTGGTTATTCCCTCATAAAGCATACTTGCTGTGGCTTGATGTACGGCTAAGGTCATGTCCATCGCGCGTTGCATTAAGCTAAGTTCATGAACTGATTTATGCATGCGGCAATGCGCCGTTACAGGCTGTGCGTTTATGAGTGTTAAACCCGTTTGCGCTTTATTAATACCGTCGAATATAAAAAATTGTGCGCTTTCATCAATGCCAATGGTTGCGTTTTCATTAATGTTTAACTTTTTTAATACTTCGACAAAAAGTGCATAAGGATTTTCGTGCTCTTGCCACCCGTGAATAGGTCCATCTATAACTTTAAACCCGTTTAGTGAACCAATTTCGAAATAAGGCGCAATGTATTGTACTTCATCAAGGGCCGGTAGTATTGCGCCAACCATGCGCTCGCTCGCGTACCATTTCATGCCTGTAAAGTAGGTAAGGTTGGTGCCAGCGTTTAAATAAATTGCATCTATGTTGTTTGCTAGCATATACGCTTGCGCCTTGGCTATGCGCTCTAAATGTTCGTCAGCTGCGATAGGGGTTAGCGTTTGCATCATATTACTTAAGCTTGCCAGCGCTTGCTCGCTTGATTGTGTACCAATACCTATAGTGGTCATGTTTTTCTCCTTGGATTTTTAGCTAGTGTGATTAATACCAAGGTAAAATTCAATGTTATGCGATAAGAGGCTATTAGTTTAAAGCCTCTTAAAAAGGCATATTATTTTTTAGCGTACGGTAAACGCGTGAGTTTATTACTTGTGTGGTAGCTATCAAGCCCGGTTACTGCCACGGTTTCAATAGCCTGTAAATCTAAAAAGCCATCACTTTGAAGTGCTACTTCATCTAAATACACATCAGTGATTTCACCGATTACAAGCTCTGTACCATTAACGGCTAAATGTTGGTTTTCTATAAATTTAACCGAGTATTTTAAGCGGCTTTCTTTTACAAAAGGCGCTGCAAAGTCATTTAAGTATTCGGGCGTTAAACCTGTCGCTGTAAATTCTGACTCGCCTTTATTGTAGCGGGCTGATGTTTGATGAGCTTGCTTATAAATAGCTTTATTAACCTGATTAATGGTGTAACTACCGGTTTCGATTATGTTTTCGAACGTATGTCGAGGCACGCTATTTGGGCGCATTATCATGCCAACTAGTGGCGGGTGAGCGCCTAAATGAATAACAGAGCTAACAATGGCGAGATTAGTATTGCCTTGTTTGTCTTGCGTGCCAATTAAGTTGGCGCTTTTAAAACCCGAAAGCGAATTAATTAAATGAGTACGAGTGTGTTTTTCAAGTGCGTTTATGCGCTCTTTAGTAAAATGCATTAAAGGTCCTTACCACGGTATGGTTTCGCCTTGCCAATCTAAGTAGGCAGGCTCACCATTGAGTTCTAAATGAGGGTTATTAAAAGTAACTGTAAAAAGCTGCTTAGCTACAAATTCAGCTGTAAAGAGTTTTCCAGCGGGTACGTTTTTTTGAAATGGCTTTGAAAGCGCAGTATCAGTAGTCCCTGGGTGAAATAAAACGAGCTTGGTATTTTTAGCTCGGCGTGAAAGCTCAATCGCTGCGGTTTTAAATAGCATGTTAAGAGCAGCCTTAGAGGCGCGATACGTATACCAACCGCCTAATTTATTGTCGTTAATGCTGCCCACACGCGCACTGAGTGCTGTAATAGTACAGTGCGTTTTATGTGTTAAGAGCGGCAAAATACTCTGCAAGCAAAGTAGGGGAGTTAGGGTGTTTGAATTGAGAAGTTGGCTAAAATACTCAGCGTCTAAATCCTCCAGCTTTTTTTCGGGCATATGGGTTTCGTTGTGCAGTGTACCATTGAATATAATAACTTGTTGTATATCGGCATTTTGCTCTTTTAGGTAATTAGTAACGCGCGCTAAACTTTGTTTTGTGTAGTCAGTATGCAGGTGGACAACACTAGAGTCAGATTCAATACTTTTTGAACTAATACAAACAATCTGATGAGTAGGCGTGTTTATTTGTAAATGTTCTATATATGCATTTGCTATGGCACTGCTTGCGCCGAATAAAACAATAGTTTTCATTTATCACCTTTTGCTTTTAGTCCACATTGGCCGTTACTACACTGAGTATTTGGCATTAAAAAGCGACTGATGGGGTGCCTATACTTAGCAAATAACAGGTAACCGCAGTCAGCGAAAAAGCGAATTATTGGCAAGCGAAAAATTTTCAACCAGCTGTGTTTACCCACTATTTTCCATGCTTCGTACGTTACATCAAGCCCGTAAATCATTTCACCTGATTGCTTTTGGGCTTGCAGGTAGTTCATTGCTTTGTCTTTATCAATATACGGGTAGCGTTCACTAAAGTCGCTCGCGTTAAGATCTTCAAGCGTAATTAGATTTTTAGAGTCTGCGTGTTTTAGTTGCTGCATTTCGGTGCTGCAAAGAGGGCAGTTTCCATCGTAAAAAATGATCATGTAATTGCTTTGTGATTATTTTATATATACTTTTTTACGACAAGACATTGCAAATGGATCTATTAAATATCTCTTCATGATGATATTAATAGTGTCCTACGAAACAAAGGAGAATGAGAAATGAGTGAACAATATGCCGCCTTGCGAGGTAATGTAAATTTACTTGGGCAATTACTAGGACAAACTATTAAGGATGCTCAAGGCCAAGCTATTTTAGATAAAGTAGAAGAAATTCGAGCTTTATCTAAATCATCTCGCAGTGGTAATGAAGACGACAGACAAGCGCTAATAGACGTTTTACATGCGCTTAGTGATGAAGAGCTTTTGCCGGTTGCCCGTTCATTTAATCATTTTTTAAACCTTGCTAATGTAGCAGAACAATTTCATACCGTTTCGCGTTTTAATGACGTTGGCCTTGGTCAACAAAACCCTCTCACTCAAACATTAAAAACGTTAGTTACAAAAGCAGAACAAGGCCAGCTAGATAGTAATCATTTGGCCGAAACACTCTCAAAACTCCACATAAACTTAGTATTAACCGCCCACCCAACCGAGGTGACGCGCCGTACTATTATTAACAAACATGTTGAACTAAGTGATTGCTTAGCGTCATTAGAGCGAAAAGATAACTTACCGCTAGAGCGAGACGCTATTTTAAATCGTATTGAACAGCTTATTAGCCAGGCTTGGCATACCGACGACATTCGTCGCTCTCGCCCAACGCCAGTTGATGAAGCTAAATGGGGTTATGCGGTAATCGAAAACAGTCTTTGGCACGCTGTTCCGCGCTTTTTACGTGAATTTTCAGCCAATGTTAAAGAGCAATTAAGTTTAGAGCTACCAAAAGATTACAGCCCGATTGAGTTCACATCTTGGATGGGTGGAGACCGTGATGGAAATCCATTCGTAACATCGCAGGTTACAGCAGAGGTGCTTGACCACGGTCGTTGGATGGCGCTTAACTTATATATTCAAGATTTAAAAACGTTATGCGCTGAACTCTCTATGTCAGACGCCAGTGATGAGCTTATTGAGTTGGCAGGTCAAGACTTTGAACCATACAGAGCGGTGATCAAAAAGCTTAAAAACCAAGTTGCAGAGACCGTGGCTCACCTGGGCGCTAAAATTAAAAATAAGCGTAGCGATTCACAAGATTTAATTACCGATATTAATCAGCTTAAGCACCCTGTAGAGGTTTGCTACCGCTCGTTATTAAAGTGTAATATGAAAGTAGTTGCTGATGGCTTATTGCTTGATTTACTGTACCGTATTAATAGCTTTGGCTTGCGTTTAGCTAAACTCGATGTGCGCCAAGACTCGTCTCGTCACAGCGATGTTTTTTCTGAGCTGACTCGTTATTTAGGTTTAGGCGACTACAATCAATGGCAAGAGCAAGATAAACAAGCTTTTTTACTTACTGAGCTTAACTCTCGCAGACCGCTTATTCCAAAACATTGGCAACCAAGCCCTGATGTTCAAGAAGTGCTAGACACCTTTGACGTTATTGCTAAGCAAGACGAACAAACATTTGGCTTGTATATTATTTCGATGGCGCGAACAGCATCAGACATTTTAGCAGTACAATTATTGCTAAAAGAAAGCGGCTGTAGCTTTGATTTACCAGTAGCACCCTTGTTTGAAACACTCGACGATTTAAACGCAGGCAGTGATGTAATTACTACATTACTTGATAATGTTTGGTATCGCGGGCACATTAAAAACACCCAAAATGTAATGATTGGTTACTCTGATTCTGCTAAAGATGCCGGCATGATGGCAGCAGGTTGGGCGCAGTACGAAGCAATGGATAAACTAGTACAACTTGCTGATGAGCGTGGTATTGAACTTATTTTATTCCACGGACGTGGTGGCACAGTAGGGCGTGGTGGCGCACCTGCTGCACAAGCGCTGCATTCACAACCGCCAGGCTCTTTAAAAGGTGGTTTGCGTGTAACCGAGCAAGGCGAGATGATTCGCTTTAAATTTGGTTTACCTGATGTAGCACTGCAAAGCTTAAATATTTACGCAGGCGCAGTGCTGCAAAGTAACTTATTACCGCCGCCGGAACCAAAACCGCAGTGGCGCGAAGTAATGAAGCTAATAAGTGAGGAGTCGTGTGAACACTACCGTAATGTTGTTCGCCACGATGAAAACTTTGTACCTTACTTTAGAATGGCAACGCCTGAGCTTGAACTTTCTAAGTTGCCGCTTGGCTCGCGTCCTGCAAAACGTAATCCTAATGGTGGCGTTGAAAGCCTGCGTGCTATTCCATGGATTTTTGCGTGGAGCCAAAACCGTTTAATGCTTCCTGCATGGTTAGGTGCGTTAACTGGCTTAAAAGCTGCGCTTAATAAGTACGGCGCAGAAACACTCAACGAAATGAGCCTACAGTGGCCATTCTTTAGATCGCGCCTAGAAATGCTAGAAATGGTATTTAGTAAAGCCGATTGCTGGTTGAGTGAGCATTACGATAATGCGCTGGTGGAAGATATGTACAAACCATTGGGTGTAACACTTCGTAAAGAGCTTCAAGAAGCGATTAGCTTGGTGCAATCACTTAGCCCACAAAAAAGCCTACTCGCCGAACAACCTTGGATTAAGGAGTCGATTAGTTTACGTAATCCGTACACCGATCCACTTAACCTATTACAAGTTGAGCTTTTACGCCGTGCTCGCTCAGAGGAAAAACGAAACGAAGGTGACATTGATAATGCGTTAATGATCACGATGACAGGTATAGCTGCAGGTATGCGTAATACCGGCTAACGTGCTATTTGTTAGGTATACCAATTAATTATTTTGTTAGGTATACCAGTTAAAATTAAAGGGAGCACGCGATGTGCTCCCTTTTTTTGCGTTAAATAGGCTGGTATTTAACACCCTAACCTTTTAAACTACTTAGCCATTGAATAATTAAAAAATATTATGGCTTCAGCAACTTTTACTGTACAGCAAGATACAGCACTTACAAATTCGCACTTCACATTAAGCGTAGCGCAAACAGCGTCATTACGTAGTCAATTAAAATCACAACGTGGCATATTAAATTCTAATAATATTAAAGCGTTATGCACGCAACTCAATGTGTCTGATGATGTATTACTACAAGGTTTAGTACCTTTAGCTTCTGAGTATGCCGTTGCACCAGTGTCAGATTTTCATGTAGGCGCAATTGTTAAAGCGCTTGATGAAAAGGGTGAGGTAAACTTTTACTTTGGTGCAAATGTAGAGTTTGATCATCAAGCATTGAGTTTAGTGGTTCATGCAGAGCAATCGGCTATAAATAACGCATGGTTAAACGGCGCTAAAAAAATAGTTAAAATTGCGATTAGCGATGCGCCTTGTGGGTATTGTCGCCAGTTTATGAACGAACTAGCTGATGCGAAAGAGTTTGATATTTTACTTCCTGATCAGCAATTTAAACTTGCTGAATTACTGCCGCATTCATTTGGACCTACCGATTTAGGTAACGAATTTAGCTTATTTAACCCAAAACCACAGCAAGGTAATTTTAGCGCTGAAGACCTTGATGAAACCCTTGCGCGTTTTGCACTTAATGCGTATGTGCCTTACAGCCACAACTTTAGCGCCGTAAAAATAAGTACATTTAGTGATGGTGATTTTTACGGAAGTTACGCCGAAAATGCAGCTTACAGTCCAAGTTTATCGCCACTACAAAGTGCACTAAGTCAGTTCTTTTTAGCTGGGCTTAGCTTTAACGAAAGTACGGTGAAGGGAATAACATTGCTCGAAACAGCGGGTCGTGAAAACCAGTCGCAAGTGGCAAAAGCTGTACTTGCCAGTTTTACGCATTTACCAGCACTTAAAGTAATTAGCGCACCACTTAAATAGTGGCTTGCATACAATAAAGCACAGCCGGCGCTGTGCTTTGTTAAAGCGAGCCATTCTATCGAATTAACTCACTCACTGACTACTATAACCTGTATTAATCAAGTAATACTTTAGCTGCTTCTAATACTACTGCTACAGATTTACGCTCAATTTCACCGTGGTCTACATTTGGTATTTCTTGGCGAGTACGGTTAACAAGTACGCCTGCTACACATGCTGCTTGTAATCCAAGGGCTGCACACATAGTAAATAATGTTGCCGATTCCATTTCGTAGTTCATCACGCCCAATTTTTGCCACTCTTCGCAGCTACCTTGTAGTGATTTAGGAACGTAACCAGAGTGCGTATCGTAACGCTCTTGCCCTGGGTAGAATGTATCGCTTGATGCAGTAATACCAATATGAAAATCGATATTTAGGTTTTTACATGCTTGTACCATAGCTTGTGTTGCATAAAAGTCAGATACAGCAGGGTAGCTAAGTGGTGCAAAATGTTGGCTAGCTCCATCTAAACGTACAGACGCTTGGCTAATTAAAATTTCGCCTTCGTTAATGTGTGGCTGAATTGCACCGGTTGTACCAATACGTAAAAATTTACGCACGCCAAGTTGTGCTAATTCTTCTACTGCAATCGACGTAGATGGACCACCAATACCTGTAGAACATATAACCACAGAGTGGCCGTTTAATTGACCTAAATAAACATGAAACTCGCGAGTTTGAGCAAGGCAGGTTGGGTTGTCTAGGAATTGTGAAATACGTGCTGCACGATCTGGATCGCCCGGTACAATCGCAAGTTTTGCACCTTTAAGATCGTCAATACATAGTCCTAAGTGAAATACCTTTTCCATAGCTAAGCCTTTTATAATAATTTGTTGTCAATCTAGCATGATTGCTAGAAACGTTTACCAAGTACAGGACGATTGTCCGTTTTATCTTAACTCTTCCAATAAAGCCTTAATAATTTTAAGGGCTAATTTGATTTATTCACCAACTATGAATATTCACTCAAGTACTTATATACGTAGCCTTGTTACGCTGTTGACATGTTCAAGCAGACATAATAAGTATCACTCAAGCGCGTAACTACGATTAAATGGATGATTACAAAGTTTCATTAATATCAAATAAATTCAATGGCTTAAATTTGTAGTGAACACGTAAAAACCAACGTGTTTACTTATATTAAGCACTGACTTATTTAGCAAAGTGGCATTTATTTGAAGTTTAGGCATTTTTAGTGATTTTGCATAACTAATCAAAAGTAATTAGCTACGTACAGAATAAAAACCGAAGGAGTTTATTATGAGCACACAATTTGAAGCATTTAAAAACAAAGTTGAGCACTGTTTGTGCGCACCGGGCGATGGCGTATACACAGTAAATACTGCAAAAGAGCGCAAAGCCGCGCTGCGTAATAAACTTTACGGACAAACTGAAAACGTTGATAATTTGTGGCGCGAGTCTTTAAACGAATTACCAAACTCACCACATAAAGCCGTTATGTTAGGTATTAGTTCAGACTGTGGCGGTGGGATATTACGCGGCGCAAACTGGGGACCGTTGTTTGTGCGCTCAGCATTAATTGACCAGCAACCGCAGTGTCATTCGTTTGACTTAGGAGATGTACGTGTGATCCCACATTTACTTCATGACAAATACCTAAATGATGCAACCATTTCTAATTGCCAAAAAGCCTTATATGGTGATGAAGATAACGACTATTACGTAAGCCCGTTATCAATCACTGAAGATGTGTGCGACAGTTTTTACGCAACGTTTAAAGATAAAGGATTATTTGGTATTGGTGGCGATCACTCAATTAGTTACCCACTTACTAAAGCGTACTTAAAAGCAAAACGTGAACAAGGTAAGCGCACGGCTATTATTCACTTTGACGCGCATACTGATTTACTTGTGGAGCGCTTAGGTATTGATTTATGTTTTGGCTCGTGGTGTACACATATATTAGAGTTTTTACCGGCGCCGCATCATTTAATACAATTTGGTATACGCTCAAGTGGCAAGCCTAAAGCGCATTGGGAAAATACTTTTGGTGTTAAACAGCACTGGGCACATGAAATCATTGAACGCGGCGCAGCAGCGGTTGCTGCCGACGCTATTGCACAGTTAAAAGCCGATAACGTTGATGAAATATACGTAAGCTTTGATATTGATGCACTTGATGCTGAATTTGCATCCGCCACAGGTACGCCAGAGCATCACGGTTTAACGCCTCAGCATGCGCTTGATATTTTATCAGCCATTGCGGATGAGTTTCCTATTACGGGTGCAGATATGATGGAGATAGCGCCATTTACCGACAGCTCTTTAGTTGGTCAATCAAGCTCTGAGACGACACTTAGAGAAGGCGCTAAAATTTCAGCCTTTTTAATTAGTGCAATGAACAAGTAAGCTGTAGAAGCTATAAATACTAGCACTATCAGCGTATAAGTGTGCATCACATGACTAAAAACTAGCAGTTCATAAAGCCTCAGCTATATTTATTAAATACATATAATGAGTTAGTTGAGGCCTCGCTAGATGAAATTGTTGATCTTTTTATTGTTCATTAGCTGTATTAAAGTTGATGCAGCTGAAATTACAATAGTAACGGAAGTATTTCCGGACTTTCAGTATATTAATGAAGATAACAAACTCGTTGGCCGCTCTGTCGAAAAAGTTCATAAAGCGCTAGAAGGTACAGGTATAAACTACACTATGTTGGCGCATAGTTGGGCCATATCCTACAATGCAGCTCTACGCGATAAAAACACCTGTATATTTTCGATTGTTCGATTACCTAATAGAGAAAGTAAGTTTAACTGGGTAGGCGAACTGGAAAGCTTTGACTCTGCCATTTATGGTCTAAAATCCAGAGGTATAAAGTTAAACACTCTCAATGATGCTAAAAAATACAAAATAGCAGTACTGCGTGATAACTTTAGTCATCATTATTTGCTTGAAAGGGGCTTTAGTGAAAGCAAGCATTTATTACTCATCGATAGCCTAGATAAAATAGATAAACTCATAAGCACTCGTCACCATATACTTGATTTTGTTATCCTCAACAAAAAGCAATTTAACTATCGAGTTAAAACAGAACCTAAGCTTGAGTTACTAGAACCATTACTTGATTTAAATACAACTCAGTCTCCGTTATTTTTTGCCTGTAATATAAATATGGATCCGGCTTTAGTTTCTCAATTAAAAGTTGCCTTTAATAAAATTTAAGCACTTTAAACTCACTGTTTTACCCCTTAAATAATTGAAAATTAATAGCTTAAATATATTTCGTAAATATAAATTGCTGCGTTTAAAAAACCGATTATAATCCAGCTGCTTTTTGTTTAAAAAAGCGCTAACTTATTGGAGCGTTAAATGGGTGATTTAATCGGGATTAGCTTATTGATCTTGATCAGTGCGTTGTTTGCTATGTCAGAAATAGCAATTGCAGCGTCGCGTAAAATAAAACTGCGAGTAATGGCAGATGAAGGAAATATAAAAGCAGCAGCGGTATTAAAGCTACAAGAAAATCCAGGGGCTTTTTTTGCCATGATCCAAATAGCACTCAACGCGATTGCGATATTGGGTGGTATTGTGGGCGAGCAGGCTTTATCGCCTTATGTTGAAAGTGTTTTAGTGCTTTTTTATCAAGGTGCACACTTAGAAAAAATTAGCTTTTTATTCTCATTTTTTACTATTACATCTCTGTTTATCTTGTTCGCCGATTTAATGCCAAAGCGTTTAGCGATGATCATGCCAGAAGCTGTCGCTGTTAGAGTCGTTACAATAATGCGCTGGGTAACCTTTGCCTTAACTCCGCTAGTGATGTTTTTTAATGGGGTAACGAACTTTGTGCTGCGCTTATTTAAAGTGCCTGCTGAGCGAGAAGACAACGTTACAACTGAGGACATTGTTGCCATGATGGAAGCGGGTGCTGCATATGGTAGTTTGCAAAAGCAAGAGTATGAACTCATTGGTAATGTGTTTGACCTAGAAGCGCGGTTTTTATCAAGCGTAATGACGCCACGCGACCAAATTGTCTATTTTGATTTAAACGAATCTAGCCATGATATTGCGACCAAAATTATTGACCACCCTCATAATCACTTTTTAGTGGTGTCAGGAAATTTAGATAAATTGCATGGCTCTGTTGAATCTAAAGATATTTTACGACAAGTACTAAAAGGCGAAGCCGCCAATATAAACGATGAGCTGATTGATAAAGATGTTTTTTACTTACCGGAAACATTAAGCCTATCAGAAGCCTTAAATGCGTTTAAAAGCGCAGCAAAGCCATTTGCTGTTGTCGTAAACGAATACGCGCTTTCGGTAGGTATTGTAACGGTAAAAGACTTAATGAAAGGGTTTATGGGTGATTTAATTACTCATCAAGGTGATGAATTAATTATAGAGCGCGATAAAAATTCATGGCTTGTAGATGGGTTAACTCCAATTACCGATTTAGCAAAGGTACTTGATATAGAAGAATTTCCAGATCAGATGCACTATGAAACTGTCGCTGGATTTTTAATTTACAGTATGAAGCGAATCCCTAAACGTGCAGAGCATTTAACTTTTTCAGGCTTTAAGTTTGAAGTTGTTGATGTAGAGGGCATTAGGGTAGAGCAGTTGTTAGTTTCAAGAGTTATTAATCCACAGAACGACAACCCCCTTTAAAAAAGTAAGATAGTCGTTTATATAAATAGCCAAGCTGTTTTTGCTTGGCTTTTTTATGCCTATTTAAAAGTTTCGTTCCTAAAATGAGTGATTATTTCAACCTGTTTAATTGCTTTATTTTCAAACAGCTCTGATTCTATTTTCATCAAATTAACATTAAATGCTACCTAAGGCGTATATTGTACTCAATAGTGTAAGTTTGTGTAAATTTCTCCTTATTAAGATTCATTATCAGCGCATTTTAATTTAGAATGATCGTTCACTCTAAACTAAAAGGTATTTAACATGCAGCGTTCCCGCATCGCTTTATTTGTATTGTCAGCCCTCGTCGGTTCTGTTGCTTTAACTGGTTGTGATCAGGCTGCTGAGCAGTCACAAGCTTCAGCTCCTAAAGCTGTCCCAGTGGGTGTAATTACAGTAAAAAGCCAAGCGCTTACTCTCAAAAAAGAACTTCCTGGTCGCATTAGTGCATTTCAAATTGCTGAAATTCGTCCACAAGTAAGTGGTATTGTGCAATCTCGTTTATTTGTTGAAGGTAATGAGGTTAAACAAGGCCAAGCACTGTATCAAATAGACCCTGCTACATTTGAAGCAGACTTAGCAGCAAGTGAAGCAAGCGTAGCGCGCGCAGAGGCAAGCATTGCCAGCTCTAAATCAAAAGCATCGCGTTATAAAGAGCTTTTAAAAATTAAAGCCGTGAGCCAACAAGATTTTGATGAAGCAGATGCCGCATACAAGCAAGCTAATGCTGAATTATTAACAGCTAAAGCGCAGTTAAAATCAGCGCAAATTAATCTCGATTACAGCCACGTCTCTTCTCCTATTAGTGGTCAAATTAGTAAATCAAGCGTAACAGTGGGTGCACTCGTAAGTGCCAATCAAAGTACAGCACTTGCTACAGTAACTCAGCTTGATCCAATTTATATCGATTTAACACAATCAAGTAATGAGCTTACCCAACTTAAAAAAGCAATATCATCAGGTGCTCTAACTGTCGATTCGGCTAGCCAAACTGACGTTGAACTTATTATGGAAGATGGCTCTATTTATCCTCATAAAGGCACATTGCAGTTTTCTGAAGTGACCGTTGATCCAAGTACTGGCTCAGTAACACTGCGTGCTAAATTTTCAAACCCAGAAAAATTATTACTGCCTGGCATGTATGCTCGAGCTTCTATTGTGGAAGGTGTTAAGGCGGGTGCTATTTTAGCTCCGCAACGTGGCGTTAGCCGTAATTCAAAAGGCGAACCAACAGCAATGGTTGTCAGTAAAGACAACACAGTAGAAAGCCGCGTATTGAAAGTAGATAGAACTATTGGTTCTGATTGGCTTGTTACTGATGGCCTGAGTGATGGCGATAAGTTAATAGTAGAAGGTTTACAAAAAATCCGCCCTGGTGCACCTGTGAACCCATCTGAAATTCAATCGTCTGCTAAAGCCGATCAAGCGCAATAACGGAGAGTTTTAATGTCACGATTTTTTATCGATAGACCGATATTTGCTTGGGTACTCGCTATTGTAGTGATGCTTGCAGGTATTTTGGCGATTAGGAGTTTACCTATTTCGCAGTATCCTTCAATTGCACCACCTGCAGTGAGTATTACTGCAACGTACCCTGGTGCATCTGCACGAACACTTGAAGATACGGTAACGCAAGTTATTGAGCAAAAAATGAAAGGGCTTGATGGCTTGCTTTATATGTCATCTACGTCTGAGTCGAGTGGTTCTGCTACGCTTACACTTTCGTTTAGCGCTGAAACTGACCCTGATATTGCACAAGTTCAAGTGCAAAATAAACTAGCTACAGCAACTCCACTATTACCAGAAGCCGTACAAAGGCAAGGTGTGGTAGTTGCAAAATCAGCGCGTAACTTTTTAATGGTTTATGCTTTTGTGTCTAAAGATGGCAGCATGACTAATATTGATATTGGCGATTATGTTTCATCAAACGTGCAAGACATTGTCTCGCGTGTTGAAGGCGTAGGTGAAGTACAGCTGTTTGGTTCTCAGTACGCGATGCGTATTTGGTTAGACCCTGCAAAGTTACAAAATTATAAGCTTACACCTGCTGATATTAGTGCATCAATTAGTGCGCAAAATGCACAAGTATCTGCCGGTCAACTTGGCGGTATGCCTGCCGTTGATGGTCAGCAACTTAATGCAACAGTAACGGCGCAAAGCCGATTACAAACGCCAGAGCAATTTAAACAAATATTAGTTAAAACCAATCCAGATGGCTCTTTTGTACGTCTAGAGGACGTTGCTAAAGTAGAGCTTGGCGGTGAAAGCTACCGCGTTGTTGCTCGTTACGATGGGCAACCTGCATCAGGTTTAGGTATTAAGTTAGCCAGTGGCGCTAACGCACTTGATACCGCAGAGGGCGTTAAAAAAGCAATTGAAGAGCTAAAACCGTTTTTCCCTGAAGGGTTAGATGCCGTAATACCTTACGATACAACACCGTTCGTATCGTTATCTATCGAAAAAGTTATTCATACATTAATTGAAGCTGTTGTACTTGTTTTTGTAGTTATGTATTTGTTCCTACAAAACTTTAGGGCAACACTTATTCCAACTATTGCCGTACCTGTGGTTTTACTAGGTACATTTGGTATTTTATACACCTTTGGTTATTCAATAAATACGCTGACAATGTTTGCGATGGTACTTGCCATAGGCTTATTGGTAGATGATGCAATTGTTGTTGTAGAAAATGTTGAGCGTTTAATGACCGAGGAAAAACTCTCGGCACTTGAAGCTACACGTAAATCTATGGATGAAATTAAAGGCGCGCTGGTAGGTATTGCTATGGTGCTTTCTGCGGTATTTATTCCAATGGCATTCTTTAGTGGCTCTACCGGTATAATTTATCGTCAGTTTTCTATAACACTCGTATCGGCGATGGGGTTATCTGTTTTGGTGGCTCTTATTTTAACGCCAGCATTGTGTGCAACGCTTTTAAAACCAAGCCATGTACATACCAATGACACGTTGTTTGGCCGATTTTTTACAGGCTTTAACCGTGGTTTTGATAAAACAAATTCAGGTGCACAAAGCTTTGTAGGTCGCATGCTTACTCACTCTAAACGTTACTTACTTATTTATGGCGTGATTGTGGGCGGTATGGTTTATGTATTTTCAAGCTTGCCAACGGCATTTTTGCCTGACGAAGACCAAGGTATTTTGTTTAACCAAGTGTCATTACCAGCGGGTTCTACAACACAACAAACACTTGAGGTTGTTAAAAAGGTAGAAAACCACTTTTTAAACGATCAATCTGAAGCAGTAAACGGTATTTTTACCGTGACTGGTTTTAGTTTTGCAGGTTCTGGCCAAAACTCAGCAATTGCCTTTGTAAATCTTAAACATTGGGATGAGCGTCAGCGTGACGAGTTATCTGTTCAAGGTGTTGCAGGTAAAGCGATGGGCTACTTTTCAACGATAAAAGAAGCATTTGTTTTTGCCTTTCCGCCACCTGCAATTGTTGAACTGGGGACTGCTAATGGCTTCAATATTTTCTTACAAGACCGTGTAGGCCTTGGCCATGACGCACTTTTAGCTGCACGAAATCAGTTATTAGGTTTAGCAAGCCAAAGTCCAATTTTAGCGGGCGTGCGTCCAAATGGACAAGAAGATATGCCAGAGCTACAACTTGATACAGACCTTGCAAAAGCCGAAGCGCTTGGCGTGTCGCAAAACGATATTAACAGTACACTTTCAACAGCATGGGGTAGTAGTTATGTAAATGACTTTATTGACCGTGGTCGAGTGAAAAAAGTGTATATGCAAGGTGATGCACAATCTCGCATGGTGCCTGAGGATCTAAATAAGTGGTATGTGCGCAATGATAATGGCGATATGGTGCCGTTTTCAGCGTTTGCTAGTGCCTACTGGACGTATGGTTCGCCACGTTTAGAGCGTTACAATGGTTTTTCAGCAATGGAAATTCAAGGTAGTGCAGCGCCGGGTTACAGTACAGGCCAAGCAATGGATGAAATGGAGCGTTTAGTTAAACAGCTGCCTAATGGTATTTCGTCTGAGTGGACCGGTATTTCATTCCAAGAGCGCTCAAGTAGTGGTCAAGCACCTTTACTATATGGCTTATCGCTATTGTTTGTATTTTTATGTTTAGCTGCACTTTATGAAAGTTGGTCGGTACCGTTTGCGGTAATGATGATTGTGCCACTGGGTATATTTGGTGCAATTATGGCAGCGCTAGGCGGTGGCTTATCTAACGATATTTACTTGCAGGTAGGCTTGTTGACCACCATTGGTTTGGCATCTAAAAATGCGATACTGATTGTAGAGTTTGCGATTCATAAAATGGATGATGGGCTTGGCTTAGTTGATGCGGCTATTGCAGCTGTACGCTTACGTTTACGTCCAATACTTATGACTTCGATGGCCTTTATTTGTGGTGTTTTACCGCTTGCTATTGCCTCAAGTGCGGGTTCTGGTGCGCAAAATGCGTTAGGTATTTCGATTATTGGCGGCACACTCGCATCATCAATATTAGTTGTTGTATTTGTACCGTTGTTCTTTGTGTTAGTTCGCCGTGTATTCCCTGGTAAAACTAACGAGACAACAAAGGAGAGCGCAGAATGAGCATTAAAACATTCAGCCTAAGTGCAATTGCTTTATTGGTGCTAAGTGGTTGTCAATTAGCGCCAGAGCAAAAAGACCTTGCTCTACCAGTATCTGATGCTTATGCATCAGGTACTGAGCAAAGCGCTGCGCAGCAATTAAATTGGCAGCAGTTTTTTAATGATGAAAAGCTACAAACCTTAATTACGCAAAGCCTTGAGCACAATAAAGACATGCAAATTGCAGTGCTTAATGTGCAGCGTGTTCGTGGTTTGTATCAAATCGAAGATTCTGCTTTGTATCCGTCGCTTGATTTAAATGCTTCTGGTACGCGCCAGCGTTTACCGGCTGATTTGTCGGGTACTGGCGATGCAGCTATTAGCTCGCAATACAGTGCAACAGTGGGCATTACGTCTTACGAGTTAGATATTTGGGGCAAAGTACGCAATCAATCAGCGCAAGCACTCCAAAATTTATACTCTACAGAGCTTAGCCAATACAGTACGCAGGTGTCTTTAATTTCAGAGTTGGCAAATGCGTGGCTTAGTTACGCGACGGACTTACAACTGCTAGAGCTTGCAAAAGAAACGCTCACCTCTCAGCAAGAGTCATTATCGCTTACGCAAAAAAGTTTTGATTTAGGTGCAACGTCTTCAATTACCCTTGAGCAGCTTAGAAGTACAGTTGCTACAGCAAAAGTAGACATAGCAACGTACAAACGTTTGTTAAAGCGTGATAAAAGTGCCCTAGATTTATTAGTGGGTAAATCTGTTTCAGCTGATTTACTGCCTAATAAAGACCTGACTAACTTGATCAGTATGCCAGAAGTACCCGTTGGTTTACCGTCTGACTTGCTATCACAGCGCCCTGATATTAAAGCCGCTGAGCATTTAATGCTTGCTGCTAATGCCAATATTGGTATTGCTCGTGCGGCGTTTTATCCAAGCATAAGCTTAACAGCCAATGCGGGGTCAGCTTCAAGTGACTTAAGTGGCTTGTTTGATTCAGGCTCTGGGACATGGAGTTTTGTGCCGACAATTAGCTTACCTATTTTTAATATGGGACGTAACCAAGCAAATCTCGATGTAGCAAAAGCAGATCAAGAAATTGCAGTGGCAACGTATCAGCAAAAAATTCAAAATGCGTTTCGCGAAGTTGCCGATGCACTTGCTGATAGAGAAGGTTACCAAGAGCAATTAAGTGCCCTTGATATGCTTATAAGTAGTCGACAAATCACGTTTGATTTATCAAAAATGCGTTACGAAAAAGGCGCAGATAGCTACTTGCAAGTACTTGATGCTCAGCGTACGTGGTACGGCGCACAACAGCAGTTAATTGCGGGTCAGCAAGCGTATCTTGCGAGTCAAATTAACTTGTACAAAGCGCTTGGTGGCGGATGGAATGTAGCCAGTGAAACAACTCAGGAAGAGAAATAATATTTGCGGCTTTTAAAGCCGCATTACATATCTATATGGCGAGACTATTTATAGCTCTTGCTTTACTGAGTTTATGACTTGGTAGTGGAGTTGAACATGAAGCCTAAAGCAAAAAGGCAAACAGATCCCGCGATAGCACTTGCTAGGCGAGAGCAAATTTTAACAGCTGCTGCAGAGTGTTTTCGCCGTAAAGGTTACCACGGTGCAGGTATGGCAGAAATATCTAAAACGGCAGGGATGAGTGCAGGGCATATTTATAATTACTTTGAGAGCAAAGAAGCGATTATAGAAAGCATTATTGAAAAAGATATGGAAGAAATGTTCTCTATCTTTCAAAAGTTTGAAGATCACCCTGGTGATGTTTTGGCGGCTCTTTTAGATGGCTTAAATATTGGCGTGCAAAGACATATGGATACAGGCTCGTGTGTTATCGATTTAGATATGATGGCAGAAGCGGGTCGTAATATTAAAGTCGCTACTCTTTTGCGTGAAACCGATATTCAAGCAAGAGGGCGCATGAGGCAGCTTTTAACAAGCGAGCGAAGTGCGCTCAAAGACATTGATGAGCGTGAACTTGAAAGCCGAATTAATGTTATTTTTTCGATGATGGCAGGGTTATTACTTAGAAAGTTACTCTACCCTGAGCTAACCGAAGAAACGGTACTCATAGCGCTTCGCCCTGCGATGAAAACATTACTGATGCCATTTGATAAAGCGCAGTAACGCTCAAAATAGATAACTAAAAAGTAAGCTAGCCAATATTTTGGCTAGCTTTTTTATTTATACTATTTAAAAACGCTCGATTGACCACTGAAGTGCAACAATTGCGATAGCAACGGAGCCCATTGGCATTACCCACTTTTTATACCAAGTGTAGTGTCGTACATAAATGAGTATTGGTAAGGCTATCAGTAATATACTAAGTTGACCGATTTCGACGCCTAAATTAAACGCCAAAATACTGAGCAGTTGATAGTCGCTCGACAGGCCAAGCTCGCCAAGTACGCTCGCAAATCCCATCCCATGTAGTAAACCAAAAGCAAAAGTAAGCCAACCTAAACGAAGTACCAACGGCCACACATTATTTAATGCTGCAAATAAAACAGATATAGCAATTCCAAGCTCTACCCAGCGACTATTTGGTGATACAAGGTTCATAGCGGTGGCGGTAAGCGTAATAGAGTGCGCAAGCGTAAACGCGGTTACTATCCATGCTGTGTGTTTAATAATGTGTTTTTTAGAGCTAATACCTTGCCATGCTTTATCGCTGCGTTTTAAAACACAGGTAAGTAACAAAGCGATTAAAAATAAAATATGATCAATACCAATCCAAATATGTAAAACACCCTGGTACACGTATTGATTAAAGGTACTTAAATAACTTGTTTGCTCAAAGCTGAACGTCTGTTGTGCCTCAATGATATTAAATACACGAGATACACCGTTAATATTTACGATGGATTTATGGTTAGCATCAGTTTTGAAAAAAGCGGAATAGGAAAAGGTGATTGCTTCATTATCATCACAGCTAAACTGCAGCGGAATTACCAAATAAGGTTGGTTAAAATGGTTATCTAGCTGATAGATACCTTCACTTTTTAAAGGGCATATTTGCGCGCTTTGCGTGATATTTAAACTTTCTTTAATGAAGTTATTTATTGAGCTGCGTTTTGCTTTTATTTCTGTCCACGAAATTTGGCCGTTTTTATCTAAATCCAGAGGCACTGCGTGCTCTAAGTCGGCAATATTTATTTGCCAGGTACCCGTGTATAGATTTTTGCTGGTGTCGTTATTGTTCTCGCTATTTAAGGTTATATAACTTGTACTTAGTTGATGGGCAAAGCTGTAAGTTGAAAAAATGCACAGCATTAAAGTGAGTATAAATAGATAAGGCGTTTTCATAGTGTATCTCGTTGCATCGCTTTTGCTTGAATAAGTAATTGCTCATCGGTGCTCATTTTAGCCTGCTGCCAATTAATATGAGCCCAGTAAAGTGCTTTTTCGCGATTTGGTTGTACATCAAGGTAATATTTAGCTAAGTCACTTGCATGAAAAGAATCTTTACGAAGCTCTCGTAGCGTAACTCTTTGCGCCATTGTATTTTGCCATTTTTTATCGCGTTTATTCAGTTTTTTTTCTGCGATTGAAAGTCTTAGCAAAATAGCGTCCTCTAAATTACCTTTATCAGGAAGCAGTACGCTTAATGTATTTAATACTTGTTGTGGTTGGTTTAGAGCAATTTGAATATCGGCCCATAAAACAATTAGGCTCACAGGGGCTTGAACTAAATCTACACTTTGTAAGTGAGACAATGCTTGTTTGTAGTTATTTAAACGATAGCTCATTTCACTTAAAACATGGTTTGTAGCTAGGCTAGTTTGATTATTATTTATAATTTTTACTAATGCTTGGTAGCTGTCTAAAACGCTTTCATGTTGGCTTTGTACATCAAGTACACAGGTGCTAGCAGTAATAGTGCTTACGTGCCCAATTAAAGCGACACAGTGTTTTTTTGCTTGTGCAAACTTACCTTGAGTCATAAATATATTGGCTAGCAATAAATGGCTATTACTATGCTGTGGCTCTTTAATCAAAACGTTGTTAGCAATATCAATAGCTTCGTTGAAAAGGTGCTCTTTTTGTAAAACGCGAGCATATAAGTAACCAATTTGAGATGAGGGTGTGTGTTTATATAGCTGGGCTAAACGGGTTTTAAGTAGCCCCTGTAAACGCTCTGTTTGGCCTACATATTGGCTGTTAGTGACTAATGTATTTATTTCCTCAACAGACAGAGAAGCACTAAGCGTTGAATTACTGTTAGCAATAACTGCATCATCTTTTGGAGTAAAAGGCGCAGCGCTTAATGCAAAGGTCGTTAGGCATAAAGTAATAAATGCGACGGACTTAAAAATTGATAAATGCATTATAAATATCCTTTGAAAAAAGCCATCCATGGCCTGTCAGCTTAATTACTTGGTTAGTTACCGTTTGTTGAAATTAATCCATCAACATCAGTATCGGTGTTTGTAAACACCCGACCGTTAACAGTTAACGGCTCTGCATTTGGCGCTTGATTAAAAGCATCGGTTGCAAATTGAGCAAAGTCGACTTGTAGTGCGTCAATTGTAATGTTTACTGTTGCAGTTACTTGCGAATTAACGCCATCGCTTACACCAAACATAAAACTATCTGAGCCTGTCACTTCTTTATTTGGTGTATAGGTAAAGTTACCATCGCTATTAACGGTAACAGTTCCAAGAGTTGGCTCACTTGTTAATGAGTAAGTAAGCGAATCGCCATCATTGTCGGTTGCGCTAAGCATATCGGTAATGCTTACTTCAGTTTGTGTAGTTAGCATTGCATCACTTGCGGTAGGCGCTGTGTTTACAACCGGTGTAGGTTGTTTTTTATCATCATCGCTACTACATGCTCCCAATGTTAATGCACTGAGGAGAACACAAATATGGGTAGTTTTTAAATTACGCATTATTTTACTCCTTATTTAGAGCCAGCAAGTGGTGTTGCAAGGTATGGGAATGATGAATTCATCATTGTTGCATCAATAGGCGCGCCGTCTGTAAATGGCACTGTGCCTGTATTAGCATCCTCTGGTGCACAAAGTCCTAAATCAGTGTCTTCACCATTTACTGGGATAGGATGACATAAACGACCCATCACAACACGAAGTGCAATATCAACCACATCATCACCCGGGCGACGACCATTTGGGAAGCCGGCTAAATCATTACCCGCTACACCAAATGCAGATTGATCAGCTTGCGCTGTTGCTGCAATGCCTGTATTTAAACGTAGCATTTCTGAAGGTGTTACAGTTGCTTGCTGATTAACTCCTGCAAAACCTGTTAAAAATGCAGTGATTAAATCAGTACGCGGGAAGTTTGTGGGTGCCAGTGTTTCTAAGTTTGCGCCAAGGGTCGTATTAACAGCATCTTTAAACAAAATGTTTAATAACTCTGGTAGTGCTGGGTGAGATACATAATCTAAAAATTGTGCATCATCTTTAGGGTGAGCAGTGGAGAATGTGTCTTTGTCTTTAATGCCAATTACAAGCTCGTTTACAAGCGGGCTACCCAAGCGTGAAACTTGTGTTAAAGCACCACCATTAACACCATTATTAGCAAATTTAGCATTAGGATTTAATACGCGAGCTTGAGGTAGGCTTGCTGTTGTCCATGAACCTATTACGCCGTTACCTTCACCAACAATACAGCTTTTAGGTATTTCGATAGCAATTGATGTTACGTTTTTATCTGCAAGGTCGTCGTTATCAGCCGATTGTGTTATGCCACCAGGAAAACCACCGCCGTCACCAGCACCTGGTGCGCTATCACCCTCTACAGGTACATAGTTTACTAAATCAAATGTTTTACCTAGGTTAACTACAAATGGGTCTTTACGTTGCCCTACAAAAACTTGTGCCATGCTTTCACAGTTAGGAATTGAAACCTGATACACAAATTGGTCAGCGTAAGTTTGATAATCGCTCATTGAACCAAATGTTTTATTGCCCACAAAATCAAGCGGTTTAGAAAATGTGCTGGAGTTTGATGCAGTGTTATTTAATACCGTTGTTTCGCCAGTACGCTGCGCGCCGCTTATCATGCTTACTGTGTATGATTCGCTAAAATTTACAGCGCTGTCATCACCGGCAGATACACCGCCTACATTTTTAAGCGGTACAGACACGGTGCGTTGATTACCTTCAGGTCCAACAGTTAATTGCACACCTTGATTATCATTAGGAAGCATGCTTTTAAAGTTAAACGCAAATGTAATATCTTCAACAGCATCGCCGTCGTTATCTATATGAATGCTGTAGGTAGCATCTGGGTCCATTGCAAAGTAATTAGGACCGCCGTAGGCATCTTGCAGCGGGATGTAATTAGCAATTAATGTGACGTAATCATCACGACCTTGCTCGTAACTATTAAATACATAAAAATCGGTTGAATCTAAAGTCGGGAAACGGCTTATATTTGGCGCTTCTCTGTGGCTAGATGCTTCACTTGGTGCACTTACAAACGTACTACATATTACTACTGCGAGTATTGATGGAGTTAAAGCTTTCATGACTTTGTCCTTTAGTTTTGATTGAAGTCATAGCTAATAACGGGGCGGGATTTAAATTGGATGCAAAAAAGTTAAATTATTTTATTTTTTGTTAAAAAGTTAGTTGGCTGCTTTGTGTAAGCAGCCAACTTTGGTCATAATAGTCGGGTTATAAAAGTACCAGCTCTGTGGTGTAAAGCACTTCAGTGGGAGAGCCATTTGGTGAGCCACCAATAGGCTCTAAACTCACTGCTAACAATGCGATATCACTTGCGTTAAAGCGGTTATCTTTAAATAATATTTTACTGCCTTGCTTGGGCAGTAAACCCAATGAAATAGGTGCATCTTGACCTTTTAAAATCATCCACAGCTCATAATCTTTATTAGTTTGAGCAACCAATTGGCTACTAGCTTTAATTGAGAGCCCTTGCTCGCTTACATCAATAAACCACAATGATTGTTTATCTTGATTTTGAACCAAAGCAATTTGCTGAGTTTGCATAACATTTGTACTAGGCTGAATAACCAAAAAGGCTAAAACAATGCATGCGGCAGTAGCCACAAAAGACCATGTACGCCAAATTGAAGGCTTGGTATGTATAACTGTTTTACTTGTTTGTGGTCTGTTTTCAATACGCTGTAGTATATTTACCCATACATCGTCACGTGGCATCTGCGGTGTAATAGCACTCGCTAAGTTGTTTAGGTTTTGCTCCCACATATTTGTTGCTTCACGTGCTTGATTTGAGTTAAGTAACAGACGCTGAAAACGCTTACGGGCAAGCCCTCTAAGTGTGCCAAGCACGTACTGCCCAGCAAGCGCGTCTAATAGTTCGGGTTTATTATAATTCATAATGTTAAACACCTTTGTAGCTGCATAAGCCCACGCCTGATCCAGCTTTTAACTGTACCTAATGGCGTTTCTATATGATCCACTAACTCGCTATGACTCAGCCCCTTATAATAAGCTAAGTGAATAGCTTGTTTTTGTTGCGGCTCAAGCTGTTCGATACAATTGACCAGTTTCGTTTCTTCATCGTAATTAACGTCGATACTTTCATTTTCATATTCGTCATCGCCTAACGACTGCTCTTTTCGTACTTTGTGATAGCGCAGGGAGTCAAGGCTTCTGTATCTGACTATACTTATCATCCAACTAATAACGGTGCCTTTAGAGGCGTTATATTCAGATGCGTTATGCCAAATTTTTATAAAAGCGTCTTGTAGTGCCTCTTCCGCATAAGCTCTGTTAGTGAGCATATTTAAGCTAATAGTAAAAAGTTTGCCGCTAGTTTGTTGATATAAACTTGAGAAAGCATTTTTGTCTCCTTGTGCTGTTGCGCACAAAAGAGGGAGTAAATCATCGTTATCCATAGGGGTCCTGTTTTTCTTATTATCATTGAGTAAACGGTTGAGGGTGTGATTTGGATGCAAAAAATTTAATTGCCTTTTAGATTAGCTGCTATATACGTTAGTACAAGTAATAACCGATCAGTGTTTGAAATTTAGACGTGTAAGTATAATTTATTCACATGTTTGTAAAAAATGCACAAAGAGCGGTCTGTAGTAGATTTTAGTTTATTAATTACTATATATATCAATGGCCTATTGTTCGCGTTTGAATTTTAAATGGCATTTATATGGCGTGATATTTGCAAAAGACTACTTAAAGCCGTTTAAATTAAGATTATAAATCGGCATTATTTTCACAAAGGAGAGACTATGTGGGCTGCAATTAGTTATTTACTATTAGCACTACTGCTTATTTTTATTGGTTGGGAAGTGAACTCTGTCTATTTTGCTATTGTTTTTTATTGGACTGCGCTGTCACTTTTATTAGTGAGTACCGCGTATATTTTTAATACAGCAAAAATATTTAGAAAGCGTGAAAATGGGGTGATCCCATTTTATATACGGTGGGCGTTTGTGCCATTTTTATTCGGTGTGCAAATTTATAATGCCTGGTCACGTAAGCGCGATAAAGTGCCGCCCATTCAACAAATAAACGAAAACCTATTTTTAGCTTGCCGATTATTTCCCTCAGATATAGACACATTAAAAGATAACGGGATTACGGCGATTTTAGATGTTACGTGTGAATTCGACGGACTCGAGTGGAGTTCAACACAAGAGAATATTAATTATTTAAACATTCCGGTGCTCGATCATAGTATTCCTACCCATTCTCAGTTAAATCAGGCTATTAATTGGATACATCACCATGTTAAAGAAAACCATCGCGTAGTCGTTCATTGTGCTTTAGGGCGTGGGCGCTCTGTTTTTGTCATGGCGGCTTATTTACTGAGCCAAAACAAAAACGCAGATGTGCATGAAGTACTTGCACAAATAAAAGAAACCCGCGAAACTGCAAATTTAAATAAGCATCAACTTCGCCATTTAGCTAAGCGACATAAAAAAGGCGAATTACTGATTAAAAACAAAGCCGTTTTAATTGCAAACCCTGTATCTGGTACACGATTATGGGAAGAAAAAGAGCACTTAATTGTTGCGCGGCTATCGGATTATTACGATCTGAAAGTACTCACTACTACAAAAGAAGTTAACGGTATTGAGCTGGCTAAACAGGAAATTGCGCAAAATCCGGATATTATTATCGCATGCGGGGGAGATGGTACGGTGGCCGAAGTTGCAAGCGTACTTGTAAATACACAATGTAAACTAGGCATCATCCCTATGGGGACTGCAAACGCCCTTGCGCATGTATTGATGGGTATTACCTCTAAATTTATTCCTGTTGAACAGGCTTGTGACTTAATTATAGATGGTCAAACAAGCATAATAGATACTGCTTATTGTAATAATGAATTAGTACTACTGCTCGCGGGTATTGGTTTTGAGCAATCAATGATAGAAAAAGCAGATAGAGAGTCGAAAAATAAGTCGGGGCAACTTGCCTATTTAAATGGTTTTTTTGAAGCGTTTGGCGAGCAAAAATCGCAGTTACTTAAAGTAAAACTCGATGATAATGAGCCTAAAGAAATATGTACTAATAGTTTTATTGTGGCCAATGCTGCGCCTTTTACAACATTATTGGCTCAAGGTGGAGGGCAACCTGATCATAGTGACGGGCTACTCGATATAAATTGGTTAACACCAAATAATGAAGATTCAACCACAGTACTAAGTATTGCAGAGCTGATGTTTAGTAGCTTAACGCAAACACATTTAGCTATAAACTCTCATCATACAAATGCCAAAAGAGTAGAGATTACAGGCGAAGGGGAGCTTAAGTACGTGCTAGATGGTGAAGTTAAAACCGCTCAAAAACTGGTTATTACTATTGAGCCGGCTTCATTAAATGTGATTTGCAAAGAGCAATAAATCGCGTTAGTTATAATCAAAAAAGGAGCTAAATTAGCTCCTTTTTTACATCACTTTTTAATTGATGGCCAAGCAAACCCTGTTGTATCCGGCGCTTGAGAAGATGTTTCTCTTGGTGCACTTTTTGGTCTACGAATAGGCTTATTATTTATAGTGTGAATATAAAGTGCTTCCACTTTATCGCGAGCCCAAGGCGTTTTACGCAAAAACTTTAAACTCGATTTAATGCTGGGTTGATCAGTAAAACATTTAATTTTTACTTGCTCGCCAAGCGTTCTCCAGCCAAGTCGCTGTTCTAACTCAACAAGTATTTGTTCTAATGTTACCCCATGTAAAGGGTTTTTAGGTTGATTATTCATAGCCATACTACTTATTTAAACTGCATGCATTGTAGCTTAAATCAGCTTTTAGCGCTAATTCACAGTGATTGTTTTAGGATCTGTTGGGTAAATAGCATTACCTTGCTTATCTATTTTAAGCCAAATGAGTTGGCTGTTACTGTGTTGGGGTGTTTTAGCACCACACAAAAGTGTAAAAGAATGAACTTGTATTAATGCGCCTTCGCTATAGCGTTTGTTGTCGTACCAACAGTTAGCTTCTTCATTTACAAACTGGTTTGCATCAATAATTGAATGGGTTTTAAGCGTTGTTGCTTCACTAAGTATTGAATACGATAAGCTGCTAAAACAAAAACATAGAATTAAAAAGTTACGCATTAGAGGCCTTTAAATAGGGAGGGTTAAAAATAATACATTAAGCTAAAAAACGTGCTAGTGTAAAGTACACAAAGTGATTTTAAGTATAAATTTAGTTATTCACAGAACAATAAAAAGGTGCACACAATGCAATTTAATCAAACAATGATCGAAGAATTCACACTATTAGCAAAGTTTCCTCGCGACAGTAAAATGCAGGGTATTAAATTACATTCAGACGCAGAGCCAAGCTTACTTAGCGCAGCGCAACGTTTATTTGAAAAAGGGATTATAGATAGCCCAGATGGCGGATATTTAACTGATCTGGGCTTAGATTTAATTGAGCACGTTACGGTTATTCATAGCGCGCTACAAAGTTAATCTAAATTAGCTTAATTTGCATCGGGTTGATTTTGCGGTGCAGCAGCATTAAATGCAGCTAATTTATTACAATGTTCGTAAATGGCTGCAATTTTTGGATAAGCGCTCATATCTACGTTAAAACGAATTGCATTAAATACTTGCGGCACTAAACAAATGTCAGCAAGTGTTAGTTGGTTACCAAAACAGTAGTCATCATTTTCTTTTAGCATCAGTTCTATTTTTTCAAAACCCACCTCTATCCAATGTCGATACCACTTATTTTTAGCCTCGTCATCAACACCTAATTCGTTTGATAAATACTTCAGCACGCGTAAATTATTAACAGGATGAATATCGCAAGCAATGGCAAAGCTTAAGTTTCTTATTTGCGCCTTTTGCCACGCACTCCCTGTAATTAATGGCGATTGCGGATAAGTTTCATCAAGCCATTCCAGTATTGCAAGTGATTGTGCTAAAACACCATCATCGGTTTCAAGTGCAGGTAGTAAGCCTTGCGGATTAGCCGCTAAGTATTCTTCCCCAAGCTGCTCCGATTTTAAAAGGTTAACAATAGCAAGTTCATGATCGATTGATTTTAAGTTAAGCGCTATACGCACCCTATAGGCCGCTGATGAGCGAAAGTAGCTGTATAATTTCATAATTAATCCTGTGAACCTGTAAATTGTTTTTTAATAGTACGCCAGCAATCGGTGTAGTTTGGTTGGCGTTCTTTACCTTCTAATGCATATTTTGTCGGTGAAATTATATAGCGCGACTCAAACATAAAGGCGAGTGTATTTTCGTATTTTTGTGGTGTAAGCTCAGCGTTTGACGCTTTTTCAAATACGTCTGCTTCAGGTCCATGTGGCGACATACAATTGTGTAAACTTGCGCCACCAGGTACAAAACCATGCTCTTTTGCATCATACACACCTTCAATTAAGCCCATAAATTCACTCATAATATTGCGGTGATAATACGGCGGGCGAAATGTATTTTCGGCTACCATCCAACGCGGTGGAAATATCACAAAATCGACATTTGCCATACCCTCAGTAGCAGAAGGAGAGGTTAGTACAGTGAATATAGAAGGATCGGGGTGATCAAAGCTCACTGTATTCATTACATTGAAACGCGATAAGTCGTATTTATAGGGCGCACTATTACCCGTCCATGCAACCACATCAAAAGGAGAGTGCTTAATTTCACAGCTAAATAAATTACCGTTAAATTTAGAAACAAGCTCAAAGTCACCCTCTTTATCTTCAAAGGCCGCTACAGGGTATTGAAAGTCTCTGTCGTTGGCATAACCGTTTGCACCAACAGGTCCTCGCTCTGCAAGCTCTAACGCATGGCCATAATTTTCACAAATATAACCACGGGCTGTATTATTAATTAAGTCAACTGAGAACTTAATTCCTCTGGGAATTACAGCAATTTCACCTGGTTTAATGCTTAACTTACCGCACTCGGTGTGAATTAATAACTCACCATGCTGAGGGACAAACAACATTTCGCCATCGGCATTGCAAAAGTAACGCCCTTGCATTGACTGATTAGCGACATATACATGAATGCCAATACCAGATTGCCGATTAGCACTGCCGTTAGCTGCCATCGTTACCAAGCCATCAATAAAATCAGTAGGCTGTGAAGGCATATCAATAGGATTCCAACGTAGCATTGTTGGTGGTGTTACGGCTTCAGTGATTGGGGCTGTTCTTATTAGGCCGTTATCAATTGCTTGGTAATCACCTTGCACTACAGACGGACGAAGGCGGTAAAACCAAGTGCGACGATTTGAAGCGCGAGGAGCCGTAAATGCAGTCGAACTAAATTGCTCTGTGTATAAATCGTATTTAACTTTTTGTGGGCTAAATTGTCCTATTGGCAATGCACCGGGTAGCGCTTGTGTTTCAAATTCATTACCAAAACCGGTCATATAACTTAATTGTGTCGCCATTACTGACTCCTGTGAGAGGGGTTGGTTTAATATTATTTTTATTTCAGTTAAGATACTCTCAAGTGAGACTAATATCAAATGTGCAACTACGCATCCGTGTAAATATTAATGAACACCAAAGTAAGCCTTATAAAGCTGGGATAACTAAAAATGAAAATTGATTTAGCAACGTTTTTACCTTATCAATTAACGAATGTAGCAACACGTGTAAGTAACGACTTTGCCGAGGTTTATCAAACTAAGTACGGTTTAAATATTCCCCAGTGGCGAATACTTGCTAACTTAGCGCAGTATGGTCAGAGCAACGCAAAGGATTTATGCGCGCAAGCAAACATGGACAAGTCGACAGTGTCGCGTGCGGTAAAAGTTTTAATAGATAAAGGTTTAGTGAAAAGTGAGTTAAATGCACAAGACAAACGCGCGGCCTTACTTGTACTGAGTAAAGTAGGTCAAAGCTTATATGAGCAAATAGCACCCGATGCACTGAATTGGGAAAAACAATTACTGAGCACTTTGACTAATGAAGAATACGAAGTGTTAGTGAGTATTTTTGAAAAGTTAAATAACAAATTAAAGGCATAAAAAAGCCCACCAAAGTGGGCTTTTAAATGATGTTTTAGGCTACAGTTCTAAATTAGAAAGTGTAACGAACACCTACACGCATTTGCCATACAGATGCATCAGTTTGTACTGATGTATTTGCATTATTCGCATTAAAGTCAGAGTAAACGTAGCGACCTTGCTCATCAAGTGATGTTTTGATCATACTAGCGCCTACGAAAGGACCTTTCTTAAGTACGCCCCAATCGTCGTTTAACAGGTTAGTAAGGTTATCAATTACGAAGAATGCTTCACCTTTGTGACCTTCCATAAAGCCAGGAAGCTCTTGAGTTAACTTAAAGTTAAACTTAACAAACCAATCAGAGTTTTCTGCGTTACGGCTAGTTGTTTGACCACGTTCTAAACCATTTGATGCAATAAATTCATTGAATTCATTGATATCAGCAGCACTCATGTTGTAAACAACATTAGGATCGTTTTCAAGTGGAACGTAAAGTAGTTGGCGGTTACCATTCCAGTTTGAGTCACCGAAGGTACCGTCACTGCTATCAAATGTGTAGCTGTATGGTAAGCCTTTATATGCTTCACCGAATAGGTTAAAGCGAGTAGCAAACCCATCAACAAACTCATGAGTATAACCAAGAGTCATAGTAAAACGATGTGGAATTTCGTAATCAGATGAAGCAACACCTGGGTTACCTGGATCTGTAAGAGCGATATTACCGTAGTTTGAACCAGCTACAGAGCTTGTCATTGGGTTAACATCATCAGAATCTGTGTATGCATAACCAAAGTTAACGCTCACACCATTATCAAACATCTTGCTAACCGCTAATGAGATAACAGATGAATCACCGCTATCACCGCTCACATTTGTTAGTAAGTATTCGTTTTCACGACCTTCAATTGATTCGTATATAGGACGACCATCAAATGTAGTTTCGCCAGAATCTTGAAGTGCGATGTCACGCATTAATGCAGCATCTTTTTTCTTTGAATATAAGTAATCAAGAGAGATTACGTACTCGTTTTCAGTTGTGTACGTTGCACCAAGTGAGTATTTCCACTCTGATGGGATTTCAAAGTCTGGGTCAACAGCGTTTGCAACTGAATCGCCTGAGCCGATTACAGTGTCAGCTACTGCATCAAATTGAGACTGAGGTACTTCAAATCCTGGAGTACCATTATTTACATTAGGTGTTGCGAACAAGTCGATAGCACCAAACTGGTTTGCACTAATATTAGTAATGCCGTCGTTTGAGTAAGAGTTAGATAACCAAACATTAGGGTTACCGCCTGAGAACAAGCCAACGCCTGCACGTACTTCAAGTGCATCTGTAGCGTACCATTGGAAGCCTACACGTGGTTGAATTAAATCAATACCATCAAATGTACTTTGGTTACTGTAGCCATAGCGGTCAGTAAAGTTTTGATTTAAGTTAGGTACATCATCACTTGTATATTTGTCGTAACGTAGACCAAAGGTGATGTTTGCATCTAAATCAGTGAATGAATACTCGTCTTGCACGTAAAATGTATGCTGAGCGTACGAAAAGCTTGCTGCTGCATCGTTTGGATCATTTGTAGCAGCTGCATTATTGTAGAAAATTGCACTTGCAATACCGTTTTCAAAATCATCAATATTGTTGAAACGGTATTCACCTTCAGTATGTTGAACGAATAAGTTAAATACATCTAACTCTTCAAACTCGTAACCAGCAGTAATTGTGTGCTGATCTAAGTAGTAAGTACCTGCAACTTTAAATGTAGTTGTATCGTAATCTAAGTCATTTGATTGACGTGAATCATCTGGACCAATATAAACTGTACCACCATCTTCGGTACGAATTTGCATTTCACCAAAGCTGCTTGCTGCATCTAGTGATTGTACTGTTGCATCTAGCTCAGACTTACCAATACGAACTTCAGTTGAGAAGTCATCTGACCAATCAGAGTAAACAGATGCAATGATTGAAGTGAATTCTGCACTTTGGTCATAAAAGTGATTAGATAGTGATACACGGCTAGAGCCAGTATCAGACTGTGAAACAGTATTACCATCGTTGTAGTTATAGATTAAGTTTGCACGGTGATCTTCGTTGATGTTCCAATCTAGTTTAACTAAGATTTTTTCATCTTCAACAGGCATACTTGAAGGCATTCCGCCTACATCGTAACCATATACAGTTTGAGCAACGCTTGTGATACGCGAGATATCATCAGCAGTTACACTGCCGCTGCTTAAACCATCGTAGTTAAACTGTTGAACACCTTCAAGTTTTTCATATGAAGTGAATAAAAATAGTTTATCTTCAATTAGTGGAAGACCTACGTTGAAGCCGTAACGTTTTTCAGTATAGTTACCGTTATCAACGTCATCACCTTCAATTTTATCACCCTTGAACGAGTCGCTTGTGTAATCGTAGAAAACAGCGCCATGAACATCATTGCCACCAGATTTGGTTACAGCGTTGATGTTACACGATGTAAAACCACCGTATTGAACGTCAAACGGCGCAAGTTCAGCTGAAACTTGTTCAATTGAATCAAAAGAGAAAGGGGCGCGAATAGTAGGGTAACCATTTGAGCTTAAGCCGAAGTTATCGTTCATACGAACGCCGTCTAGCGTTAAGCTATTGTAGCGAGGGTTACCACCACCACAGTTAATTGAACCACGGCTATCATCAATTGTGATACGCGGGTCGATACGGATAATGTCTTTTAAATCACGGTTAATAGCTGGTGTATTTTCAAGATCAGTTAGCGTAAATGTAGACGCCGGACCAGTACCACCAGACATAGCGCTAATTGGCGCGCCAGAAACTACAATTTGTTCCATGCTTGACTGTGACTCAAGAGAAACGTTTACTGGATAATCGTTACCAATATTAAGAATAATATTATTGAATTCTTGGTCTGCATATACATCTGAATCAACAATTACTTTATAAGGGCCGCCAACTCGCAGGCCTTTAGCTGTGAAATAACCCGCGTCATTTACTTCAGTTGTTTTTACTGATCCAGAAGGTACGTGTAAAATTGTTACTTTAGTGCCGGCTGCTGGGTTGCCGTTAGGCCCCATTACTTGACCTTTAATTGCAGAGGTCGTTTCGTTAGCCATTGCAGCGCCACTTACACCAACACATGCTGCAATAGCAAGTGAAAGAGCTGTTTTGCGTAATTGAGTTTTCATTTAATTTTCCCGTGTAGTTATTAATTAAATTTTTATATTTTTATTTTAAAATTTTTCAAAATAAACAGTTAAAGTTCATTTATTCAAAATCCGTTACTAGTGTACCTTATTTATTCGTTACAAATAAAATACAACTGCAATATATTTTTAATAAATAGTACTATTTTTGTCTATTTGAGTGTTTTTTTGAGCAATAACTCTATATCGGGGTATATATTACGTGGGCTTTATGACAAACATGTGAAATTGGGGTGTGAAAAACAAAAAACCCATTACAAATTTGCAATGGGTTTTGTTAACAAATAACTTAATGTGTTATTACTTACCTATTAAGGCTTAAAACTTGTAGCTAATACCAACTTTAGCCTGCCAAGCTGATGACGATGAATTGATTTGTGAGTAATTACGCACATCTGCACCGCCAAAGCTGTTGTCTATTTTATATCTGCCTTGGTCATCAAGGCCACCAAAGTCATAAATAGTTTGGTTAGAGTAACCTAAGCGTTTTTCTACACCCCAGTCGCTGTTTAGAAGGTTTGCGAAGTTATCAATCATTAGATAAACCTCACCAGTGTGACCTTCAGCAAAGCCTGGTATTTCTTGCTTAATGCTAACGTCCATCGTAGTAACCCAAGGTTGAGTTGCTGTATTTTTACCTAAAATACCACCACGCTGAGATATACCAGCACGCTCTAGTAATGGTTCTAACTCAGCCCAAGTCATACCTGATTCATCCCAGTTTACATTTGGATCATCAGCACCTGTAGGTATATATGGTAAGTAAGCACCATTAGTAAAGAAACTACTCGTATCACCCAAATCACTGTCTTTATACATGTTCATTGTATAACTAAATGGACGACCTGAACGACGTTCAAAATACACGTTAAACTTAGTCGCATACCCTTCAAAAAACTCTGTGTTATATGCTAAGTTGATTTTAAAGCTGTGCTCAACTTCGTAAAAACCACGTGCTGCAATATCTTCATTACGATTTACTGTAATATTATGCTTGTAGTTACCTTCCGCTTGAGAAGCTGAACCGGCTGATGACTCGGTAACATCCTGGTGTGCATAGCTTGCCGATACAAACAGGCCATTATCCCACTGTTTAGCAATACCTGTTGAAATAATAATTGAACGTCCATCATCAGATGAATTCGTCATTTCTATGTCAGCGTTATCAGCTAAAGAGCCACTATAAATAGTTTCATTTATAACGCGTTCACCATCAGCTGCAATACCGATTGGGTTAATAGATGTATTATGCCATACCGCCTCATTCTCTTTTTTATGATAAGCAATCTCTGCTTGCCATTTAAAGCCATCACCTAATAGTTCAGAATCAAACTCATATTCAAAACCTATTTGGGTGCGAATGCTTGAAGGCAATTTAAAATCAGGGTCGATATAAGCAACGCTACCAGCACCTTGTTCTAATGAATTTTGAATTTCACTAGGCACCTGAGTAATATCGGCAGTGTTATTTGCATAGTAGTCGTTAATTACATCGTTAGGAGCAGATACTAATGTAATACCATCGCTTTGGAATGAGTTGTTATACCAAACATTTGGAATACCACCTTGGAAACGACCAATACCACCGTTAATAGTAAGGGCTTCTGTTACGTAGTATTTAAAGCCAACGCGAGGAAGTATAATGTCTAGACCATCTAGATTTTCTTGGTTAGTAAAGCCATACGTATTCGCAAAATTTTCATTTAGAGTTGGTTTATCATCTGATGATAAACGCTCATAACGAACACCTGCTGTAACTTCTAAATCGTCACCTACATAAAAAGTGTCTTCAATGTAAAGTGCTAGTTGATTGCGTCTTACATCATATGCTGTATCAGCTGAATCATTAGTGTAAGCATTCTGATAAGAGAAATCATAAGAACCAATTTCACGGTTTTCAAAATTTTCTAAGCTATCAAACTTCCACGTGCCAAGAGAGTTTTCAGCAAATAAGTTATATAAACGAAGTGACTCATATTGAGCACCAAAGTTTATTTCATGCTCATCCATTAAATAGGTAGCATCGAGTGTAAAAGTTAAATTTTGCGTTTCAGAGCGGTTAGCATGACGATATTGATCTGTACCAAAGTTGTAAGAAGGGCCATTTCGACCATCTTCATCAACTGAAATACTACCTAGATTTGAGCGAGTTGCGCTATCAGAGGTAACATCTTTATACGACACACCAATTTCAGTAGAAAAATCTTCAGTCCAATCAGAGTAAAGCTTTGTTGAAAAGTTATTGAACTTCGTTACGTAGGCGTAGGTGTTCGATGTTAGTACAATATTATCGCCACCGGTGCTAGTGTTACGCTCATCTTGATCGTCTTGCCATTGGTAAGTAAAATCTAAACGATGGTCATCACTTGCGTTCCAGCTTAGCTTAACTAACAGGTTTTTATTTGTATCTTCTGGCGCACCTGCTAATGAATCAGTTAAGCCATATTCATTATTTAAAATAGAAATGAAACGGTTATAGTTAGCTTCAGAAGTATTAAATTCGTTGGCTGCACCAGAGCCGTCAAAGCCGTAATCAAGATCTAATTCGCTTGACCATTCTGAATAGTTAACGAAATAAAACAGTTCGTCTTTAACAATTGCGCCACCAACGTTAAAACCAAATCTTTCTTCAGTTTTAATCGGCTCTACTTTATTTGTAGAATAAGTTTTATGACCTAGCTCATCAAGGTCATCTTCTTGAACAATGCTATCGACATCGCCTGCAATCTCTGGAGTAGAGATTTCATAAAAGCCAGAGAACTTAAACTCATTTGTACCAGATTTTGTTACTGCGTTAATAGTACCGCCACCAAAGTTACCTTTAGAAGCTGAGAAAGGAGATACATCAACAGAAACTTGTTCAATAGCATCAAGTGCTACAGGAGGCTGAGAAGTAGGGTAGCCACCAAAGTTCAAGCCAAAGTCATCATTTTGACCAATACCGTCAACTGTTAAACCGTTGGTACGAGGGTTACTACCTGCAAACGTTAGCTCGCCATTACCATTAATACTGGCAAGTGGGTTTAAGCGCGCAATATCTTTAATGTCGCGGTTAAAGCTTGGCATATTCTCAATAGTGTCAGAGCCAAATGTACTGCTAGAGCCACCAGATTGCTGAACGATTTTATAACCAGACACTTCAATTTTTTCAATGTTTAGCGGAGCAAGCTGCGAACTTAAGCGGTATGTTTCACCCAGATTTAGATAGATATTTTCAACAGTTGTATCATTAAACTTATCAGAATCGATGATAACCATGTAAGGACCACCTACACGTAAGCCATTAGCGATAAACGTACCACTTTCGTTTGTAGTTAGCTCGCTAATAGTTCCCGTTGGTTGGTGAACTACTTTAATTTTAACGTTTGCAGCACTGCCACCTGAAGGCGTCGTAATTTTACCACGCATTGCAGATGAAGTATCAGCAGCCATTGCGCTTGTAGAAACACCTAGAGCTAAAATTACCGCTCCAGTTAATTTCGAAAGGCGAAGCTTAGTCATAATGTTGATTTCCCGTGTGTAGGTTATATAAATTTAATACTGTTTATTTGTCAGTCGTCATTTTTAGTGCCGTTTCTAACTCTTTTGCAGAAGGGTCAAATAAGGCGTTTAATAGTCCAGCTAGTCGAATACCCGCTTGCTGTAGGCGTGTTTTAACAATTGGAGTGTTGTTATAAATGTAGCTGTACCCAACTTCGTCGTTGGTGTACTTATAAATTTTTGTTGCTAAATTGTGTGATTCTTCAACCCAAGTTTTAGGTGAGCTTTGTAAATACTCAGCAATTAACTCGCTGTTATTTGTATCAATAAATTGAGCGTATTCAGTAAACGACAAGTTCTCGTTCTCAACTAACTTTGTATCCCAAAGGCTGTGAAGATTTGTTTCTTCGTTAAAAAATGAAACCTTAATACGGTTACCACCTCTGTCTTCACCTCGACCGGCATGAAATGGCTGATGGCTATCGCCTACTAAATGCACTAAAAAACGCAAACTGAACTGCTTAGCATCTAAGGTGCTATTTTTATCAGTGAGTGTTTGCATTGAATAGTGAATGCCTTCTAGGATATTACTTACAGATTCTTTGTTTTTAGTGTGATCGTGATTGAAGCTGAAAGATTTTCCTGGTGCTGCATTAATATAATGCCAACGAGATGATTGCTTTTGCCAAAAGTCGCCAGGAGCAGAGCGCATTTCATCAGGCCACGTTGATATTTGCGCAAGTGACTCACCATCTAAATAAGGTTTAATTGCTGCTTTAGTTGTTTCGCTTATATGAGATTGTGCAATCTGCCCTACAATACGGTGGCCATTTTGACCCCAAGCGTGTGAGTTAGTGCTTGTGAATATCGCACTAATCAAAAGCGCAGAAGATATCGAGTACTTTATATTGTTATGCATTAAAACTTCCTAAATGAATATTTCATGGGGTTGCTATAAGCTAATGCGGTCAATTGTCCTCATTTTTAATGTTGATAGGAAGGACTTATTAAAATTCATAGTTTCTTATTCAATTGCGTTTAAAATCAGTCCCTTATATTTAACAGGTAAAATTACTTGTTGTAATAGGTAAGCGAAATTGTTCAAATACACTATATCGTCTATTTTTGGGTGGCATTGCTTTGAATTATAAAAATATTGTGTTGCACAAAATGTTAATTGTTACATTTTTGTTTCTATTATTGGTCGTTACGTGGGTTTGCGGTCAAGTTAGTGTATACAATGATGATTTACATTTTCCGGTTATGATCGAAACCTCAACAGAGTGTCAAACAACTGCTACAAGTAATAAAGGCCAATTAATTGTTTTTACACAATCAAAAAAAATAGCCAAATTATTAACACAAAAGTTATGCTCTGATAACGTAGTAGCTAAGCAATATGGCTCGGTAAAAGGGTATTGGGGATATAGAACGGCAGATAGCTTTGAGTTTGTTGGTAAAGGAATTGCTGACCTAATTTTGGCTAAAAGTAATATTATGGCTGCATTTAAAGCGGAGTCGACCTATAACTACCAACCCGTAGTTGGTTTTTCTAACTACACGGCTTTTTTTATATCTTCTAAAGAAAAACCTCGAATTACTAAACAATATTTTTTAGATAAACGCATAGGTTTGCTTGATTATCCTACCAGCCGATCAGGGCATATTTTACCAAAGCAAATGTTTAAAGAACTGGATATAAATTTAGCTAATTTGAAAATCACTTATGCTAGTTCTCATAACGAATTACGCGATTTACTCGCCGACGGAAAAGTAGATATTATTGCTTCGTTTTGGAAAGAGAGTGACGAAAAACGTTTTTCAAAAAACTATATTACGCCTTTGAGTAATAATATTACTGGAACAAGATGGTATTTAAAAATGCAGCAAAACAATACTGATTTATTATGTGCAGTACAGGCAAATTTGCTTGATATGTCTAAAGATCAAAGTTTGCATTATTATCAAAATGCACAATCGTTTTGGAGTTGCGGTACTAGCTCAGTAAACTTAAAAGAGGAAGTTAGTGATGAGTAAATATAAACAACTACTTGTTTTACTATGCTTATTTTTAACTTTATCTTCTGTGTTTTATATTTCTGTAATTCAAAAAAGCCAGCAAGTAACTAAACAAAAAATAACGCAGATAGAAAGGCAAATTGCACTCGACTTACCATTACTTGATTTATCAAATGAGCTGCTAAAGCATTCGGGGAATAAAGATGCGGTTAATAGCTACATTAAAACCTTAAATAGCTACATTAATATGAGTGGGCTTAAAGTTGTTGCTATTGCACCAAAAGGCGAAATGCTAGCACCTGTAAACTTACACCAAATAACACGTAGTTTGAGCACTAATAACGGACCTGTATTAGTTGTATTTAACGTTCAGCAAACCCACTTTACATTAAGCCATTTTATTTACTATTTTATATTTTTAGTATTAAGTGTGTTGATTAGTTTTTGGGTAAAGTTTGCGTTTATTAAACAAAGTAATAAGCAGTTTAATAATGCACAGCATCAATCAATTACAGAGCCTACGCCGCTGATGCTTATAGTTGATCTTAACGATAAAACACTATCAAGTAGTTGTAATGCAGAGCAAAAAGTGGGTTTAGCCAATAAGCCATTATGCTTTTATTTAGCACTTGTAGAGTATTGTACAAATAACGATGATGTAGCGCTTAGTCATAATAAAGATGTACCAGAGGAGCTTCTAGAGCTCGCTAACAAGTATTTTTATAGGTTGGTCGAACTTGGTCATACGGTTAGAAAAAGACCTAATTTTAATAATAGCCTAGAAAAAACCTTGAGTGAGATACGTGCGGCGTTAGATGAAGTACTTAGTGAGTGTCCTGAAGAAAAAGAGTTATATTACCCACCTAAAGCCTATGGAGAAGGCTCTCGTTCTCGTTTGCATAGTTATGGGCTGGCAAATATTAAAAAAGGTAATATTGAAATAAGAGGAAAGTAACTAGATTACTTTCCTCTTATTCTTAGAGGTTATTTAGGGGTAAATTCAGCCGCTTTAAGAGGGCTATTTTTTGAAATAAAGTCTTGAAGTGCTTTAGCATCTGTTTCGTCTGTACTTACAAAGCCTTTTTTATTTGTAAGTGCAGGATAACCATCACCGCCTGATGCGTTATAGCTATTTAGACTCATTCTGTATGTTTTATTTTTATTAAGCGGTTCGCCATTGATCAAAACATTAACCAACTGATTATTTTTACGCTCAAACGATATTTTATGGTATTGCAAATAAGCACCAGCATCCGGCGGGAAGCTCGTTACTGTATTTAAGTAATCCCATAAATCACTGCCTTGCCAATCCATGTAAGTAATGCGGTTTTTAAAAGGATGTACTTTTAAAATATCTTTATAGCTTACTTTACCAGCCTCTATTGAGCTGCGAATACCACCGCCACTTATTAATCCAAAGTCTGCATTTACTACATCCATTTGAGCTTGAATAATTACACGTGCAAGGTTTGTTTGTTGGTAACGAACTTTGTTTCTGTCACCTTCTAAGCGAGCATCTACTTCACCAATGGTACCTTCAATTTGTTTAGCGCCTTTAGCTTGGTATACCGCTAAATAAGATTCAAGTTTAGGGTCTGGTTTAATGTACTCGTTTGCTAATACTGCTTTAGTAGAGCCATCAGCTTGAACTTTATCTACATACAAATTAACAGGCATAAGTTTGTAGTCTAGTAACGTTAATTTTCCGTTTTCAAGCTTAAACTCAGCTTTACCAACATACTTACCCCATTCATGGGCTTGCATAATGTAAGTACCGTTTTGCTGGTCTGGCTTACAGGCAAGGCCAGGTTTAAAGTTATCGTCATTTACATTTGTATCACTCATACACACAGGTTCTTGTGAGTGACCGCCAATGATCATATCAAGTGTGTTTGCAGGAAGTGAGCGAGCAAGTGTTACATCACCTGGTGCATTAATGCCAAAGCTAGCATCAACATAATGACCCATATGAGTCAGCGCAATGGTAATGTCAGGGTTGTACTTAGCTTTTATTTCTTTAGCTAGTTTTGCGGTAACGTCAACAGGGTCTTTAAACTCTAAGTGCCCAATATACTGAGGGTTACCAATTTTAGCTGTGTCTGTTGTTGTTAATCCAATGACAGCAATAGTTAAGCCATTTTTTTTGAATATTTTATAGCTATCAAACGCATGTTCGCCTGATTCTTTTTCAAATATATTGGCTGATAGAAAAGGAAAGTTCACCCATTTTTGCTGTTGCTTCAAAACATCAATAGGGTTATCGAATTCGTGATTACCTAATGCCATTGCATCATAACCAATCAGCGACATACCTTTAAAGTCAGGTTCTGCTTTTTGTAAATCTGACTCAGGAATACCGGTATTAATGTCACCACCAGAGAGAAGTAAAACGGCATGACCTTGCTTTTGGGCGTCATTACGTAAAGAGTCAATTAACGTTTTGCGAGCGGCCATACCGTATTCGCCTTTTTCGTTTTGCCAAAAACGTCCGTGGTTATCATTAGTATGAAGAACAGTTAAATATTCAGTAGGAGTACTGTTAGAGGTTGATTCAGGAGCAGGAGATGTACATCCAAGTACACTAAAAATAATCGAAAATAAAATAATTATACGCATAAAATACCTATGGATTAAGGTCTACTTAATTTATCAAGCGGGTAGTTTAAACTAGTTTTATGCTAAAAAAACGTACTTATTGACATTTTATTTAGAAGGTACAGTTAATCGATTTGTGGCGGCACTTTCGCGACGCTTTAACTCTGCATCCGCATATTCCCGCTTAGTATGGTTTATACCTACCATCCACGTTAAAAAGCTCGCCGGTAGTTTTGTGTATGGTTCACCTTTGTGTAAACCAAAGTCGCAAATTGTTTGTTTAGTGTGTGGCATTGTTAGATCCTGTTGTTTGTGTTTTTTTAAGGTAACAAATAAGTGACCACACTTTTAAGATGATTTAATTTTAAATAGTTAGATTTATATAGCAAAAAAGAATATAAATAATGGCATATGTAATTAATTTGTTATCAACACGGTCTTAATTGTATCAACTCACACTTTAGAATCGATTTTAGTCGCCGATGGCATTAATGTGTTAACGCATTAACTAATTATTTAAAAAATATAACAACAGGAATAAAACATGAAAAAACTTTTACTTGGCTCAGCACTTGCTGCAGCAAGTTTTACAAGCACCGCTACTATAGTTGAAATGAACACGAGCCAAGGTGTCATAGAGATTAACCTATTTGATCAACAAACCCCCAAAACAGTCGCAAATTTTTTAAGTTACGTTCAAGACGATTCATATAACGAAACAGTAATTCACCGCTCTGTTAGTAACTTTGTTATTCAAGGTGGTGGATTTACATTTTCTGATTCGCTAGATGCGATTACTACAAAGCCTGCTGTAGAAAATGAGCCCGTTTTTTCTAATGTTAAGGGCACCATTGCAATGGCTAAATTATCGGGTGATGCTAATAGCGCAACAAGTCAGTGGTTTTTTAATATTACAGACAATAGTACAGCACTTGATACCCAAAACGGTGGCTTTACAGTGTTTGGACAAATTACTGCAGCAAGCCAATCAACGTTAGATAAAATTGCAGCGTTAGTACACTGTGGTGAAACACCCGTAGTTGATATTACTGCTGAGCAATGTGCAAGTACTGATGTAACAATTAGTAGTGCTAATTTAGTGACTATTCAAAATGTGGCGGTAATGGATGATGATCCTAATTCAGCAGCAGGCCTTACTGTTACTGAAAATACGCTAATTGATTCTGACACATCAACAGATTCTAGTAGCAGTTCTGGCGGCGGGTTAATTTGGCTTTTAAGTGCTTTTTTACTTGCGGTACCTCGTTTAAAACGTGCTAAATAAGTAAAATTAACGGTAATGTGGATGGCCTAAACCAGCCGTCCACATTACTATTATTAAACTTTGCTGTTTAAAATAGTACTCGCCAAACCATTGCTAGCCAAATTGAAAACACACAAATACAACCCAGTAAAAACACTTTAAAACGTGCGCGTACGTTATTTTCACCTAAATGAATAACACTGTGCACAATACGTGTTGCTACAAATAAACAGGCCAGTATTGCCACAAGTGTACTGGCGCTATTTAGTTGCAGTGCAAGTAAACATCCCGCGTAAAAAAGCACAGGTATTTCAAACTGATTTGAAAAATTTCTATCTGCAACCCTAATAGTGTCGCCAGCCTTATCTAACTGCATTGTTTTAAAATCACTTAAATCTAGTTGTTTGTTTTTAGCTGCGGCAAAGCGCCTTTTACCCATAATGAGCATGACAACCAGTGAAAGCGTAACTTGTGCAAACATGGCAAGTATGATGATTTTTTCCATTGTTTTTCCTTATTATTATTTAGAATTTGCGTATTTTTTGATATTGAATGATTTTTAATCTCGCAAGGTTGGCAGACTCCCAACTAATATCCGATTATGAAGACATTTTTCACAATGTGTTACACAAAATAGCGTTATTTTGTAGAAAGTTATTAATTGAAAATGTTAGTTTAGCTTAACTATATTGCTTTGAATTGGCGCACGCTATTTTGCGCAATACTTTTAATGGAAAACAAAAATGAAAAAGATTATTGGTTTTAGTGCTATCGCACTTGCAGTTTTAAGTGGTTGTTCAAATACAGCTTCGGTTTCTGTGGCGCCTCAGGCCTCTTTACTATCAGATACATTAGTTGTAAGTCCTAACGATAACCGCGAATATAAAACACTTAAGCTGGCAAACGACATTGAAGTAATTTTAGTGTCAGATCCAGGTGCTGAAAAATCCGCAGCGGCACTAAGCGTTGGTGTTGGTTTACTGCACGACCCAATGTCGCAACAAGGTATGGCGCATTATTTAGAGCACATGCTGTTTTTAGGCACAGATCGCTACCCAGACACAAAAGGGTATTCTGATTTTATGACCAAAAATGGTGGCGCGCACAATGCTTACACGTGGCTCGATATTACTAATTACATGTTTAAAATTAATAACGACGCGTTTGATGAAGGGCTAGACCGTTTTGCTGACTTTTTCAAAGCGCCTAAGTTATACCCAGAATACACAGATAAAGAAAAAAATGCAGTGAATGCAGAGTGGTCAATGCGCCGCGAAATGGACTTTTTTGGACAATTTAAACTCGCGCGTAAAATGATGGGCGATCACCCGGCTAATCGCTTTTTAATAGGTAACCTAGAAACCCTTGGCGATAAAGAAAACAGTTCACTTCATAAAGAAACGGTTGATTTTTATAATAAATACTACTCTTCAAATATTATGAAAGTTGCGCTTATTTCTAATTTACCTATTGCTGAAATGGAGAAAAAAGCGCAAAAATACTTTGCTGACATAAAAAATAAAAATATCGAAAAACCAACAGTGACTGCAAAACTTGATTTTGATAACGCTGGCGGAAAACGCGTGTTTTATGCACCAAATGAAGATGTAAAACAGCTGCAACTTGATTTCACCATTGCTAATAATAATAGCGAATTTGCACTTAAACCAAACCGATTTGTAGCGTATTTACTAAGTAATGAAATGCCGGGCAGCCCAGCGCAACTTCTTCGTGATAAAGGGTGGGTGTCTCAGCTTTCAGCTTCAGCTGCACCAAATCAATATGGCAACTACGGTTCGTTAAATGTAAATGTAGAGCTTACAGATGAAGGCATGAAAAATCGTGACGAAATAGTTGCGACTATTATGCAGTACATCGATTTAATTAAAAAAGAAGGCGTTGATAGCAAGTATTTCAACGAAATTCGTACTTCCCTTAATAACCAGTTTAAGTTTTTAGAAAAAGGTGATGAGTTTAATTATGTAAGCTCGCTTACGCAAAGCATGCAAGATTATCCGTTAAATCACGCTATTAATGCACCTTATTATTATGCAAAGTTTGACGCTGACGCTGTAAACAATGTACTTGAGCAGTTAAATGCCGACACCCTTCGTATTTGGTATGTATCGCAGCAAGAAGAGACAGACTCACAACTACACTTTTACGACGGTAAATACCGCATCAGTGACATTAGCGATGATGAAATTGCCAGCTGGAAAAAACCAAGCGAATTTAAGTTAGCACTACCAACAGTAAACAATTTATTGCCTGAAAATTTTGCAATAAAAACTCAAGCATTTAAAGAGCAAAAACACCCTGAACTTGCTTACGATAAAAATGGTGTAAAAGTATGGCGCCAAGCAAGTCAAAAATTTGCAGAGCAGCCAAAAGGGCTTGTTGAAGTTTATATAAATACTCAACCCGGTTTGAACGATATTAAAGCAGAAGTCCTTTATTCTGTCTGGGCTGATTTATATAATATTCAACAAAGTCAGTTAAGTACCGAAGCAGCAATCGCCGGTATGAGCGTGAGCTTAGCACCGAGTAATGGTCTTGTTTTATCTATGAGTGGTTTTACAGATAAGCAAGATGTATTGCTTAAACAAGCTTTAACCGGATTAAAAGTCGATGAAACAGCACAAGCATTTAGCCAAGCGGTAGATCGTTTTAAACGTAATTTACTAAACCAACAAAAGCAGTTTCCGTATGCACAAGCATTTGGCGAGTATTCAAAACTAACGCGTACAGGTGGCTTTGATACAGATGCGCTTATTAAAGCCGCTGACTCACTGAGTGCTGCCGACTTAGCACAATTAAAAACAGCTACGTTTGCACAAAACGATTTACGTGTATTTAGTTACGGTAACTACGATCAGCAAGATATAGACGCGATTGCACAAGAGTTAAGTGCAACATTACCAAGTAATCATAAGCGCAGTGAATTTGCACGAAGCAAAGCGTGGTTGCCACAACCGGGCGAAACGCTGGTACTGCAAAAAGATATTGATGTAGCCGATGTAGCGGTGGTTGATATGACCGTTCATCCTGTTGCGGGTTACAAACAAAAAGCAGAAGCAGCTGTATTACAAAGCCATTTTAGAACAGTTGCGTTTGATAAAATGCGTACTGAGGAGCAACTTGCATACGCAGTAGGTGCGTTAGCTCGCCCAATTGAAGATTACTCAGCAATTGGTTTGTATATCCAAACACCAGTTAAAGGACCAAAAGAAATACAAGCTCGTTTTGATAAGTTTAAAAAAGAATACGCAGTTGAACTTGATTACATGAGCGAAGAGACTTTTGAGCAGCTGAAAAACTCTACCCTTGTATCACTTAAAGAGCAGCCTAAAAACTTAAGTGACGAAATGAGCCCACTTATAAACGATTGGTACCGTGAAAACTTTACCTTTGATTCTAAGCAAAAGCTGATTGATGAAGTTGAAAAAGTAACGCTTGCAGATATAAAAGACTACTATAAGCAAACAATGCTTAACCCTAATGCTGCACGTTTAAATGTGCAATTACGCGGGACTAAGTTTATAGAAAGTGACTTTGCCGATTTACCAAATCAAACTAAAATCACAACGCTTGATGCCTATTACAATGGTATTAAACTACAAAAATAAGCTTTATTTATACAGCTAAAAATAAACCCCAATGTATTACTACATTGGGGTTTTTATTTATTCAGCTAATTTAAGCCATTATTAAAAAGCCTATAACAGCTAATGCCGCAGCAATTAGCGTGTAAGGCAATTGTGTAACGGCATGGCTCATTAAATTACAACCAGAACCTTGCGCTGCGAGTACGGTTGAATCTGAGTAAAAACACGCTTGGCTACCAAAAGAAGAAGCCGATAATAGCGCCCCAATGACCAGTGGTATGTTTGCATCAACCGCATTAGCCAGTGGCATAACAATGGGAATTGATACAGCAAAAATACCCCAGCTAGACCCAGTTGCAAACGCTAAAATAGCCATTGAAATAAATACCACGGCTGGTAAGTATGCAGCGGTCATATAAGGGCTTAAGCTGCCAATAACAAACTGAGGCAAACCAATTAAGTCGCATACATCTTTAAATATAAACGCAGCTATAACAGTACCAATCGCGGGGATCATACTTTTAAAGCCATCAAGCATGCGTTCAATCATTTCACTTACACTCATTAATTTTTGTAGAGCATAAAACGGGAGAGTGACCGCTATTGTTGCTAATAAGCCTTTGTATACGTCTATTTCAAAGTAAACAGTAAATGCAACCAGTAAAATAATCGGCACCAAAAAGTTACGTAATTTACCTTTAGGATCAGCATCTTCAAAGTTCTCTTCTACGGCTTTTACCGCATATTCATCCGCTGTTTGAACGTCATTGTATTGAGCAGGGTCGACTTGAGCTTGCTCAATTTGTGCCATTTGCTCTGCTTTTTTCATTGGACCAATCGCAGGAATAATACCCAGCACAACAAGTAAAACAACAAGCACTGCAAACCACGCATAAAACATATACGGTATGGCTTGGATATAAACTGCAATCCCTTTGCCTTCTTCTGCAATACCGTTATCTACAAGTAAGCCACCAAAAAAAACCGCCCAGGTAGATAAAGGGACAATTACACAAATTGGTGCAGCAGTAGAGTCTACAACATAGGCAAGCATCTCACGGCTCACTTTAAATTTATCGGTAATGCGTTTCATGGTTTCACCCACGGTAAGCGCATTTAAGTAGTCATCAATAAAAATAACTACACCCAAACAAAAGGTCATAAACAAAGATGAGCGTTTACCTTTAGTGTATTTAAGGGCTAACTTGCCAAAAGCCGATGCGCCACCTGTGCGCACTAATAGCGCGATTAAAGCGCCAAAGCCACCACATACAAGTATTAGCCAGCCGATGGTTTCGTCTGTCATCACTTTTAGCGATGTACTCGCAAAGTTAGTAAGTACCTGTGCAGGATCGGCGATAACTAAACCAACTAAAGCACCAATAAGTAAAGATAAAATAGGGCGGCGTAATACAACAGCCAATACAACTACCACCAACGGTGGCAGTAAACTTAACGCAGAAGGTTCAAGCATTTAAGTATTCACAAAATTAAAAGCATGTATAAAAATTAAAATAGTATTAATTTTTAAACTGCTTATACAAAAACAAAGAAGATGATAAGTTTGTTGTAAAATCATCTTCCAAGTCACTGCTTTTGTACGCGAGGGAGGGACACATAAACAGTTATGTTAAATAGCGGCTTAAGTGAAACGCGTTGGCTTTGGCGCCAGACGGTGCAAGGAGTGCAAACCGCTATTGTTGTGCCTGTAAAAACATCGGCGCAAAAATAATCTGCTTTTTAATTTCAGTCAACAAAAAGTTACATGCAAAACAAAGTTTTTTAGAGGAGCTTACATTGAACGCTGTATTTAAAACAAATCGATTGTTGTTGCGCCATGCAAATGAGCTTGATGCAGCTATTTTACTTAAGCTAGTTAATCAGGCGAGTTTCATAGAGCATATTGGTGATAAAGCAATCTATACCCTTGATGATGCCAAGTCGTACATCAATCAGTCATTTATTGCTTCTCATGTACGCCAAGGCTTTGGGCCTTACATTATTACTTTGCATAATGCTGAAGTGGTTGGCGTTGTTGGGTTTTATAAACGCGCCGCGTTACTGCAACCTGATTTAGGTTTTGCACTTGTAAGCGGTTTTGAAAAAAAGGGTTATGTTTTTGAAGCGGCCAGCGCACTTTTGCAACATAAGCATGAATTTGGAATTACAAAACTGTGTGCAATAACATCACCAGATAATAGGGCATCGCAGAATGTGTTGTTAAAATTGGGTTTTAAAATAGAGGGCAAGGCGGTTATCAATGATGACAAAACCGCCGTGATTATATTGTCACTTAACGATTAAAGTCTTGCTTGTTCTATTTGTTTTGCAACATTTAGGTTTATATTTAGCCATGTTGCTTCAAGTGTTGAAACTAAACCGTCATAGCCATCATCATCAATAGGGACCAATTGCGAAAAATTATTAATACTTATAAGGCGTCGGCCTGTTTCAGGGTGTGTGTAATATAAACGCCAAAGCCCAGAAATATCAGCGTTACCTTGCATATCGCCATTAAAGTGGTGAATTTCGTATTCAAGCTCATAAAACGTTTGTTGATCAAGTTCAGTAATGACCGGTAAGCCTTTTATTACCATCCAGTTGGGCATAGCATTAAAAAGTGTTTGCTGGGCTGTTGCAGTAAGCATTACATCCGGCGATTCGCCCCATAGGTTGTAATTTGCAGCATGAATTTGGTTGCTATCTATTTTCATAGCAATGCCCAAATTATTTAAAGCGCCTCTAAGTACAACAGTTTGTATTCTTAGTTGCGCATCTGTATCTGCAACGTTTCGAGACGATGCACCTATAGGCTGCTCAAACTGGTAATACTGTGTCGCAGTTTGTATTGATGAACTACAACCTGCCAATAGTAATAATAAACTTGCAGTTAAAAATAACGATTTCATTATTGCTTCCTTGGTTTTGGATCTGCTGGTAATGATTTATCAAAAATTAGCATATTAGGTTGCTCGTTTAATCCGCGAGTTAGAGGCTGTAGGCCCTCACTTAAACGTTTAAACTCTTTTAATGTTTGCTGTATTTGATGATGAAGTTCAGAACCGGCTTGGTAACTGGCCATGGTTTTATCAAATTGGCGCATAGTGACTTCAAACTGCTCCATGCTTTTTGTCATCTTTTCGAAATTACGGTTAAAATCGCCAGGTAAGTTTTGTGTATCTTTTTGGCTTAGCAGCTCTCGCATTTCATTAGCAAGCGCTCGGTAATCGGTAAATGTAGCTTGCATTTGTGCCAAGCTATCTTCAACTTTTAAGTTATTTACCTTATTAAGTACGTCAGAAACTTGATCTGCTAATACAGTTATACCGCTAGAAATACTCGGAAAAACATCATACTGCACAAGTTTACCTAGGTGCGCTTCTGGCGCGTCGGGGTATATATCAAAATCTACATACACAGCACCCGTTAATAAATTACCAGGCTTTAACGAGGCGCGCATACCACTTTCAATCCAGCCCTTTAAACTGCCTTGCCAATACTCTTTTGCTGAAGCACTGTCATGATACAAGCGTCCGTATTCTACTTTTATAAGCACTGGAACCGCCGTATTATGGTTTCTAAAGTGGGCAGGTTTACCGTCAATAATTACATTGGCAGGGGTTTCAACAACAGTACCTACACGCATACCTCTGTATTCGACAGGTGCACCTGTGCGTAGTCCTCGAACTGATTGTTCAAATTCGATTAGGTAGTAATCAAAATCATAAAAGCGCTCTTCTAACGCCTCTTTATAGCTTTGGCTTAATGAAAAGCTATGCCCATCTTGTGCTATTTCACCCGGGGCCTGTTGTTCAGGTAAACCAACCGAAATACCGCCTTTTAATAGTTTACTCAAAGAGCCCGTATTAATATTGATGCCATCGGCAGATAGGTCAATTTCAATTCCTGCGTTCACCCAAAAAATAGAGTTCATGGTGATCAGATTTTGATAGGGGGCTTTAATAAATACGCCGTACTTCATTGCTTGGTTTTCCCAATCAAAAGTGGCGGTTTCTATTTGCCCTATTTTATAATTTTTGAAGAATATACCGGTGCTTACATCAAGTACTTCAGCGTTGTAACTCATTAATTTAAAACGACCACCTTTCACATCTTTACCAATGAGGGCGGGTTCATCTTGTAACTTAAAACGCTCTTTTAGCTCTTTACTTTCACCGGGTGAAAACTCTAAATATACACCAGACAATAACGTACTCATCCCGCTAATACCTGTTTCATCAATGCGTGGTTTCACGACCCAAATTTTAGCATCGTCAGTCAGTAGCTCGTTGTAATTTTTATCTATTTGCGCGCGAGCAATTACGCTGTCTTGCGTGTCGGATAGCTTAACATGATCAATTTGGCCTATTTTTACACTGCGCACTTTTATTTCAGTCTTACCTGCAATAATACCTTCTGCTTGTGGCATTTCGATAAAAATAGTAGGGCCTTTATTAGCTTGGTATTGGTATAACATCCACATGCCCACTAACAGCGCAATTGCCGGAATGATCCAGATAGCGGAAATTTTCGGTTCTTTTGTTATTTCAGCGGTTTCGGTCATGCTTTGTTCTCTGATTTTTTGTTTTTAGGGGAATCCCACAATAAGCGTGGGTCAAAGGCATGGGCAGCCATCATTTGGCATATTACCATAACTGTAAAAAATACAATGCCTAATCCTGGCGTTACTGACATTAAATTACCCAGTTGAACTAAGGCCACTAAAATAGCAACCACGAATACATCTATCATCGACCATTTACCAATAAACTCGGTCAGTTGATAAATTCGGGTGTAACTTTTTGTATGTTTATTGGCAGGCCTTGTAACCATAAAGCATAAAAAGCTCAATACAAATGCCTTAGCAAGCGGTACAACCACACTGGCTAAAAATATAATAGCGGCAATAGGGTAGGAGCCACTGTTCCAAAGAGTAATAACACCACCAATTAAAGTTGAAGGGGATTCATCCCCAAGGCTAGTGGTGTGCATAATAGGTAAAACATTAGCTGGAATATAACAAACAACAGAAGTAATTAGCCAAGCTGCTGCTTTTTGTACGCTATAAGGGTTTCTTACGTGTGTTTTTGTATGGCAACGCTGGCAAATATTACCGGTACATAGTTGATGGCACACATGGCAGGCTTTAATATTTTCATCTATTGCACGTTTAGCATGCTCTGCGCCTTCGAGTACTTTTACAGGCTTTATTTGAGCCCATAAGCGTGGGCGATTTAAGTGAACAAGCGCAGCTATGTATAAAATAACAAACCCCACATAAGCCCAAAAACTCGTGCCGAAGCTAATATCAGCCAGCGACATGATTTTTACCATACTAACAAGTACGCCAATTAAAAATATTTCCGACATAATCCAGGGCTCTAACGCCAAAGTGAACTTTAGTAGTCGCCTTGCAATGCTCTCTGGTAATGCTTTTAAAAGCCCAAGATGCAAAGGAATTAAAATAAGAAGCAAACCCATGGGCAGGGCAATAATGCTCAAATCAATAAATAAGCCAAGTAGCTCACTATCATAATTAAACAAAATTCGAGCCGCGTCGGGCAGTGTAATAGTTTGAGTTATACCGCTACTACTAAATGAAATAAAAGGGTAAAACATACTGCTGAGCAACATTAATAGTGCGCTAAAGCTTAGTGCAACTATGCGACTGTCGTGATTAACATCGGCTTCGCAAAGTTTATGGTGACAATGTGGGCATATCGCCATTTGTTTTGCGATTATGCGAGGTATATCTATGATCAGATCACAACAGGGGCAGACAGTTTGCAATTTAATACCAAGCAAGAAGAATATTTCTTCAATTTTGCTATATTTAATACATTAATACAACGCGTTCTGCCATCAAGCTGCTCGTTATATAAAGGAAGCGTGTGAAATATTATTTGTACTGCATATTAATGTGGCTCTTTATTTGTTCGCAAAATGTTGTGGCTATTAATAAAGAGCGAGAAGTAATTATCGCCGCGAGCGCATCAATTCCGCCCTATGTTTTTGCAAAAACAGACTCGGGTATACACCTAGGTTTAATCAAAGCCGCGTTAAAGGCTAATGGATTTGCCAATATTAATGTGCAATATATGTCGAATAAACGCGCTGAGCATCAATTGCACAATAAAGGAGTAGATATACTTTTAAATTATGCAGGAGGAAGTAGTGCTGGTATTTACTCAAGTAAACCGGTACTTAGTTATGAAAATGTAGCCATTACACTCAAGCGAAATAAATATAATATTGATGAAATAGAAGGCATGTTTAATAAAAACGTCCTTGCTTTTCAAAATGCAATTGCATATCTGCCTTCTATATTTAAAAGTAATGTTAAACACTTTAGCTCATATCAAGAGGTTATTAATCAAAAGGCGCAGGTAGATAAGCTGTTAAAAGGTTGGGTGGATGTAATTGTGTTAGATAAGCGTATTTTTTACTATTACTACAATCAACATAAATCACCCGAAGCTGTGCAAATTTACACTTTATTTCCAAAAGCAGAGCGACCTGCTTATTTTAATAACCTCTCTTTAGCTACTGAGTTTGATATAGGTTTGGCGCTCATCAAGCAAAACGGTACTTATAAAAGAATTGTTGATGAAGGCCAAACCCATTCATCAATCAAATAATGCCACTGTTTGACGTGTAAGCGCTATTAGCTCACCGGATTGTGACCATATACAGCCATCTTCTAAACCATAGCCATCTTTTGAATGATGAGTGATTGCTTCAAAGCCAAGCCATTCGCCAGGTGATAAGTTTGGCTCTTGTACAAACTCTAAATACCATGACATGCTACTAGCTGGAGCGGGTTGTTTAAACATTTGTAATAACGTAGGTGGCCATGCATCTGTTAATGCAATCACATGCGCTTCAGTTATTTGCTCTGGGGTGTGCTTAAAGCGCATCCAGCCCCCTAAGTGAGAAGTTTCTGCGCTGCTAAATGGCATGGCACCTTGTTGAGGGCATAAATCAACATGTTGAAAAAATTCAGGCATCTGGCCTTTAATAAAAGGTAGAGTTTGGCGCTCGTCTACCTGTTTTAACCCTAAAGACTTTGAAACAGGCACATTTACACCCGACTCTCTACTTTTAGCAAAACACGCTTGTACAATTACACACACTTGTTCATTTTGAATCGCTTTGGCGAGTACCTGTGTGCTGCTTTTACCTTGTCGTAATATTTCTACCGATAACGAAAAAGGAGTATCAGCTAGTAATGGCCCTACAAAATTTGTACTGAGTGAGAGTAGGCGACGATCATTAGATACTTTTCCTCTGATAGCTTGATACAACAGTGCGGCTGAGAGACCACCAAAAGCAGTTCTGCCTTGGCACCAGTTTTCTGGAAATTGCATTGTGCTAGTTAATTGTTCGGTATTGTCTGAACTTCCAATTTTTGCAGCTTGTAGAAGTAATTGTTCAAAATGCATGAAGGTGTCCTTTTATAGTGCGATTTAATAAATTTATAACACAACCAAACTAGTCAGACCAGTAATTAAAAACGTCTCTGGCGGTGCAAAAATCACCATTCCTTACAATTATTAGGGTTATTTTGTAAATAAATCACAAAAAATGGATTTTTTTTCATTTTTACAGTTGAAATAAGTTTGGCGCATCCCTATTTACTATGTCATCGAACGTATTAACGAATATTGAAGTTGGAGAAGTTTCATGGGTAAAATTATTGGAATCGATTTAGGTACTACAAACTCTTGTGTTGCAGTACTTGATGGTGGCAAAGCACGTGTTATTGAAAACGCGGAAGGCGATCGCACAACCCCGTCTATTATTGCTTACACGCAAGACGGCGAAACATTAGTAGGTCAATCTGCTAAGCGTCAAGCGGTTACTAACCCGACAAACACATTATTTGCAATCAAGCGTTTAATTGGTCGTCGTTTTGAAGACGAAGAAGTACAACGCGATATCGGCATTATGCCGTTTAAAATCATCAAAGCTGATAACGGCGATGCATGGGTAGAAGCGGGTGGCGAAAAACGCGCTGCACCACAAATTTCTGCTGAAGTACTGAAAAAAATGAAGAAAACGGCAGAGGACTTCTTAGGTGAAGAAGTAACTGAAGCTGTAATCACAGTACCTGCATACTTTAACGATTCACAACGTCAAGCAACGAAAGATGCTGGTCGTATTGCGGGTCTTGAAGTTAAACGTATTATCAATGAGCCAACTGCTGCGGCACTTGCTTACGGTATGGATAAAAACCGTGGCGAAAACATCGTTGCAGTATATGACTTAGGTGGCGGTACTTTCGATTTATCAATCATTGAAATTGATGAAGTTGAAGGCGAGCACACTTTTGAAGTACTTGCTACAAACGGTGATACTCACTTAGGTGGTGAAGATTTCGATAACCGTGTAATCAACTACCTAGTAGCTGAATTCAAGAAAGATCAAGGTTTAGACTTAAAAACTGATCCTCTTGCAATGCAACGTGTTAAAGAAGCTGCTGAAAAAGCAAAAATTGAACTGTCATCTGCACAATCAACTGAAGTAAACCTTCCGTATGTAACTGCTGATGCATCTGGTCCTAAGCACATGAACGTGAAACTAACACGTGCTAAGCTTGAATCACTAGTTGAAGATTTAGTAACTAAATCTCTAGAGCCACTTAAACGTGCACTTGCTGATGCTGATTTATCAGTAAGCGACATCAACGATATTATTCTTGTTGGTGGCCAAACACGTATGCCTTTAGTACAAAAAACAGTTGCTGATTTCTTCGGTAAAGAACCACGTAAAGACGTAAACCCTGATGAAGCAGTTGCAGTAGGCGCAGCGATTCAAGGTGGTGTACTTGCTGGTGACGTTAAAGATGTACTATTACTAGACGTTTCTCCATTATCTCTAGGTATTGAGACAATGGGCTCAGTAATGACTGCATTAATTGAGAAAAACACGACGATTCCTACTAAGAAATCGCAAACATTCTCAACAGCTGAAGATAACCAATCTGCTGTAACAATTCACGTGTTACAAGGTGAGCGTAAACGTTCAAGCGACAATAAATCTTTAGGTCAATTTAACCTAGAAGGTATTCGCCCAGCACAACGTGGTACACCGCAAATCGAAGTAACATTCGATGTTGATGCCGATGGTATCTTACATGTATCTGCGAAAGATAAAGATACAGGTAAAGAGCAAAAAATCACAATTCAAGCATCTTCAGGCTTAAGCGATGAAGAAGTTGAAAAAATGGTTCGTGATGCAGAAGCACATGCTGAAGACGATAAAAAGTTTGAAGAACTTGTAGCTGCTCGTAACCAAGCTGACGCTCTAGTACACGGTACTCGTAAGCAAATTGAAGAAGCTGGCGATGCATTACCAAGCGAAGACAAAGAAGCGATTGAAGCGGCTGTTGTAGATTTAGAAGCTGCTATTAAGAGCGACAACAAAGAAGAGATTGAAGCTAAAACTCAAGCTCTTGCTGAAAAGTCTCAAAAACTAATGGAAATTGCACAAGCGAAAGCACAGCAAGGTTCAGCAGATGCAGGCGAGCAACAGCAATCAGCTAAGCAAGACGACGACGTTGTTGATGCAGAGTTCGAAGAAGTGAAAGACGACAAGTAATTGTTGCTAACGCTTCTCGCTAGCCAAAAACACTTAACTCAATCGAGTGTTTAGGTTAGGATGAACAATTGAGGCGCGCGAGCAATAGCTTGTCGCGCCTTTTGCATGTATTTAAGGTTTAAAAATTCAATGATAAATCGATGCGATTTATCGGTTTATCCAGCAGCTCACGCTGCAAACAGAAAAGAGTAGTGTGATAGATATGTCAAAACGCGATTATTACGAAGCCCTCGGCGTAAGCAAAGATGCGAGTGAGCGAGACATAAAAAAAGCGTACAAACGCTTAGCGATGAAATATCATCCAGATCGTACCGCAGGCGATAAAGAGCTTGAAACTAAATTTAAAGAAGTTAAAGAAGCTTACGAGATTTTAACTGATCCTCAAAAACGCCAAATGTATGACCAGCATGGTCACGCGGCATTTGAGCAAGGCGGTGGCGGTGGTCATGGCGGCTTTGGTGGCGGTCATGGCGATTTTGGTGATGTATTTGGTGACGTATTTGGCGATATTTTTGGTGGCGGCGGTGGTCGACGTCAATCTCGTCAACAACGTGGTTCTGACTTACGTTACAACATGGACTTGAGCTTAGAAGAAGCGGTTCGTGGTAAAGAAGTTGAAATTAAAGTACCAACATGGGTGGGTTGTGAGCCGTGTGATGGTAGTGGTGCTAAAGCAGGTTCTAAGCCTAAAACATGTACTACGTGTCATGGTGCTGGCCAAGTACAAATGCGCCAAGGTTTCTTTGCTGTTCAGCAAACGTGTCCAACGTGTCAGGGACAAGGTCAGATTATTTCAGACCCTTGTAACAAATGTCATGGTCAGGGCCGCGTAGAAAAAACTAAAACGCTTTCAGTTAAAATTCCAGCTGGCGTTGATACAGGAGACCGTATCCGCTTAACTGGTGAAGGTGAAGCCGGAATGCACGGCGCGCCATCTGGCGACTTGTACGTGCAAGTATCTGTTCGCGAACATGAAATATTTGTACGTGAAGCAAATAATTTATACTGTGAAGTACCAATTAGCTTTACAACAGCAGGTCTTGGTGGCGAAATTCAGGTGCCAACACTTGATGGTCGTGCAAAACTTAAAATACCTTCTGAAACGCAAACGGGCAAAATGTTCCGTATGCGTGGCAAAGGCGTTAAGTCTGTTCGAAGTGGTGCCCAAGGCGATCTAATTTGTAAGGTAGTAATCGAAACGCCAGTTAATCTTAACGAGCGTCAACGTGAACTACTGCAAGAGTTAGATGAAAGTATGGGTACAGATAGCTCGAAAAATCGTCCTAAAGAGCAAGGCTTTTTTGACGGTGTTAAAAAGTTTTTTGATGATTTAACTAAGTAAATTTAAATTATTATTAATAATGAAACGGCGCTTTTTAGCGTCGTTTTTTTTTGCTTTAAATTTTATTTTTGTTACTGTTAAAAAAAACACGATTAAATAGTATGACCCCAGCAATCGAATTACTTAAAAAACAAAAAATCCCCTTTGAAATACTCAGTTACGAACACGATGCAGGTAATAGTCAATATGGGCTTGAAGCTGTTGAAAAGTTAAATTTAGATAGCGCCCAAGTATATAAAACCCTCGTTCTGGAAACACACGAAAGGCAGCTAATTGTTGCTGTTACTCCTGTGTCGCAACAAGTTAACTTAAAACAGTTAGCAAAATTATGTGGTGCCAAAAAAGTAGCCATGGCAGCCCCGCAAAAAGTTCAAGCTAGCACTGGTTATATTTTAGGTGGAGTAAGTCCACTTGGGCAAAAAAAACGCTTAGCTACGTTTATTCATAGTAGTGCTTCACTTTTTGATACTATTTATGTGAGCGCCGGAAAGCGAGGTTTAGAAATCGCACTCTCCCCAACTAATTTAGCGGCGTTAACTAGCGCTAAATTTGGCGATTTATAGCCTTTATTTTTAAAATTACTCTCTATAAAGGCAATTAACTCAAGTTAAGCAATTTGCTCAATACCTTATTTGTAACTACATTGAGAGTATCTTTATACCGTTAATATTTAATACCAAACGGTATTACACATTTTGTATACGGCTGTTTGTATGAACCTTTTAGATGTAGATTATTTTGCAATACTGGTGGCTGCACTGTCTTCTTTTATGCTTGGCGGCATATGGTACTCAAAAGCACTCTTTAAAAACGCTTGGCTAGAAAGTATTGGCTTAACTGACCTTGATTTGCAATCAGCCAATCCCAAGTTGATATTTGGCGGCAGCTTCTTTTTAGTATTTATAGCGGCTTTAATGTTGTCTCTATTTTTAGGTAAAGACGCAAGTTTAGCTGAGTGTGTAGGAACAGGCTTTGTGATTGGCTTTTTTTGGATCAGTAGTTCACTAGGGTTAAGTTATATATTTGAGCAACGCCCTTTAAAGCTATTTTTAATTAACGGGAGTTACTGTATTTTACAGTTTTCGTTAATGGGGCTTATTTTAGGTATTTGGCCGTAAGGGTTGAGTAGCCGTTAATGCCCGGTTTGATTCTTACCTGAGAGTAGAGTAGGTTTATATAATCGCATTTACATGATTTGGTAGCAGTATTAATGAAAATATTAGTTGTTGATGATATGCCGCTCATGCGTCATGTTTTAATTAATATGCTAAGAAAGTTGGAGTATTGCAATATCGTTGAAGCTACTGATGGATTACAAGCTTTGGCTTTATTACGTGATCAGCATTTCGATTTGGTTATAACAGATCTTCATATGCCAAAAATGGATGGCGTTGATTTACTCACAAACATTCGAAAAGACAGAGCCCTTGCCGATATTCCTGTGTTGATGGTTACCTGTGAGGATAGTACAGATAAAGTTAAGCAAGTTATTGCAGCTAAAGTATCGGGATTTATAATCAAACCTTTTAATATGAATGTATTATCATCTCAATTAAACCGCTTCTTTTTCAAAGATTAAGTTATATTTTTCATCCTCATTAAATTATTATGAGCTCACTTTAATAATCATACCGCGTAAATATTCTAAAACCCAGTGGTCACCTTTATCTACCTAATACCAATGAGCAATAATACCTAATCATTTTGCGAGGCTAAATGTATCGCTCCCTGCGAAAAAAAATTCTCATTTAGAACAATTAAATAGCGAATTTTCGCCTAGCTATCAACACGTTTTTCTATCCTCAAATAGATCACTTAATTAAACGAATTGCTATAAACTGGTATCATAAAGAATAATTTTTTATATAGTACTGAAGGACTTAATGGCAAAACCTAATAAAAAAGGCCCCACTAAAACGGTCGATATTTTTTGCTCTGCTTGTAAAGCTTCCTTATTTAAATATCGAAAAGGAGGCAAAGGAGCATTAGTTAAGTGTTTTAAAGAGCGTATTAGCCAAGACTTTACACACGAGCCCTGTATTTGCCCTAATTGCAGTCGGCCTTTTGCCCGAGAAGCGATTATTCGTGGTGCACCTGCCTATAAAATAATTGGTGGCAAAGTAACTTTTAAATAATTCAGATACAGTAAAATTTCTTCATACGGACATATGGCCTTGTTAGAATTTACCATATTGATAGAATCGCTCGGTTTGCTGTTTCAATGAATGAAAAAATACCCTCCCCATGGATCGGGCCAGTTTATTGGGTTATTTAAAAATGGATAAAGGATAGTTTCGTGATAGCACTCTTATTTGACATCATAGGTATGACAGGTACTTTTTTAGTAGTTGGTTCATTTTTCTTACTGCAGCTAGGAAAAACGTCCCCATCTAGCCTAACGTATAATATGATGAATTTAACAGGGGCGATTTTGTTGTTAATTAGCCTTTGCTATAACTTTAATTTAGCGAGCTTTGTGATAGAAATATTTTGGATAGCTGCTTCATTAATTGGTTTATACAAATACCTAAAAAACAGATCAGCTTTAGCTACAAATTAATAACGTATTAATTTTGTTCTAAACCTTAAACACTGCAAGCACACCTGTTTGCGGTGTTTTTTGTTTTTAGGACTAAATTTAATTAACAAGTATAATTAAATTCATTTGTTAACAAAAAGTTTATATCCCTGCCTCATATAAGTCGTTACACTAGCGACCTTAAATTTTTAGGCTATTTCTCGGGTAGGCCATGTTTACGTTTTCTAAAAAAATAATTACAGTATGTATATTATTAGTATTAATTTTGGTTGTTACATTTTGGGTAGGCCGCGCTCACGATATTGAAAAAGCAACAGCTCAAGCGCAGCGTCAGGTTACTCAATTAAATAATTACATTGATACTGAACTCGCTCGTTTTTCGGCTATTCCCCAGCTACTTACTTATAATCAGTTAATGATTGAATTTGCAAACGGCGACCAAGCCCATTACAACGCTATAAATAACTACCTAGCTGATATACAACAAGCCAGTGGTGCATCAGATATATTTGTACTTAATGCCCAAGGCGCAGTTACGGCAAGTAGTAACTGGCAAGCTGATTACACATTTTTAGGCAGTAACTTTGCCTTTAGACCTTACTTTAAGCGTGCATTTGCAGGTGAAAAAGTGGCCTACTTTGCACTAGGTATGCGTTCAAAAGAGCGTGGTATTTATTTTTCGCAGGCTGTTTATCACGACAACAAAGCGGTTGGTGTTGTTGTATTAAAAGTGAATGTAAGCAAATTTGAAAACGATAGAGAGCTTTTAAATACATCTAAAGGTAGCCATTTTTATTTAGAGCTTAGTGATAATGTAATTGCGATGTCTGATATGCAAACATGGCGTTTAAATAGCTTCAGTGAGTTTGATATAACAAAGCGACGTAATATAAAGTTACGCCGTGCTTATTTAGATCATCAACCTGTATATATTAAGCAATTTCAATATAAGAGCCAGGGTATTTCGCATTTCAAAATTAATAAAAACCTTTATGTGAGTGCGACAAAACCATTGCGTTACTTTAGTGCACATATGAACGTACTTGTTGATATTACAAAAGTAAACTCAGCTCAATTAATACGCTTGTTTTGGGCATTTAGTATTTATGCTTTAGTTATGATTGTTGGTTATAGCTTACTTGCTCGTTTTGCGGGTTATAAAAAGCTCGTTTACTCTAGGCATAGTCTTGAGCAAAAAGTGATTGAGCGCACACAAGAGCTTGAGAAAACGCAAGTTGCATTAGTTCAATCAGCAAAACTTGCAACAATTGGGCAGTTAAGCGCAGGTATTAATCACGAAATAAACCAGCCCCTTAGCGCTATGAATACATACCTAGCAAGCGCCAAACGTTTACTCGCTAAGCAAAATTACACCGCACTTGGCGAAAGCATAACGGTAATTGAGGGGCTTGTAGGTCGCGTACACAAAATAGTGGGGCAGCTAAAACATTTTAGCAAACCATCACAAACTCAATTAAGGCCTTATCCGTTAGCTGGTTTATTAAATAACGCCTTGATGATTGCCAGCTCACAACTAAAGCAAGATAACGTACACGTAGAGCAGCCTAATTTAGATAGTGGGTTAATAGTGTGGGTTGATTCACTTAAATTTGAGCAAGTGTTGGTTAACTTAATAACTAACGCGAGCCAAGCTATGAATGGCGCAATAATACGTAAATTAAGTTTTAATGTTGAGTGCTTTGATAACCGAGTAAAACTCTCAATTTTAGATACAGGGCCTGGAATAGAGCAACATGCTTTTGGTAATATTTTCGAACCTTTTTATAGTACTAAAGAGAGTAACGGTTTAGGCCTTGGATTATCTATTTCAAAACAAATCATTGATTCGTTTAATGGCTCTTTAAGTGCGCACAATCGACTGCAAGGCGGGGCTGAGTTTATAATCAGTCTATCAAGCACGCAGGATAAAACAGATGATTGAAAACTCACCGTGTAAGCACATCATTGTAGTTGATGATGAAGCGATGATCAGAGATTCTTTAAAGCAATTACTTACTCTCGAAGGCTATACAGTTGAGTGCTTTAATGATGCAAGTACGGCTCTAACAAAGCTTAATCGACGTTTTATGGGCGTTGTACTGAGTGACATAAATATGCCTGCAATGGATGGGCTTACTTTGCTTGAGCAAGTCACGGCATTTGATAGTGAACTGCCGGTTATATTTTTAACAGGGTACGCCGATGTAACTATTGCTGTTAAAGCTATGCAATTAGGCGCGTATGACTTATTTGAAAAACCAGTAAACGAAACATTGCTTGATTGCATAGCAAGAGCATGCGACAAGCGTAGCTTAGTGATTCAAAATCGTGCACTAAAACTTGCTGTACAAAAAACCTCAGCGCCGGGTGTAAGAATCCTGGGTGATACTCCTAAAATGCAAGATATGATGCATTTACTCAATACGGTTATTGATACCCCTGCTGATGTAATGATTGAAGGTGAAACTGGCACGGGTAAAGAGCTTGTAGCGCGTTACTTACACGATCAAAGTATTCGCTCAGCAAGTAACTTTGTGGCTATAAATTGTGGCGCGGTGCCTGAGCAGTTGATAGAAAGTGAGTTATTTGGTGCTGCAAGTGGTGCCTATACCGGAGCAACTCACACTCGTAAGGGAAAGTTTGAATTTGCACAAGGGGGTACAGTTTTTTTAGATGAAATAGAAAGTACCCCAATGTCGTTGCAGGTTAAATTATTACGCGTATTAGAGGAGCGAAAAGTAACTCCAGTAGGTGATAATAAAGCAATTGAATTAGATATAAGAATTGTTGCAGCCACTAAAGTAGATTTGCTTTTATTAGTTGAAAAAGGTGAATTTAGAGCAGATTTATATTATCGACTAAGTTTGGTAAAAGTCGATATACCGCCTCTTAGAGCTCGAAAAGCAGATATAGTATTACTGTTTAAGCACTTTAGCTCTATTGCAGCAACACGCTATCACAAGCCGCCAGCACCTCTTAATAGCGAAATACAACAGCGACTCTTAGCGTACGACTGGCCTGGTAATGTAAGGGAGCTTAGAAACCAAGCTGAGCGCGCGGTTTTATTAGGAGTAGAACTTGCTTTTAGTGTTAGTAAAACGCAGGCTAAAGGTGAGCTTTCTCCCGATTTAAGCTTATCTGAAAAAGTTGCTTTTTATGAGCAGTCGTTAATAGAAGAAGCCCTAGAGCGTAACCATGGCAGTATTAAAAATACGATGGATACACTGCAAATCGCTCGTAAAACCCTTTACGATAAAATGAGTAAATACAATTTAAACCGCGATATGTTTATTGACTAAATTGTGTGGTTTATGTGACAACTTCGTTTTTATGGTGTGTGGGAAACCGCACATTTATTCTATTTTTTATACGAAATACCCATTAAGTATCTGAAATATAGAGGTATTTTACCATTGGCAGTAAAGTTGCCTTATTAGGTCTGACAACAAGTAGATTCTAATAATTAGGACACATAATGATAAAGTTTACACACTCTACTATTTTACTCACCTCAATAAGTAGCTTAGCTTTTTACTCGTACACGGCTTGTGCTACTGAATATGATGTTTATGGTAAAGCCGAAGTGCAAATTGCTAATACAGATACGGGTATTATGCGTTACGCAGAAGAAGGCACGCAGATTGAAGCGCCATTTTCGCGTATAGGCATTCAAGGGCAACACAAATTAAATGAATATTTAAACGTTGTTTTTAAATACGAAGTGCAAGTAAAAGGCTTTGAGCAAGATGACACCGAAGAGCCATTTAGTGCAAGGAATACATACCTTGGTTTAAAAGGTCAATTTGGCGAGCTTGTAGTGGGAAGAAATGATACTCGCTTTAAATACTCTGAAGGCAAAGTTGATAACTTTAATGAAACCCAAGGTGACATAGCTCAAGTTATTGCAGGACAAGATAGACTTGGTGATACGCTAACATACACTTCTAATTATTGGCATAATACGCAATTTTCGTTTACTTATGCTCCAAAAGACGACAACAAAGATAACGAAGCTGGATTTGCAGCAACCTTTATTTATGGTGATCGTAGCTTAAAAAACACCTCATATTACTTATCATTAAGCCATGTTGATTCTCTTAATAATATTAATGCGAGCCGAATAGCAGCAGCCTATAAATTTGAACAATTACAGCTTGGTGCACTATACCAGCATTCTGAATCAACAGATGGTATAAAATCAGGTAACGGTTATGTGTTAAGTGCAAGCTATACGCTTGATAAATGGGTACCTAAATTACAGTTTGCTAAAGATGACTCTTTACTTCGTCAAACTTCTGAGGCAACACAATGGACTACGGGCCTTGACTATGTATTTGATAAGCAAACAACTGCTTACCTTTTATACACCGACCTTAATTTAGAAGAACAAGACGACAGCAGTGTTGCGCTTGGTCTTAAATACAAATTTTAGAGGCCTGCCATGACAGATAATATACTCACGCAAAAACCAGATAAGAAAAGAAATTTCCAATGGCTTTTTTTGATACTAGGCCCTGTAGTAATGCTAATGACATGTTTACTCGATCCACCAACGGGTATGTCTGTAGCGGCATTTAAAACCGCAGGTTTAGCATTTTGGATGGCATCGTGGTGGGTGAGCGAAGTAGTACCAATTCCAGCAACTGCTTTGCTCCCTCTGGTAATTTCCCCCCTGGCTGATATAGCAGCAATTAAAAGCGTGGCTGCCCCGTATGCGCACCCGCTAATATTTTTATTTTTAGGTGGTTTTTTAATTTCTATTGCTATGGAGCGTTGGGGGTTACATAAACGTATTGCGCTAAGCACCATGTTATATGCGGGTAAAAAGCCAAGCTTGCAAATTTTAGCAATGATGCTGGTAACCGCATTTTTGTCGATGTGGATGTCTAATACCGCAACAGCTGTAATGATGCTGCCTATTGCGCTTTCAATTACTAATTTAGTTAAGCAGTCAGACCCGAGTAATGAAGGTTTTGGTAAGGCTTTACTGTTATCAATCGCTTATGGTGCAAGTATTGGTGGTATTGCTACCTTAATCGGTACTCCGCCTAATGCTTTAATGGCTGCTTACTTGTCAGATAGTTACCAAATAGAAATTGGCTTTGCGCAATGGATGATTGTAGGCGTACCTCTGTCTTTAGGTATGCTAATTATTAGCTGGGTTTGGCTTACTAAATTTGCGTATAAAGTAGATGCTAATGTTAAAAACGATCAAAAAATTGATACAAAAGCGGTGTTTTCAACACAGTTAAAAAACCTAGGTATAATGCAGCGCGCCGAAAAAGGCGTGTTATTTGTGTTTGTTTTAGCAGCACTGTGTTGGATATTTAGACCTTTATTAGGTGACATAACAGGTCTTAATATTTCAGATACTACTATTGCAATTGCAGCGGCATTGCTGTTGTTTGTAATGCCAGCGAATAAAGGCAAAGGTGAGCGTATCCTTGATTGGGAAAGCGCAGCTAAAGTGCCGTGGGGCGTTTTATTATTATTTGGTGGCGGGCTTACACTTGCATCTCAAATTAAGTCATCAGGGCTTGCTGAATTTATTGCTCACCTAATTGAAGGCGCTAGCACTATTCCACTTGTTATGAGTGTACTTGTTGTTGTGACATTAATTACGTTTTTAACTGAGATCACAAGCAATACAGCAACTGCAGCTGGCTTTCTTCCTTTGTTAGGGCCCGTTGCAGAGTCTATAACAGGCTCACCATTGGTTTGGGTTATTCCTGCAGCTATAGCGTGTAGTTGTGCGTTTATGATGCCGGTAGCGACACCACCAAACGCTATTGTGTTTGGCTCAGGGCAAATTCAAATGCGCGACATGATAAGAGCCGGCTTTGTGCTAAACATTGTGGCTATTGTATTAATTACGCTGGTTACAATGACGATTGCAGCCCAAGTATTTGGTTTTTAAAGCTGTACTAAATTAGTTCCAACCAACCTATGTCAGAGTAGTTTTGTTTATACTTACAATTTTAAACAAAGCTACTCTTTATGCTTATATATATTACTTAAAAAGCTCTTTTTTAGATAATTAGTGTTATTGCTCGAAAAACAGAACAAGGTTATAGTCGTTAATAACTTTAAAAATTGAGTAACCTATTTTGAGCACTGAGACATCACAGGCAATGCCTTTAATTCCCCAGTTTGATGAATTGCAAAAAAGCTTTCTCGAAACGCCTTACTTGCCAATTGATAAACGTCTCGTTTTATTGAAAAAACTCCGTGTACGTATTGTTGAACTTGAGCAAGAGCTAGTAGATGCTGCTTCAAAAGACTTTGGTTACAGAACCGCTTTCGATACTTTACTTGGCGATATATTGCCTACAGTGCAAACACTCGCGCACATTATTAAAAAACTGCCAAAATGGGCAAAGCCAAGTAATCGCTCTGTGGGTTTAAGCTTGTGGCCTTCAAAAGTAAGTGTTAATTATCAGCCCAAAGGTGTGGTAGGTATTATTGCACCGTGGAATTACCCCATTCAGTTAGCGTTAGTACCTGTGCTTACCGCCATAGCTGCCGGTAATAGAGTGATGCTTAAATTAAGCGAATTCACACCTCATACAAACGCCGTTATCGAAAAAATCTTTAAAGATGATCTGCAAGCTCATTGTAAAATAATACTAGGGGCGAGTGATGTTGCAGCACAGTTTTCATCACTGCCATTTGCTCATTTATTATTTACGGGTTCTACGAACGTAGGTAAATTAGTAATGGCGTCAGCGAGTCGTAACTTAACGCCGGTAACGCTTGAACTCGGTGGTAAATCGCCAGTTATTATTACGCAAAATGCCGATATTAAAAAAGCGGCACAAGCCTTACTGTTTGGCAAAATGGCCAACGCAGGGCAAATATGCGTTGCACCCGACTACGTATTTGTACCCAAAGAGCTTGAGCATCAGCTTATTCAGCAATTATGCGAGTTGTATAAAAAGCATTTTAAAGACGGTGTTGAAGGTAAAAACTTAACTTCTATCATTAGCGATGCGCATTATAAACGTTTGGCAACCTACTTAGAGCAAGCCCAAGAACTGGGTGCAAACATTATTAAGCCACTTGAGCAAAACCAGCAAGACGAAGAAAAGCACCGTATGGGGCTGCATTTAGTAACTCAAGTAACTGACGAAATGCAGCTTATGCAAGATGAGTTATTTGGTCCAATACTACCAATAATGAGTTATGAAAAGCTCGACAGCGCAATTGACTATATTAAAGCTCATCACCACCCATTAGCGCTTTATATTTTAGGCCAAGATAAGCACGCTCAAGAATACATTATGAAGCAAACAATCAGTGGCACTGTGGCAATAAACGACACCTTAGTGCAAGTAACTGCTGATGATGCTCCCTTTGGTGGTGTAGGGCATTCAGGAATGGGGCATTATCATGGTATAGAAGGGTTTTTAACGTTTAGCCATGCTAAAAATACGTTAGTATCGGGCTCGTTTAATCCTCGCATTGTTATGCTACTAAAACAAAGCAAACTTATTATTAAGCTTCTAAAGTGGCTTTACATAAAATAATAGGGTGCTGATTTGGTAAAGTTGAATAAGTGTTAACTTGCTAATCAAGATATATTAAAAAGGCTGAATTACATTATGTAATTCAGCCTTTTTTAGATTAGTTTAAAGCTACGGTCTTAAACTCTAAAATAAGACTTTAAAATAAGCGACCTTCGCCAGCATAGGTACCCACTTGTATTTTTGCATAAATGGCATCGGCTTTTTCTTTAGCTTCTTCAATTTCTTTAGGCAGCATTTTACGCTCATCAAGTTTACGGCTATGACTCGCTTGCATATTACCGTTGTACTCAGCGATAGTATTCCAAATATATGACTTTTCTAAATCTTTTGGCATACCTAGTCCTTCAAAATACATGAGGGCTAAATTAAATTGCGCTAAAGAGTAATTGTTTGCAGCTGCTTTTTCGTACCAGTTACGTGCCGCTTCATAGTCTCGTGTAACACCCACGCCATTAGCGTACATTACGCCCAAATTAAATTGAGCCGCAGGTAAATTCTTCTTAGCTGCTTTTTCAAATAAGGTAATTGCCATTTGATGATCAAGTTTAACGCCTTTACCTTCGTCGTATAAAACAGCTAGAGCAAACATCGAATCAGCATGGTTCTTTTTAACGCCTTGTTGATAAAGTGCAGCTGCTTTGCGGTAATCGCGTGTTACACCGTATCCACCTTCGTATAATTTGGCTAGTTCGTAAATTCCTGGCGCAAAACCTTTGTCTGCTAGGTATTGGAATTCTTTTAGGGCGACTGCAAATTCACCTTCGTTAGCTGCTCTTATGCCATCTTCTAATGTTGCATGAGCGAAAGGGCTGGCAAGTAAAACGCCAGCAAGAATGAGTGCTTTTAAATTAAACTGTGACATATTAATGTCTCCAATTAGTAATAGTTTCGATAGATTTTAGGGCCAGTACATTTTTTAGATTAAACATCCACTGCTATTTAGGCTCGCGCTTGAGGCGGTTTGCTCTTTGCTGCTCGGTTTTTTAATGAGCTTACTAAGTTACAAACTTCGCGCGGCGATTAAATAACGCCTAGATAGAACAAATTTTAATCCTAAAAGGTCAACAGGCCATAGTTAAATGCTAATTTATTAAATTTTTGCACTATTTGCACATTATAAACGTTTAATACCCAATACATTTATGTAAAGACTAAATCGGTTACTATAAATAGATGCAAAAAAGGGTGTCTACTGTTATGTTTTACGCCAGCTTTAGTGTAAACGCAAGGCGGTACCTTATAAGATCGTGCGTATAAAATGTAAATAACACCGCGGTGGACTTTCAAGGTAAGTAAATGAGTTTAAGAAGTGTAAGATACAGATTTTATAGAAAATTTAAAGATATAAAAAAAGCCCGTTAGGGCTTTTTTGAGTCATATTAACCGTCACTAATATGAGTAATGTAGCAAGTAAATGTGATATTTGGTGTTATTACTTGGGTCGAGTAAGTAATACCACGAAGCGGCACGTTCTTCTTTTAATGTGTCAGCATCCTTGCTGAATATCCTTCCATAGGCACTGAGGTCGGTACACTTCGTTTCTGATAATGATTATTAGTTAGATTAGTGCGCAAGTCAATATTTAAATGATAATTATTATCAAATAAGATTTTCATGATTATAAAATTTAAAATAAGGAAAGTGATGCTTAATAATCTTAAAGCTAAAAAAGTGATAAATGCATGCTTTGCTATCAGCATGGTATTTTTGTGTAGCTGTTCAGCCTCATTCACTTATAACAACTTGAGCTGGCTTTCGTCATTTTGGGTAGATGATTATATTGATTTAAATAAAACACAAAATAAGCAGCTCAAACAGATTATTAACACGACCCAAGCGTGGCATAGAAGTACGCAGCTACCAGCCTACAAACAAGACATTCAAAATATTAAGGCACTTTTTAACAACACACTAAGCATTGATCAGTTAAAAGAGCAGGTGGTTTTTGCTAAAAAGCATTGGCAAAACCTACTTGAATACGCGCACATGCCTTTAGCTGAGCTTGGGGCAACCTTATCAAGTGAGCAAAGAGAAGAACTTTTAAACAATATTCAAATAAAAATTAACGACGAACGTGAAGAGTTTAACGAACAAACCCCGCTTGAGCGAAAAAGTGAGCGTTTGGAAGAGCAATTTGAATACTACGAGCAGTGGATAGGCAAACTTAATAAACAACAAAAAGCGCTGATTAAATCAACTAATGAGCAACATCAAGACTCAGGAGCGCTGTGGTTAGAGTACAAGCAAACCCGTTTGAATGCGGCCAAACAGGTATTTACAAATGCTGAAATTACAAAAAAAGAATTTATAAATCAGTTGAGTACAGTTATTAAAGAGCGCGAACTATATATGAGCGACGCACTATTGAAAACCAATGAAGCAAACTTAGATTTATATATAAATTTACTCTACGAATTAAACTCAACCTTAAATGATAAACAACGCCAAAGCGTTAATGATCAATTTGATGAGTTAATTGAGACCTTAAACGATATAATAGAAAACTAAATTGTGCGTGAATTATTAAGTTTTAAATTAGCTGTTTAGGCTGATTTGTTTTTAAACGCAAAAATGCTTTTTAAAGGGCAATATATGGTTACAGATTTGAAAAGTATCTTAAACACTTGGTATCCCAACAGGGACAACCAAGAATGGGTTTTAGCTACTTTGTACAAAATTGAAGGCTCTAGCTACAGAAAGCTAGGTGCTATGATGCTTATTTCGAGCCTAGGCGAGCGCTTAGGGATGCTTTCGGGTGGCTGTTTAGAAGCTGACATACAGCGCCATGCTAAACAAGTAATGAGTACTTTAAGCAGTAAAACCATTAGTTATGATGCCACCGATGAAGACGATTTAACATTTCAACTTGGCATTGGTTGTGGAGGCATAGTACATATTTTACTGCAGCCTATTCATAAGGCTAATGACTATTTACAGTTAGAGCTTGTATCTAAAGCACTTAATGAGAATAAACCAGGGCGATATCTTCAACAAGTAAGCCCCATTTTGCCAGCCGGTAGTGGTGTATTTACGCAAAATGATGAGTTGCATGGTTTATCAATGAACCGCAAAGCGCAGTTGGTAGAATTACAAGGCGCTACGTGCTTGCAAACCTCTATTTATCCACCGCCCCATCTATTAATAGTAGGTGGTGGCGCAGATGCAGTTCCGGTTTATACATTTGCCAAACAACTTGGTTGGAGTGTAACGGTATGGGATACACGCGCGGCTAATGCAAAAAGACAATATTTTAAAAATGCAGATGCTATTTTGCGCACCACACCGAGTGAGTTAAAAGAATATTGCATAACCCATAAAGTTGATGCGGCTATTTTAATGGCTCACAGCGTTGAACTTGACGCCAGTACGTTGGCTCAATTTAAAGATGTTCCGTTTAAATATATAGGATTATTGGGTCCGAAGCACAGACGTGAACAAGTTTTAGAGCACGCAAATACGCGTGTTTCACAAATTAAGTCTCCTGTTTTTGGGCCTGTCGGTTTAAATTTAGGGGGCGACTCGCCAGAGAGTATTGCACTATCGCTGATCAGCGAAATACATGCAGTGCTGTGTGATAAAGATGCCCAATCACTAAGTCATTGGGGGCAAGAGCCGTGCTAATTGCAAAAGTTGTTTTAGCCGCTGGGCAATCATCTCGCTTTAACGGCTGTAAATTAACAGCTGATATTGGCTTTGGCAAAACAATGATTGAGCATGCTGTAAATACACTGCAAGCACTTGATGACACGCCGGTGTATGTAGTTACCGGGGCATGGCATAAAGAAGTAGCGCAAGTACTGGCAGGCTATAAAAACATAGAGCTGATTGAGAACAAGCAATGGAGCCAAGGTTTAGGTCATTCAATCGCGACAGCTTCTCAAACTGTGTTTAAAAATAAGTCCTTTGATGGGGTTTTATTTATGCTTGCGGATCAGGTTGAGCTAAAAGTAGCGCACTTAAGTGAGCTAGTTACTGGTTTTAAACGTAACCCATCGCGCTGGTGCGCAAACTATGGCGAGCGTTTAGGTGTACCCGCTATATTCCCAGCGGTTGATTTATCTCAGCTTGCAAGCTTAACTTCAGATAGAGGTGCGCAGCAATTACTGCGTTCTAACAGTGAGGTCGTCAATACAATTAGTTTAAGTAGTGCGAGTGTAGATATAGATACTCAAAAGCAGCTAAGTAATTTTATAGCTAAAAATGAGTGAAAAGTATTAGTAGGGCAAAATAAGTTTTAGCTGCGCTAACGCTTTAGTGCAGTGGTTATGGTATTTAGCTGTTAATGTAGCTGATGCGGTAACTATATGTGTTATGGATTAGTAGTTACAACAATCTTAACTGTTATAACCTGAGTTTAAATTAAACAATTTAAACGCAGGTTATAAAGCTTAATCAAGGGGCAAGCTATGGTGACGTTTACAATTAATGGCAAGGTGGTTGAATCACACGCAAGTGAAGATACACCATTGTTATGGGTTATTCGTGATGAAATTGGATTAAAAGGTACGAAGTTTGGTTGCGGTATTGCAATGTGTGGTGCGTGTACGGTGCATTTAGATGGGCAAGCAACTCGCTCATGTGTTTTACCAATTGGCGCAATTGCAGGAAAAAACATTACCACAATTGAAGGGCTTAATAACGAACACCCACTTCAAAAAGCATGGGTTGAAGAGCAAGTACCACAGTGCGGTTACTGTCAGTCGGGGCAAATAATGCAAGCTGCTACATTACTAGCAGCTAATCCAAGTCCTTCAGATGAAGAAATAGTAAGCCATATGAATGGTAACTACTGTCGCTGTATGGCTTATAAACGTATTAAAACTGCTATTCAACGCGCTGCAGATGAGTCACAAAGTGTCGTAAATATATTTGATCCAAATGCACAAGACGCTTAACTGGAGCCGATAATGAAAAAATTATTTCAAAAAAATAGCGAAACCGTTAATTTAAATCGTCGCTCGTTTATGATTGGCACTGCTAGCGCAGGCTTAGTCATGGCGTTTGCCCCTGCGTTATTTTCGGGTTCGCTCAGTGCAAAAGAATCAATTGTGCAACAGGCTTTTTCACCCACTATTTGGTGGACTATGAGCACCGACGGTGCCGTAGAAGTGAGTATTGCTAAAGCTGAAATGGGTCAACATATTGGTACTGCTCTTGCGCGCATTGTGGCTGATGAACTTGAATGTGATTGGGATAAAGTATCAATTACCTACGTAGATACTCATGAAAAATGGGGCTTTATGGTAACGGGTGGTTCGTGGTCTGTATTTCAAAGCTTTAAGCCATTATCTCAAGCCGGCGCTGCGGGTCGAATTGCATTAATAGAAGCCGGAGCTAAAATGCTCGGCGTGCCTGCAGATAAATGTCGTGCAGAAAAGGGCTATATTATTTCAGGCGAAAAATCGGTTAGTTACGCAGACATAGTTAAAAAAGGCGAGTTTAATCGTACATTTACCAGTGATGAAGTTGCAAACCTTCCACTAAAACCGGCTAATAAACGTCATTTAACAGGGCTTAAACAAGATTTTAAAGCGCTTGATATACCAGCCAAAACAAATGGTACAGCAGTATACGGGATAGATGTAGAAGTTGAAGGCATGCTGTACGCGCGTCCAGTTATTCCACCAACTCGTTATGGCAGTACAGTAACAAACGTTGACGATAGTGCAGCAAAAGCAATTAAAGGTTACAAAGGCTATGAAATTTTAAATGACCCTAGTAACACAGTGCAAGGCTGGGTTGTTGTATTAGCTGATAGTTACCCAAGTGCCATTAAAGCAGTAGATGCTTTAAAGGTGAGTTACAAAAAGGGTGAGTCGGCAAATATATCTGAAGCTGATATTCAAAAAGAAGGTAAGCGATTATGCGAGCAACGCGACTCGGGTACTTTGTTTGTTGATGAAGGCGATATAAAGAAAACCCAAGCAGACGCTAGTGAGTCGTTAGAATCAATGTATACCACAGCGACAGCGAGTCATTATCAGCTAGAGCCATTAAATGCGGTTGCAGAGTTTAAAGACGGAAATTGGATTATTCATACAGGTAACCAGTGGCAGTCACTTACGTTACCAGCGCTTGCTAAAGCACTCGATATAGAACAAAACAAAGTAATTATTCGTCCTTATTATTTAGGTGGTGGTTTTGGTCGTCGATTATTTGGTGATTGGACTGTGCCTGCGGCTCTAACTGCAAAAGCAGTAGGTAAACCAGTAAAACTGGTATTTACACGAGCAGACGATAGTTTATTCGATCAGTCTCGCTCTGCATCTGCTGCAAAAATGACGGCGTCGTTTGATAAAAATGGTACATTCACAGGAATGGAACATGCATTTGCTGCTGGTTGGCCTACTAAAGCTATGGCACCAGGGTTTTTATCACCGGGTGTTGATGGCAAAGGTAAATTTGATGCATTTTCGGCATCAGGCGCTGATCATTGGTACAGCATGAGCAGTCATCGTGCACGCGCTATTAATAACGAAGTTGCGCAAAGCACCTTTACTCCAGGTTGGTTACGTTCAGTAGGGCCAGGCTGGATTGCTTGGAGCCTTGAGTCGTTTATTGATGAAATTGCCCATAAGCAAGGCAAAGATCCTGTTCAATTTAGAATTGAAATGTTAGATGGTAAAGGCAAGCAAGCGGGTAAAGCACCTGAGAGCGTTGGCGGAGCACTGCGCTTACGTAATGTGCTTAAAACGGTGTCTGACAAAGTAGCTTCTGTAAAATTAGCGAAAGACGAAGGCATTGGTTTTTCTGTAAGCTCAGGGCAAGAACGTACTATGCCAGCATGGCTTGCAACCGCAGCGCATGTTCACGTTAACCGTGATAGTGGTAAAATAACGCTTAAAAAGCTTTATGTTGTTGTAGATGCGGGCTTAATAGTTCACCCAGATGGCGCACTGGCGCAAATTGAAGGGTCGTTACTATGGGGCAGCAGCCTTGCATTGCATGAATCAAATACGTATAAAGATGGGCAAGTATCTGCGACTAACTTTAATACTTATTTACCGCTAAGAATGCAAGATGTGCCAGATATGGACATCGAGTTTTTACAAAGCGATGAGTTTCCAGTTGGTTTAGGTGAGCCTGGGGTGATCGGAGTTGCTCCTGCTATTGGTAATGCAGTGTTTAATGCTGTAGGCGTGCGTTTACGTGACCTACCAATGAAGCCAAGCGAACTTAAAAAAGGCTTAGAAGCGTAAAACAAAATAATTAAAGGGGTATGCTTTAGGCTGCCCCTTTAAGTTATTAAATATATTTATGTAATTATTATTTATGTATCAATAGGTAGCGTTGTTTATACCAGTTTGCTTAATTAAACGATTAAGTATTAGTGCAAATTGGTATTAGGTTGTTATTACGTGTTGATATTAGTTAAGGTTTATTTATGCTAATCGACCCAACAGGGCGAGAGTTTAGTTACTTACGTTTGTCTATTACTGATGTATGTAATTTTAAGTGTGTTTATTGTTTACCAGATGGTTATCAGGGCGGTCATGACCGTGGCTTTCTCACAATTGATGAAATTAGCAATACGCTTAAAGCGTTTGCACACCATGGTATTGAAAAAGTAAGGATCACTGGCGGAGAGCCAACCCTTAGAAAAGACTTTATAGATGTTGTTCGCGCGGCAAAAGATGTTGCGGGCATAAAAAAAATTGCAATGACTACCAATGGTTTTTCTCTTCATAAGAATATTCATGACTGGGTAGATGCAGGCTTAAACGCCATTAATGTAAGCATTGATAGTTTAGATTCGCGCATGTTTAACACCATTACTGGGCATGACAAATTTACCTCAGTAATGAAAGGTATTGATACTGCGCTTGAAACGGGTATTGATTCGGTAAAAATAAACAGCGTGCTGATGAAGCAATACAACGCAAAAGAGTTTGATACATTTTTAAATTGGGTTAAACACCGCCCCGTTACCATCCGCTTTATAGAATTGATGCAAACAAACGACAACAAAGCCTTTTTTGATGCTAACCATGTATCTGGGCACGTTTTAAAAACTCAGTTATTACAAACGGGATGGCAGCAAGTTGCGCGTAGTGCATCAGCAGGTCCTGCTCAAGAGTTTGCGCATCCTGATTATCAAGGCAGAATTGGTTTAATAATGCCTTACAGCAACGACTTTTGTAGTACCTGTAATCGACTAAGGGTTACAGCAAAAGGAAATCTGCACTTGTGTTTGTTTTCTGAAGAGGGTATTTCGCTAAGAGAATATATGAACGACAGTTCGCATAGTGAATTAATGGCATTGTTATCTCGCTATATTAAAACTAAAAAACCAACTCATCTTTTGCATCAAGGTAATACGGGCATCACCACTAATTTATCTATGTTAGGTGGTTAATTTTTAGAGCTAATTTGTAAACAAAAACATCAAACGTGTCCCTAAATCACCAATAAAAGGGTGTGTTTACATGGTTTTAGAGCAACAAAGCTTGTTAAATTGTATTTTCACGTTAAACTTACTTTTTATTTTTATTAAGTGATTAGAATGGATATCGCAGCCCTTAATAGCACTAAATCATTAAGAAAGGACGTTCTAAGAGGGATGTGCCTTTTCTTTGGTGTTTTATCGGTTGGATTTGCGGGATTTAATTTAACCGTAAATAACTTTCCATTGCTTGGCTATATCGAAATCTGTTTTTCCATTTATTGTATATTTACTTACATTACACTTATACGCCGCCCATTACAGTTTTGGCAATCCGTTGTAATGTGCGCACTTATCACATTCATCGTTATTTTGGGTACATCTTTGGCGTCGCCTCGTAACGGTGTGTATGTATGGTCGTTTGCATTACCTATTTTGTACTACCTACTATTGGGTAAACAATATGGTGTAATTTTCTCTGCAAATTTATTAGTGATCCAAGTGTTTATTTTAGGTAGTCAGTCTACTCTTGCCCCTTTTGAGACTTTTAACTTATCCCTTAATCTACTCTGTGCTTATTTAAGTATTTGGGCGATTTCTCACGTTTTTGAAGGGAGTCGTTCACACTTTTCAAGGCGACTTAAAAATTTAGCGTTACTTGACCCACTAACGGGTGCAGGCAATCGCCTTTCAATGAACCACTACTTTGAAGTAGAACTACAAGATAAATCACAGTTATATTTATTCTTACTTGATTTAGATTTTTTTAAACAAGTAAATGATGAGTATGGCCATGGTGTGGGTGACCAAGTGCTTATTGAAGTAGCAACTTTACTAAGAGTTATACTCGCTAGAGGGTATGTATTTAGAGTCGGCGGTGAGGAGTTTGCTTTATTTAGCTCTTTTGAAAATGATGAGGCCGCGCTGAAAACCGCCGAACAAATAAGGGCACGTTTTGAAAGTACCACATTTGACATTGACGGCCTTGCAATCAATGTTACAACCAGTATTGGTGTCGCAAAATTTAAAAGTACCAATACATTGGAAAGCTTTGTAAACCAAGCTGATAAACAGTTATACAAAGCAAAGCAATTTGGTCGCAATAAAGTGTATTGTAAGTTTAAAAAAGAAAATGATTACCAGGCAGTCGTTGCGTAAGTCGTGCTACTTAGTACATTTGTTCAAAGTTAGGGATCCCGTTTTCCCAAATCGGTTTATCTTTTCCTAAATGCTCGCGTACAGCATCAAAAAATAATCGGGTTCTTACTGGTAAATCTCGATGCGGATATACGGCATACATCGCGCTAAACTCCATCAGTTTTACATCGGTCAATAAAGGCACTAACTTACCTTGTATTATTTCATCACCAATAATAAATGCAGGGGCGACAAAGTAAGTTGTACCCGATAATGTTTTCATTAACAATGACTCGGCATCATTAGCACGAAACACACTTTTTATTTTTTGCTCGCAGCGCTCACCTTTACTATCGTAATAATCAATTGCTTCTACTCGAATAGAGTTACTGGCATAGCTTGCTGCTGGTAATTTCGCTAACTCTTCCATTGTTTTTGGCATACCATAAGTTTCAATAAACTGTGGCGCAGCTAAAATTAATAATCGATTACGCGCTATTTTACGTGCAATAAGTGACGAGTCTTTAGGCTCTCCTACACGAAAAGCCAAATCAAATCCTTCAGAGACTATGTCTACTAATCTATCGTCTAAACGCAGTTCAACTTCTACTTGCGGAAAGCGTTTTTGAAAATCATTAAGTACAGGTTGTAAATAACGACGACCAATAAGTGTTGATGAAGTGATTTTTAAAACGCCGCGCGGCTCTAAATGGTAGTTTTCAGCCATGCGCACAGTTTCGCCGAGCAGCTCTCTAAGCTCTGCGGCTTTTTTGATCATTTCGGCGCCTGCCGCTGTGAGCGAAAATGAACGGGTAGTTCGGTTAAGTAACCTAACGCCTAACTCATCCTCTAAACGGCTAATTTGTTTAGATATAACAGAGCGATCTATGTTGCGTATTTCTGCAGCTTTAGCAAAAGAGCCTTGCTCAACTACTTCAAGTAACATTAAAAGTCGACTTGTTGTATCCATTATTACACCTTAACTAATCTATTGATGCCATTTTGGCATTAATGAATTTAAAAATCTATGGTTTTTACACACGGGTTTAATCCGTATTATGCGAGGCTAATCAACAATGGAGCGTCTTCATGAACAAACATCTAATTGCTGCTGCACTTACTGCGGCATCTTTAACACTTGCGGGTTGTGCTGATGAGAGCACAGCTCAATCAGCACCTGCACAGCAACTTCAACCAATTGATGTAGCACAGGTGCTTGTTAAGCCGGTACAGAGCTGGCACACATATACAACTCGTTTAGAGTCTCCACAAGAAGTTGCTTTAATGCCGCGTGTATCAGGAATCATCGATAGCATTGAATTTAAAGAAGGCGACGTGGTTAAGCAAGGCGATGTTTTATTTCAATTAGATGCTCGCCCATTTGCAGCGGTTGTTGCAAGCTTAAAAGCGCAAATTAAAAGTGCAGAAGCCGCACTTGAACAAGCTAAAAGTGAAGACAAACGTGCGGTACGCTTATTAGACCGTAAGGCAATCTCTACAGAGCAAGCACAAGCGCGTACTTCAACACTGCGCCAACGCGAAGCACAGCTTTCTGCACTGCAAGCACAACTTACCTCAGCAGAACTTGATTTAGAGTTTACGTCAGTAGTATCACCAATTGATGGCATTATTTCTCGCGCAAATATTACTAAAGGTAATAACGTACTTGCGGGTCAAAGCGTATTAACATCGATTGTTTCAAACCAAGCTATGTACGCTTATTTTGATGTTGATGAGCGCACATGGAATAGCTCTTTTAATGACGTTACTGCTGCGAGCCACCAAACTGTTGTAATGCAAAAAGTCGGTCAAAGTGATTTTGCATACAAAGGCTACATTAACTTTATTGATAACCAAATTAATTCATCAACGGGCACATTACGTGTACGTGCGGTATTTAATGAAGACAACAACCAATTACGCGCAGGCTCGTTTGCACGTATCAAGCTTGCAGCCAATTCTATTAGCGACGCTATTATTATCCCAGAACGTGCAATTGGTACTGACTTAAAAAATCGCTTTGTACTAACCGTTGGCGAAAACAACGTACTTGAATACAAACTAATTACTATTGGTGAACGTTACGGTGCATTACGTGCGGTTACTTCAGGCCTTAACGAAGGTGATGTAATTGCTGTAAATGGTCCTGCTCGCGTAGGTCCTGGTATGCCAATCTCTCCTCAAACAGTAACAATTGATACAAGCGGTGTGGCATTTACATTGTCAAATGACAACGCACAACTTGTGGCTAAGCAATAAGGTTTATTGATGAAATTTTCGCATTTCTTTATACAGCGCCCAATATTTGCGGCTATGCTGTCGTTGGTTATTTTAATTGCTGGTGGCATATCACTATTCCAATTACCAGTAAGTGAATACCCAGAAGTAGTTCCTCCAACAGTTGTTGTTACCGCCAACTACCCAGGTGCTAACCCTACCGTTATTGCGCAAACAGTGGCAACACCGCTGGAGCAAGAAATTAACGGTACTGAAAACATGTTGTATATGTTTTCGCAAGGTACTAGTGATGGCCGTATGACTCTAACGGTAACATTTGCGTTAGGTACCGATTTAGACCGTGCTCAAGTACAAGTACAAAACCGTGTAAACAGTGCACTTCCGCGTTTGCCAGAAGAAGTACAACGTTTAGGTGTTGTGGCTGAAAAGTCATCACCCGATTTAACCATGGTAGTGCATTTATACTCACCTGAAAAAACGCACGACACAGCTTACTTATCTAACTATGCTGATTTAAATATTAAAGATGAAATTGCGCGCTTGCCAGGCGTAGGTGATATTCGCATGTTTGGTGCTGGCAAATACTCAATGCGAGTATGGCTAAACCCAGATGCACTTGCTGCACGCGAATTAACAGCAACAGATGTAGTAACAGCACTTCGCTCGCAAAACCAGCAAGTTGCTGCAGGTAGCTTAGGTGCGCAACCAATTTCAAACGACAGTCAATTTCAAATATTGTTAAACGTTAAAGGTCGTTTAAACAGTATTGAAGAATTTGAACAAGTTATTATTAAAGTAGGCGACGAAGGTCAGTTAACGCGCTTATCTGATATAGCCCGTGTTGATTTAGGTCAAGACACTTACGCACTGCGTGCAGAGCTTGACAACCAACCAGCTCTTGCAATGCCAATATTTCAACGTCCAGGTTCAAACGCTATTGAGCTTTCTGATCAAGTACGCGAAACAATGGCGCGCTTATCAAAAGATTTCCCTACTGGTGTTGAATACGACATTGTGTACGACCCTACGGTATTCGTTCGCGGCTCAATTGACGCGGTAATTGCCACGTTGCTTGAAGCAATTGTACTGGTAGTTATTGTTGTTATTGTATTTTTACAAACGTGGCGAGCATCTATTATTCCGCTAATTGCTGTGCCTATTTCACTTATTGGTACATTTGCCGTAATGCAGTGGTTAGGTGTCTCAATTAATACCTTGTCGTTGTTTGGTTTAGTATTGGCCATAGGTATTGTTGTAGATGATGCGATTGTAGTTGTTGAAAACGTAGAGCGTAATATCGAAAAAGGCTTATCGCCACTTGAAGCAACCCGCGTTGCAATGAGCGAAGTAACAGGCCCTATTATTGCCATTGCGCTAGTACTAAGTGCTGTATTTATTCCTACTGCGTTTATTACCGGTTTATCAGGTCAATTTTATAAGCAATTTGCACTTACAATTACAATTTCGACGATTATCTCAGCGTTTAACTCATTAACGTTATCGCCTGCGCTTGCTGCATTGTTATTAAAATCGCACGATGCAAAACCAGATGCCTTCACGCGTTTACTTAATAAATTGTTTGGTCGTTGGTTGTTTAAACCGTTTAACCGCGTATTTAATCGTGGTGCTAAAGGTTACGAAAAACTGGTACAAAAACTAATCCGTATGACCGTTGTTGTAATGGTGGCTTATATTGCACTTGTTGGCGGCACAATTAAGTTATTTGATACCGTACCAGGTGGCTTTATTCCACAGCAAGACAAACAGTATTTAGTGGCTATTGCGCAGTTACCTGACGCATCAAGCCTTGATCGTACTGAAGATGTACTTGCTCAAATGCAGCAAATTGCATTAGAAGTCCCAGGCGTTGCACATACTGTTGCTTTTCCTGGCTTATCAGTGAACGGTTTTACAAACAGCCCTAACAGCGGCATTGTATTTACACCACTTGAAAGCTTTGACAAACGTACCGATCCAAGCCAATCAGCGATGGCGATAGCGGCGCAGTTGAATAAACGTTTTGCTGCCATTGATGAGGCATTTGTAGCGGTATTTCCACCGCCGCCAATTCAAGGTTTGGGCACTACAGGTGGTTTTAAACTGCAAATAGAAGACAGAGCTAATAAAGGGTTTGAAGCACTATTTAATAGCCTGCAAGCCGTTATTGGTAAAGCGCAACAAGACCCTGCATTAATGGGCCTTTACTCAAGTTTCCGTATCCAGGTTCCACAAATGGATATTGATATTGACCGCGAACAAGCGCTTATTCAAGGTATTCCACTTGATGAAGTATTTAATGCACTGCAAATTTACTTAGGCTCTGTGTACGTAAATGACTTTAATATGTTTGGCCGTACGTACCAAGTAAATGCACAGGCTGATGCTGACTACCGCTTAGACCCTGATCAAATACTTAATTTAAAAGTACGTAATCGCTCAGGTAATATGGTGCCATTAGGCTCTGTATTAACAGTAACACCAACAATTGGTCCTGACCGTGTTATGCATTATAACGGTTACCCAAGTGCAGAACTAAATGGTAGCCCAGCGCCAGGTTATAGTTCTGATCAAGCACAAGTTGCTATTGAAAAAGTACTCGCAGACACACTACCAACAGGTATTGAATATGAGTGGACTGAAGTAACGTACCAACAAGTACTTGCCGGTAACACCATGGTTTATGTATTCCCGTTAGTTGTATTACTTGTATTTATGGTACTTGCAGCGCAGTACGAGAGCTTACGTTTACCACTGGCAATTATATTAATTGTACCAATGACTATCTTCTCAGCCTTGTTAGGTGTGTGGTTTGTTGGCTCTGACAACAACATATTCACCCAAATAGCGTTAATAGTACTGGTCGCGTTGGCCTCTAAAAATGCGATATTGATGGTTGAGTTTGCAAAAGATAGACACGACTCAGGCTTATCGCACTTAGAGGCAATACTTGAGGCATGTCGTATGCGCTTGCGCCCAATATTAATGACGTCAATTGCATTTACAGCAGGTGTTGTACCGTTAGTACTTGCCACCGGTGCGGGCGCCGAAATGCGACACGCAATGGGTAACGCCGTATTCTCAGGCATGATAGGTGTAACCGTGTTTGGTCTATTATTCACGCCGGTATTTTATATGTTAGTGACTAACAAAAAAGAGAAAGCGCAGGAGAATACTCATGACTAAATTAATGCAAAAAAGACTTAAAACAAGTCTAACTGTTAGTGCGGTATTAGTCGCTGCGTTTTTAGCCGGGTGCGCGAGTAAAATAGACACCATGAGCGAGCAAAAAGCCGTTAACGAATTTGTTGCTAAAGCTAATATTGCTAGTAACGTTAGCGTTGCTGATGAAACAAACTGGTGGAAAAAGCTTAATTCTGATCAACTAAATGAGCTTGTTACTGGTGCGCTTGCAAATAACTATAATTTGCAAACAAGCCAGCTAACACTTAAAAGTGCATTAGCGCGATTAGGAGAGCAAAAAGCCCAGTACCTACCACAAGGTGGCGTAAATGTTGGCGCAGCTCGAAGCGATGCACCAAGCGTGTTTGATCGCCAATCAAGTGCAAACGTTGCACTTGATTGGCAGCTAGATTTATTTGGTCGCATAACAGCGTTGGTTGATGCTGCAAATGCATCAGCCATGAGCCAAGCAGAGCAAGTACGTTTACTGCAAATTGAAGTAGTATCGTCAGTTGTTAAAGGCTTTGTAAGTTATCAAGGTAATGTTGAAAAACAACACATTGTAGCACTTCAAATTGAAGCGCTTGAGCAAAGTATTGACGTTCTTCAAGCCCGTGTTGACGAAGGTGTCGCAAACGAGCTTGATTTAAACCGTACGATGGCTCAGCTTAGGCAGCAACAAGCACTAATGCCTGCCATTGAATATGCAAAATACAGCGATTTATCTGCGCTTGCAGTACTAAGCGGTAAGCTAGCGCAAAATATTGCTATTGAAAACGAGCAAAGCGTGCTTGAACGTGACTTTAGCGTCGCACTAAAAAACGCTAATAATGCCATTGCCTTACGTCCTGATATTAGCCGCGCGCTGTTTGACTTTAGCCAAGCAAATAGTTTAAGTGTTGCAGCTAGCAAAGCGTTATTACCAGATATTAGCTTATCTGCATTTGCAGGGGTTGTGAGTATAGACAGCACAGGCTTAAAAAATACCGATCAGCAGTGGCAAGTAGCACCGCAGTTACAATGGTCGTTATTAAGCTACCCAGCATTATTAGCACAGCGCGACGCGCAGCAGTTTTTAAGTGAAGCCGCTTACAGCGATTATCAACAAGTGGTATTAACTGCACTAAGTGAAAGTGAACTTTCACTGCAATTGTTGGTCAATCAAGCACAGCAAAAACGCTTTGCCGATGAACGCTATGACTTTGCTAATAAAGCATTTTTACAAGCACAAGCAATGTATGAAGAAGGCCAAATTCCTTACCTTGAGTTGTTAGATGCGCGTCAGGATGTTTTAATAGCACAAGAAAATGCTGTTGAAACAACAATTTCTTCACTGCTTGCCAAAGTAAATGCTTACCAGTCATTTAATGGCCAATGGAGTTATGCGTTAAACGACACTAATAAGTAGAGTTATATTGATGCCAAATACTGAAAATTTACATGAATACATTATCCCGCAAACGATGCGCGCTATTGTACTGCCAGAACCAAATGAAGCAATTGACTTAGCGGATGCTGAGCTGCCTGTTCCAGACTGTGCAGATAACGAGCTGCTTGTAAAAGTAGAGTACGTTGGTTTAAATCCAGTTGATGGTCAATTTGCTAAAACAGGCTTTTGTAAATGGCAGTATCCACACATTTTAGGCTTAGATGCCGTAGGTGTTGTGGTTAAAGCTAATAAAGGTGTGTTTCCAAATGTTGGCGAGCGGGTTATGTGGCATGCCAACATTGGTGAGCAAGGTGCTTTGAGCGAATACACCAAAGTACCTAACTTTGCAGTGTCGGTTGTGCCAAGCGGTTTAAATCCGGCCATTGCAGCTACACTTCCATGCTCCGGTATGGCAGCACTTATCAGCTTAGATAAAATAGGTATTAGTGAAGGCGATACTATTTTTATTGAAGGCGGAGCCGGAGCGGTAGGGCAGTTTGCTATTCAATATGCAAAACAGCGTGGTGCAGATGTATTTACCACAGCATCAAAGCGTAATCATAAGTTGGTTAAGCAGTTAGGCGCTGATGTGGTTTTTGACTATAGCGATAAAAAGCTATGCGAAAAAATCCGCAGAGAACTTGGCCCACAAGGCTTTGATGCGGTTATTGATACGATTGGTGGTGAGTGTACTCAGCGTAATATTGAGTTAATGCGTTTTTGCGGACGTATTGCCTGCTTAAATCCGCTCCCTTGTTTTGATCAAGACTTAATGTATCACCGAGCGCCCAATATTAGTGTTGTATCGATTGGTGGTGCGTGGCTTGCTAATAGTTTATGTGCACAACAACGTTTGAGTTTTATGGGCAACCTGTTACTTGAAGGAGCTGTTAGTGGCGACATTAAACACCCAGAAATAACGCCCGTAGATTTTAGTGCTGAGTCAGTATCGCAAGCACTTAATAAACAACTTGCTGGTGGTTTTACCGGCAAGCAAGTTGTTAAAGTTGCTAAGTGAAGCGCTTATACAATTTGATTTAAATTTAAGTAGTTTTAGCTAGATTAACTGATAATGTAGCCTCTACAAATTGAATAAAAACGTAGCCTATTTGTGCTGCGTTTTTTTATGCCCATAAAAAAATAGATACAGCGCTAGCGCTTTTGCTGTTTTATTCATCATTTTAGCTAAAATACTTTTTTTCAGCGTACAACTGTAAGCCTTTGTGTTTCAACAGTTTACGTTCAGGTAAAGAAAATAAATTGGAAAAACTGTTAATTAATTGAATAGAGTAATTGATCTAAACGATTTTTTATGACGTAATGTAGGTATTATTTAGCTGGTCGGATGAGTTCAATCATGAGTTTACGTACAAAACTAAAAAAAGTATTACCAAGTATTTCTATCACAGAACAAGAAGCGCTAGACGCGGGTGATGTTTGGCTTGAAGGTTCTATCTACCAAGGTAAACCTGATTTCAGTGCACTTCGCGACGTACCTGCTGCTACATTAAGCGCAGACGAGCAAGCATTCTTAGACGGTCCAGTAAAAGAGTTATTGGGCATGATTGACGATTCAGTGATTCAAAACGGCATTCATTTACCAAATGACATCTTAGAATTTTTGAAAAAAGAGCGTTTTTTCTCGCTTATCATTCCTAAGTCGTTTGGTGGTTTAGAGTTTAGCCCTTATGCAAACTCTACCATTGTTGGCACAATTGCGACTAAAAGCTCAGCAGTTGCGGTAACCGTAATGGTTCCTAACTCGTTAGGCCCAGGTGAGTTATTACTTCACTTTGGTACGCAAGAACAACAAGCACATTACTTACCACGCCTAGCAAATGGTACAGACATTCCATGTTTTGCATTAACAAGCCCAGAAGCGGGTTCTGATGCAGGTGGTATTCCTGATGTTGGTAAAGTAACTAAAGGTATGTACAACGGCGAAGAAGTCCTTGGTTTAGAAATTACCTGGGACAAGCGCTACATTACACTTGCACCTATTGCTACCGTACTTGGTTTAGCATTTAAAGTAGTTGACCCTGATGGTCTGCTAGGTGGTAAAGAAAACCTAGGCATTACCTGTGCACTTATTCCCAAAGAGCACCCAGGTGTTGAGCTTGGTAATCGCCACGACCCAATGGGTATTCGTTTTTACAACGGTACTACACGTGGTAACAAAGTATTTGTACCAATGGATTTTGTTATTGGTGGACAGAAAAACATCGGCCGTGGTTGGCAAATGCTGGTTAGCTGTTTAGGTGCTGGCCGTGGTATTTCATTACCTGCGCTAGGTGTTAGTACAGCACAAGTTGCATTTAAATCAGCATCTGAATACGCAGCAGTGCGTGAACAGTTTGGTTTAGCCATTGGTCAGTTTGAAGGTATTCAAGAAAAACTAGCCGACATTGCAGGTAAAACATACCTACAAGAAGCAATGCGCGTACTTACAACTGAAGGCTTAGGCATGGGTTTAAAACCATCAGTAGTAACCGCAATCGCTAAATACCATATGACAGAGCTTGGTCGCGACGTACTTGATTCAGCAATGGATATTCAAGCAGGTAAAGCGATTCAAAATGGTCCACAAAATACATTAGCAAGCGGTTATGTTGCACAGCCGATTGCCATTACGGTAGAAGGCGCGAACATTCTTACACGTAACCTAATGATCTTTGGTCAAGGTGTTATGCGTTGTCACCCATATTTACAATCTATGGTTGAGTCAATTCACAGTGAAGACAAAGGCGCAGATAAAGAATTTAACGGCATTTTGCGTAAAACAATCGGCTACAGCACAGCAAACAGCTTACGTGCTTTGCGCTTAGGTGTTTTACCATTTACAGCAAGTGCAAACTCTGATTTACCAGAAGTACGTGACTACGAAAAAGCAGTACATAAACTATCTGCAAAACTTGCAGTGTACGCAGACTTTTCGTTACTTGTACTTGGCGGTAAGTTAAAACAAGCAGAAATGCTATCGGCACGTTTAGGCGATGTAATGAGCTTCTTATATGCAGCTATGGCATCAATTAAATACTACGAGCAAAAAGTATCAAGTAGTGACCGTGAGCAAGCAGCGCCGTATTTCCATTACGCGACTCGTTTTGCACTACAAAGTGCTGAAGAAGCATTGCATAAGTTTTTAGATAACTTCCCTGCAAGCGGTACACGTAAGTTTATCCGTTTCATTACAATGAACTACTCAACTAAAATGCCAAAAATTAGCGACGATTTAATCCGCGAACTAGCTAAGCAAGCTCAGCTAGATACCGCATTTAAAGCGCAAATCACGCATTTAGTTAAACCAGTAGTGGGCGATGGCCATCATATTAATGAGCAAGCTTACAAAGCTAAAATGGCATCACTTGGCGAGCTGGCTAAAGTTAAAAAAGCATTACGTGCTAAAGTAATTAAGCCAGGTGCACGTTTTAACATTACACTTGATAACGCATTAGCGGCAAATGTAATCACGCAAGCTGAGCACGTTCAGTTAATTGATTACAACATCAAACGTGAAAAGGCGATTCGTGTAGATGAGTTCGATTTTGATATGAACCTACTAGATGATAACGCACAGCCAATTAACCCGCTTAAAAGCGTAGTTAATCAGTAAGTTAAAGTAATTAAATTCAATGATGCAAAGCGCCCGCAGTATCGGCGCTTTTATTGTTGAGTAAAGAATTAGTGTGGGGCCCCGCTTGTGTAAAAACAAGCGGGGCTTTTTTATGTGTTATTTAAAGTAGAAATAGATGACGGTATTGGTTTGAAAGTGAATATGTATGCGTAGAGGATTAAAAAGAGACGCTTATAATCTTGAAAAAGGGCTAACAACCCCGTTAGCACCTTGCTGTAGTACATGGGTATAAATTTGTGTAGTTTTAACATCAGAATGGCCAAGCTGAGCTTGAACAGTTCTTATATCGGCGCCACTTTGCAGTAGATGAGTAGCAAAAGAGTGTCTCAATGTATGAGGTGTTATTATTTTTGTTAACCCTGATTTTTGGACGGCTTTTTTAATCTCTTTTCTAATACAAGAGTGATGAAAATGATGTCGCCTTATTTCACCACTTTGAGGATCTGAACTTAATATATGAGAAGGAAATAAATATTGCCACGCAAGCGATTTTGCGGCACTTGGATATTTTTTTGTTAAAGCATATGGCATCCATACGCCAGAATATTCCGTATTATTTAAATCCAGTTTTAAATAGTCATCAACGTTCAAAATTTGATTTCTCAGCATAGGAATTAGCTCTGTGGCCAGCGTAACAATGCGGTGTTTATTACCTTTTCCATTCCATACTTGAATGCATTTATAATCAAAATCAATATCTTTTACTCTTAATTGCACCGCTTCCATTACTCTTAAGCCACTTCCATACATAAGGGCTGCAATTAAATAATAGCGCTTATTTAAATGAGCCATCAACATTTTAACTTCCTCTGGGGTCATCACCACAGGGAGCTTTGCTGGTTTTTTACTACGGGCAAAATTTAAATTTAATGAGAGTTCTTTTTATATTATGTGCTTGTATAAAAATGACAATGAATTGAGTGCGGTGGCTTGCGTACGTGGTGCAACGTTTTGCTTTAACACTAAATGTTCTAAGTAGCGTTCGACTTCATTGTCCCCCATTGAGGCGGGATGGCGTTTATTATGAAAATGGATATAAGATGCAATCCATCTTAGGTAGGTATCTACGGTGCGTAATGAATACTGACGTACCAACATATAATCGGCTATATAATTTAAAAATGGGGAACGTGTTTTCATACTATTACCAATAATGGCGCTGTTTTTATATACAGTATAGTTGTGATGCACACATATTCAAGAAAATGAGCGGCGAGCGCATTTTCTCTTTTATTGAGAGTTTGAATGCTAATAAAAATTATATATAGCAATGTGTTAAGTTATTTGGTAAAAATGATTTATAAAATACATGAGCGTATCGTTGGCAGAAATATGCGCGATGAGCGCACTATTAAATTGTTATACGTACTTAAAGTTTGGATGTTAAATTAAACTTTTGTATTAAAAATGGAGTAAATCATGTCGATGAGTTTGTTTGTTGTTTTAGCTCTTGAGATTGAACCAAACACTAGAGAATTAAATCAAACCGCCAATGAACTTGGCTATCTAATTGAGTACTCGCCGAATATCGAGCTAAAAAAACATTCAGGTTTTATCCCTGTCACCCTTGATGGTCAAAAGGCTGGTGTTGAGCTTTATTCTTATTCTACCAATGAACTTCCCGAGCAATTTAAAACATTATTGCCAAACAATTATAAGCAAGGTGTTGTTTATCAATTTAGGTTTGGCGGCAACCCGAAGGAATCTCAAGTAGCTTTTACTTCAGCAATAATTATTAATACTAAATATAATGGTGTTGCTATCGAAGATCAGTCTGGTGCATTATTATCTGTAGAGCAGTTGGCAGAAGCGTTACCATATTTCAGCGCTATGTAGCAGGTACGTATAACAAGTCACTGCAAAGGACTAAAAACAGCTGGCTGTGCTCGTGCCTCGCTATTTTAGCCATCAATTTTTAGCCTCTGAGTGAGGCGTTAGCTGCCTATAGGATATTTTGTGCTAAAACTATATCGTTTCTCTGAAGAGAAAAAGGAATACTGGGAAACTTGGCCAAACGATGATGGATCTCATACGGTTCACTGGGGAGAACTCGGTACG